>Ga0157372_10004452_pt1 | contig 14944 bp, 11 predicted proteins | sample C55metaG_FD_115307 | JGI IMG/M metagenome (GOLD analysis project Ga0157372, IMG submission 115307) | Corn rhizosphere microbial communities from Kellogg Biological Station, Michigan, USA - C5-5 metaG | ecosystem: Host-associated > Plants > Roots > Rhizosphere > Soil | place: USA: Michigan... | reverse complement strand
TTGATATATATATTCCGAGGGCTTTAATATTGCCTGCAACCTTTACTGGTTAGATGGGCATACCGAAAGGTCGCGGCGCGAGGTCATAGGATATTATTTCATTTGCAAACGTTGCTCTGTTATGGTAAATGACAGTTAAGAAACTATCTGAATCAGAATTTTCAAAATGCTTGAATTATCAGAATTAAACACATCACATTCCGGACATTCTTAAATTCTGAAAATTCTGATTCAGACAATTTACCTCAACCCCTTTTCTTTTAAAAACTTCACCAATGCTGCCGGATGATCCGTTTGTAAACCTTTCAAACCAACCGCAAGGGCCTCGTTCCAATCTGCCGGGCCTTCACCTGCACTTTGGATATCAGGCCAAACCGGAATGTGATATTCACCGGCCAAGGCAACCATATCGGCGGTGTATTGATTGTATGATCCGTCAAGGATATCAGGGTGATACTGATCGATAAAGCTTTTCATTCCGGCAGTATTTTTAACACTATCGGGCAGGCTCAGCATCAGCGGCATTTTTGAGGCAGCTTTGCGCCAGCCTGTAAATTGAGCGGCGCTGTTAATATAAACCAATACCTGTTTTTCCATGCCATATTCTTTGATCATCTGATAGGCCTGTTCAGGATCGGCAGCTTTAAAATCAAGATAGATACCTATCCGGTTTTTGCATATTTGCAGGATCTGCTTAAAGGTTGGGATCCGGTACACCTCTTTGCTCGCGGTATCCTTGCTCTTCACCTTTAACTGCAATAGCTCTGCAAGTGTAAAATCCTTCAGTTGGCCTTTCCCATCAGTCATGCGGTTGATACTGCCGTCATGCATACTTACCAGTTCACCATCTTTGGTAGTACGCAGGTCTATCTCTACATAATCAGCCTCATTTTTTATTGCCTCCTTATACGCTTCAAGCGTGTTCTCCGGATAAATGACGTGATCGCCACGGTGGGCAGCGACTATAAACTCATGCCTTGAAACAGGAGCCGGGTTGGCCTGCCACCCATCACCGGGTAGCAGCCATAGTAAACCCAAAATTGTTAATAGTTGAAAACGCATCGTTATTTATTTTTTACCTGTAACACTACTTATCGCATCCCCCACCTCATGACCTGCCGCGGCTTTAAAATCAAAGCCTAATAAATTGGCAATGGTTTGAGCCAGTTGCTTATGATAAGTTGTTTCACCTTGTTTCATTTCTCCTGTTGCCGGGGTACCCGGGCCGATTACCGCAAACCAGGTTTGCTCTGAATGCAACACGTCCGACCCATGGTCATGCCATTTTTTCATTGGCTCATCACCCCTGCCGTGGTCGCAGGTGATGATCAGGGTAGTTTTATTTTTATAAGCAGGCTCTGATTGGATATAATCCCAAAGTTGTTTTATAAAGCCATCTTCCTGTTTAATACGGTCAAGGTAAAACTTATAATTGCCTGCATGGGCCATATCATCCGGTTCATCAAATGATACATATAATGCCCGCGGCTTGTATTGCATCATATAGTTTTTGGCAAACTCAAACGTCAGAAAATCGATCCGGGTTGAATCGCTGATATAACGGGGCGCTTCCAACTGCAGTTCATTCAGGTGTTTCAGGCGATCGTTCATACCCGGAGTTTCTAAAGCCATAAAGCCCGCGTTAACTAAAATACCTGCACGTTTCGGGCTCAGGATCTGTGAAAAGCGTTCCCATGAAGCAAATGCAGCCACTTTGTTTTCAAAACCTTTTTGCTTATTCAGAAATTCAAGCACATTCATATTAGGATTATAAATACCATCGTTGGTATTCATCCGCTTATCGGGGAAACCTGTAAATATTTCGTTATATCCCGGATATGAAAAATGGTATGGGTTGGCAACTTCATCCTTACTGCCCAGATCGCGGTTTCCATACAGTTGTCCTTTTTCAACTACCGTGTTCCAAAAAAAAGGCATCAGCAGTTTTCGACGATCGGCTGCGGCCTCCGTCCAGAAATTTTTACGCACATCATTCTTATCATGCGTATCATTTGAGTTGATAATGGCCGAATCGGCACCACGGAAAACTTCCTGCCAGCGTAAACCATCGATAGTGACGATAACTACGTTTTGGGTTTTATGCTGGGCGCTTAAGGCCGAAAATGACAATACGAATAATACAAATAAGATAACTTTTTTCATGGCTTTTGTATTTAATGATAAAGGCCCCTGATTAGCGGGGCCTTCATGCAGATTAATTAAAACGTATAAGCTGAGGTTATTTAAGTATATACATAACACCGTTAATATCATCGTTACCGCCATACTGACTGGCTAACGCTTTGTTATAATTATCGGCATTTGAAGTACGCTCTGATTGCGGATATTGGAAACGGGTTGCTATACGACCACCGTTACCAGTACCTGGCCCTGTTGTAAAGGTTGGTATACCGGTACGACGGTATGTAAAATATGATTCCAAACCCGAGTGACGGAATAACGCCAGGTATTTTTGCTGCAATATTTTAGTTAAACCAGTTGCACCTGTAGTATATTTAACACTGCTTTGCGCATAGTAGGTAGCCCAATCAACGTTGATGGTGTAAGTATCGTAGTTAGATAAAGCAGCTACGTTGGTTGAACCAGGGCGGTAAAAATAAGCGGTGAAAGTACCTGTACCAACTGGGATACTGTAGAAAGCAAACGAAGCCTGTATTCCTTTGATATAATAGTCTTCCGCATTGCCTGTAGCCCAACCTCTGTTAATACCTTCGGCTATGTTAAACATCAGTTCAGGGTAGCCTATTTGTATAGAAGGTTCGCCCGTATAAGTTGAGTAATAACGTTTCCTGTTAAGGAAAGAATATTTCTGCAAGCCTGCATTGTTATACATTACACCTAAATCCAGGCCCGGATCAGCACCTATAAATGATGAAAATGCAGTGGGACTTTCTTTCAGGTTATCAACATTGTACCGCGCAGGCTCAGCCGTTACAAATACGCGCGGATCTTTTAAGCTTGTTAACAAACCGATGTAAGTAGCCGAGGTGTTTTTACGTGAACCACTCTGACCAAAGTTATCAGGTGTTTGCGGATAATAGTTAGTTGGCGAAACAAAGGTGTATTGCAGGTTGTCGGTTGCACTGGTCATTAATGGGTATTTTGTTGGATTACCCAAAATGGTAGCGAATTGATTTACAACATCAATATCAGCAGTTTTTTTGCTTAACTGTACAAGCAACCTGATCCTGAATGTGTTTACCACTTTTTGCCACGCAGTTAAGCTATTACTCAGGTAGATATCACCGGCAAGCGTATTGTCGCCTGAGGCAATTAATGTGGTAAGATCAGCATTGGCGCTCTCCAGCCAGCTTAATGACTGGGTCATTACTGTTTTTTGAGTGTCATAAGCAGGAGTTAGATTAGTTAAACCCTGTAAAGCTTGAGTCATTGGAATATCACCTTCTTCCATACTCATTTTGCTGAAAAAATAAGCTCTGAAAAATTTGCCTAAGGCGCTATATGGGTTAACTGCTTTGGCTCCGCCTTTAACAGCCTGGTCTTCCATAGCCACAACATTTTTCAAGGCGTTGTAATAATTGTCGCCGCTGCCAAAATCATAACGGTTATTTCCGTAGTAATCGTAGTTATTAATATAGTATTGCGAATAAGTTTCGTCGGAGCCATCAGGCATATCGACCATGCTGTTTAAAATGCCATTGAAAAGCAACGACGCAGGCACAGCATTAGGTACGTTAGGGTTAACGGTTAACTCCTGGAAGCTTTTTTTGCAACCCGTTACCGTTAGTATCATAAATACCGGCAATAAGCAAATTAAAAATATCTTTTTCATATCCGTCTGTTAATTAGAATGATAAATTCAGGTTAAATCCGTAGCTACGAATTGTTGGTGATTGCAATACGGTTTGCGCCTGGGCACCGTTGTATTGGTCAAGATCCACGTCTTTAAAGCGTTTGTCACCGTAGAAGTACAATAAGTTACGGCCATAAAGTGATGCAGATATTTTCTGTATAAAGCTTTTCTGCAACCAGGCTTTAGGAAAATCAAAGCCAAAGCTAACTTCACGCAATTTGCTAAAGGTTTTGCTCATCAGGTTTGATTCGTCAACACCGTAATATTTACTAACATAATCCTGTACAAAGGCAGTTTGCTTGTTAGGAGCATATTGCAGAGCGTTGTAATTTAACACTGCACCTGTTTTTGAATCGTAGTTGATAGCGGTACCGTTAGATACTACCACTCCCTGGCCAACGTAAGTACCGTTGTAGCCAGTTACGCCAAAGTTTTTCCAATCCTGGTAACGCGCATCGCCAAGGGCGCCGGTAGCTGTTTCGATGTTTGCACCGCCACGCATGGTTTTGTTGTGCATGTAATCAATAATTACACCACCAACCGAACCGTCAAACTGGAAACCCATGGTAAAGTTTTTGTACCGTAATTTGTTAGATACAGCCCAGGTGTATTTAGCATTCTCGTTACCCAGGTATTGAGCAACCGGTTTAACTAAAGGCTTACCGGCAGCATCGTTGATGACCTGGCCATCAGGAGTCCTTACAAATGCCGATCCGTATAACTTATCGGTACGGTCGCCAACTTTAAAGAAGGTATTGTAAGTATTCTGACCGGCAGGTAATTCTTTGTATACCTCTTTATTTGTGGCAACGTTTACTAACACATTCCAGGTAAATCCACCCAGGTTTTTGATAGGAGTACCTTCGATAGTTCCTTCATAACCTGACCTTTTAGTTTTCAGGGCGTTTAGATAAAGGATGCTGTAACCTGAAGCGGTAGAAATTGGGTTAGCTAAAATTCGCGGACCGTCAATGTACTGGAAAGCTGTAGCGCTTAAACCTAAACGGTTTTGCAGGAATTTAATATCAAAACCTTCTTCGTAGTTAACACGGGTTGATGTTTTGATGTTATTGATGTATAAATAGTTGGTTGCGTAACCAGCAGTTGTATTATTGTATGGTTTGCTGGTTGAATAGGATGTATTTAAAGAATAATCCGGTCCGTTATATGGCGAAGTATAAGTTGAACCATATCCCAGCGGATTGTTAAATAACGAAGCACCTGTGCTACCACCAAACGCAGTGATTGAGCTGAATGGAGCAGGACCTATAGTTGAGCTTGAAGCATCTGCTTTTACGTTAGCATATGAACCACGCGCTTTCAAAAATGAAATGAACTCCGGCAACTTAATATAATCAGAAATTACTGTAGCCAAAGAAGCACTTGGATAAGTGTAAGTTGTAGCGTTTTGGAAAGCGCTTGACCTGTCACGACGGTAAGTACCAGATAAGGTAGCATATTTACCAAATGACATATCCAATGAAGCATAAATACTAAATACTCTCTCTGATGCGTTGAAGCTGGTTGCCTGAATAGGGTTTTTTGAGTTGCTGAACGCATAAACCTCAGGTACGTTCAAATAATCTGTTGATGTCCAGCTTGAGTTATATGACATCTCACGTAAGTTAGAACCAACTAAACCCGACAGATTTAAGAATTTCTTGATAGTGTAGTTATAGTTCAGGATCAACTCCGTGTTGTTATCAAATAAGTTCCTGCGGTCTTCGCGGTAGTCTCCCTGGTTACCTTCACGACCGTAAGGGTGAGCACTAAAAGGAAGTTTTTCTGTACGTAACAGGTCATAGGTATCAATTTGTGAACGTAACCTCAAATTCAAGTTATCATTGAATTTATAAGTGGCACCTAAATAACCATAAACGTCATTTTTGTAATGACCACGGGTCCACTCTTTTGTTAACAGGTATGGGTTATGGTAACGTTGATATTCGGCAAATACTGATTGAACACCAACTTTACCGGGCTGCCAGATTCCTTTGATATCAGGTGCCTCGATATTCCAGTCGGCGCCCGTCCAAACCGCTATATTATAGATGATACTGTTAGGGCCATACTGAACATCAGGGAAATTATCAGTTGACTGCCTGTTGAAATCTATATTACCTTCAAAAGTTAATTTAGGGATTGGGGTAAACGAAGCGTAAAGGTTAGCGTTAGCTATATTCAAATATTGTGAAGGAATATAACTTGTTTGATGTTGCTGCGACACCGAGAAACGGGTTACATAATTATCGCCAACAGCGCCAATAGAAACGTTATTGTTAGTTTGGCTACCAACTTGCAAAAAGCGCTTCAGGTTGTCTTTACCTCGGGCAACCCACGGTGTTCCCTGGCGAACGCCATTAACAACAGGGCTGTCATACTGGGGAATAAGCTGTCCGTTAAAGTAAGGACCCCAAACGTCGTAGTCGCCGTCTACACCACCAGGTGCACCGCCTTTACCATCAACAAACTGGTAAAAAGTATTTTCGCCCGGACCAAATGAACTTTGTATACGAGGAAATGCAAGGAAACCTGTGTTTAATACCGTGCTGCTGTTTATATCAATGGTTAAGCCTTTCTTGTTTTTAGCACCATTTTTGGTGGTGATCAAAATGGCACCAAACTGTGCGCGGCTGCCATACAGAGCTGCGGCGGCCGGGCCTTTCAATACTGTATATGTTTCAATATCATCAGGACTGATGTTATAAGTATCTGTATTAATAGGGAAACCATCAACAACATATAATGACACCTGGTTACCCCTGATCAATACGTTAGGGTTACCCAATAACTCGGCCGATGGGCCTACGGATACACCTGCAACTTTACCAATTAAACCTGTAACAGGGTTAGGATCGCGAGCAGTGGTCAACGCGTCGCCTTGCACTGTTTGAATTGCATAGCCAACTCGCCTGGTTTCTTTTTTAATACCAAGAGCTGTTACAACAACCTCATTAAGGGATTTATTATCGCCGGTAAGGCTTACATTTATAATTGGTTTATCACCTACAACAACGGATTGCGAGGTATAACCAATAAAAGAAAAAACAAGGGTTTGACCTGCGCTGGCATTTATTATAAAACGGCCATCAATATCGGTAACAGTGCCTTTATTTTGTTCTTTAATTCTTACACTTACGCCCGGCAGGGGCAAGCGTTTGTCATCGGTAACAGTACCGCTTATTTTGGTTTGTCCGAATAAAATAGATGGAGCTACGCAAAATAACAAAACCGTTATTACGGTTTTTAATCTCTGGTAAATCTTGTTCATCTGCTAAAGTTTAAGGGTGAAACAGTCAATTTTTTCATGCAGCAATACTAAACTTTGTTTATTATTAGTAAACCAATTTAGTATTAAGCTATACTTAACTTGATGTTCACCCTGTGTTAAGCAGGTGATTTTTGTAACAGGCAGATTATATATTAATCACAAAAACTTAATATGATATTATTCGTTTACCACCTGCAGATGCGCCAGGGCAATAGCTTTTAAATGATCAAGGTTATTTACGGGTACATACATTTCCTTGGCCATGTCGTCCCAGTAGCGCAGTCTGATGATAAGCTCGGCATCCTGGTTTAGTTCAAATTCGGCTGCTTCATCAGCAGTCATCACACCTCCTTGAAACTCAAGGGTAGCTTTACTGGCATCCGACAAACGGTTATAATATTCGGGGTATTTATAGGTAAGATATCTTTTGGCAATTACATGGCCCTGCACCAGGTTAGCAACCCTTTCAGAAAACCCACGCTCTAACAGGTAGTCGGCACCCAGGCGCTCATGGTCAACATTGCCCATGCCATCCATACTTCCGGCTTCTTCAGCATCAGCGCAAAGATGCCCTATATCATGAAAAAACGCGGCAAGTACAACCTCATCGTCATAGCCCTCAGCCTCCGCAAGCGAAGCTGCCTGCGACATATGCTCCAGTTGAGAAACAGGCTCCCCTATATAATCGGCATCGCCAAATTTTTCGTATAAAGAAAACACTTCATCAACCACAGCTTTCGGATTATATTGAGATGGTGCCATGCAATTAAAATTTTTAGGTGCAAATAAACAGCATGCAGGTTAGGTAATTATTAAATATTCATGAAATATATCAATCAGAACCGATATTTAACATTAAATTTTAATACAACAGGGCCGCTTATATTGTTAAGACAGACAATTTCAAAACGCACGTATTGTTTATTGAAACTTAACAACTACAACAATATTATATAAATATCCGTTAACATTTACACTATACTGTTCAAAGCGTAACAAAAAAATCATTTTGGATAAATAGCCTGATTAATTACTTTGCGCACCAAATAACCTGCTATAGATGGAAGAAGACATACTGATACAGATCAGTAACCGGATAAAAGAACGCCGCCGTGAAAAGAATATAACCGTACAGGAACTTGCCATAAGGGCCAACGTAAGCAAAGGCCTGATATCCCAAATTGAAAACAGCCGTACCATTCCATCGCTCATTGTATTGATAGATATTATTAAAGCACTGGAGATAGATTTGAACGAGTTTTTTAAAGATATGCGTTCAAAAAGCGATCATCTCCCGGTTTTAGTAAAGCGCAAACACGAATACGATCATTTTGAAAAAGAACATGCCGATGGTTTTCATTATCAGCGCATTTTCACCCAATCAATAAGCCAAAGTACTGTTGATATCGTAATATTGGAGCTTGACCCCGATGCCTCCCGTCCGCTTGTGGAAACAGAAGCGTTTGAATATAAATATATCCTGTCGGGCCAGATAGCCTACCAGTTTGATGACGACACCATAACCCTTAACCAGGGCGATAGTATGCTTTTTGATGGCCGCATCCCCCATACCCCAAAAAACATGGGGAGCACCATGGCCAGTATGTTGGTGGTATACTTTTTTGAAGAGAAGAAGTAGTTTTGTTTCAGAGGCTATAACAAAATCCAGTCATTATCAACAGAAAAAACTCCGGTTAGTGCGCCCACTCTGTAGGTGCTTTGCCAAATTCTTTTTTAAACGAATGCGAAAAATGGGCCAGGCTTTCAAACCCTAAATCAAGGTAAATTTCAGATGGTTTCCGGTTTTTATTTTCGATGAGGTGGCGCGCCTCCTCAAGCCGCCTGGTTTGTAACCAGTGCCGGGGCGAAGTATCAAAAGTTTTTTGGAAATCACGTTTAAATCCCGCAAGACTCCGACCGGTAAGTTGCGCGAATTTCTCGATAGGTACGTTAAAATGAAAATTGCTGAGCATAAATTTTTCCAGGTCGATTTTATGAGGCTCCGAAAAATCGAACAGGAAATCTTTAAGCTCGGGCATAGTATGTAGTAATAAGTGTACGGCTTCCCTTACTTTCAGCATGCCCAGTTGTTTGGTTATTTTTTCGTTGGGATGGTGCACATAAGGAATCACCGATTGAAAAAAGCCCCGCAGAAATTCACTTTCGGGGATTTTGATATTGGGCTGACCAGTGTATTTCCGTCCCGGCTCTATCTGTTCTTCCAGGGCAAGCTGCCGCAGCATATCTTCTTTAAGGCAAATAATGATGGTCTGATAATCGCCTCCATCAATGGGCATTTTGATGAGTTCACCCAATTGATTTTTGCGGATCAGCATCATTTCGCCGCCCTTCATCGAAATTTTTTGATTAGCGGTTTCGATGCTGAATTGCCCTGAAACCTGTAATACCAGGGTGCTATGCTCAAAAAAACCTACCTTTTCCTTTCTCATCCCCGAGAAAAAAGAATAAAAGATAACGCCTGGAATTATTTCGGTTGGATTGGTCACTATGTAAATATATAAAATAGAAGGGGCTTACTCAGCCCCGTCCATTTATCGTTGCAGGTATGTACCACCTAATATCGCTCCCTGGGCAAAAGCTGTGTTAAGTGTGCTCATCTCGTCAGCACTAAATTCAATTTGCATAGCCTGTATATTTTCGGGCAGGCGCGATCTGCGGCTCATGCTCACCAGCGGCATAATGTTATCACCCTGGGCGTTTACCCATGCAATGGCAAGTTGGGTAGGCGTGTAGCCTTTGTCGCTGGCCATTTGCTTTAATACTTCAACTTTTTCAAGGTTCTTCACCAGATTTTCTCCCTGGAAACGTGAAAAGTGATTATGATAGCTATCTGCCGGAAGCGGAGCTTTCATATCCCCTGTAAGTAACCCTTCGGCAGTGTTGGCAAATGCTACTACCCCAATACCCAGTTCTTTAGCAGTAGGCAGCAGATCGTTTTCAATTTGCCTGTCGGCTAATGAGTAGCCAATTTCCAGGGCTGTTACCGGGTGTACGCTGTTGGCCTTGCGTAATTGCTCCGCAGTAATTTCAGAAACACCAAGATGGCGTACTTTACCTTCCTTGATCAGGTCGGCAATGGTACCTATTACATCCTCTACCGGTACGCTGTTATCCAGGCGGCAAGGCTGATACAGGTCGATGGTGTCGATGCCTAATCGCACCAGCGAATAATTGATGAAGTTTTTAATAGCGATAGGGTGAAGGTCTAAGCCAAGCCATTGACCATTATAAAAAATAGCGCCAAATTTTACGCTGATGAACGCGTCATCCCTGCGGCCTTTAATGGCCTTGCCTACTAATAGTTCATTATGACCGGCACCATAAAAATCGCCGGTGTTTAAAAAGTTGATGCCACTATCTAAAGCTGCCTGTATGGTAGCGATACTTTCATTTTCATCGTTGGCTTTGCTGCCCCAAACTGATGACATGCGCATACAGCCCAGGCCCAGCTTTGAAACCAGCGGGCCATTTTTGCCCAAATTTATTTTCGTTATGTTTCCCATAGTTGATATTTTAATTAAAAACAAAGATCAGGTATCTTGTTCATGGTAAATTTCTTGCACGGCTCAATTTACTTGTCTGTATGGCTCAAATTTTTACGATAACTCTTTGTAAAACTCGCACACAAACTATGGGAACAAAATCGACTATTTACTACCTTAACCAAACCTTAACACTAACTTAGTTTAATTTTAATAAAATAAGTTTAGTATTGCTAAACATTATAAATGTTGTTATGAGCATAAAATTAGTGGTATTTGATATAGCCGGCACCACGGTTAAAGACGATCATGAAGTTAGCAAGGCTTTCAGGGCGGCTATGCAAAAATCTGGTTACGAGGTTGAAATTGAAAAAATAGATCCGCTGATGGGGTATGAAAAAACGCTGGCTATACGTAAAATGCTTGCCGAGCATGAAGTCGATCCCACTGTGATTACCAATGAACTGGTAAACAGCATACATCAGGAGTTTGTACAGCAAATGATTAACTTTTACCGGTTTGAGCCTGGCATTGAACCACTGCCAAACGTTGAAGAAACATTTGCCAGGCTGCACGAACAAGGCGTAAAAGTTGGTATCAACACCGGTTTTTCGCGCGATATTGCAGATACCATTGTAAACCGCCTGCAATGGCAGAAAAAAGGGCTGATAGATTACGTTGTTGGCTCAGACGAAGTTGAACTTGGTCGCCCGCATCCTTTTATGATCCGAAAAATGATGCTTGAGGCCGGCATAACAGACGCACTTGAAGTTGCTAAAGTAGGCGACACCGAGGTTGACGTACGCGAAGGTCAAAACGCGGGTTGCAAATATTCCATAGGCGTAACTACCGGCATTTTTACCCGCGCCGAGCTCGAAACTTATAATCCTGCCCATATTATTGATGATATTGCACAAGTAGTTGAGATCATAAACCAATAGTATAATGAGGCTGATTGAAAGTTTACGTGCAAAAGTAGCCCAATTGCCTTATACACTGATTTCAGTTTTGGCAGCGGTTTCAGCCTTCGGAACGTATACATCCATGTATGCCTTTCGTAAGGCATTTGCAGCGGCAACTTTCACAGGTCATGAGTATTTTCATGTTGATTATAAAGTTTGGCTGGTTATAGCTCAGGTTATAGGCTATATGAGCAGCAAATTTTACGGCATAAAATTTATAGCCGAAGTTAACAGCAAAACCCGCGCCCGTTATATTTTAACCCTTATCGGGATTGCCTGGGCGGCGCTGCTGGCCTTTGCTTTTGTACCGGCCCCATGGAATATCGTGTTTCTTTTTATCAACGGTTTTCCGCTGGGCCTTATCTGGGGCCTGGTTTTCGGTTACCTGGAAGGCCGCCGCTCAACCGAATTCATGGCATCGGTATTATCTATCAGCCTCATTTTTGCATCGGGCTTTGTAAAAACAACCGGGCGTACTTTAATAAGCAGCTTTCATGTAAATGAATACTACATGCCTTTTTTAACCGGGGCTGTATTTGCAATACCACTGCTGTTCTTTGTGGGTTGTATGGAGCTTATCCCCGCCCCTACCACCGAAGACAAAAGTTTACGCTCCGAGCGCGCGCCAATGAACGCCGCCGAGCGTAAGCAATTCGTGATCCGTTTTTTACCAGGTATTATCCTCACCCTCATCGTTTACGTATTGCTCACTATTATGCGCGATGTGCGCGATAACTTTGAGGTGGAGATCTGGGCCAGCCTGGGCATTAAGGATAACAGCATTTTTACTACTACGGATATAAAAATTTCGCTGGTGGTATTAGTAGCCATGAGTTTACTTATCCTGGTGCGCAAAAACCTGCGTGCTTTTAGCATCATCCATTTAATGATCATTGCAGGCTGCGTACTGGTGGGTATATCATCCGTCATGTTTACCTTTAAAATGATAAACCCAACCTTATGGATGACCTGTGTTGGCCTGGGGCTGTACATGGGTTATGTGCCCTACAATGCCATATTTTTTGAGCGGATGATAGCATCGTTCCACTATAAAAGCAACGTTGGCTTTATCATGTACATTGCCGATTCAATGGGCTACCTTGGCAGTGTAAGCGTTTTGCTGGTAAAAGAACTTGGTCGCCCCTCAATAAGCTGGGGAACCTTTTTTCAGGAAGGCGCAATGACGGTAGCCATTGTTGGCGGAATTTGCGGAATTTTATCGCTCATTTACTTTTTGCAAAGCGCTGCCCGTGATAAAAAAAAGATAATTGCGGACGAAACTGATGAACAAATAAACTTTCAAGCCATAAGTCCGCAGTCATGAGTCTAAATTAAAAAATGACCAATGGCTCAATGACCTAATGAATAATATAATGAGCGAAAACAATAACTCAAAAAACTCCCCCTTCAGGGGGCAGGGGGGCACTGCAATAATCATAGGCGCAGGCATTGTAGGTTTGGCTACGGCCCGCGCTTTGGCCATTCGCGGCTATAAGGTAACGGTATTTGAGCGCAATGAACGCGCGGTGGGTGCTTCCATCCGTAACTTTGGTATGGTATGGCCGATAGGCCAGGCTACCGGTCCGATGTTTGAACGCGCCATGCTATCAAAAAACATCTGGAAAACAGTTTGTACCGAAGCTAACATCTGGCATAATGAGGTTGGTTCATTACACCTTGCTTACCATGATGATGAGCTGCAGGTTATTGAAGAATATGTAGATGTAAACAAGCAATACCGCGATTGCGCTGTGCTAACTCCTGGTGAAGCTGTTTCAAAATCACCTGCCATTAATACTGATGGCTTAAAAGGCGCTTTGTGGAGCGGCGAGGAAATGATTGTTGAATCGCGGGTAGCAATCGGGCAGGTGGCAGCTTACCTTGCAGAAAAATTTGGTGTTGATTTTCACTGGAATACAGCTATCAGCCGTATCCAACACCCCAAAGTTAGTTCGGGCAACCAAAGCTGGGAAGCCGACGAGATCTATGTTTGCAGCGGCGCCGATTTTGAAACTTTATATCCGGAGCTATTCGCACAAACGCAGATCACCAAATGCAAGCTGCAGATGATGCGTTTAGTTACCCAGCCTGATGAATGGCGCATAGGCCCATCGCTATGTGGTGGCTTGTCTATGATCCATTACCCAGGTTTCCAGGCGGCAGCTTCATTGCCTGCTTTGCGCAAACGCTATGAAGAACAGTATGCTACCCACCTGAAATGGGGCATCCATGTTATGGTATCACAAAACGGCAGCGGCGAGCTTACTATAGGCGATTCGCACGAATATGGTTTGGTTCATGACCCGTTTGATAAGGAATTTATTAATAATTTGATAATTGAATACTTACATACATTCGCCAATTTTAAAGATTGGAAAATGCTGCAGTCATGGCACGGCATCTATCCTAAAATGACCAACGGCGCGTATGAGCTTATTGTTGATATTGAGCCCGGGGTAACCCTCATCAATGGCCTCGGCGGTAACGGCATGACCCTGTCGTTTGGCTTGTGCGAGCAGGAGATCGCCAGGCGGAAGGACGGTTAGTTTTTTAGACCATAGTCCATGGTCGATAGTCCATGGATTGAAAAAACTGCATATCTTGGTTTTTCAATAAGCCAACCATGGCTTATTGGCTATAACTATTGACAAAAACAATAACCAGGTCTATGAACTTTCGACCATAGACTAAAAACAAGAAAACCATGGTCTATGGACTATCGACCATGGACTAAAAATAAAACTATGTCTGATTCAAGGAGAGATTTTCTTAAAAAAGCAGCCTTATTAACCGGTGCAGCCGGCCTCGCCAGCATTTTACCCCAATCTATTCAAAAAGCAATAGCCATTAACCCGGCACCGGGCAGCACCTACCTGGATGCTGAGCACATCGTGATCCTGATGCAGGAAAACCGCTCGTTCGATCATACTTACGGGATGCTTAAAGGGGTACGCGGTTACAACGACCCGCGCGCTATCGATCTGCCTAACAAAAACAAGGTTTGGCTGCAATCAAATAAAAAAGGCGAAACTTATGCTCCATTCCACCTTGATATCAAAAATACCAAAGCAACCTGGATGAGCTCATTGCCGCATTCATGGAGCAACCAGGTTAATGCACGTAACGATGGCAAGTTTGATCAATGGCTTAACGTTAAACGCAACGGCATTAAGGAATATTCTAACATGCCTTTAACCATGGGTTTCCACAACCGCGAGGATATCCCGTTTTACTATGCACTTGCCGATGCCTTTACCGTTTGCGATCAAAACTTTTGCTCATCCCTGACAGGTACAAACCCAAACCGGTTGTATTTCTGGAGTGGTACTATCCGTGCCGAACAGCATGAAAACTCCCTTGCACACGTTTGGAA
>Ga0157372_10004451_pt1 | contig 14944 bp, 17 predicted proteins | sample C55metaG_FD_115307 | JGI IMG/M metagenome (GOLD analysis project Ga0157372, IMG submission 115307) | Corn rhizosphere microbial communities from Kellogg Biological Station, Michigan, USA - C5-5 metaG | ecosystem: Host-associated > Plants > Roots > Rhizosphere > Soil | place: USA: Michigan... | reverse complement strand
ACCGACCAAACTGGCCCGAAAACCCAATTTGGAGGATTGAGCATGGGCTTTTCAAGAGCTGCATACCACGAAGGAATATTTGGAATAGTAGCGAGCGAACCGATTGCTCCTGCAGCGAAAGATGCAGCGATGGATAGACTAAATACCATAACCTTCTTAATCATATATTCAGTGTATCAAAGATAATGTCGATTACTATTGAACTAGCCATGGCTAAAGTGCCAGAGATAACTAATATTTAAATTCTCACCTTGTGCAAGGTTAGAACTAATTTTGCAATTTAGCTGCGAGTTGTGAGTACTCATAGACTTTTTGTTCCACAGAATCATGTGAACCCTTAAGGTCTTCAGGATTGATAAAAATTATTTCGTCTGCGTCTTCGCCAAGTTCGAATGACATATTTGCCGGTTTCACTGCAAAAATCATCCGCACTTGCCACACTTGAGAATGTTCCAAAAAATGAGGCTCCTCAACCTGTATTACTTGATAGGTAAAATCACTAGTAAAACGAACCTCTTCATAAAGTTCACGTGCAATTGCGTCCTTTATGCTTTCTTCGTGGTCCATACCTCCACCGGGTAGATCCCACCAATCTCTTCCCGATTCTTTAACAACAAGGATGTGACCTTCATCATTATGAACTAAACTTTTCATCGATATACGGAATAGGTAATCGTTTTTACGATTCAGGTGTTCTTGCTTGATAACCCCATGAGCTTTTCTCTCTGACATAAGAATAATTATACCTTAAACACTAAAACACTCTGCGTTTATAAAGTGCGTATGTTTGGTACCCCGACCTGGGCTCGAACTAGTGACCTTAGGTCTTAGAAGACCGCCCACCCCAACTAATCCAACCAACTTCACTGAGGTGTGTGAGTATGTACAAGTAAGGCATAGACGACTTATGTTAGGCTCCATAGCCGTCAAAAATACGACAAACATATCGGCTCGACTTGATCAAATTAAAACTACGCTAACATGCGCTACTAAGAAGTGAGTCGCTTAAGCTGGAGACTCTCATCAACCCTAAAGCCTTCAAGCTCACTATAGGTATGCGTGAGCGGTTCAGTAAAGTCGGTATTTGTCAGCACTCTCTCTGCTGCAATCATTGTGCCATCATGAGATACAATTAAGGCTTTTTGGTCATCTTCAATTTCATTCAGCGCTTGTTGAATGAGTAGGCTAAGTGCTTGGCCAGCGCTTCTTAAGGCATTATGCGCTTCTTTAGTCTCAAATAAGGCTCCTGCAATACCGAGCGGGTGAGTAGTCCGACGCGCGAGGATTTGATCCCTTATTTCTGCAGGTGCCTGAGGTATAGACGCCGCATCATCTATGCGAGGCTTCACCCCGCTTAATCTTTCAGCTGTTTGTTGGGTGCGTATAAATGGGGAGGAATATACAGTTGCAAATTTAGGTAGGTGCGCAGAATATTCCTCTGCGGCAGCTTCACCTTGCGCGGTGAGTGTGTCATCTTTTCCATCCCAGTTGGCGTGCCTTAGCACGTATACTTCTTTCATCTTCCTTTAATGATAACAGATGGATGCCAAGTTTCTAACTCAAAAATGGTGTATGAGATGTCAAAACTAAATTTAAAGGCTGAAATAATGAACTCTAAACTTGGTACCCCGAGCAGGGTTCGAACCTGCGACCTTAGGCTTAGAAGACCGCCCAATTCAACTAATCCAACCACCTTCACCGAGGTATCTGAGTATGTACAAGTAAGGCATAGACAGTTAATGTTAGGCTCTGTAGCCGTCATTTTTAGCCGTCAAAAAGACAAGGCAAACTGTATAACTAGTACGTAAAGTGCCAGTGGATCGTTTTTGGAAATTCATTGTTGAGCCAGAATACCACATAAGCAGTCACTACCAGAATGGCAATGCCCGTAAGGATATAGGCTAGCATGAGGCCCTTGCCTGCCTTCTTTTTCTCAAGTAATTCTTTCTTCATAATTACTATTTTAGCAACCAGGCGTAGTCGCCAGACAACCGGAGCCTACTGTCGAGTGTCTTTATTCTTCACGCATGTCACGAATTGGTGGGCGCATAACATTTCGGATGAGTGGTTGCACACAGGCAACGATGCTCACGGCGAAAATAAGCCCTAAAATACCCAGAAGCAGTGGCGATGAAAGATCAAATAGGCTAAAGCGCATGTGATTTGAAATAATGCCAAATGCCGACAGCGAAGTGTCTGTTAGCTGAGACCCGTAGATTCTATCAACTACATACGCGGCACCAATGCCAAAAATAAAGGAAATAGCGGAAATGCGTGCTGCTATTAGTAGTGTATAGATTGTGTAGATGGCTGTAATATCAATTCTTTTTGCACCCATAGCACGATAAACGGCTGTCTCTTTACGGTTTTCGGCCATAATACGTGAGATTGTGAACCACATAATAATTAGTGCCATGCCTATGAAGATGGGTAGGGCAACGGTCAAGATTTGACGGAAGAGCTTTCCTATCTCATCAAGAATGAGGTAGTTCGATCCATACGGGTCTGCATAGAAAGCTTTACTACATCCCAGGTCATGACTTGGGCAGGACTCATTACTCAAAAATGCACGCGCTTTGTCGATAGAGCTAAACTCTAAAACTCTCGAGACAAAAGTGGTATTATCGAGCTCATACCTTGTTGGGTCTGTTTGTGCTGTAATCTGATCATTAAATTTCAGACTATCGGGGAGCTGCTCATAAAGTTGTAACGGTATAACAGCCGAAAAAGAGTCGTCTTGAGGTGATAGCAGATTCTTAATATACGACTCAACACTTGTACTGTATTCGCTAAACGGTTGAGCATTCATGATGCCCACGATCTGGAAAGTCGTTAGATAATGCGTTGGTGATACATAAAGACCTAGCTTCTTCAGATCTTCATCAGTCTTATTCTGAGCATTCTTTTCGCTCTGTGAGCGCGTATCTTTCTTAACGGTTATATCTCCACATGCTGACGATGGAAGTTGGAGCTGAAGACTAGGTTCTTTATAGTTTGGAGTATCTTTATTTTTCTCAATATCAGCATAGTCTTGCTGAATTTTCGCAATCATAGTCTGTTCGGCGCTATTACGTGTACATGCTTGGTATGTATGCCCGTTTAGCTTTTCCTGGATATCTTTTAGCCATTTTCTCTTGTCAGACTCCGTCTTAGGTTCGCTTCCAATGCCCACTTCCTTACCAAAGAGCGAAGCGGCTTCCTGTGCAGTAATAATAACAGGAACTCCTTTTAGGGATTTTGCACTCTTCGTGAGAAGGTAACGGTCAACGAGGCTATCATCTCTAAATTGATAGTTGCTATTATAGGCGGCATTGATTAGGTAGCCATAGGATGTAGGATTGCTTGATTTTATGTTGTTAGTACTAAAATCTTCTCTACCATCTTCGATGAGGCGTGACTGTGGGAGAGTAGGAAATGACGTAGAGGTCTGCCCGTAATAGCCAGTCGCACCATATTTAGCCCCTAAGGTCTTTAATTTATCGTATGTGTTGGGCGCGGTCTTTTCGTACACGCTAAGTTTTTCCGTAAGCCAGGCACTAGTCGCGGGCGACGTATAGTCAACCATCCATCGTCCACCCTCGGAGGAATCGTTTGTCCTAAAAGGGTTAGGCTTCAATATAGGAACTTCACTTGAAGCGTCGTAGCTGACTCCTGCGTTTGTGTATTTTTGGCGTATTGCATCATAGTATTTCTTCTCGAAAGCTTTTATTTCGCCAATGTCTTTCGTAGAGAGTGGCGAAGGAGCATCACGTACCGAAACAGGAATATTCGGACTGACCTGAACTAAGTATTTGTCGTTTCCAGCCGCTTTAATGAAAGAGAGCGCACTCTTCTCTGCGGCTGTAAACACAATGATAGATGCAATGAGCGCGGCAAACATCAAGCTCGAAACGATAACAGAGGTTATTAATATTCCACGCTTGGACCGCAACTTGGTGTGCGCAAGTTCATAGGCGTAACTTGGTCGTATCATAGAACTATCTCTCCATCTTTTATAGTGATAGCTCTGTCTGCATGGCTTGCAATTTCCGGATCATGAGTAACGATAACAATTGTAGTCCCATACTCCTCGCGGATTGACTGGAACAACTCCATAATCGAATGACTATTGGCTGAGTCAAGATTTCCTGTCGGCTCATCAGCAAAGATAATGCGTGGATGATTAATTAAAGCTCGGGCAATAGCCGCTCGTTGAATTTGACCACCCGATAGTTCTTTAGGGTAGTGCATAGCTCGGTTTTCCAAACCTATACTGTGAAGGAGTGACGAAACGCTATCATTGATTGCGTGCTTCTGAGTTGAAGTAAACATGGCTGGTACAGCTAAATTATCCTTTAGCCGCAGAAATGGTTGAAGATAAAAAGACTGGAAGACAAATCCGATCTTCTCTCTTCGAAGATCGCTAAGGGCGGCATCATGCATGTGTACGATATTTTGCCCATCAAGTACAATCTCGCCGCCATCTGGCTTATCGATACATCCTAGTATGTGTAGTAAGGTGCTCTTGCCACTTCCACTGGAGCCTGTGAGAGCTAGTATCTCACCTTTATAGATATCAAGATTTATATTTTTAAGCGCCTCAATGTCTTGCTTGCCAACTCTATATCGCTTCGTTACGTTACGAGCAGAAAGAATGGTCTCTCGTTCGGCAGGATCAGGATTTGCTGAAGGTGACAGGGAAGTTTGAGATTCTCTTACGCTAAATTTCCGAATTGCATCGATTGCATCACCAGGGGTGTCGTTAAAGAAATGCACGAAGTCTTTAACGCGACTATGTATGTCCGAGGATGTGTCAAACTCCTGATTATCTGCACTCATAGATGCGTTCATTATAGCATAAGCACAAAGCATGCGCATTAAAGCATAAGCATAACTTAAAAATAGCTGTTGAAAATATGAAAGCAATGTGAGATGATTATCCAAGTGCCATGTCCTTGGCACAAACCCGAATCTGGGGAGCGAACGTGAGAAAACTCATCTCCCGGGGCGGCAAGCGGATCGCTGCTGTCGTCCTGTCGGTGGGCATGTCCGGTGCTTTCGTGGGTCTGGTGGGCGCTACGCCCGCTCAGGCCGACTCCGGCATCGACATGAACCTCGCCTGCCAGTACACCTACAGCAACACGGTGTACCGCGGCGACCTCACCTACCCGTCGCAGGGAGCGTACGGCTGGCGCTGCATCAACCGCAGCACCGGTGCCAACGTGGGCGGCGTCAACGTGTACGGCTTCTGCGTGAACGTGCTCGGCGGCTACAACACGTACAACGTCCCGTCCAACCCCTACAGCTGGGTGTGCCTCGGCGCCTGACCAGCAACGACGTAGCCCGTCGGCCTCACGCATGAGTGGGGCGAAAGGCTAAAGTCCCGGAGGGCGCAGCTGCTTGAGTACATCGCAGCTCCGCCCTCCGGGCGCAGTCCGAACTTTATCGTAATACCTGACCAAAGCGTCAGGTATTTTTATTGAGATACCCTAATGATCACCCTCCAGGCTTAGAAGACCGCCCATCCCAACTAATCCAACCACCTTCACCGAGGTGTCTAAGTATGTACAAGTAAGGCACAGACAGCTTATGTTAGGCTCTGTAGCCGTCATTTTTAGCCGTCAAATAAGTAGCTATGCTAAACAAGATCAAAGCTAAGACTCGAAGGTGTAACAAGTGACTATTTTAGTGCCCAGTGCATAAATTGACATAATGTATATATAATGTTTAAGTGATATTATGGAAATAGACAAAGGTAAGCTGGAGCACCAACCTCTTTCTCAGTTGTACAGTGCATTGATTGCGCTTGAACCTAAGGCCATTACTGGCTATGTGCCTAGGAATGCCAGCGAGCAGAAAGTAGCCTTTTTAAATGGCGATATTCGCAATCCACAGCACGACTATGATCGTCTCGATGCTATCGACTTTGATGAGCGCAAGCGCGCAGTGAGTGTCGCTGGAGATGCTGTCTTGGCATCCGAAGAGATGAACCCTAAATTTATATCTGCATATGAGCAATTTATTGAAGGGTATAAGGCGCGCACTCATCTCATGGAACTTGCGCAGTTATACAACCATGAAGCCGATAGTGCGATAAAGGCAAGACTCCGTGACGAGTACATGAAACTGAATATTGATCTGTATGGAGCGCCAGACGAGGTAACCTATCGGTCGCTTTTACAAGAGAAGTTAGCGGCGATTGCAGACAAAGATTTTGAAGGTGAAGCCGCAACTTTGCGAGATGAACTATTTAGTATGGCAAACTACATTCCAGGAGGCATTAACCCTGAGCGGTTCACTCCCTCCAACGAGACGATGGAATGGATGGGCGATATAGTCAAGGGCCTATATGACAGTATGCTTTCACGTATACCCGCAGACAAGAAAGTCTTCAACCCTCAAGAGGTAAAGACGCTATTTGACGGGATTGTCGCCGAAGAGTTCGGCGGGTCTGCCGGAGATTGGCAAGTTGATATTGAAGAAGCGAAGGCTATAAATGTTAAGACGACAGAAAAACGTATCGTTATTCCCATTGATAGAGAGGAAATCTCCGTAGATACATTACGAGGACTAATTGTCCATGAAATTGGCGTTCACATGCTTAGGGCGGTGATGGGCGGTGAGACAAACCTTGAGCCCCTTGCAAATGGGTTGAGCAACTATTATGACGCAGAGGAAGGGCTAGGCGTCGTAATGGAACAGGCATTGAGAGGTAAATTTCGTGAGGCGGGTATTGATCATTACATTACGGCTGGCCTTGCCTATTTTGATGGTAAGGATTTCCGTGATGCATATGAGATTAAGTGGCGTCTTAGCGCTCTTGAGAAATTAAGAGATGGTGAAGAAGTGACAGATGATATACGCAAAAAATCACAAAATACCGCATATGGCAGCACGATGCGAAGCCTTCGCGGGACAGATGAACTGCCGTGGTTTAAAGATCTTTCGTACTACAACGGCGCTGTAGACATATGGCGTCACCTTGAAGAAATACGAGGTGACGACATTCGATTCATGTTTGTGTTACTTGGGAAGAATGATCCATCATCAAAAGTACATGAGCGTCTTATCTATGAGACTTCATCAAAGTAGATAAACCAAAACCACGGTCTAGTGTGATCAAATTAGAAATTATGCTGACGTGCGCTATTTAGAAGACCACCCCTCCCACCTATTCCAGCCACCTTCACCGAGGTGTGTAAGTATGTACAAGTAAGCCATAGACAGCTTATGTTAGGCGCTGTAGCCGTCAATTTTAGCCGTCAACAAAATTAACTAATTATGGCATAGTCTATGCTGGTCTGCTAAGAAATGATATAGTACCTTCACGTTTCGTTAACGAAAAACATGATGGCAGGCTTCATGTTTGGCAGTTGAAGCGTAGGTGTGTCAATGCCTTTATTGATTAATTTTGATAAAAGGTAAATACACATAAGGTATGTAACCCAAGTCGGTTGCGCAACCGCCATGGCTGTCAAGTCATGTAGGTTGTTCACCATAAGACTGGTTACGAGGTCTACAATTATATTGTACATCTTACTACTTTCTAAGTGAAAAACACCAAGACATTCACTACCTGCCAAACCTAAAAGTACCGAATAGCTTACTTTTAGGTGTACCAACACCCCAATCATCGCGTCTTGCCGTAGGGGTGTTGGGTCTATGACGAATATGAAAAACTCTGAATATAAGCAATGGATAAAACTTCAACAAGAGGCAATTTCCAGGAATCAAAATGATAAAACTCTGCACGGCAAAAAGTTTGTTGGTGATAGAGGCTATCTTCACTTTGACGGAAGAGTTAGTGTAAAACGTGTAGATGGATCAAGTCCGGATGATCCTTTATATCGTCTGATTACGTCGAGCGATGCTGTGGCGAAACATTCTTTCTTGCCGTTTCTGCGTGAAGACCAACGCGTCAGAAAGTATCGCAATAAGCCACATACTACAGCAGATGGAAGTGTACGCAGGCACGACCAGCAGCACCCTACGATTAAGAATAGGCCCATAATGTATGCGTCGCATCTAGACGCTTTGGTATACTCTCTTTACAACAGTGCCTTGAGTGGCCACTATGAGCAGCATGTAGCAAAAAGAAGGCTAGAGAACACGGTTATAGCATACCGACCTGTGCCTATTCCAGGGAGTAGTCACAATAAGTCGAATATCGATTTTGCGAAAGAGCTTTATGAAAAAATAAAAAACTCTCACGAAGATGTAGGCATATTATTTCTGGATGTCTCTGGATTTTTCGATAACCTGCAGCATAGACGACTATATGAAAAATGGTGCCTCATATTAGGGAAGGATAGGCTCCCAGCTGACCATGAAGCCGTATTTAATAATATCTCACAATTTCGCTATGTATTTACGAAGGATGCATATAAAGCTCTTGGGCTTAACAATGAAGCACTGAAATCTCTTCGTCAGAATAGAAGGGGAGTGCTTTGTAGCCCCAGGGACTTTAACGGTAAGATTAAAAAACAGAAACTAATTCATAAGAATAAATCAGGTAAAGGTATTCCACAAGGCAGTCCAATTAGCGGTCTATTAGCCAATGTATATATGATTGACTTTGATACTAAGGTTAAAGAGCTCATTGAGGGCTTGGGCGGTGTATACATGAGATATAGTGATGACATCGCCATTCTAGTACAACCTTCAAAGCTCATAGGAGTTTACGAAGCGGTCCAATCCCTAATTCTTGAAGAAGGACTAACGATAAGCACAAAAAAGACAGACGGTTTTATTTATCAGCGACAAACCGGTAAGTTTATTAATGTTATCAGAAAACTTGATTTGAAGAATAGACTTAATTTAAAGCGCTATCCACAGTATCTTGGCTTCGTGTTCGCGGAGGACAGTATACATATTAGAGGAAACACACTTGCTAGAAGATTTCGGGGAGGTAAAGCCTTTCTGTTAAAGAAAGAGCGATGGGGATATTTTTCCTTAGCAGCGCGAAAAACAGCTTCAGATTCTATACCTGCTCAAGTTGAAGGTGTAAGAAAAAAGATTAAACCGATTGTCCAGAAGGCGCAAGATGAACGCACAAAACGCAATAGAGAATGATGTGGGACGCAATGTTATTGCTGACGCCTGATAAACTAGAGAGCTGGAAAGTCTCATTTGCTAGGGACGGAATCGTATATGAAACAGACGAGGAATACTATGAAGCAATGGATAATTTCGTAAACTTCTTTGAAACTCTTGTGCAGATAGATCGAAGGATAAAAGATTCGCCTAATACTGATGATCACGATGGCGCATATCTTCTCGGCGAAGACGGTAGAAAAATAATTCTTTAACGAAAGTAAGATATGACCCCTGAGAAAGATGAAGACGATAGAGATTCGGAATACCATATTCAATTGCCAAAAGGTTTAGCGAGGCAGCTCTCCGAGACTGCCCAGCATGTTACTAAGCTCTACGCCTCATTATATGGCAATGAGCTACAAAGACTCGCTCAACACGCCACGCAGGTGCAGCAAGAACTGATCAAGGCATTCTCTCGTATTGATACGCAACAAATTGTTGCGGATATTCGAAAAATGGCGGAGTCTGTCGTGAGCACCGCAAAAGATATAGACGCGCACCTACCCGATAATTGGCCAGATGAATTACGAGATGCTGCAGGCCTGTGTATTAGGGGCGTGCCCGTTGTTTTTGTGCCCAGGGCTGCAATAGTTAGTAAACTGCTTAAATCTAAGGATATGGCAAGCGTTAAGCTTATTATCGCTCACAATAGCAACAGTCCACTTATAATTGAAGACTGCGAGAAAGTACTTCAAGAGTGTGAATGGCTGCCCAGAGACATGTGTGAACATATACAAGAAGCCATTCTGTGTTACAAAAGTGGGCAATATAGAGCAGCTCAAAGTACTGCGACTATAGCATTTGACTGTTTACTTAACGATATTGTTGACGTGAACCAGTTTCGTAAACAAAACGGCAATAAACATGCACTATCGCATAACGTAGTGGGTCGATACACGAATATCAATCCGGAGCTAGACCTGATGAGGATACCGCTTGGGAGGGCTCCGTTCTATACGTTGCTTATGCTCCCTATAATAGGTCGTATGCTTACAAAGTTTGATATGTATAATAAAGCAACATATGGAAATGATGCTAATCGACATGCGGCAACACATATGGTAAGTTCCAGGCAATATAAGAAATCCAATGCGCTACTAACGATTATGACAGTTGTAAGTATCTGTAAAGTAACGCAGCTATGTGGTAAATACTGGGTTCAAAGTGCAACAGAGCAGTATGGTTTTAGGCTGCTCCAAAAAGATAGGAAGAAAAAATTTAGTTAAGTGGCAAGGTTAAGGTCGGCGGCGCCTTGAGTGGGGTTTGGCGTCAGACCTTTAAGGGCATATTAGGTTTGAAAGATTCGCTAAATTTGATTATCAGTTATAATCTCTTCAGGAAGTAACATGGCAGAATTTGATAATTTGCACACAAAAATCGATCTTGTATTTCGACGGGAGATACTCGACTATGAACGTAATGGTCGTATCAGAGGGGGCTTGGGCAGCTTTAACGTAGGCACTAATATGGAGTGGATACGCGCTAGCGGGCGAAGAGAAAATCCGCTCGCGGAAGTTCCCGTTCATGATGCCATTTCATCTCAAAATGCAAGTATTCTGCTGAGGCTATATGCCTCACTTGATACGAATGGGAAGGCTGAGTTTACGCGCTATGTTACGAATCTGCTGATTGATAAAGGGAAGCATGCCGATCTTACCTATCTAGCATACTTTGTTCTATTCAAAGTTGGAGATAGGGTAAACCCATTATTGAGTGCTTTGTCGAATTACGGCAAAGATTCAACACTCAATAAAGAGTATGGTCGAGGTAATTTATTGGCAATTCTAAACCATGTCCTAAAACTTGAGTATGACTATTTTACAATCGAAGAGGTTGCAAAGATCGAGCGAGGCATCCTTTGGATTGATTCTTCTGAAGGTGGGGCTACGAAAGAACTGTTGATAGAGGTCCAGATGAAGAGTCTAGAGCTGGAGTTAGATGAAGTAAACCCAGAGATTAACTCCGATCGAGATAAGGTGATTACATTTTGGCAAGATGTGTTCGGGACGAATGAGGTGCAAGCGTTAATTGATCAAGTCGAAGATTTATTCAGCGAGGGAGCATTTGATGATGTTAGGCTAGCTGAATGCTTAAGCAGAGTGAGAGTATTACTGATTGATGCTATGAAGCGGCTATCAACTCAGTTCACTAACATAAATGGACTTCCAGTACTTGCAGACGCAGCACGGGATGCTGATGTAATAACTTGGTTTGGACAAAATGGAATTTTACGGGACGAAGAGAAAAAGCTTGTAAGAGCGGTGTATAATTTATGTTCCGTTCAAGGCTCGCACGCAGCATCGTCGAAAAGAGAGTATGCGCGTATCGCTAAAAACGTTACGTACGAGTCGATATTAATGCTAATTGGATTAACGCCAAGAAATTAAGACAGTGTCGTCATTACAGAGCTTCCCGTACCGGGGCAGCCACATAGAAAACTAAGCTGGAGTTACTGGGCTATTTTATGGTGAAGAACCAACCAAGAGATCATCATTACGTTCCGCAAGGATATTTGAGACTTTTTGCAGAAAATAAAAATGTTCTCTATGTTTCAAATAAGCAGTTTGATTCTATCAGGCTCACATCCCCTAAGGGCATTGGCTACCTTAAAGATTTCTACACGGTTGATACTGTTGACGAAACTGATAGCGCTGAAGTTGAAAGAAACTTAAGTAAGATTGAAACAGGGTGTATACCTTTGCTCGGTAAGCTTTTATATGCAGAAGACTTGCCGAATGCAGAATGGGCTGACGTCGCAATTTATATTGCCTTACAATATGGGCGAACTCCGCATATGAGGAATAAAATGGATACTGCTGCGACTGCATTGCTCAACAACTACCTAAAAGACACTCTTACGGATGCTCTTGATGACCCTAGGAAGTACGCCGAACTTGAAAGGGAAATCGCGGAAAAGGATCCTAAGTTATTAGTAGTTCATACGAGAGAAAACATAGAAAAATTAGTATCAGGACCCAAAATATTAGAAGAATTTAATTTAGATAATGGCACATATGTACAGTCGATTTTCAGGATGGCAGGAGAGATAGTGGATGGTCTATTGAAAAGGCATTGGACTGTTTTACACGCGCCAAAGGGTTCCAGTTTTATCACCTCAGACAATCCATTAACACTGAGTATCGATCGAACGCTTTTGCCTTACGAATCATTAGCGATTCTATTGCCAGGCGCCATGAGATACTTCCCTCTTAGTGCTAAGGCGTGCCTGCTCATTACAGATGAGAATGTCGGACGGATAATAAGTCATAAAGCTATTACTAAAGACGAGGTTCGCAGAATAAACAAACTACTATATCGCGAATCACTTAAATATGCAGTTTCTGGTAATAGAAGGTTGCTTTCGAGTTTGATGTGAGTATTCACGAACTAAGCTACTAAGGGCTCTAATCGGGTAGGTGATATCCATAATACATCTGCTAAATTTGAATAATTCAGGTATACTTTGTGCATATTTAATTTACTACAAAATTGGGGAGCCATTATGAATGGTAACTATCTATTCGGCACCTACAAATAGAGAGTACTTATTTAACAGATAGTGCGATGACTGCAACAACAATTGATGTGCCACTCAAAATAAGAGCGATGATAGATATTAAACGGTTGCTCTTGAGAGATTTTTCAGCGATTATATTTGATTCGCGGGCAATGCGATTAGCCTCGTCGGCAGTCTGCTGCTTAACGACTTTATCAAGTGCATCTCGATGAGCATGTAGGTCAAATCCTAACTTTTCCATAGATACATCATAAGTCACAAAACACATTTCTTCTATGATAAAAAGTAGATATGCAAGCCAAAATATAAACTCAGGACGCAGATCAAATGTATACGGTATAAGAAACGAGAGATTCGTAGTAACTGTCTCCCCGTTGTTCGCTGGAGATGGCTCTACTAGCTATGAGGTTAATAGGTATAGGCCCTCGCAAAGAGGTATTGAGCTATGAATGAAGAAGGTGTGTTTGAGGAGATGGTGAACGTAGATCTTTAAGAATAGCGTCATAATCCGCTCATCACAGAAAAATCACTCAAGCATACATCCTCTACACTGGATTCTGCAAAACATGAAGTTAGGTGACAAAGGTTATGATTTCAATCAATAAAATGTATTGCTATAATTTGTCAAGTACAGGGTGGACAGTGTAGGAGACTTAAGTAATAATGATTAGTAGCATAACCAATTTGCGAAAATCAAAAAAAGGAAAAAAATGAAGACGCCCCAAGAAGCGGTTACATCTGCAATGCAATATCTAGTCAGTGTAGTTGGAGAAATAGAGAAGCCACAGAATTTTACAATTGAGAGCATATCTCTATCAAAAGATAAGAAGGTATGGAAAATTGTATTAGGATATGAGCGCCAAGGAACCGAGGCCAATAGCCTCAGTGTTCTACTAGGGAATAACCCTAGGCGATATAAAACCATCGAGATTGACGCTGAGAGTGGCGAGGGTATCTCATTTGAGACCTACCATACCCCTAAGGGCTAAAAATGCCCAGTGATAAGGACGAATTTTTTCGAGCCTGCATAAATAATGGCCTTATCGTTGACGCCAATCTTTTCCTGCTGCTCGCCTTCGGTACATCACATAAACGAACCGACGGCATGGATGAAGAAATGGTCATTACTAAGAGCATTGCTACATATTGCAGCGACAAGGGCGGGAAGCTCATCTTAACTCCCCACGTGATTGCAGAGGTATCGAATATGCTGATTAATCGTCAGAAAGGATTTGATTTCGCTGGAAATACCAATTTTATTATATTGACTAATTTTTTACGTGAGGCTTTCGAACACCCCGTTCCCAAAAGCCTCATCTTAGATAATAAACATCTGGCTTACGTCGGATTCACGGACTTATCAATATTAGAAGCTGCAAAAGAAAATAATTATGGCGTTCTAACGGTAGACGGCGGACTCTACACAAAATTATGCGATGAAGGTTGTTATGTGGTCGACCCAAAGGCTATTGCTAAAGCAAAATCGTTACGACTCTTAATGTCATAGCATCCGTAAGCCTCTATATGAAAAACTACCTGATTTCGCCGACAAGCAGCATTTCTGCTATACTTAAAGTGTCTTACGCTTAATAAAATAGCAGTGGTTTGTATATTGCACTAGTTTGTGCGGTTTTGCTCTGGAAATGGGCACCGTGTAAACAGTTAGGGCAAAACCTGCTGCTATGGGCGTAAGACACCTCACGGTGTCCTTTTTTATTGTAATTATTTATGGAGGAATGCAATGCGCCCAATCAAAACAACTTACAAGCCAGTGTGGTTATCTCTCACATGGAGCATGCTGCTTAGCTTTATACCCACCATTGTTTACGCAGTGAGAATATCCACGACAAAATATAGCTACAACGACAGTAATCTCGTCATTCAAACGGGTGTATTTACAAAGCAGCAAAACACAATCCCTTTCTACAGAATCAGTGATATTCAAGCGCAAAAGAACATATTCGGCTATGGTAAAGTTACTATCTCCGATAAGATGGGTGTTACTACACTTCGTGCGATTGCTAAACCACTGGAGGTTGCGCATAGTCTCCGACTGGTCCGTGAGCAGGCACAAAACCAGTCTAATGTCGTTCATAACGAAATATTCTAAGATAACTCGAGAACAACGATATTACAGTGGATTCTCCGTATGTAAAATTTACATAAAATACAATAATCTTTACTTATGTGTGTAAGTGGGGTATAATCATAAGCAGTACAGAAATAACCTTAAGGGAATTAAGCCTAAAAGAACACCTATTTCTACCGCGAGCCATTCGGCAAAGCGTAGAACAATATAATCGTCGTTCACATCGAACATCGAATTCTTATATTGCATGACTACTTAATGTT
>Ga0157372_10004450_pt1 | contig 14945 bp, 17 predicted proteins | sample C55metaG_FD_115307 | JGI IMG/M metagenome (GOLD analysis project Ga0157372, IMG submission 115307) | Corn rhizosphere microbial communities from Kellogg Biological Station, Michigan, USA - C5-5 metaG | ecosystem: Host-associated > Plants > Roots > Rhizosphere > Soil | place: USA: Michigan... | reverse complement strand
CGGGACCACCTGGTCCAATGGCGGAACGTCGATTCGCTTCGACGCGAAGACCGCGCGCAAGCGGCTCGATCGAATCTTCAAACATTACGAAAAGCACGGCCGCGGCATCGGATTCTGGGTGGACGACGATGCCACGCCAGCCGATCTCGCGGATCATCTCAAACGTTTGGGCCTGCGCTGCAAGAAACGATTCCCCGGAATGTGGTGCGATCTCGCGAAGCTCCCGACGATCGCCGTTCCCGAAGGAATCCGCATCATTCGAACGCCGCATCATTCGATGTATCTACGCCATCCACACCCGTATTTCGGGCCGATCACGACGTCGATTCGACAGCATGAGTTGAATCGCCTGGCGCATATGGCCGCGCAATGGCCTCAGAACTTTTTCGATTTCGTCGCACTGGCGGCGGGGAATCGTCCCGTAGGAGCTTGCTCCATGTTTCTGAGCGAGTCCTCTGCGGGATTCTATGACGTAGGAGTTCTCGAGATCGAACGCGGCCGCGGCATCGGCAGCGCGATGATTGCTCATGCTCTACGGTTTGCGCGCGATCGAGACTGGAAGCAGGCCATATTGCTGGCTTCCGGCATGGGCTACAACATGTATTGCCGCACGGGATTCCACGAAGTCTGCAAAATTGCTTACTGGTATCGATCGCTCAAGGCTTGACATATACTAAGACGGATGATGCCACTCCGTTGGGCGGTCATGACAGCATTTATGGCCTCTGTACTGGCAGGTCAAGGCAAGCAAGACCAGGCCAAGCAGGGACCCTCTGGCGCCTATCAGCAGGCGGCCCGGCTGCCCGCCCGCATTCTCGATTTCAAAGCGACTCCGGCGTCGATTCAGCTGGGCCAGGCCGTGATGCTCGTCTGGTCGACCGAGAATCCTAATTCAGTCACCATCGGCCCCGAGCTCGGCAGTGTAACCGCGCGCGGCAGCCGTCAAGTGAAGCCGTCCGCGACAACCACCTACACCCTCACAGTGACCGGACCGAACGGCACGGAGACTCGGTCCGTGAAAGTAACCGTCGCCGGCACCGTCGAGCGCGCATCTTCGAATAGCAAGGCTGGGAATAGCAAGGCGGGTCCTTCACCGACTCCGCGCATGGCCGACGGCAAGCCCGATCTTTCCGGAGTCTACAATTCCAGTTCCTTCAACTTCGGCGGCGTCGCCGTGCGCGGCCAGAACGATCCCATCACGGCTACGCTTAAGCCGGGCGCCGAAAAATTCAAAGTCGTCCGCGGACCCACCGACGCTGGACTATACTCCACCTGCAGCCCGACCGGCGTACCCGGAGCATACTTTGTCCCGTACCAGTGGGAAATCGTTCAGGGCCGCGACCGCGTGGTGATCCTGTACGAGTATCCGCATCTGTTCCGCGTCATCCCGACCGACGGCACGCCGCATCCCGCCGATCCCGATCCAACCTGGATGGGCGACTCGGTTGGACGCTGGGAGGGTGACACGCTGGTGGTGGATACCGTCGGGTTCAATGACAGGACCGAGCTCCCCGGCGGCTACAAGCACACCGAAGCTCTGCACGTGGTGGAGCGTTTCCATCGCGTCGATCTCAACAACCTGGATTACCAGGCGACCATCGAAGATCCGAACGTGTTCGAAAAACCCTGGACCATCTCGCGCGGTTTCCCCCTTCGCCCGGATTTAACTAAAGTGGACGAGTTCATTTGCGAGAACAACAAAGACTACAGTAAGTTCTTCGAAAAGAAATAGAGCCAAGAAGTAGGAGACCAACGATGCGATTCACGCACGCCCTTATACTGACCGCCGCCTTCGCAAGCCTGGTAGGCGCTCAAGCTCCACCGGCCGCCGGTCAGCCTGCCGCAGCTCCGCCCAAGCCGCAGCGTGTACAGCCTCCGGCCCGCATCAGCGACTTCCGCGCCCAGCCGGCGACGATTCAACCCGGCCAGTCCGCGACGCTGATTTGGGCCACCGAGAATCCTAACGCCATCACCATAAGTCCGGAGGTCGGGCGTGTCATCCCGCGCGGCAGCCGTCAGGTGACTCCGAAAGCGACTACAACGTATACGCTCACCGTAACCGGACCGAATAACACTGTGCTGACGAAAGAAGTGACCGTGACGGTTCCCGGAACCGCTGCGGCGGCAAGCGCGGCTCCCACGGGCGACGTCAAGCGCGAAGTGCCGAGGTTGGCGAATGGCAAGCCCGATCTGTCGGGAGTCTATAGCTTCGGCGGCGGGGGAGCGCCCGGTGGAAGAGGCGGTGCACCCGGCGCGGGCAGAGGTGCAGCTCCTGCGGGACCAGAGTTGAAACCCGGCATGGAAAAATATCGCGTGACTCGCGGACCCAACGATGCCGGCGCACTTTCAGACTGCATGCCCATTGCCGGACCAGCCGCCTACACGGTGCCGTATCAATTCCAAATCCTGCAGACGCCAACCTATGCAGTGATCATGCATGAATATCCGGGCGTCTTTCGCATCGTGCCGACCAACGGCTCTACGCATCCCGTGGATCCGGACCCGACGTGGATGGGTGATGCCGTAGGCCGCTGGGAGGGCGACACGTTAGTAGTGGACATGGTTGGCTTCAACACGCGGACGGAGCTGAGCGGCTTCAAGCACAGTGAGGCGCTGCACATCGTCGAACGATTCAGCCGTCCGGATTTCGATACGCTCCAGTACGAAGCGACGCTTGAAGATCCCAACGTGTTCGTGCGCCCCTGGACGGTCACCCGGACGTTCCCGCTTCGCCCGGATCTGAACAAGATCGACGAATTCGTTTGCGAGAACAATAAAGACTACAGCAAACTGTTCGTCAAGTAGCAGCGTGGCTGACATTGAAGTTCCCGTCCTGATCGTCGGCGGCAGCCTGGTCGGCATGTCCAGCGCGATGCTGCTGGGACACTACGGCGTTCGATCCCTGGTCGTCGAGCATCACCGCGGCACAGCCATCCATCCTCGCGCGGCGCAAATCACGCAGCGGACCATGGAGATCTTCCGTACCGTGGGCGTGGAGCAGATCGTCAAGCAAAGATCTGCCGAGCAGTTCGTGCAGGACGGCGCCATCATGGGCGTGGAATCGCTGGCCGGCAAGGAAATCGCATACTACATCGCGAACCTCAACGAAGGCATCCGCGATCTGAGTCCCTGTGAGCGGGTGTTCATTTCTCAGAGCCTGCTGGAGCCTTTGCTCAAGCAGCGCGCCGAAGAGCTGGGCGCCGATCTGCGCTTTGCCACCGAGATGGTCTCCTTCGAGCAGAACGACTCCGGGGTCACTGCCCAGATCCGGCATCGCGATTCCGGCGAGACGGCCAGCATCCATGCGCGCTATATGATCGCTGCCGACGGCGCGCACAGCCGCGTGCGGGAGCGCCTGGGAATTCGGATGCTGGGCCGCGGAGTCTTCTCAAACAGCATTACCATCTACTTCCGAGGCGACGTCGGACCTCTCTTGCGGGGGCGGAGTCTCAGCGTGATCTACGTGATCAATCCGGTGCTGCGCGGATTTTTCCGGATCGAGATACCATTCACGTCGGGATTCCTAGCGGTCATCGCGTTAGGCGATCCCGCGCATCCCAACACCGATGTGTCCACCGGGCTCACCGATCAAGGCTGCCTGGATCTGCTCCACGCGGCGTTGGGCGTCAACGATATTCCGGTCAAGATCGAAGACGTGATGCGCTGGCAGTCGGAAGCAAATACCGCCGAGCATATTCGCGAAGGGAATATCTTCCTGGCGGGCGATTCGGCACACGTGATGCCGCCCTACGGCGGATTCGGCGGCAACACCGGTGTTCAGGACGCGCAAAACCTGGCATGGAAGCTCGCCTGGGTTCTCAAAGGCGCGGCTTCGCCCGATTTGCTGGATACCTACGATGCGGAGCGCCGGCCGGTGGGCGAATTCACCGTGGAGCAGGCCTACTCGCGCTACGTCACTCGCACGGCGCCATATCTAGCTTCCAAGGGATTTCAGCCCGTCGCTCATGATATGAACGTCGAACTCGGGTACTGCTACGACGCCAAGCTTCACGAACACCCGAGCGAATCGAAAGCCCGCCCGGGAACGCGTGTGCCGCACCTGTGGCTGAGCGAGGGTCACTCCACGCTGGATCTGCTAGGCAAAGAATACGTGCTACTCGCTGGCCCGCAGTGGAAGGGCAACGAAGACTTTCGAGTCCACCGCATCACCCATCCTGAATTTCCGGCAGCTTACGGAATCACGCCTTCAGAAGCGGTCCTTATCCGCCCGGATGGCTACGTCGCCGGGCGTGTCGAATCTAAATGACGTTCGAAAATTCCTGGCTTTTCCCGGTCATCGAGTCGATCCATGTCATGGGTCTCGCGGCGTTCGTGGGGACCATCGTTCTCGGCGACCTTCACACTCTTGGAGCCATCCCTGACACTGGTCAACTTACACGCTGGACCCACGCCGGCCTCGCCGTCATGCTGGCGACCGGAGCGGCGATGTTTTTCTCCGACACCGCGCGCTACCTGCACAACCCGGCGTTCCACGTAAAAGTGGCACTGCTCGTTCTAACATTAGTCGCGCACTTTACGCTAAGACGTCGAGGAACGCGCTTTACGGCCATTCTCTCTCTAATTCTGTGGTCATCCGTCGTTTTGGCCGCACGCGCCATCGCGGATTTCGATGTCTAACCCACGTGCTTAACCCCGTGCTCGAATTAGCGCGCCTCCTCCAGGACACTTCTGTGCGCCTGGACCTCAGCCAATCCACCTGGACCGTTCCCGTCATCGGAGCGATTCACGTCTTGGCCATCGCGTGGTTCGGTGGCACAGTGTTCGGCGGTTCTGTACTTGTCCCTAATTCTCGGCTGCGCCGTTTCCGCTGGATCGGGCTTGCGATTCTGCTGTGCACGGGATTCCTCCTGTTCTGGTCGCAGCCGTTACGGTTGTACTACAGTCAGTTCTTCCGCGCCAAAATCCTACTGCTGGTGCTGATAGCCTTGGTCGCCTGTCTTCCCGCCCGGCTCGCGCGATTCGGAATTCTGGTGTCGCTGGTGCTCTGGGCCGGGGTGATCCTGGCGTCGCGAGGGATTGCATACAGGTAGCAGGTGTGATATCATTCCCAACCATGAAATCCAGACCGCTCAACGTCTTAGCGATGGCGATGCTGCTGGCGATTTCGGCCCAGGCGCACCATTCCTTCACCATGTTCGACACCACCAAAAGTGTCACGCTGATCGGCACGGTGACCTCCTTTGAATGGACTAACCCCCACTCCTACATCGAGATCGATGTGCCGGACGATGGCGGCACGATCAAACATTGGAGCATCGAAATGGGCAGCCCCAGCATCCTGCAGCAAAGCGGGTGGAAATTCAGCAGCCTGAAGAAGGGTGACAAGACCACACTGGTCATCAACCCGCTGAAAGACGGACGAGCCGGCGGATTCCTGAATACGGCGACGTTGCCCACTGGAAAGGTGCTCGGAAACGGGCCAGGCCGCGGTCCCCAGAAATAGCTGCCTCATGGACTTCAAAAAGATTTTCTACGCGACCCTGGCCCTGGCCACGCTTCTTCCGTTCGCATGGGCGCAGTCCGCCAAGACTCCCGATCTGACCGGCGTTTGGGGCACGTTCAAAGGCGGCAAAGGCCCCAATGCCAAGTTCGCGGCTCCACCTGCTGGACAACTGCTGCTCAAGCCTGAATATGCCAAGCCATACGAAGCACGACGAGCCAAGGAAGCAGAGGCCAACCAGCGTGGCGAACAACTGGCCAACAGCGGCGCGCAATGCGTGCCCTACGGCGTCCCCACCATGATGTCGGTGGCGGTGTACCCCGTCGAAATCGTCCAGACTCCCAAGCAGGTGACTATAATCTCGGAAGCCTTCAGTGAAGTTCGGCGCGTGTACCTCGATCGACCTCAACTCCCGCTCGACGATGTGCCGCCGGGATATTACGGACGCTCGGTCGGCCATTGGGAGGGAGACACGCTGGTAGTGGACACCATCGGCATCAAAACCTCCGTGAATGGCTACCGGGGCATGCCTCACAGCGAGCAGATGCACGTCACGGAACGTATGAAGCTGGTCGCTCCGGACGTTCTCCACGACCAGATCACGATCGACGATCCGGTGGTTCTCGAGAAACCCATGGTCTACACCTTGGCGTATCAGCGCCTGCCGGATTATGAAATGGTCGAGTTCGTCTGTGATAACAATCGTGAATTCATCGACGAAAAAGGCGTGGTCCGGATGAAGGTAAAAGACAAATGACGATGAACAGGTTAGTTCCAATACTTCTATCGGCCGCGTTAAGTGTAGCAGCGCAGACGCCTCCGCCGTCCCAGCTTGGCGCTCTGGCCCCCGCCAACATCGCCAAGAGCCGTCCCAAAGCGCCGTTCGATCTGACCGGAACCTGGCAGCATGGCGGAGGCCAGAACAACAACTTCCGATTCTCTCCGCCGGAAGGTTTTAAGCTGACGCCGTTCGCTCAGGCGCACTACGACGCCGCGCAGAAGGCCGCCGCGGCCGGAAAGGTGTACCAGGACGATATCGGTAAATGCTGGCCGGCTGGACTCCCCGTCATCATGACTCGCGTGTGGCCCATCGCCATGATCCAGCTGCCGACGGCAATTTACATGGTCAGCGGATTCATGAACAGCGTCCGCATCATCTATCTGGACGGCCGCAAGCATACCGATCCCGACGTAGTGGTGCGGAGCTTCAACGGCGAATCCGTCGGCCATTGGGAAAATGACACGCTGGTGGTGGATACCCGCAACTTTGTCGACGACCACCACTGGCTCGATGGCGGGATTCCGGCCAGCGACGAGTTTCGTATGATCGAACGCATGCGGTTAATCGACAAGGGCGCCAATCTCGAGATCGAGTACACGGCGACCGACCCAAAGGTCTTTGTGGGCGAGTGGAAGTGGACCAAGCGCTTCAGAAGGATGGACGACACAGACATCACCGAGGCATCCTGTCTGCCGGATCTCAACGAGCATATGCCGACCATGAAGGGGAAATAGGAGAAAACACCATGCGAACATTTTTGGCAACTTTGCTGATTGGAATGGGCCTGGCGGTATCAGCGTACGCGCACCACTCGATGAACGGATTTGATCGTGCCAAGACCATCAACATCACAGGTACCGTCAAGCAGTTCAAGTGGGCCAATCCTCATTCGTGGATTGAAGTCGAAGTGATCAACGACAAGGGCGTCGCCGAACTCTGGAACCTGGAGATGACCGCCCCCGGCATTCTGGCGCGCGCCGGCTGGAAGTCGACCATGCTTAAACCGGGCGACAAGGTGAAGATGGGCGTCCACCCCATGGTGAATGGGGACATCGGCGGTCAGTTTGTGTCGGTGACCTTCGCGGACGGACTGACCATGACGGAGCGCGGCCCGCAGCCCGCTCCTGGGGCCGCCAAACAGTAAAGCAGCTTGATACTATAGATCTGAAGTGGAAATGAGGAAGGCTGACCAAATGAAATCTCGTCTACTGGCTGTACTCGTCGGGTTGGGTGTATTGATTACAACGACGCCGCTGGCGGCGCATCATTCCACCACCATGTACAACATGGGGAACCCGAGCACCGTCACGGGAACCGTGAAGCGCTTCGAGTGGACCAATCCGCACGCCTATATCTATCTCGAAGTCAAAGGCGATGACGGGAAGATGGTCGAGTGGGAAATCGAGATGATGAGCCTCAACCACCTGAAGTCGTATGGCTGGTCCCGCAGTACGGTCAAAGAAGGCGACGTGATCTCCTGCACCGGCGGAGCCGCCAAGAGCGGTGCGCCCGCCATGCTCAGCTCGCTGGTGAAGCTGGGCGATGGCCGCATGATCAAGTCGTAATTTCGGTCGTAATTTCGTAAGATATTAGATTGTCACAACCTACAACTCTGCTACCCACCACTCTGGTGGGATCTTACGCGCAACCTGACTGGCTGATTAATCGCGACATGCTAAGTAAGCGGATGCCCCCACGCGTCCGCGCATCCGAGCTCTGGCGCGTTCCGGAGCAGTGGCTGGAGCAGGCCCAGGATGACGCCACGCTGCTTGCTATCCGCGACCAGGAGCGCGCCGGCCTGGACATTCTCACCGACGGCGAAATGCGCCGCGAGAGCTATTCCAACCGCTTTGCGACCGCTCTTGAGGGGCTCGACCTCGATAACCCCGGTAAGATCACGAGCCGCAGCGGGCATGAGGTGCTGGTCCCGCGGATCGTCGGCAAGATCCGCCGGAAACATGCCGTCCAGGTGCGCGATATCCAGTTCCTAAGGGCCAACACGGATCGCCGGATCAAGATCACTGTGCCAGGTCCCTTCACCATGACCCAGCAGGCCGTGGACGAATTCTATAAAGACGAAAAAGCCGTGGCTCTGGACTATGCCGCGGCCGTAAACGAAGAGATAAAGGACCTGTTCACCGCAGGAGCCGACTTCGTTCAGATTGACGAGCCCTGGATGCAGTCGTCGCCGGACAAAGCTCGCGAATACGGCGTCGCCGCGCTCAATCGTGCACTCGATGGCGTTAAGGGAACTACGGTGGTGCACATTTGCTTCGGATACGCCGCACTGGTGGCCGGCCGTCCCGAAGGATATTCGTTTCTGCCCGAGCTGGAGCAAACTTCCGCGCAACAGGTGTCGATCGAAACGGCGCAATCCAAGCTGGACTGCTCGGTTCTCCAGAAACTTCCCGGCAAAACCGTCTTACTCGGCGTTCTGGATTTATCGACGCACGATGTTGAAACGCCGGAAATCGTCGCCGCACGCATCCGCCGCGCCCTGCCCTATATCAGCCCCGAGCGCCTGATCATCGCACCCGACTGCGGGTTGAAATATCTGCCTCGCCCCGTCGCTTTCGGAAAAATGAAGGCCATGGCGGATGGCGCCGCTATCGTCCGCAAGGAATTAAGGAATTGATGTAGGGGCGAGGCATGCCTCGCCCGGCTACGCCGGTCGCACCATCTCGAACCGATCCTTCGTCCTCACGTACACCGGACCAGCCATGCGGCCGATCGCGTTGAGTTGATCCGCATCGATCTCGCAAATCTGGTTGATCATCGAATCCTGCACGTGAAACCGCAGCACCTCACCCATCACGAGGCTACCCCCGAGCAAGTTTGGGCTCACGTGAACAATCTGGTGCAGCTTGCACTCCATGCTCACGCGGGCTTCCTTCACGCGCGCCGGTTTCACCAGATCGCTGGGGACAGGAGTTAGACCCGAAATCTCGTATTCGTCCACATCCGGCGGATACTCCCCCGAGCAGAGATTCATTTTCTCCGCGAAATCCTCGCTGACGATGTTGACGACGAATTCGCCGGTGGCTTCGATGTTCATCAGCGTGTCCTTTTTGGGCCGATCGCCGCCTCGGATCATGGGACAGAAGCAGATCACGGGCGGGTTCGCGCTGATCACCGTGAAGAAGCTGAAAGGCGCCAGGTTGCGAACTCCCTGGGCGCTGAGCGTGGAAACGAACGCAATCGGACGGGGAAGAACGGAGCCCGCCAAAAGCCGATACACGTCAAACGGATCTTTGGTCGCCGGATCGATGGTCATGGATTTCGCTATTATAGCGGCTGGACCTAAGGACACTGTGCCGGCCGAAGAACCCACCCTGTGGAAACGATGGCTCCGCCGCCCGCAAAACGTGTGGCTGCGCCGCGCGCTATTCCAGATCCATCTGTGGACCGGGATCGGCACCGGACTGTACGTCCTGCTTATCAGTATCACCGGCAGCGCCATCGTATTCCGCAATGAGATTTACCAATCCGCGGGAGCCGACGCCAGGAAGGTCCAGGTGCGCGGGACTAAGCTTCCCGCGGACGAGTTGAAGAAGATCATTCGGGAGAAGTATCCATCCAGCTCTCTTAGCTTTGTGTTCGAAGGTAAGCAGCCGACCACTGCGACGGAGGTATGGTTGGAGCAGGGCAAGAACCGCATCCAGCGTCTTTTTGATCCCTACACGGGAGAAGATCTGGGCGATTCGGTGCCGCAGTCTATCCGCGTGGCTGCGTGGCTCGCGAAATTGCACACCGATCTTCTCTATGGCGACACCGGCCGCAAAGTGAACGGCGTCGGCGCGATCCTGCTTACGCTGCTATGCATCAGCGGCGCAATCATCTGGTGGCCCGGCAGTAAGAGCTGGCGACGCAGCCTGGTGATCGATCCGCGCTCAAACTGGAAGCGGCTCAATTGGGATCTGCATAGCGCTGTCGGTTTCTGGTCTTTCGCGCTAATCTTCATGTGGTCAATCACCGGCGTCTACCTGGCGTTCCCGTTGCCATTCCAAAAAATTATCAATCACTATTCGACGCTGCTTCAATACGCTCTGCCGGAGGACGTCACGTCCGTACCCATCGCGACTACCTCCGTACTGGCCGACGAGCCCAAGGCCGCACCAAAGGAGGCTCCGCCGCAGGGAAAGTCCAACTTCGGCAGGGGCCGCCGACAACCGATCCGCCGCAGCGCCGGTGATAACTTCATTCGCTGGATCTATTATCTGCACTTCGGCAACTTCGCCGGCTGGAAAACCAAAGCTCTGTGGGTAGTGCTGGGACTGCTTCCCGTGTTTCTGTTCGTGACCGGCGCAATCATGTGGTGGAACCGAGTACTGAGTCCGAGTGCACGGCGTTCCCGAAGAATGGACAGAACTGCTTCCGCTACGGCCGCGGCGATTGCGCCTGGATAGAATGCCTAACGAAGTCGCCTTCGAAATGGCCGCTTCCAGCATCCGGTTCGGCCCCGGAGTCACTCGCGAAGTAGGCATGGATCTCGCTGACATGGGCGCGCATAGCGTGCTGGTACTTACCGATCCCATTTTGCGGAATCTTTCTCCGGTTCAGACCGTGCTCGAATCGCTGGAGCAGAATCGCATCCAGGCCACGCTTTACGACCGCGTCCGCGTCGAGCCTACCGACGAGTCTTTTCTCGACGCCATCGCCTTCGCGAATCTCAATAAGTACGACGCCATCGTCGCCGTCGGCGGCGGTTCGACGATTGACACGGCGAAGGCAGTCAACTTATATACGACCTACCCGCCGGCCGATTTTCTGGATTACGTCAACAGTCCCATCGGCAAGGGTCTGCCCGTCCCTGGCCCGTTGAAGCCTCTCTTCGCGATTCCCACCACAGCCGGCACCGGCAGTGAAACTACCGGCGTCACCATCTTCGACTTGATCCGGATGCACGCCAAAACGGGGATCGCCAGCCGCCGTCTCAAGCCCACGCTCGGCCTGCTGGATCCCGAGAACACGCGCACCATGCCGCCGCAAGTAGCGGCCTCGAGCGGCCTGGATATTCTCAGCCACGCCATCGAATCATTCACCGCGATTCCCTTCTCCGAGCGTCCGCGACCCGATCGTCCCCTGCTTCGTCCGGCCTATCAGGGATCGAATCCCATCAGCGATGTATGGTCGCTGCAGGCGCTTCGCATGGTAGCCGAGTACCTGGTCCGCGCGGTTGAAGATCCAGGTGACGATGAAGCGCGCGCCAACATGCTGCTGGCGGCGTCCTACGCCGGCGTCGGATTCGGCAACGCGGGCGTTCACCTGCCGCACGGCATGTCGTATCCCGTATCCGGAAACGTGAAGAGTTACCGGGCTCCCGGCTACGTCTCCGATCACGCGCTCGTCCCGCACGGATTTTCCGTGATCCTAAATGCGCCGGCCGTGTTTCGTTACACTGCCCAGGCCAGTCCTCAGCGCCACTTGCAAGCCGCCGAGGCGTTAGGAGTGGACGTTTCCCGTTGCCAGGCAGCCGATGCCGGACGAATTCTTGCGGAGCGCATCACCTGGTTCATGCAGAGGCTCAAGACGCCCAATGGCCTGCGCGAAATCGGCTACACGTCGTCCGACATCCCGGCGTTGGTGGAAGGAACCTTGCCTCAGCACCGCGTGACCAAGCTCTCTCCTCGCCCCGCTGGACCCGGCGAGTTAGCAATGCTGTTCGAAGAATCTCTCATTGCTTGGTAAGGGGCCTGGTAGCGACGATCTCCGCTACAGCCCGCTTGTGATCCGGATCGCGCGGCTTGCCCTCATAATAATGAAGGATCTCCCAGTCCTTGAAATAAGTTGCCAGCTCGCCGGGATGCAGGCTGAATCGCGACTGTTCATGCCCCGGCTCAAAGATGTGAACAATAGCCAGCACCACCCCGCCGAGCTTGACGCCTTGCTTAACGAGATCAAACAGATCGCGCTGCAGGTAATAGCAAACGATGACCAAGTCCCACGCAGCTTCTACGATCTGGAACTCGTGCTTCTCAAGATCCGCCACGTGGGTGTCCACCCCAGGAATCGCCACTGGTGAACGATCCACAGCCGTCACCTGCCAGCCGTGCTCGGCGAGCCAAAGGGAGTTGCGACCCTTGCCGCAGGCCAGATCCAAAGCGCGGCCCGGTTTCAGCTTGGCCGCTGTTTCCACCAGCAGCGGTGTCGGATCCATCGCGTTAAGTGCGCGCCAGAAGCTTCTCGACGTGCTTCGCCAGCACGTCCACTTCGATGTTCAGCCGCGACCCAACCCGCGCCTGACCAAGCGTAGTATTCGCGAACGTATGAGGAATAATTGTCAGACCCACAACAGGACCCGGCTCCAATTTCGCGATCGTCAGGCTGATTCCATCCAGCGTGATCGATCCTTTCTCGACCAAATAACGGTCGAGCGATTCCGGCACCAGCACCTTCAGCCACCAGTTATCGTCGCCCAAAGAATCGAGCGTCACGACTTCTCCGGTCGCGTCCACGTGCCCTTGCACGATGTGTCCCGAAAGCCGCGTGGCAGGAGTGACAGGCCGTTCCAGGTTCACGCGCGAGCCCGCGACCAAATCGCCGAGGTTGCTGCGCGAAAGCGTTTCCGGCGCCAGATCGGCGATGAAGCCCGTCTCAGTAAGAGCCGCGGCCGTGAGACACACTCCGTTCACCGCGATACTCGCGCCGATCGACAGATCGGAACGTACCAGGGCGCATCGCACCTCTAAACGCGTTCCGCCCGAGACAACCGTACCCAGCTCTTCCACGATGCCGGTGAACATCAGGCATCGCCCTCCTCGCGCTCCACCCAGGCTTCCACGGCGAACTCATCCTTGGAGATCGAATGCAGCTTCAAGTCGCGAAACTGGATCGCGTCCTTGCGACGCCTCCGTCCCAGGCCTCCGGCTACCGGAATCGACTGCGTGCCGCCCAGAATCTTAGGCGCGTAGTAGAAATAGATCTTGTCAGCGACACCGGATTCGAGCGCGCTCCAATTCACCCGGCTTCCGGCTTCAATCATCAGGGAAAGATATTTTTCGCGCGCCAGTAGCTCAACTACGCCTTCCAGGCTCGCGCGCCCGTCGGAACGCTCCAGCACTTCCACCCGCACGCCCATGCCCTCCAGACGCCGCTTACGATCGGGAGACGCCGCCGACGTCGTCACCACCATCACGTCGTTCTCGCAGGACATCGCCAGCCACGATTCGGTTGGCAGCCGCAATTGTGAATCCAGCACGATCCGCAACAGCGGACGGCTCCGTTCCAGCCCGGATCGATCCGTCAGCTTGCAATCGTCTGCCAGAACCGTCCCGATGCCGGTGACAATCGCATCCGACCGATGTCGGAGTGTCTGCACGTGTGCGCGTGCGGTTTCGCTGGTGATCCAGCCAGGTGTATATCCCGGAGCGCCATCCTCGGGTGCTCCGATTTTTCCATCCAGAGTAACTGCCGCCTTCAGCGTCACCAGCGGCCGTCCGGTTCGCATGAAGTGAAGAAACGCCTCGTTGATCTCGATTGCCCTTGGTGCGAACTCCGGAGCCAGTTCCACCTCCACACCCGCGTCCCGCAAACGGGTAAATCCGCGCCCATTTGTCTGCGGATTTGGATCCTCCATCGGCGCAACTACTTTACGCACTCCCGCTGCCAGAATCGCGTCGATGCAAGGCGGTGTACGTCCGTGGTGCGCACACGGTTCCAGAGTGACGTACAGAGTCGCCCCGCGTGCACGCTCGCGCGCTTCTTCGAGTGCCAGCACCTCGGCATGCTTCAGGCCGGACCACGTGTGGAATCCGCGGCCGACCACTTCGCCATCGCGCACCACGACCGCGCCCACCGCGGGATTGGGCGAAGTCGCTCCCCACCCGCGCTCGGCCAGATCCAAGGCCTCTTCGAGATGTGCGCTCATGTTAGTCGAATAGTGAGGCGACGAAGTTCGCCGGCTCAAACGGCAGCAAATCGTCGATCTGCTCGCCGACGCCCACGTACCGGATCGGCAAGCCCAGCTCGCGCGATATCGCCACCACCACCCCGCCCTTGGCGGTGCCGTCGAGCTTGGTAAGAATAATACCAGTCACTTCGGCGGATTCGGTGAACTTGCGCGCCTGCTCCAGTCCATTCTGTCCGGTGGTCGCTTCAATCACCAGCAGCACCTCGTGGGGAGCGCCGGGAATGACCCGCGCAGCCGTGCGCCGCATTTTCTCGATCTCGGCCATCAGGTTGGTTTTCGTGTGCAGCCGGCCCGCTGTATCGACGATCACGTAGTCCACTTTGCGGGCCTTTCCGGCTTGGAGTGCGTCGAACATCACCGCGCTAGGATCCGAGCCGGGTTGCTGCCGGATCATGTCCGCGCCGGTGCGCTGAGACCACACTTCAAGCTGCTCGATGGCGGCGGCACGGAACGTATCGGCCGCGCACAGCAGCACGCTGCGTCCTTCCGATTGCAACCGCCTTGTCAGCTTGCCGATGGAAGTCGTCTTGCCAGCGCCGTTCACGCCCACAACCATGATCACCGCGGGCGGCTCGGCTACCAGCGGAAGCGGCCGTTCGGTAGCTTCCAAAACTTCCAAAAGATATTGCCGGATCAGGCCCTTCAGTTCGCCCGCATCGCCCACCAAGTGTCGAGCAACACGTTCCCGAATACGTTCCAGGATTTCCGCCGTTGTCTTGGATCCGATGTCGGCAGTGATCAGCGCATACTCCAGTTCTTCTAGAACTTCAGCGCCGATCTCCTTGCGCCCGCTG
>Ga0157372_10004448_pt1 | contig 14950 bp, 13 predicted proteins | sample C55metaG_FD_115307 | JGI IMG/M metagenome (GOLD analysis project Ga0157372, IMG submission 115307) | Corn rhizosphere microbial communities from Kellogg Biological Station, Michigan, USA - C5-5 metaG | ecosystem: Host-associated > Plants > Roots > Rhizosphere > Soil | place: USA: Michigan... | reverse complement strand
TGCGCTTAAGAAGTCGACGGCAAGCGTGGCCATCGTCCGCGTGCCGACCACCAGGGCGTGCTCGTCAACGAAGAAGTGCGGATTGTGGTTCGGCGCTGCCTTGGCCGGGTCCTGCCCGTCCGGCGTGACTCCCATGAAGACGTATAGCCCCGGGACGGCCTGCGCGTAGAACGAGAAATCTTCGGACGCGCCTGCGAGCGGTGCCTCCGCGACTTTTCCATCCGCCGCGCGCTTCAGGGCCGGCGCCATCTGCGCGGTCAGGGCCGGGTCGTTGACGGTCGTGTTGTACATCGGCGTGATGCGCACCTCCGCCTTGGCCCCCGCGCTTTCGGCGATCTTCTGCGCGACCAGCTTGACGTCGCGGCCGACCTGGGCGCGGACGTGCTCGTCGTAGGTACGGATGGTGCCGGTCATCGTCACCGTTTCGGGGACGATGTTGGCCCGCGTTCCGCCGTTGATCGTGCCGATCGTCACAACCACCGGCGACGCGGTGAGGTTGGCCTTGCGGCTGACGACGGTTTGCAGCCCCGAAATCACCGACGCCGACGTGGTAATCGGATCGATCGTGTTCCACGGCATGCCGCCGTGCCCCTGGTGGCCGGTGACGGTAATCTCCAGGTCGTCGCTGCTCGCGGCCGTCGCGCCGCTGCGATAGGAGATTTGCCCGAGGGGACCGGGCATCACGTGGAGGCCGAAGACTGCCTCGGGCTTGGGGTCCTTGAAGACCCCTTCTTCGAGCATGAGCTTCGCCCCCCACGCCTTGCCGGAGCCCGGCGTGTAGAGGCTCGGTCCCTCCTCGGCCGGTTGAAAGATGAATACGACCGTGCCGGGCAGTTCGTCCTTCATCCCTGCCAGCACCTCGGCCACTCCCACCAGCATGGCCGTGTGGGCGTCGTGTCCGCAGGCGTGCATCACACTGACCTCCTTGTCCATGAACTGCTGCTTGGCTTTGGAGGCGAAGGGCAACCCATCCGGCTCCTTGACCGGCAATGCGTCCATGTCCGCGCGCAGCGCCACGGTGCGCCCGTGCGTGCCGCCTCGGAGCACACCCACGACGCCGGTCCGTGCTACGCCGGTGCGGACTTCGAGTCCGAGGGAGCGCAGGTGGTCAGCCACCAGGCGGGCGGTGCGCGTTTCCTGGTCCGCCAGTTCGGGGTGCTGGTGAATATCCTCGCGCAAACGGATGACCGTCTCCTCGACCGCCGATGCGCGCTTGCGGACTTCGGCTTCCAGGGCGCTTCCGTCCGCGCGTACCATCCTCGGAGCCGACAAAACGAGTATTGCCACGGCCAAATATGTAATCGGTCGGTGTGATCTCATGTCGTTCCTCGCCCTCTTTCGAAACGGTAAGGACAAAGAGACGGATCAAGCAATGGGTAAACACCAGCGGAGCAGTCACAGCGGCAAGCGTCTGTAGGAATCATCCCCACATGCGGAGCGATAGTGCCGCCAAGCCGAGCAAGGCGAGGAAGCCCAGTGCGTCTGTGAATACCGTGGTGAAGATCGTGGCCGATTGTGCCGGGTCGAATCCCATCTTCTGCATGAAGAACGGGACGGAGGCGCCCCACGCGCAAGCCGCCGTGAGGTTGAGGATCAGCGAAACCGCCACAAGCGCAGCCAGCGACGGTGAGGCGTGGGGGTGAAGCAGGAAGACCGTGCCGAAGGCAATAGCGCCGGTCACCAACCCGCTGGCGATGCCGACTCGCAGCTCGCGGGCGATGACTCGTCGCAGGCTCACGCGCGGCGCCTCGCCGACGGCGATTCCGCGGATGGCCACGGCCATCGCCTGGGCGCTTGCATTGCCGCCCATGCCGGCGACGACCGGCATGTAGACGGCGAGCGCCGCCCAGGCTGCGATCGTCCCCTCGAACATGCGGACGATCAATGCGCCGCCCGCCGCCAGGATCAGATTCAGCAGCAGCCACGGAAGCCGTTTGCGGAGACTGAAATGCCACGGACTGTTCATCGCTTCTTCCGCCCCCGCGGCGAACATCCGGTGGATGTCCTCGGTCGCTTCTTCGGCCAGAATGTCGAGCACGTGGTCCACGCCCACGATGCCCAGCAGTCGCCGGCGCGAATCTACGACGGGTAACGCAGCGTAACGGTATCGCGCCACGAGGCGGGCTACCTCTTCGCGATCGGTATCGTCGCGCACCGCGATGACGTCCCGGCGCATGATTCGCGCGATGGGCAATTCCGGCCGCCCGAGAACCAGGTCGCGCATGGACAACACGCCGGCCAGGCGATCGTCCCCGTCGACCACGTAGGCGTAATACAATTGGCCGTGTTGCGCGCCCCGCCGCCGGATGTCGGACACCGCCTCGCCGACGGTCATATGATCGCGGAGGGCACACACGTCTGTGGACATGATGGCCCCCGCTGTTTCGGGGGCGTATTCTTCGGCGTGGCCGGGCTCAGCGGCCGCCGAAGAGAAGCGCACGCCCCGACTGCTCGACGACGTCAGCGACCGTTCGTTTTTATGCTGCCTGGTCATGGCGCACCTCGTGCCGGTGGGCGATTCAGTGACGGACCGGCCTGCTCCACCGCCCGCGCGTAGTGCCGCGCGGCGGCCACCGGGGGCGAATGCGCCCCCGTGCTTCGGGCGGGTATACGACCTCGTCAACGCCGATCTCGCGCATCCCGCTGGAGCCCGGTACCCGCACGGTCGCGGGTTGCGTGATCCCATCGGCCGAGTTCATGGTGACAACGTCACTCGGGACGCGGGCCGGGTCAACGACCCGCGACCTGGCGAGCTCTCGCCGGAGCTCGTCCACAAAGATCGCCCAACTGATCATGTTTGACTTCGCGCCCGCCACCCGCAGCAGGCGTGCGCGGCCGGGCCGTGTAATGGTTGTCTTGCGTCGAAACACTTGACACCTCCCGTCGGTGAGTGGACGCCCCTATTGAACCTGCACGCGTTGCCTTGTCGGCACCGCGAGCTGTTGCAACTCTTCCCCCATCGTCCTCCCAGACCCGTTCGGCGTGCCAATCGTCGCACCACCGATCGTCGGACGTTCGCGTGGCGACCGCCACAACGCTCCGGTCGACTGCGTGCTTCAGCCGCGCCGCCGCCCGGTCGACGGCGATACGCGCCTCCTGATCGGCATGTGCGACCGTGACGGTCCCGACGCCGCGCACCCAGGCGTCGAGCCGGCACGCGAACCATTCCCCAGGCGTGTCGCCGGTCGCGGGCGCCAATCGCACACCGATCCATGACACATGAGACGCCGAGCGTCCCATGGCGACCCAGAGGCGGGTGGTGACGTATTCTGACAGACCCTGAGAAAAGGGGAGGTTACTCGCTGAAATCGTGATATGCATGACTTATTCCTTTCTCCGAGCCCGAGCCTTGCGGAGGTCGGGCCGGAACGACGATTTATGTTTCCGATACCGGGGCCGCTCGCCGGCCCGGCCAACTCATTTGTTGACCGCTTGTTGCGCGGCACGCGCCGCGGCCTCGGGTTTTTGGGCTCAGGACGGAACCCGTCCCGTTACGCGGGAATTCATCCTCCGGATAGACCAGCGTGTAATAAACCCGCACGACCTGGTCACCGAACGCGTCAGAGGTGGAAATCACCCGCCGCTTCCGGTTGGTACAACACTTTCACGATCTTCAGTCGCCGGCGGCCGCCGGGCGCGTCGAATGCCACCACCGACCCCTCGCGGGCGCCGATCAACGCCGTGCCCATCGGGGCCAGCACCGACACCTTGCCTTCGTCGAGGTTCGCTTCGTCCGGATAGACGATTGTGTACGTTTCCGACTCCTTCGCGCGGGCGTTGCGGACGCTGACGCGCGAGTGCATGGTGACAACGTCCTTCGGCACACCGGTTGGTGCGACGACTTCGCCATCCTGAAGCTCCCGCCGCAGCGGGGCCAGCGATACGGGCCCCGCGCGCCGATACCGGGGCGATTCCACAAGGTGCTTCAGTCGGTCGAAGTCGGATTTGGTGATTACGGCCGAACTCTTGGAGATCACATTTCGAGCAAACATGGGTCAACTCCTTTGTATGCGTTGGACTTAAGGCTGCGTACGTCGCGGCATACGACGCGCGTGCGGCCATTACGTTTTTGTTTTCACGTCACGTCGGCGCGAACGGCGGATCTACCGCTTGTCGTTCCGGCGCGGGTGGTCTGTTTTGCGATCAGTGACTTACGTCCCGCAGATCTAGCGCTCCGACCTGATCCCGCCGTCGGCGGGTGGCCGGTCGGCGGGGTCAGTGGAAGGTCGGAATCCGTTCGAAGGACTCCGCAAACTCGAGTCGTGTCGTCTTCATAAGCGAGCCCTGGTCGGATGCCTAAACGCTGAGCAACGCTCCGGGCCGCTGGCGGTCTTTCCGGTCCCGGCCAATGATTCGCCGCACCGATTCGCGTGCAGCCCGCCTGAGGCGGCCCGTGGCCGAATCGATCGCGGTGTACAAGTCGACTTTCGTCGCCTCCGCGACGACGGCTCCGCGTCGCCTGAGGGCCACGACAATCCTGCAGCGCTTGTCGACGCCACCCCGGCCGGCGTTCACGTCGTGCAGTCGGACGGTCACCGCCGTAATCCATCGGCGGACCGGAGCGAGTGCCGAGCGCGTCCGCGACTCGGCGGCCCGACGGATCGCGTCGGTGAGGGGAAATCCGATTGCACGGGTATCGATGAACATGCGATGTCTCCTGGATAGATGAACCTTAATGAACGTTCGTCAGAAGCACGATGCGTCTGACTCAACACACAGTACGAGCCTTCGATCGATAGGTAAAATACGAAGTTCATAACCCACCCATTTGAAAAACGAATGTATTGTGTGTGGCTCTGCTGCGGTGGGAGCGGCCGGAGAGGCGCGACAGAGCATTCGAGTGCTCGGAGGCGGCGGTTGTGGCGCGGTTCGAACGCCACGCGCGTCGTTATTTGCAAAGCCCCGGGCCAAGGGCCTGTCGCACGCAGCGCTACTTCGAGAATATCTTGCCGCGCCCGGCCGCACAGATCGCCGCGACGGCGGGATGTTGCGGCTTCTCTTCGAGCGTGATCGCGTAGAACCGTTCCCGGACGTCGCGGGCACGGCCGATGACGCTCAGTCGCATCTCCCGCTTGATGTCGGCCTCCATGACCGTCGGCCCGGGAAGGATGCCGGCGCCCGTGCGGCCAAACCAGAACATCAGCGCGCTGTCGTCAAACTCGCCGGCGACGACCGGGTGGATGCGCCTGGAGTCGAACCAGTGGTTGAGCGATCGCCGCACCTGCGTGTGGTCCGTCGGGAGCAGGATCGGCGCGCCGTTCAACGACTTGGGAAAGCCGGGGCGGTATCGTGCGGCCAGTTCCCGCGTCGCGAAGAACGATATGCCCGACTCCCCGAGCAGGTGGTTGAAGCCCTCGACCTGCACGGCGGTGCCGATCGGCGCGTCGCTCAACACCATGTCCGTTCGCCTGGCGGCGAGGTCGGCGAGCAGCCGGTCGGACTTGTCCTCGCGGCAGATCAGGCGCACGGGTTGTTCGAGCTTGAGGGCGGGGGCCAGAAGCTGTCGGGCCACCGGTTTGGGAATCACGTCGGTAACGCCGACGGCGAGCCGCAGTGCAACGTCCGCGGGCTGGTGTTCCAGCGCGTTCAACAGCTGCTGTGCCTGGGAGAACATCTCGCTTGCGTAGTTGTACGTGACGCGGCCGGCCTCGGTCAGCTTCAACCCGCGGCCGGCGCGCTCAAAAAGTTTGTGGCCGAGCGCCGCTTCCAGATCCTTGAGCTGGTTGCTGATCGTCGGCTGCGACACCATGAGCTCTTCGCTCGCGCGTACGACTCCGCCCTCGCGACCGACGACCCAGAAGTAATAGAGATGATTGTAGTTAATCCACTTCATCCGGCCCATTATACGTATTCAAAAACCAAATGTGATCGGATGAAAGATCATATTTGATTATATGACTCCCTTGTCTAGACTGGGGATGAAAAGGGTGTTTCGAATGATTTCAACTGCGTAATCGGCCGCCCGACGGCCTGAAGGAGTAAACCGTGCAAAACAGATGCAAATTGGCGATGGTCGTGATTCACGCGGGGGCGAGGGGGCGGGCCATCGATCTGGATTGGCTGGAGCGCGAATACGGGATCAGTGACAGCGATCGGCTCGTCCTCTCCCACGAGGGTTGGCAGGCGGTGGCCGATGGCGAAGGAGCTATCCTGCAAGCCCTCGAGCGGAAACTGCTGATCGGCCTCCACGTCAGCGCGCCCGAGTTCATTGCGGTGGTCGGGCACCCGGGTGGCCGGCACCATGCCGAGCCGGCGGCGTCCGGCATCGACGAGGTCGAGCGGGTCACGCGCCGCATACGATCCTTCTCCCTGCCGACGACGACGCTCGGGTTCTGGACGGACGAACGCGGCAATCTCCAGGAAGTGTTGGCCGCCGCGCCGTCACCGAGGGGATGGCTATCAATAAACCGTCCGTCGGATCGCGCCCGCCGCGGAAGCCGCGGGCTCTCGCGTTCGGTTGCCGGGCGTTAGACGAAAGGCGTCGACTCAGGCAGGATATGGGCATGGATGTGACACCCGACACCCTTGATCCTCCCGTCGACATGTCGCGCGATCACATCCTGGGTCCACCGGACGCCGAGATGACACTCGTGGAATACGGCAGTTACGCCTGCCGCCGCTGTCACGCGGTACACGAGGTCGTCGAGGGGCTGCGAAGCCGGTTCGGTGACCGCATGCGGTACGTGTTTCGTCACCTGCCCGACCCCGGCGACGAGGCCGCGACCCGGGCCGCCGAGCTGGCGGAGTACGCGGGCGATGCGACCGGTCGCTTCTGGGAGGTTCACGAGGCGCTGATGGAAGCCGGGCCGGCGTTCGCGGACGGCGACTTCGGACAGATCGCCCGCCGATTCGACCTGCCGCGCGACCCGGGGCACGAGCCGGCGTTCGTGGCGGCGCAGGCGCGCGTGCGCGACGACGTCGAGCGCGCGCGGCGCGGCGCCGTGCGCGTGACGCCGACCTTCTTCATCAACGGCCGTCGCTACACCGGCACGTGGGACGAGAGTTCGCTGGCCGACGCGATGCTCGGCTCGCTCGGACACCGGGTCCAATCCGCCGCGTTCGACTTCGTCCGCTGGGGTCCGTCGTCGGGGCTGCTCCTAGCGCTGGCGACCCTGCTGGCGCTGGCGCTCAGCAACTCGCCCCTGCGATCGGCCTTCGCGTCCTGGTGGGATACCACACTGGGCGTTCGATGGGGCGAGTCCGCGCTCGCCCTCTCGCTGCTCGACTGGGTCAACCACGGGCTCCTGACGATCTTCTTCGTCGTCGTCGGGCTCGAGATCAAGCGCGAGTTCACCGTCGGCCACCTGGCGACCCTGCGGTCCGGCGCGCTGCCTGTGATCGCCGCGCTGGGCGGCATCCTGCTGCCCGCGGTCATCTACGCGTCGATCGCGCCGCCGGCGCTGAGGCACGGGTGGGGCATCCCGATCGGGACGGACACGGCGTTCGCGGTCGCGCTCATCGTGTTGCTGGGGCACCGCGTCCCCGTCGAGCTGCGCGTGTTCCTGACCGCCGCCGTCATCATCGACGACATCGTGGCGATCCTGGTAATCGCCCTGTTCTATACCGGCCAGATCGAGGCGCGATACCTGATCGGCGCGGGCGCGGTGACCGCCGTGCTCGTCGTGTTGAACCGCGCCGGCGTTTACCGGTCGCTGCCGTACGCGGTCTGCGGCGTCGTTCTCTGGTTCTTCCTCCACGAAGCGGGGCTGCACGCGACGCTCGCGGGTGTGATCCTTGCCGTGCTCATGCCCACGCGGCCGCCGGCGAACCTGAAGGCGCTGCTGGCCCAGGCCGCGGCGGTGATCCACCTGGAGGAATGCCGCGCGGGTGAGGCCATGCGCGCGGGACCGTCCGAGCCGGCGATGCGGACGCTCGACGCCATCCACGATCGCGTCGAGTCACCGGCGGACAAGCTCCTGCGGTCGGTCGAGCCGTGGTCGAGCTACGTCGTCCTGCCGATCTTCGCGCTGGCCAACGCGGGGGTGGCCTGGTCGCTTGGCGTCTTCGAAGGCCACGGACGCCTGATGCTCGCGATCGTGCTGGGGCTGGTCGTCGGCAAGCCGGTCGGAATCGCCCTGGCCGCGCGGCTCGCGGTGTTGTTCGGCATTGCGGAGAAACCCGACGCGTACTCCTGGCGCCAGTTATGCGGGGCCGGGGCGCTTGGCGGCATCGGCTTCACGATGTCCTTGTTCATCGCCGGCGCCGCGTTCCCCGACCGGTCGGATTTCGCGGCCGCCAAGATCGCGATCTTCCTCGCCTCGCTAACCGCGGCGACGCTGGGCGCACTGGTCCTTTGGCCAAGCTCTGCGCGACGGACGACGGTAGCCGGTGCGTAGCACGCGCTGCTCATGAAGAGCGGCGACGACAACGCTGCATCTCTGCTACGCGTCGGTGGAAGTGAGGCCCTCGCGGATGGCGTGCTTGACGAGCTCGGCCACGCTGGAGGCGTGTAGCTTTCTGAGAATATGCGCGCGGTGCGTGTCGATGGTTTTCTTGCTGACGTACAGAGCCGTAGCAATAGCCTTGGTGCTCTTACCCTCGGCGATGAGTTGCAAGACTTCCCGCTCCCTGGCAGACAGCGTGGCAAAGTCCGGCGAAGCGCTCCCCGGGACGCAGCGGCGGTAGTCATGCAGAACGCCGCTGGAGACCTGGGGGCTAAGATAAACTCGCCCCTGGCATACGGCGCGGATGGCGAGAACCAGCTCTTCGAGCGGCGAGTCTTTCACGACATAACCAGAAGCACCGGCTTTCAAGGCGTCGGTCACGTGCCGCTGATCCGAGTACAGGGAGAGAACGATGATCTTCGGAGGAGGGTCTAGAGCGGCGACCTGCTGTGTTGCATCGATGCCGTTCAACTCCGGCATCGCAATGTCCATCAAGACAATGTCAGGCGAAAGTTTCTGAGCCAACTCGACGGCAGACCGGCCATTGTCGGCCTCACCGACAATCTCCATGTCAGGTTGGAGGCCGATCATGGTCGACAAGCCGCTGCGAATCAGCTGCTGGTCCTCTACGAGCAGAACCCGAATACCCATAGAGTGCCTATCTTATCGAACTCACCCGGGAAGTGGAGTGCGGTGTCATGCTCGGCCGGCAAGATGGGCGATGACCTCGACAAGCTCGGCCGGATCAACTGGCTTGGGCACGTGCGTGTTAAAGCCTGCGGCAAGAACCAGGCGCCGATCCTGCGGACTGGTATATGTCGTCAATGCGACCGCTGGCGTCTGATGCCCGCGAGCAGCGTCCAGCCGTCGCACCGCGCGGATCAGACTGTAGCCGTCGTCTTCTCCGGGCATCCCGATGTAGCTGATCAGAACGTCTGGCGGCGTGGGGTCGATCAATTTCAGCGCATCAGCCACCGTAGCCGACTCGGTCACGGTTGCACCGTTGTTTCTCAGCAGCGCCGCAATCATTCCACGGCCCAGCGCGGCGTCGTCTACCACGTGGATTCGCAGCCCGGTCAGGTCGTGAGATTCCGAAGGCGCTTGATCGCCGGACGCTGGAAGGATGGCCACCACCGGCAGGCGCACATGAAACGTCGCGCCTTTGCCCTGCCCATCGCTTTCAACCCGTACGCTTCCGCCATGCAATTCAACGAGGTTTCGCACGATGGCCATCCCGAGCCCCAAACCTCCTCGGCGGGTGGCGGTCGTCTGCTCCTGCTGAAAACGATCAAACACGTGAGGGAGAAAATTGGCGGCGATTCCGACCCCAGTGTCCCGAACGACCAGTTCCACCCAGGAGCCTGCCGAACGCAGCACGACATCAACCTGGCCGCCAGACGGCGTGAATTTGATGGCGTTCGAAAGCAGGTTCGACGCTACTTGTTGGAGGCGTCTTGGATCTCCGAGAATGGGCGGTAACGGTGCCTCGACGGACTGCTCCAGGCGAATCTGCTTGGCCGTCGCGTCCGGGCGCGCCGCCTGGAATGCCGCATTTATGACGGAGGCCAGATCCAGTGGACGGGTCTCCAGCTCCATTTTACCCGCCACAATACGCGACACGTCCAGCAGGTCGTTGATCAGCGCGGCCTGCGCCCGACCGCTCGTTTCAATAGCGTCCGCCGCTTCCGATATTTTGGCTGGATCCAGTTTCTCGATGCGCAGCAAGTGTGCCCAACTGAGAATGGCGCTCAGCGGTGTGCGCAGCTCATGCGAGAGCATTGCCAGGAAGATATCCTTGGATCGGTTTGCTTCTTCTGCCAAGTCGCGAGCCGCGCGCATCGCCACATCGGCTCGCTTGCGGTCATCGATATCAAACATGAGCAGGACTGCCCCGGCAATTTGATTGTCAGCGGTTCGGTATGGCCGAATCCGCTGCAACTGCCAGCGTCCAGCATCGTCCTTTACTTCGCGTTCAATAAGCGTGTTTGAGGAGACCGCTTCCAGCACCATCTTTTCAAGGTCCGTCACGCCGCAGGTACAGTTGACTCTGCGGATCGGACGCCCGATATCCTCGGGCACCAGGTGCAGCGCATCGGCGGCCGCTGGAGTAAACCGTCGGATTTGAAGATCTTTGCATAACATCACGATGGGCAGCCCGACGCCGGTAAGTAGGTTTGACAGGTCGGCATTGAGTTGGCTCAGCTCAGCGTTGCGTAATTGCAACTCTCGGTTGACGACGACCAGTTCCTCGTTCGCGGACTGTATCGTTTCCTTCGCGTGCTTCAGCGACTTGGTTCGTTCGGCAAGCGATGCAATCAGGGGTTGTCGGTTCCAGGCGAGCGCCAACGTCAGGAGAAGCACCATTGAGATCATCGATCGATCGAACGCAGACATCCACGACGGCGCGCCTGATGGTTCCAGGAAATAGCCGACCCACGTTAGAGCGACGCAAACGCCTGCCATGCCCAGAAGAAAGCCGCGCTTTCGGCTGCGCGATGCGAGGACGAACACCAGCGTATAGCCGATCGCCGGAGTGGCGCCTCGTGGTAAGAGCATGTCCAGGATGAAAAAGAATGCCGCCGCCACCACGGCGAGAACCGAAGCTAAAGTACTTGGCAGTAGAAGCTGAATCGATCGTTGGCTGAAACCAGCTTCGGAATCTCGCTGCAGCTTGACGACGGCATTGTCTGAGTTTGTGGAATTCATCATCGCTCCTACCGCTAATGTATTCATACTTCGAACGATGCCGGAAACAATGAGACAGGACGACGGCCAATCTCGGGGCAGGACTGTTGTTGATGAGCCTATGCGGGAAGCCGTGCGGTCCTATCAGGCGTGGTCTGATATGCACGCGGGAAATGTCTGATCGGGCACGCCTGAGCCGTATAGGACAATATCCCGTACGCGTTCAGACAATGGCTGATCCACTTCCTTGTGCCGCGTGCCCTACCATCGGGGACAAGCGCCGCGAGTCTTCACGATCGAACATAGTGCTCTGTCTATCCGATGCCAGGGCACATTCGACACCGTGCTTGTGCGACCAATTGCCACAGTCGAATCCGGCAACGCGCGTCGCATCGCATGAGTGTTCATGAATGAGGAATCAGAGATGCCATTGAGACAGGAAGTTAACACGCCGCTACTCTGGACGGTCGCCATCGTCTCCGCCCTGCTGCTGCTTGTAATCATCTTCGGCGTGCAAGCCTGGTACTACGCCGCCGAGCGCGACGAGATCGCCAGGAAATGGGAACAGGCTGGTAACCCATGGCTCGCTGACCTGCGTCGCGAGCAGACCCGCAACCTTACAACGCGGCGTTGGGTAGACGTGGAAAAGCAGATCGTCACTGTGCCGATTGATCGCGCGTCAACCTACCTGGCGGCCCACGAGGGGCGCCTCCCGTTACTCGCCGGCTCACGCGATTCGGCACCGGCTGCGAGCACGACACCGACTCCGCCCGCCGCCGGCACGCAGACGCCGACGCGCACCATCCGGAAGGGACTCGCCGGGGCAAGTCCGGCGGTGAAGCGCGGCAAGAACCTCTACGCACAGCTGTTGTGCGCCACATGCCACACGGCCAACGGCGCGCGCCTGATTGGCCCTACTCATCTGAACTTGCTGGGTCGCGTGGAAACCCTCACCGACGGATCGAAGATAGTTGTGGACGAGGCGTATCTCCGCGAGTCCATCCTGGATCCGCAAAAGCAAGTCGTAAAAGGCTTCCCGCCCATCATGCCCGCCATGAAGGACAAGGTCACCGACAAGCAACTTGAGGATCTCATCGCCTATCTGAGATTCCTCAGCCCCGACGCGGAGAAGTCAACCTCACGCGCCGAATGAAAGCAAACCTAGGTTATGCGCATTGCGCATACCGATGTACGAGCCGTTTATGGAAGGACCCAAGTACTCAGAAACAGGAGATTGACGTCATGCAACAACAGCAACCCATTTATCCGACGACCACCAGCGGCTTCGTTGACGAGCGCAGAAGGCTGGCACCCAAGACCGCCGACGCATTCAAAGCATTCAGCCAGAGCGTTTTTGCCGAAGGCGCAATTCCCGCCGAAACGAAGCAATTGATCGCCGTGGCGGTGGCGCATGTGACCCAGTGTCCGTACTGCATTATCAGTCACACCCGATCGGCGTTACGACACGGGGTGACGCCCGAAGCGATTATGGAGGCGATCTGGGTCGCTGCCGAAATGCGCGCCGGGGGAGCATATGCGCATTCGGTGTTGGCGCTGGAGATGATCTCGCACACTCAAAAGAAAAGCTCGGAAGAAGAGGTGAAGAAATGACACAGGTAAGAGCAGAGGAACTCGTGCAGTTGACGCAAGATCTCCCCGAACTCGGGCTCTATCGAGGCGCCGTCGGCCTCGTGTGCAGCACCTGGTTCGATCCCAACACCGCCTTTGAGGTCGAGTTTCAGCCTGATGGCCAGGATAGCCGCGTACGGACTTTGCTGATGCCTCACCAGATTCAAAAGCACGCGAAACACTCGACAAACTGAGGCGCGTGCTGGACAGTGTTATGCCTGCGTTTTCGCATCGAGAGACATGGCTCCAGAGAGGTCGCAAATCATGCCGGAACAATCCTATTCATACATCATCGTGGGAGCCGGGGTCGCAGGGGCGTCGGCGGGGGAGGGCATTCGGCAGAAGGATCCGCACGGTTCAATTCTACTTGTCGGAACCGAGAACGATCTGCCCTATGATCGACCGCCGTTGTCGAAACAGCTTTGGACCGGGGGCAAGACCGTCACGGAAATTGTCCTGCACGATGAGGAGTTCTATCAAGCGAACGCGGTGGACCTGAGGTCAGGCATCGAAATAACGCAAATAGATCCCGCGGCGCATTCGATCCATGATCACTCGGGCAGCAGCTACCGCTACCAACAATTGCTTCTCGCCACAGGCGGCACGCCAACGCGCCTAAGCATTCGGGGCGGTGATCTCGATGGCATCAGCTATTACCGCTCGTTGCACGATTACCGCCAGTTGCGCGCTGCCGCTGTCGCGGGCAAATCGGCGCTGGTGATTGGCGGCGGGTTCATCGGCTCAGAGATGGCCGCGTCCCTGCGCGCGAACAAGCTTGCTGTCACGATGATCTTCCCCTCGCAATGGCTGGTGTCGCGTGTCTTCCCCGAGTCCCTTGGGCGCTACCTGACGGAGCAGTATCGCGGCAAAGGCATCGAAGTCCTTGCCGGCGATGTCCCGCTTTCAATCCAGCGGGACGGGAATGGCTATGTAACGCGCACCCGCGTCGGGCGGGAAATCCGGACGGACCTGGTGGTGGTCGGCATCGGCATCACGCCCAACGTATCGCTCGCGCGAACAGCCGGGCTCTCGACCGGCAACGGCGTGATCGTCAACGAGTTCTTGCAAACGTCCGTACCGGACATCTATGCGGCCGGTGACATCGCGCTCTTTCCCGAGGCCGGGTTCGGCCGGCGCCGTCTGGAACACTGGGACAACGCCGTCAGCCAGGGCAAGCAAGCCGGCCGCAATATGGCCGGGGCACGCGAGCCGTTCACGTATATTCCATTCTTCTTTTCCGATCTGTTTGAATTCGGATACGAAGCCGTCGGCGACATCGACAGCCGTCTTGAAACATTTGCCGATTGGCAGGAGGAGAACAAGACCGGCGTCGTCTACTACCTCGACGGCGCCCTCTTGCGGGGCGCCATGATGTGCAATGTCTGGGGCAAGGTCGATGCCGCCCGCGCCCTCATACAAAAGGCACTGCCGGTGTCGGAGGAAAGCCTGCGCGGCGCAATTCACTGACCTGAAAATCAGTCGAAAGGAAGTAAATCATGATAACCAAAGTCGCGATCAATGGCCTGGGACGTATCGGCCGCGCCGTGTTGAAGTTGGTCATGGATGACCCTTCATTGGAGCTGGTCGCGGTTAACGATCTTTCCGACGTCGAGACGCTCGCATACCTGCTGCGCTTCGACAGCGTTTACGGACGATACGCTAAGCCCGTGACCGTTGAGGGAGGCGATCTTGTAGTGGCCGGCCGCAAGCTGCGAACGCTGAATGTGCATGACCCTTCGCAATGCCCGTGGAAGGAGCTTGGCGTCGAACTCGTGTTCGAGTGCACCGGGATGTTCACGCGGCGCGAGGACCTCGAAAGGCACGTGCGCGCCGGCGCACGATTTATCCTGCTATCGGCGCCGTCGAAGGGTGACGGGGTGGAAACGGTCATCCACGGCGTGAACGTGCCCGGTGGTAGTCCGGACATGATCTCCTGTGCAAGTTGCACGACGAATTGCATCACGCCGATTATCGAAATTATTGGCCGGCGCATTGGGTTGGAAAAGGCGGTGATGACCACCGTGCATGCCTACACTTCGTCCCAGTCCCTGGTCGATGGGGCACACAAGCGATTGCGTCGAGGTCGGGCCGCGGCAGTGAATCTCGTGCCCGCCACCACCGGAGCCGCTCAGGCAACGGCACGCGCGCTCCCCCAATACGCGGGCTTGTTCGACGGCGTCGCAATCCGGGCGCCGATTCCCGTCGGGTCGATCGCCGACATTACCTTCCTTACCTCGCGGAAAACCAGCGTT
>Ga0157372_10004445_pt1 | contig 14951 bp, 15 predicted proteins | sample C55metaG_FD_115307 | JGI IMG/M metagenome (GOLD analysis project Ga0157372, IMG submission 115307) | Corn rhizosphere microbial communities from Kellogg Biological Station, Michigan, USA - C5-5 metaG | ecosystem: Host-associated > Plants > Roots > Rhizosphere > Soil | place: USA: Michigan... | reverse complement strand
TATGCCGGCGCGTTCGCGAACCAGATCACCGCCGTGGTGATTGGCCTCGGGCCCGTCATCGTGCTGTTCATGATGTGGTCGGGCGTCGGCGCCGCGCGCAACATGAAGGTGGCGGCGCACATGATCGTCTGGCCGCTCCTGGTTATGAACGTGGGGGCCGAACTCATCAACGCGATGATCTACATAAAGGTCTCCAACTTCTTGGAGGCCATCTCGCAAAGTGGTTTCATCAATCAGTCCACCGCAGTCGAGGTCTACAAGAATTTTTCGCTCGAAATCGGCACGGCAAGTCACCTCATGGCGACCCTGCCGATCTTGATGTCGACGATTTTCGCGCTCGGCGAGTCGGCCGCGCTCGTGAAGATCTCGGAGTCGATGGGGTCCGGTTCCAAAGACGAAAGCAAGGCCGTCAACCCTGCCCCGGTGGACAGTGCACCTCTCGTCACAAACAGCAGTATGGCCAGGGCCGAGCAAGGGGTGGGCGGAACAAATGTCAGCATGACAGGCGCCATCCCTGCGATCGCCACCAGTGCGCAGTTCGGCAGCATGCAACGGGAGGCGTCGAACAGTATCTCGTCGGCCTATCAGAAAATGCATTCGATCTCCGAAGGCAAGACAGATCTCGCTTCGTGGACTGAGGCTTTCAGTACCGGAAATTTCACCAAGGTTGGTGTGTCCGAATCCACCGGCAGGGCTTTGCGGGATGAGTACAACCGGAGCTACGCAGCTGCGCAGGCAGGTAAGAGCGGGACTGGAGTTTCGTCCTCCAGAGATAACTTTAATGTGACGCAGGCCAGCATTGGCGTCGGAGCCGAAGTCGGCGTCGGTACTAAAGGCGTCGGTGGCGAGATTGGAGGATCTGGAGAATACGGTACGACTACCGGCGCAAACGATAACTTGCGGGCTGGTCGAAATGCTGAACAAGATAATTCCGTCACGAAATCGCAAGCCTTGGCAAAGTCCTTTAACAGTTTCTTGCAAAGCGATAAGTACCGAAACATCGGTACTGATGAGGCGCGAAATCTGCAACGCTCTTTGGGAGTCCAGAAGCAATATGCAGATACCTTATCGGAATCTAAATCTGTGTCTGACGTAGCGAGCGACGCTGTCAAACGGTCGTCGGGCTTCGTCTCTCTCAGCGCAAAAATCGGTGGTGCGGAGGTAGCAAACCAGATGAGGACGAATGCCGACTACCGCCGTTTCCAGCTGAACGAAGGTCGCGTTTTCGGTAACTCGGTAGTGGCGCAACCATATCTGGAGCGTGCTCGCAGGGACATGGAGGCTGGCGTTACCGACCGTATTGTTGGGGACGATCAGGCAGCTGAGGCGATGGCGCGTCACCGTGCAGCGTTCCTGATGGCGACGGATGAGAAAGCCGCGCCGGAGGACAGGTTGAAGGCTGACGAGTATCTCCTCGGTTCGAGCAACGCAATGCTCGCTGCACGTTTCTCTTCACTCGATATGAAACCACGGGAACATTTCGATATTGCATCGCCCGCCAATCGTAGCGGAGTTCAGGAGGCGGCGTTAGTAAGGAAAGCTGGGACAGCCGGCATGGGCACCGGCCGGCCTGCGAGATCGGGTCTTACTGAAACGCTTGACCGCAGCGGCTACGGTTTTGCTGAGGACGTCGGCCACGGTATCAAGGACGTCGCAGAGGCAGTCCAGGAAGGTCGGCGGGCTGCTAGTTCGGCGGCAGTAGACGCCGGCTTAGCCGGGCCGCAGCGAGAGGATACCCGTGTTCGCACGCGCGAAAATATCGGCGCAAATTTCAAATCAACATTGCCCGACTTCTTGAAAGGTGACGAGAAGCCCAGCCGTTTTGAGGTACCTGACAAGAAATGAGACGTTGTTTTTTTCCATCGTTTAGTATAGGAGCTCGTCATGAACAATCGGAACGATAAAAAGCCCATCAATCACGGTACGAGTGCGTACGCGGCGTTCGCCGCACATAAGATCTCTAAGCAGGAAAAACGTGCCTGGATAGCGGTAGCCATAGCGATTCTTATCCTGCTGCTTTGCTGGTGGGCGCGTAGTTCACTATAGGAGTCAACATGTTTGCGTTTCTCAAGAGAATTTTGATTGGCCTCAAAACAAGTTCCTCGTCTCGGCGCGAAGGACACTTTATGAATAAGGGAATGCGTAAACGCTTACGCGCTCCTCGTGTGAACAGCGACGGTACGCCGATGGCCGGGAGACGACACGACATACGGGGGCGCGGATATGGATCCGGCGGTGGTTTTGGGTCATCTAAATACTGATTGTCCTATCGCGTGAACTCGACAGCGCCTGCCGATTCCCGACGTCGCCGTCTGCGCCTCACTGGCAAGATCGCGAACACGATCTACTTAGCCGTGTTGCTGGCGATGCTTTACGACTGGCCGCACCAGGTGTATCAGAAGGTGGGCCCACTCATGTCGGAAACGACTGCGCGGGAGCATTTTATCGTCCAGGAAGTTAAGGATTATGCGAGGCGCTTGAATCTTCGGCTTAAGCCAACTTTTGTCGTCGGAATCGTCCCGGGGTCGGTTGGTGCCCTCTCCGGCAATGCAGTAATTGTGATTTCACCGGAGATGCTCGATCCGACGAAATTTACCGATAACGACGTGCGCTTTATTCTGGCGCATGAAGTCGGTCATATTACTCGGCTCGACGCCTACCGGTTCTGGACTCGTTGGACGGACCGCGGTGCCGAAGCCCGTGAGCTTGACGCTGATCGTATAGCGGTAACTCTAGTTGGCTGCTATGCGATGAAGGAAACCGTCGCCCATCACTGGGACGAATTCATGAAGGGCTATCAGGAAGAAGGAGATCACCACCCTCATCCGTCCGCACGTTTGCAGCATGCTTGTCCGAGACCTGGACCAATGCAGAACGGCTCCGATGCGGTTGTGGCCGTACACGGAGAAGTCACGCTTAGCTCGCTGATAAGGTCGACCGACGCTTGGTCGCAATCGACGAACGTACGAAATAAAGGAAGGGGCGTAGTTCGCGTCGCGGCTATGCAAGAATCCGAGCACGCTCCGAAATTGCCGAACCTACTGATCAATGGCCTCGGCGCGGACAACGTTCTCGGTGGAGAATCTCTAACCTTTGAACTTGAAGATATGCCAGCGCTTGACCTATCCAAGGACAGCGACGGGCTGATTTTAGGCCCGCTTAATCAACGCCTGACGTTAAAACCGTACTGGTCATTCAACGCGGCCGAGAACAGCTTCACCATCAGCGGGCGCAAATTGCAGAAGTTCTTGGAGAATTTGCCAGATGGTCCGTTGGAAGTGTCCGTAAACTTTGTATCCGCAGACGGTGAGTTTGCGGCCATTTATCAGTTCTCGGCGCACAAGCCGCGCCGCAGGACTGCTAGCGATACTCGGGAGCGCCAACTTTCGCTCGCGAAAGTAACTTGGCGCCCTCCTCTTCCCCTTATCTCGGACTCAAGGGTCGATAGCGAACCCTGGCGTCGGTTCACTTTCGCGCGCGAAAGTACCAGTCCGCACGTTGGCGAGTTCAGTCGGCACTATCTTCAGGCACGATCGGGTTAAACTTTAGGCCGAGTTGACCAAGGCTTGGAATGCCGTCGCTCAGCTCAAGCTGCTGAGCCTCTTCACGGAGTTTCATGACCCTGGCCTTAGCTTCAACAAGGGAGATATCTCGATTTTTCCAGAGCAAAACTTTGATGCTTTTTTCCGTGACATCGTACATCTTCGCGATCTGGCCGATGCTGACGCCTTTATAGATGAGCTCTGTCCAGATGTCATAGCGACGGTTCACGATGTCGCCTGTTGGGATCTTAAGCTTGTGTCGATAGTTGTACACTTGCATATGATTCACGTCCCGCACGCTGCGGGCGATGCGCGTATCGGAGAAGCCCATTTCAAAGCCCTGACGAATCGCTGCCTTTTGGTCTGTTCTTAGCATGATTTGTTAAACGCTAGGCCGAAATGATATCTGCATAAAGTTGCGAATCAGTAATTATAATGCACGTGGTCACGCTTATCAGCCCTTCTATGCCAAGTATGGTCAACTTTATCAGATTGAATGACTGTTAACCGTCAAGACGTTACTAAATTAGAAAGAATTCGATAGATTTTAGCCGAGCACGCACGGTAGGGATCATCACCAGAACGTCAAGGGAACCTGAAGTAGCACTTTGACTAGTCGATCGATCTGCTATACTGTATTTTTGTACAGTATTTCTTCTCGGCATGCTCGTCCGCATAGCTCAACTCTTCGAAGACGGCCGTCCTCTGCCGCGCCACCGTGCCATTACAGCACAACCTGTGCACGTTGGTAATTTATCGTTGACAGAGGACTATGACCAAGAGTTTCGTCGACGTATGAGTTATGCGAATCTTCGTCAAATGTTGACGGGCGCCGAGGTGCTTCCTAGATTGCACGATGCCGTCGTCCGCTGGATCGGGGACAAGTGCATGACGATCAGTGGGTTCGAGCTTGACCCCCATACCAGGGAATGCAGTGTGCAGTCCTGGTATGTTCAGCTGATCGACGATCAGGACGATCGGTGACGAATGGCCAGGCTGCGCCTTTGGATCGCCGTTCATTTGCCTCGCCTTGCCATCGAAGCATTCTTCCGCCGGCATATGGGAGATCCCGGTTGCGTAATCGTCGAGGGTGATCGTGTGGTCGCTATGTCGGCCGCAGCCGCCGCAGCTGGCGTTCGAGTAGGAATGCGCCGCGGCGGAGCTTTAATGCTACTGCCTGAAGTTGTCATCGTGGAGCGGGATCCGACGCGGGAACAAGAGTGTGAGAAAGCGGTGGCGATGGCCCTGCTCCAGTACACGCCACAAGTCGCACTTACCGAGGAATCGGTGCTGCTGATGGACGTCGGGGCCAGTCTGACTTTGTTTCGTGGACCCCGCGCGCTTTGTCGCCGAATCCGTGCAGACCTGCGTGCGTTCGGTATTACCGGTTACCTGGGAAGCGCGCCGACAGCACGCGGTGCCTGGCTGTTGGCGCGATATGGCCGTGGGCTTCGCCGGACATTAGGTATGTCGAGCATGTCACGTCGCCTAGAGCAATTGCCGGCGTCTGTAGTGCCGCTATGTCGGCCCTTCGAGGCATGGTTTGATGGCATCGGTTGTTCGACCATAGGAGACCTGCGACGACTTCCTCGGCCTGGCCTGCAACGTCGTTGTGGTCGTGCGCCTCTCGACTTTCTCGATGCCGCATACGATTCCGCGTGCGAAATGCATGCCTGGTTCGAACCGCCCGAGACGTTCCGCGCGCAGATCGAAATCTTTGACCGCGTCGAAATGGCCGACGAGCTGCTGGCCGGCGCGCATGGCTTGGTGTTGCAGATGCTGGGATGGCTTTGCACTCGGCGGTTGGCCGTAAGGCGCCTGCAGCTTCAGATGATTCATGAGCGGGGCCGTGTGGCGCGGCCACCAACGACGCTCGAAATTGCGTTGGCCAATGCCGTTTGGCGCGACGATCATATCGTACGTCTGCTAAAAGAGAAGCTTGCTCGTCAGACGCTAGAGGCTCCCGTCATTGGACTGCACTTGAGGTATGCGAGGTCGTTCCGATGGCGGCACCCTCGCTCTCGTTGTTTCCTGATCCAAACGCAAAAGAGACCGATCAGCAGAGGCTGTGCATGCTCACCCCGAGGCGTTCTGCCACCTCGCTCGCCGGGTGACCGCGTTCGGCCACCTGCTTGACCGCCGCGATCTTGAATTCCTCCGTGTACCGCTTTCCACTCATATCTTCTCCTTGACCCAGAATTATGGCTCAGGAGTGTCTACAATTGTCGTGGCGATTCAGTCATCGATGACGTTGAACAGGCGGATGCTGCGCCCGTCGGCAAGTTGGTCATGCATGAAGTCCATCGACCAGCTCTGGTTGATCGCGGTCGGCACGGCCAATGGCAGCGGCTTCTCACGCACCAGCCGGTGGCGCGGCTTGATCCGCAGATTCAGCTCGAGTTCACGGTAAATCCGGTACACCCTTTTGTGGTTCCATTTGAAGTTCTTGACGTTGCGCAGGTACAGAAAGCACAGCCCGAAGCCCCAGTTGCGCTGGTTGTTCGTCAACCGCACCAGCCAATCAGCGATGAGGCTGTTTTCCTCGTCCAGCTTGGCCTTGTACCGGTAGCAGGTCTGGCTGATGCCAAACGCCCGACACGCCAGGTTAATCGTGGCTGACCGTTGTGCCACGGCCCACTGCGCCATCTCTCGTCGCCGAGATGGCGCTACCACTTTTTTGTCGGTGCCTCGGCGACGATCTCGGCCTTGAGACGCTCTTCGGCATACATCTTCTTCAGGCGCCGGTTTTCGTCCTCGAGATCCTTCATTCGGGCCATCAGTGACGCATCCATGCCGCCGTACTTGGCGCGCCATTTGTAGAACGTGGCGTTGCTGATGCCGTGCTCGCGGCACAGCTCCGGTACCGGGCTGCCGGCTTCGGCTTGCTTCAGGATGGCGATGATCTGGCTGTCAGTAAAGCGGGACGTCTTCATGTAGAGTTTTCTGTTAAGTAGAAAATTCTACTTCCAAACGCGCTCTTTTTGCGGGGGGGATTACCACACCATATAAAAATTCCTGAGCCGACAGATCACTGACCTAACAAGGCCTTTGATCAAAAATGTTATGAGAGACTCGTCCGTACAGCCGCAGGAATTTTGCTGCAACTGTACTGAACTCGTTATCGCGAAAAGGAAGAGAATATTACTTGTACAACAGACAGCAGATACTAGGGAGCAGTGGTGAAACGTACAGAGCAACGCAGTGGTTTAAGCGAAAACGCTTCGCTTTTTGATGTTATTAGGCTTCTGTTCTCATTGATCGTTTCAAGTCGAAATTCAAGGTTGTTAGCGGCATTCTCTCTTGGACTTAGCATCGCAGCTACTGTTGCTGGGATTGTCCAAGCAAAAATAGCTGGCGAACTGGTCAACGTTGTATCAAATCCTAAAGCGTACCCGGCGTATGGCGTCGAGATGTTAATGCTGTTTGTCGCAGGTCAGGCTGCACTACTTCTCGCTTCCAGCGTACTGACATCTTCGTCTTCCCATGCGGGTAGTCAGCTGGGCCGAATGACGCAAGCCGGATTGGACGCTGCAATTGTAGGACATTGCACGAGCCTTCCCCTTGAAGCTATCGAAGCGTCAGATACCCAACGGGCACTAAAAAGAGCACGCTCTGAGGGTGCTCCAGCGGTCCAAGCCATCTCTTCCCTCCTCATCGGACTAGTGGGGAGCATTGTGACGTTTGTAGTGGGCGTAATCGTTATCTCGAAAAGCTCATTGAGCGCGGCCGGCCTTCTTCTATTGTCGTCGATTCCTATGCTTCTTTCGCGCATTCACTTGCAAAAGAAAGCAACAGCGAACCGCGACGAGCTACACAAGGAAGGCGCATACAGTGGGTATTACCTACAGCTAATGACCGATCCATATGATGTCAAGGAAACGCGAATATTTAGTGCGACGCAGTGGATTTGGCAATCCTGGCGTTCATTACAAAGACGTGAGCATCAACGCGCCGGCCGATACGAACGCAAAGAGCTCGTTCTTTCGGCGGCGGGGCAGGCAATATCCCTTACCGCGCTATACGTGCCCTATGCGCTACTTGTCATCGATGCACTAAAGGGATCTTTGACCGTTGGAGAGCTGACAGCCTCGCTTCTGATCGCAAGCCAAGCGCAAGGAGCAATTTCGAGCTTGATCCTTTCCGCCTCAACGATGATCGACATGGGTGGTCGAGCCTCAAGCGTGCTTAAATTCCTAGGCAGTGGTTATGAATTTAAAGAACCGTTGCAGCTACAAAAACGAACAAACGAGTGGAACACATTGGAGATGAAAGGCGTTTCATTTCGATACCCAGGCTCCCTCACAAACAGTCTCAACAATATTGATATTCGATTAGAAATCGGAAAAAGCCTAGCCATTGTTGGCTCAAACGGGGCTGGGAAGACAACTCTTATTAAATTGCTCACTGGCCTCTATTCCCCAACCGAAGGACGAGTTCTCATTAACGGAGTTGAGATCGAAAAAGAAGACAGAACTTGGGCGAATGGCATGTTTTCGGTTTTATTTCAAGATTTCTGCAGGCTCCATCTGCGTGTAGCGGACAGCATTTCCTTCGATGCTCTTAGAAACCCCTCTCAAGAGCGCGAGGTGCATCGAGCCGCCGAGCGCGCCACTGCGGACGCGTTCATTCGTAAACTGCTAGGAGGCTACGATACTCAGCTCGGCTGGCAAATTGACGGAGGACGAAGCCTATCCGGCGGGCAATGGCAAAAACTTGCGTTAGCGCGGGCATTAATGAAGCGAGATACCGACGTTCTGGTGTTGGATGAGCCCACAGCGTCCTTAGATATCAGCGCCGAAAACAAAGTAATCGAGGAACTATTTTCGATTGACGAGCGCAAAGCTCTAGTCCTAGTAACTCATCGTATGTCCTCGGCGATGTTAGCCGATGAAATTATCGTTATTCATGAAGGAGGCATCTTGGAGCGAGGATCTCACAATGAACTGATGGAAATGCGCGGCCAGTACTGGAACATGTTCAACCAGCAGCTATCGGCGTTTACCTCTGATAGAGACGAGAAGAGTAGGACGACACATGCTTAAAAAGCTTTTTAATGACCTTCGGAACGCGTCAATTTGCCCTGCCCTTGAGGTTCCAGTGGAAGTAAGGACGCATATCGCAAACGAATGCTTGGCACTTGCTACCGAATTGAGAACTTGCCAACCAAACGAAGCGACAGGGCAACCGAACTTCGAAAAATCCATCGAACGTGCGGTAGAAATGCTTAATGAACTCGGCACTGTGCTGCAGAGTGCCATGGTTTACCTCCCGCTAATTCGACACAAAGATTCAAATGAATGATCTGAGCTGGATTGACAAGGAAGGAATTAGGGCCGAACAAGGCTTTCGCCTACGTGGCGCCCGCGTAGATTATATCGATCAAGATGCTATCGATAAGGATTTTCCAGAGCTACGACAGGATGCTCAACGCTTGAAGATAGCGTACTCGCAATACCTTGAAAGCTGGCTTCTTCAGGCAGCCGCTGTGATGTCTACGTCACAATGTGGCGCGAACGCTGTTAACGGAGAGTTGATGACCGAAGGTGATCCAGTCCGGATGCTCAGACCACCTGGACGTTGAACGTGAACTGCGCCTGGCCGCCATCAGGCCCCCTCCCTTCGGTGTACTTGATCGATAACGAGCGCCTGCTGGCGCATGTGTCGTGCAGCGGCTGGGTGTGCGTGAACGATTCCGAATCGCTTTCCATCGATTTGTCGCGCCATGCTGATACCGTCGCCCAGACCGTTATCGCGGCACTCGACCTTCTGGAGCGCTCACTGCTGGATACCGAGCGCGGGTATGTCGAGTTCTTCAACGAACTTGAGGGCTACTGGGGCAATCGTCCTGAAATGGCTGTTCTAGGGCGTACGGCTGTCGAGGTCGACGAGCGCTCGAGGCTGATCAGTTCTTACGTTGAGGATGATGAAGCCTCTTCGCCCATCTATTTTTTGGAGCAGTCGGCAAAGAAGCCCGTTGAGTTCCCGAAGCAAGAAGCCGAAATGTATCGTTCGGCTTACTTCTGCCTGCCGCGGGCAGTTTTACCGCCGGCCCCCAGGCAGCCGCTCGATGCGGCCTACTTGGACACCTTGGCCGCTGAATTTGACGCTGACCAACGGGCCCTCTGGGCCAAGCTTCTTGGCGACAGTTCCGAAGCAGAGCGTGTCACCTTTCTCGTCTCCATGCCACGGTCGGCCAGCGGTAAGTCACTCATCGGATTTCGCTTCAACGTAGTCAATGGTCGTCTGGACCCCGGCTCGCCAGTCGCCAGTTTGCTGGTGGTCAGACATACGCCAGCCTACATGAGGGAGCGAGGCGGAGCCAATCCAGACTTGAGCGGACGACATATCGTTATTTTCGGGTGCGGTTCGGTGGGATCCGAAGTCGCGGATGCGTTGGCCACAAGTGGCGTCGGTCGGCTGACACTGGTGGACCCGGAAGCGCTAAGCGTGGATAACGTGTTTCGGCACGCTCTGGGACGCTACTGGGTTGGAACCTCGAAGGCGCGAGCACTCAAGGCGACCTTCTCAATGCGATATCCAGGACTCGAGGTGGAGGAAGTCGAGGACAGTGCCTATAGATGGCTCCTGGCTAGCGCGAAAACCGGTATCGACGGTTTCGTCATCGCACTCGGCAAGCCAACGCTTGAGCGCCAACTAGCGCGCGCTCTTCGTCAGGGTTATCCCAACACTCCAGTTGTATATACTTGGCTGGAGCCGCTGGACCTTGGCGGACACGCAATCCTCGTGAACTCAAGCGGTCACGGCTGCCTGGACTGCCTCTACCGCGACGACGAAGGTGTTGATTCGCTTTCGCCCAGAACGTCCTATCTTGCACCCGGCCAGTCGTTGACGCGTAACCTTACTGGATGCGCCAGTACATTCACGCCTTACGGGGCAATCCAGTCACGCAAGACTGCTCTTCTGGCTGCCGAACAGATGTTGAAGGCCCTGGACGGTAGTGGAGCGCCTTATTACGCCTACTGGGCCGGCGACGGTACCGCTGCGGCTGCCAACGGACTTCGCGTCACTGCTTGGTGGAAAGTGGCGAAATCGAACAGCGCAGTTGACGCGACGAGGGCGATTTTCGGCAGTCCATGCAAGTATTGCAGAGCGAGCAAATGAGGCTGACATTTGCTGTGACTGACGTTTCGAAGCTTGTCATCACCGCGGACGCAGTCGAGCAAATGCTCGCTTTTGCACAACGCTCCTGGTATCAACGCGAGGCTGGCGGCGTGTTGTTGGGGCGGCATCTGCTCGACTCGAGCGACGTGGTTGTCGATGAAGTCACGACGCCGCAGCGTACGGACAAACGCTCCAGAATCAGCTTCTTCCGGTCGACCAATCACAACCGCATAGCTCAAGAGAAATGGAAGCTATCTAATGAAACCCTCGCCTACCTCGGTCTTTGGCACACGCATCCAGAGCGAGACCCTACGTCCAGCACGGTAGACCGTAACGACTGGGAATGTGCTGTCGCAACGCATGCTTTCCACGGCGATAGGCTCTACTTCCCAATCGTCGGAACCGACCGCATCAGAGTATGGACAAAGGCCAAAGCGGAACCGGTCAGGGAACTCCTTCTACTTCCATGATTGAACTGTCGGCGTCAGGCGGAAGGTGCCTGTCCCGCTGGCTGCTGCATGGACTCAACGATAGACGCCTGCGGATTGCCGTGTGACGGCATACGCAGTCCCCAGGGATACGTCCCTGTGAGCGACCGCTCATACTGGTAGACGACGAGATCGGGATGAAGGCGGCGGTCATAGGCCATCCCCATGCGAATCGCGAGGCTGGACGGTGCCGCAAGCAGAACATGGATGCGCGTGGCTCCGTTGTTGAGTAAATGCTGAACCGCATCCCGGAAGTCGGTGACGAATGCTTCCTGTTTTTGCTGAGACCAAAAGCGGTCGGCCAGTAATTCCTCTGCGTCGAGACGAGCAACCGGTAGCCCAGGGAACGCCGCCGCCACGTCATCGCTGTCGATACGGTACGAACACGCAGCAACAAGCACGACCTCGGGGCAGACGCCTGCAATGCCTGACATATCCAGCATGCGAAAGCGCTTGCCGTCGTCCGGCCCCTCGGGGAGCTGCCAACGTCTTCGGGCCCGGTCCCAATCGAAAATCGTGACGTTTGACTCGTCGTCCAACAACACGCCGGCCAGGAACAGTGCTGGAATAGCAGCAAGCCCACCGACCGCTACGAAGACATCTGAGGAATCGCGGCCCGCCGCGAGCGCTTCTATTGTTGGCATCAAGCTGTTGAGCTTATGAAGCACCAGGTGCCTGTCAACCAGGTCGCCACTTCGCTGCGGGCGAAAATCGAGAACGATCGAATGACGCTGGCCGAGGAAGTCGCGCATGATGGCGTCTCTGGCAGGCGTATCGGGAGCATTATGAAGGCCCCTCAATTCGACCACAATGAGCAGCTGGCGTCGCTCCTTCCTGATGTCCAAGGCCACCTGTCGGAAAATCAAACCGATGCCGAGAAAAATCAGCACGGCCCCGAGCACATAGGCGCTGTTCGTTGCTAGCGCTGGCAAGCCTCCCGAGGTGGACACCCGAAAACCGAACGATGAATCTTTTCCTCGGTACTCCGCTCCAAAAGCGATGTCCGCGCCGAGTGCCGCAATCAGAACCGCACTACCGTACTTCAGCAGCTGGACCCCGACAGAACGCGGTCGAAAGAACCAATCTATGCCCCGGTCGATAAATTTATAGAAGAGTTGAATCATGTCCAGGGTTCTGGAGGACCAGTGAATGCCACGTGAAAGGGCGAACGCCCTTGCGTCATATTTAGCACAACAGCGAGAAGCAGTTCAGCAACCGCGCTCACTATCATATTCCAAACTCTCGACCCACGGTCCGCTGGAGAGGTTCTTGGAGGCATCAAATTCACAATATTACAAACGCCGACGGGCTCAAACAGCCGTTTCCCATGACCTGGCTCACATCGAGCACCGCCGCGTGGGCGTGATATGCGAACAATGCCAGCTTGGCCAATACACGCCGCTTGCCGTCGGGACAACGCTCACAAATTTTTCGTGCTCTCTGACTGCCTGGAACCGATATTGCTGTAGGATATTATCCTACGCGCGCTGCAACAAAATTGTTATTATAGCAACCATAATTCAGGGTTAGGCATGGAAACTTTGCAATCCACGTTCGCTTCGTCACTGCAATCTCCTGCTGAAGTTGGGGCCTCTATTTTGATCCCTGCGCTATCCGACGATGAGCTGGCCACGAGCTTTATGAAGACGCTTGCAAAAGGCGGCGAAGTGCTATTTGTCGCAAATAAATTCCGAGTTGGTATGTTTGAGAAGGCATCTAGCGCGTCCGCTTGGACCGTGGTAGCCAGTGGCGAGTTTGGTGACGAGTGCGTCGTAGCCGTAAGCGCCAGTATGCGCACGAAACGCGTCTTCTGGGACGCGACCACCCTGGCTGAGCCACAATGGATCGACGTGTCGACCGTGTCGCCCGTTCTCGTAAAAAAGCCCCTCATCACGAGCTGGGCAAAGACTGCGGACCAGGTTACCGGCCGGCTGGGCCACGTATCCCCTGAGGTCAAGAAAGAAGTCGCTTACCTTGCCGCCTATCATTGCCAATTTCCTGGTTGTGGAAAGGATCTCGGCGAGCATGCCGCAACCGGAGGGAAAGGCGTATTCAGCTATTTCGCCCACATCGTTGCCGCCTCGGCCGACGGACCGCGCGGCGACCCCGTGCAGTCTCCCCTCCTCGTTGATGACCCATCGAACTTCCTGCTCCTGTGTGACGAGTGTCATCGGCTTATCGATAAGGTCGACCCCGACACGTACAAGACCGACGATTTGCGCAAGATGCGCGCCGAGTCCATCCGCGAGGTTAAGCGCTTACTGGGTAGTCTCCGCTATCCTGAAGCGGACGTCGTCTACTTCCTGGGCAACGTCACTGGCCAGGTGCCGCACATCAGCGACCATGACATGGATGAGGCTCTCTGGGCGAGCGGCCTACGCAGGTCGAGCAAAAACCCGGAATCCTATTTTGCGTTCGGTGGGCAACATCATGCGCCGCACGAGCCGAGCTATTGGAGCGCGGCTTTTGCCACTCTAAAATTCGACTTACTCCAACTGCAGGCTAAGCTCAATGGATTACGTACCGGCGGTGGCCCGCGGCCTCGTCTAGCCGTGTTCCCGCTGCATGGCACGTCCGTGCTGCTGCTTGCTGGCCGTCTACTCGGTGACATGGCAGGCACCCACGTGTTCCAGCCCCACCGAAACAAGATCGGCGAAACCTGGGGCACGCGGTGGGCATGGCCGGTTGACGCGGTAACGCCGACCCAAGGGAAGTACGAGGTCAAGACACTCAAGGGACACAACGGCACTGAAGCCGAGGCCAATCTAATTGTATCTCTTACGTTCCCTGTCGCTGCGTCTCGGCTGGCGCCGGTTTCTGCAGGCAATGGTGACCTGCGTTTGCCTACGATCGAAATCGCGGTCGAGAACTTCGGCCATTCGGCTATCCGACATCCGTCGGACTTAACGCTGTTCGGCGCTGCCGTCGATGACGCGTTGAGGACGCTTCAAAACGTGTGGAACGTCAAAAAGGTACATCTGTACGTTGGCGCGCCGGCGGCGGCGGTGCTACTGGTTGGCCAGAAGATGCAGGCGCGTCATCACGCCACATTCGTTTGCTATGAGTCCTTGCCAGGCAACGGCCCCTTTGCTCCAACCATTGAAATTTCATCGCAAGAAGTACGAACCGTAGGTCAAGACCTGTCGGTGTCCTTGCAAACCTGAGGACGGTCGTTCTCGACCCATTTCCTGCCGCGGCTGCCGCTTAACCTGAATGAAGGAACATATGAATCAGTCCGTCGAACACAAGAAGCGCCTCCGCCTGGTCCTCGAGTCGCTGAACGAACGCCGCGAAGGCGAGCAATGGGAGGAATTTATCGTCGCCATGCTCACCAAGCTCGAGCTCCCGGCCGACAAGCGCGCTGCTGTCGAGGGACGCTACAAGGACCTCGGCCGCCACGTCGCCCGTAAGCTCGGTATTGGCGAACATGACGCCCATGTGGTGGTCCAGGGATCGATGCGTACGCAGACAACCATTGCCGGCGACGGACGTGAAAAATTCGACCTCGACGTGGTGGTCAAGCTGTGCGGCCCCGAGTTTGAACAGCTGCGTGAATCGGAGGAGTTTTTCCAGGCGTTCGGTGAATCGCTCAAGGGAATCGAAGGGGCGGGCAAGCCGGAGCCGAAGAACCGCTGCTGGCGCTTGCCTTACCCGGGTGAGCCGTTCTATTTTGACGTGACTCCTGCGGTGCCGATGTCGGAGGAAATCACCGGCACGCACTTGCGAGTACGCGATCCGAAGACCATCTGGAGCCCATCGAATCCCGAGGAGTTCGCCGACTGGTTTTGCAAGATTGCGG
>Ga0157372_10004444_pt1 | contig 14956 bp, 11 predicted proteins | sample C55metaG_FD_115307 | JGI IMG/M metagenome (GOLD analysis project Ga0157372, IMG submission 115307) | Corn rhizosphere microbial communities from Kellogg Biological Station, Michigan, USA - C5-5 metaG | ecosystem: Host-associated > Plants > Roots > Rhizosphere > Soil | place: USA: Michigan... | reverse complement strand
CGATCGCAAAATAGTTGTTCATCACCTGATCTGCAATGCCCCAGCGGACGAGATCGAAGAAGCGGTAGCCTTCCATCGCGAATTCGAGGCGGCGTTCCCATTGGAGGGCTTTGAAGGCGGTGGCCTGATCCCAGGTGGGGATGTTGACGCCAGGTTTGTAGATGTCGATGCGATAGTTGCTGGGATAGGTGCCGTCGGTGCGTTTCACAAGCGGGCTGATAGCGGCGGCCCTGGCGCGGACCTGGTTGATGAGGGGGAGCGCGGCGTTGGGATTGCCCAGCTGGATGTAGGCTTCCGCCTGCATGAGCAGGACGTCGTCGAAGCGGATCACGTCCATGTTCACGGAGGTGCCGTAGAAGGGGCCGAGCTTTTTGAAGCAGGGGCAGGTGGCGAGCTGGAGCTCTTTCATCGTGCCGAAGCCGCCATAGACGCCCGAGAGGCGTTCCCAGCTGTGTTCGTAGGGGATGGCCGCGTTGTATTTATAGGGGTGTCCGGCGATGCCGACGGTGTGATCGAGGCGCGGGTCGACCCCGTTGGTCCAGAAGTCGATGCTGTCCTTCATTTCCGTGCCGGGATCGTTGAAGTGGGTGAATTCGGGAACGCCGGTAGCGTCGGTCTTGAACGCGTTGACGAGGTTCTGGGACGGGATGTGGAAGGCGCAGCAGCCGTATTGGGGCGCCCCGGCGAAATAATTGAGGCTGGTGGACATGCTGAGGCGGCCGCCGATGGCAGTCCCGTCGTTGATGGAGTACTGGATGGCGAAAATGGACTCGGGTCCATTATCGTGCCCGTCGAGGAAATTATACGCAAAATCCGTATTCAGGCTGTAGTTGCCAGAGCTGATGACATCCTGCAGGAGCGTGACCACCTGTTGGAGTTTGGCGGCGTCGACGCCCGTCACGTTGTAATTATCGTCCTGCGTATAGGCATGATAGAGTAGCGCCTTGGCGAGATAGGCTTTTGCCGCCAGCTGGTTGGCGCGCCCGGGTTCACCGGGCTGGGTGGGGGGCAGGTCGGTTACGGCTGCCTGGAAGTCCGCTTCGATGTGTTGCCAGAGGGAGTCGTTGGACATCGTGTTGGATATCTTGAGGATATCGTCGTTGGTGGCGGTCTCGTCGAACCAGGGGATGTCGCGGAAGAGCATTTTCAGCAGGAAGAACATGTGGCCGCGGAGGAAGCGCATTTCGCCGATGCGGATCGTGCGTTTTGGGAATTGTGCATCGGTGAGCTTGTCGAGCGCTCTGAGGGCGACGTTACAGCGGGAGATCGCGGCGTAGGCCCTGATCCATGCGCCGGGGAAGCCGAAGTCGCCGAAGCCGTTGTTATCCGGAGAGACGAGATAGAATTGTTCGTAGCGGTCCATCTGGCCCTGGTCGCCGATGTCTCCCCCACCCTTGTAGGCGTCGTCGCTGCGGATGCTGCCCCATTCCCAGTTGCTGGTGATGGGAGCGTCCCACCAGTCGTTGGCGATGCCGGCGTAGGCGGCCGTCGCGAGCCCGTCCACCGCGGTGGGGGTTGTCAGATCGCTTTGGGAGAGGGCGCCCTGGGGTTTGTAGTCCAGGTATTTCTTACAGCCGATGCCTGATAGTGCCGCTATCATCATTAGACCGTATATCCATTTATTTTTCATATTGCATTTTTAAGGTGTTAGAAATTTGCGTTGATCCCGACGGTCACCGAGGTGGGTACGGGCCAGGAGTTGAAGTTGGTGCGTTCGGGGTCTTTGCTGGTCAGCTTGCCCGACTTGATGGCGAAGAGGTTTTGTCCGGAGACGTACAACCGCAGGCTTTGCAGGGCGGCTTTTGAAGCTACCGTTTTCGGCAGGGTATAGCCGAGCATTGCGTTGCGTAGTTTGAAAAAGCTGCCGTTGACGAAATAGTAATTGGAGGTCCGGCCTTCGTTGTTTAGGTTGAGGACCGTCAGTGAGGGGATGGAGGCTTTTGTGTTCTGGGGAGTCCAGGCGCTGAAGACACCGGGGCCTGCGTTGGTATTGGGAGCGATGGTCGTGTTGAAGCCTTTTGCCGGGTCATAGACGGTCACGGAAGCGACTCCGCTGCCGAAGAGGGATACGTCGAAGTTCTTGTAATCGGCCGAGAAGCGGATGCCGAAGAGGAGTTTTGGCAGCGTGGTGCCCAGCCAGGTCTGGTCGAGGACGTCGACCTTGCCGTCGCCGTTGAGGTCGTCGTAGCGGATGCGGCCGGGGGCGGCGCCGGGCTGGCTTGCGTGGGAGGACACTTCCTGCGCGTTCTGGAAGATGCCGTTGGCTTTGTAGCCGAACACCGAGTACTGGGAGTGACCGATGATACTATGGTTGGGATCGCCGGGGTAGGCCGAGCGCACGTCTTCCGGCAGTTGGGTGATCACGTTGGAAAAATGGCTGAGGTTGCCGGTGACGGTGTAGTGAAATTTTCCGGCGGTGGTATTCTGGTAACTGAGAACGAATTCCCAACCCTTATTATTGATGCTGGCGCCGTTGAGCCATTGTTGCTGGCCTTCGCCCACGGCGGCGGCGATGGGCGGCTGGATAAGGATGTTGCTTGTGTTGCGGTTGAACCAGTCGAAGCTGCCGGTGAGGGATTCGCTCATGAATCCGAAGTCGATCCCGAGATTCGTTTCCTTTGTCTGTTCCCATTTCAGGTTAGGGTTGCCGAGCTGTGTCTGAACGAATCCCGAGGGAAGGGTGCCGGTGTTGATCCCGTTGAGGTCGTAGGCAGTGCCGGTGTTGAGCCATGCCGGATACGCTGGGTTGCTGGTGCCGTAGTTGGATTGGAAGAGCGTGTAGGCGGAGAGGTTACCGATCGCCTGGTTGCCGACGATGCCATAGCCGCCGCGGAGCTTCAGGTTGGACACCCAATGGATATTCCGGAAGAAGTCCTCGTTGTTGATACGCCAGCCGATGGTGCCGGCGGGGAAATAGCCATAGGGGTTGTTTGTTCCGAACCGGGAGGAACCGTCGCGGCGAAGGGTAAAGGAAGCCAGGTAGCGATCGCCGTAGCCGTAGAAGAGCTTACCGAACTGGGAGAGCAGGCGGTAGCCGGTTGCGCTGCCGTTGGTCGTCTGTGTGCCGGAGCCGGAGCCGAGCTGGAAGTAGTCGAGGTTCTGGAGTGCGAAGTTGGTGACGCTGCCGTTGAAGACCTGGTAGTCGTCGTGAACCGACTCGATGCCGCCGAGGATATTGAGGCGATGCTCGCCGATCTCGAGGTTGTAGTTGGCGGTGTTCGTCCAGGTGAAGGTGAATTCCTTGGCCTGGGTGAGCGTGAGACTGTTGAAGGATTGAACGGGGCCTTCGTTACCTATGAGGACGATCTTCCGGCTGGGTTCGTCGTCGTAATCGAAGCCGAAGCTGGTGCGGAGCACGAGCTTTTTGATGACCTCCAGTTCGGCGTAGATGTTGCCGTAGAGCTGGAGGCGGTTGTTGGTGTTCCAGCGGTTGAGATATTGCACATCGACGGGGTTGTTGCGGTCGGTATAGCCGGGGCCGATAGGACCGCCGTAGGTGCCGTCCGTCTTGCGCAGGGGGATGGTGGGGGCGAGGATCAGCGCCAGGGTGGGCGACCATGCGCCGCCGACATCCGTTGCCGAGCCGACCTGTGTAGTGCGGGAGAGCTGGAAGTTCTCGCCGATCTTCAGGCGGTTGTTGAACCCGCTGACGTGCGAGTTGATGCGGGCGTTGTAACGGCGGTAGTAGGTGTATTGAAGCAGGCCGTCATTATTGAGATACCCGAAGTCCATTGAGACCCCGTTGCGGGAGTTGCCCGCGGCGATGCCGATGTCGTTTTGTGTGATCAGCGCCGTTTTATACAGTTCGTTCTGCCAGTTGGTATTGCCGACCGGTTCCAGTGGGCTGCCACCGACGAAGGGGGCGATGTTGACCTTGTTGAGGACCGGATTCGTGAAGTCGTTGTTCCAGTCGAAAGTATAGATCTGGCTGACGAGGTTATTCGGGTCGGTGCCGTCGTTAACGGCGGCGCGCCAGAGCGCTTTACCGCGGTCTTCCGAATTGAGCACTTTTTCCTGCCAGGGGCGTTCGGTTTGCCAGGTGGCGTTGGAGTTGAGCGATACGCGGAGTTTATCTCCGGCGGTGCTGCCGTCCTTTGTCGTGACGATGATCACGCCGTTGGAGGCGCGAGAACCGTAGATCGAGGAGGCCGAGGCGTCTTTCAGCACCTGGATGGAGGCGATGGTCGCGGTGTTGAGGTTGGCGAAGTCCTCGTAGCGGGTGGTGGGCACTCCATCGATGATGTAGAGCGGGTTGGTGTTGCCGAGGGTATTTACCCCACGGACCAGGATCGTGGGTGGGTTGCCGTTACTGCCGGTGGGTGAGCCATCGGCAGCGATATAGAGACCGGGGACCTGGCCTTGCAGCGCCAGCATGGGGCTGGTGGTGGGGACGTCTTTTATGGCGGCGAGATTGACCACGGAGACGGCGCCGGTGAGGTCGACTTTTTTCTCCGATTTGTAACCGGTGACGACGACCTGGTTGAGGTCATTGATCCCTTCGATCATCGCGAGGCTGAGCTCGGTGGTGGCCGACGCAACCTTCACCTGCAGGCTGTTCATGCCTACATAGCTCAGGGTGATCGTCTCACCCGGGGAGGCGGGGATGGAGAAGTGGCCGGCGGCATCTGTCATCACCGACTTTGCGCCGGCGTGGACGGTAACCCCTTCGAGGGGTTCTTTCGTGGTGTTCTTCACCACGGTCCCGGTGATGACCTTTTGCTGTGCAAAAGCCAGCAGGCTTAGGAGCAGCAATGGCAAAACAATCTGTACTTTTCTCATAATAGTTGAGTGTTTGTATTTAATGCGCAATTAATTTCTGAACTTCTTCCACCTGGTATTCGGGGCAGGGACCGCTGTAGCTGGCGATGAGTGCGCCCATGGCGCTGGCGAACTCGATGGCCTTGTCCGGTGGGGTTTTGTTGGCCAGCTGGAAGAGCAGGCCGGCGAGGAAAGCGTCGCCGCTGCCGACAGTATCTGCCAGATCGACCCGAAAGCCGGGATGTTCATAGAATTCTCCTTCGGTGGTCATCACCGAACCCTGGCTGCCTTTTGTAACGACGACGGTCGGGATGTGGAACCGGTCCTGGATCGCCTTGATGCGGTCCCGTTCGGACCGATAACCGGAGAACCAACCGGTCAGCATTTCCAGTTCGCCGAGGTTGAGCTTGAGGAGTTCGGTGTGGGCCAGGAGGCGTTCGAGGATACAGCGGTTGTAGTGGGGGGGGCGGAGATTGATATCCAGGACGCGGTAGCCGGCGAGGTCCTGGAGGCGGAACAGGAGGTCACGGTTGTTTACTGTGCGTGTACTGAGGCTGCCGAAGATAAAATAGCGGCATTGTTGGAGCAGGGGGGCGAACTGGTCGTCCCACTGGATATTGTCCCAGGCGACGGGCTTGACGATGTCATAGTGGATGTCTTCGTTGTCGCCGGGGATCGTCGTCACTTTGCCGGTATCCAGCTCGAAGTCCATTTGGAAGAAGTCGATGGGGATGTCTTGTTTTTCCATCAGCTGGATCAGGCGTTTGCCATAGTTGTCGAGGCCGACGCGGGTGATCAGCGCGGGGCGGATGCCGAGCTTCCGGAGGTGGTAAGCGACGTTCATCGGTGCACCGCCGGGGACGACGTTGTCGGGTAAGATGTCCCAGAGGATCTCTCCAAAGCAGACGACGGGGTAGTTCATGTTAATGAGTATTCAATTTGTTCGAGGGATCTTCCTTTTGTTTCGGGCATGAGCTTCCATACGAAGACGAGCTGGATGCACATCATCACGCAGAAGAACAGGAAGGTGTTGCCCCCGCCGGCTTTTTCGGCGAGATAGGGGAAGGAAAAGGCGATGATCGCCGCCATGACCCAGTGGGTGGCGCTGCCGAGCGTTTGACCCTTCGCCCGGACGGGGTTGGGGAAGATCTCGGAGATGAACACCCAGATGACGGCCCCCTGGGAGAAGGCGAAGAAGGCGATATAGATGAACAGGAAGACCGGTACCATCCAGCCGTTGAAGGAGGTGGCGTAGAAGGACCAGGCCACCATGCCCAGGGTGATGATGAGACCGAAGCTGCCGATCAGCATGAGGGTGCGGCGGCCGACACGATCGATGAAGTTCATGGCCAGGAGCGTGAAGCAAAAGTTGACGAGGCCGATGCCGGCGGTGGAGAGCAGGGAGGAACTTTTACCCAGGCCGGTCATTTCGAAGATGCGGGGGCTATAATAAATGATCGCGTTGATGCCCGAGACCTGGTTGAAGACGGCAAAGAGGACCGCGAGCATCACGGGGGTTCGATAGCGGCGGGTGAACAATGCCTCTGCCGCGCGCAGGCTTTTGTCATTGGCGACGGCCTTTTCGATGTCCTGCAGGACCTGGCCGCCGTTCAGCGGGTCGATCTGCAGGAGTATCTTTTTTGCTTCTTCGACCTGGCCTTTGTGGAGGACCAGCCAGCGGGGGCTTTCCGGCACCCATCGGAGCAGGAGGAGGAAGAGGGCGGAGGGGACAGCCTGGATGCCCAGCATGAGGCGCCAGCTGTGTTCGCCGGACTGGCCGATGAGGTAATTCGAGAGGTAAGACACGACGATGCCGAAGACCACGTTGAACTGGAAGAGGCCGACCAGTTTTCCGCGGCGGCTTGCGGGGGCGATCTCGGAGATGTAGATCGGCGATGTTACGGAGGAGGCGCCGACCCCGATGCCGCCCATGAAGCGGAAGAAGAGGAAGGCGAGCCAGCTGGTGGAGAGTGAGGTGCCGAGTGATGATAATAAATAGAGGAATGCTATTATGTACAAAGTACGCTTTCTACCGAAGCGATCTGAAGGGATGGCGCCGGTGAGAGCGCCGATGACTGTTCCGATGAGTGCGATGGATACGGTCAGGCCGTGTTGCAGGGCTGAAAGACTCCAATAAGATTGGATGGATTGTTCTGCGCCCGAGATGACGGCTGTATCGAAACCGAACAAGAAACCGCCCAACGCGATGACGAGACTCCAGGTAAGGACTGTTTTTCCTCTCATATAGCAAGTTGTTTTCCGGGGGCAAAATAGGCGGTTGGGGTTTGGCGCCTTTCCAAAATCATTTCAACCTTTTGCGGAAATGGATGACGTAGTGAAAAAAGCAAGCACGGTATTGGCTATTAAGGATTTATTGTCGTAAATTTATTTGGAACCATAATTCCTCTTTACAATTTTGCGACAGGGATATTCAATTTTGTTACCCCTTTCTCCCTCATTGTCCTGTTAGAAATTTTATTTTCGAAAAAGATTGATACAGGTTTGAAACCCCGTTTCGACCCAAATAGTCAATTTTATTGTATGATTGCTTTGCCAACTGCTACCTATCGGAGTAACATTTATTACATCGGTTGCATTCTTCTTTTCCTTTTGTCTGCTTGTTCGGGTGGCAGGGAGGAAAAACATTACCGGATTGGTTTTGCGCAATGTACCGGGACCGAGAATTGGAAGCGGGCAACGCGGGAGGCGATGGCGCGGGAGCTGTCCCTGCATCCGGGGACGGAGCTGATCTACCGGAGCGCCAATGACAACAGTGAATTGCAGGTGCGGCAGATCAAGGACCTGCTGAATCAGAACATCGACATCCTGCTGGTCTCGCCGAATGAGGCCAAGCCGCTGACCTCGGTGGTGGAGGAGGCGTACAACCGGGGGATCCCGGTGGTGGTGATCGACCGGCGGACGGCGTCGGATCTTTACACGAGCTTTATTGGGATCAATAATTATGAACTGGGGCGGATGGCGGCCGACTACCTGGCCAATTGTGTGCATGACACCGCCAATATTATCGAAGCCATCGGGCTACAGGGGTCTACCCCTTCTGCGGAGCGGCAGCGGGGTTTTGAGGACCGGGTGCGGTTGCGGCCGATGATGCGTATCAAGGCGAGGGTGTATGGCGATTGGTTACAGGACAAGTCGACGGCTGCTTTTTTGAAGATCAGGGACCGGCTGGCGCCGGATGACGTCGTGTTTGCGCAGAACGACCCTATGGCGCTCGGCGCCTTTGAGGTTTATAAGAGTATGGGGATGGAGCGGTCGGCGCGGTTCTTTGGGATCGACGGGCTTTCGGGGCCGGGGGGAGGCATTCAGCTGGTGGCGGATGGTATCCTGCAGGCGACCTTCCTTACGCCCACCGGGGGAGAGGAGGCGATAAAAACCGCCTTTGCCATTCTCGAGAAGCAGCCTTTTCATAAGGAGACCATCATGCCGACGGTGGTGATCGACAGTACGAATGTGCGGGTGATGAAGCAGCAGACCGATCGCATCAATGACCAGACGCATGATATCGAGAAGCAATACGCATTGTTGCAGGAGCAGCAGCGCATCTATCATACCCAGCGGAACCTGCTGTATATTGCGATCACGGCGTTGGTGCTTGTCGCACTGTTGGGGGGCATCGCGTTTTTTGCGTTGCGGAATAACCGGCGGATCAACCGGCGGCTGGCGGGTCAGAATGAGGAGATCTTATTGCAGCGGAACCAGCTGATCGAGATGACGGCGAAGGCCAAGGAGGCGACGGATGCGAAATTCAATTTCTTCACCAATATCTCCCACGAGTTCCGGACGCCGCTGACGCTGATCCTGGGACCGCTGGAGGATGTGCTGGCGTCGCCGAAGCTGCATTTTACGGTAAAGCACAATCTCCAGCTGGTGCAGAAGAACGCCATGCGGCTGATGCGGCTGATCAACCAGCTGATGGATTTCCGGAAGATCGAGGAGAACAAGATGAGGCTGGTCGTTTCGGAGAATAATATTACGGATTTCGTGACGGAGATCGCGGGCAGCTTCCACGAGATCGCCCGGCGGAAGTCCATCGGCTTCAGCATTGTCAGCCAGGTGAGGGATCTGCGGCTCTGGTTCGACGTGAATATCCTCGACAAGGTGTTGTTCAATTTGCTTTCCAATGCTTTTAAGTTTACCAATGAGAACGGCACCATTCATGTTTCGCTGGCGGTGGACGGCGTGGGGGAGAGGCTGGTGATAGCCGTGCAGGATTCCGGCGTCGGGATGACGCCGGAGGAGGCCGATCATGCGTTCGATCTCTTCTACCAGGGGAACAAAAAGGCCTTCAAGGGGACCGGACTGGGGCTATCGCTGACCCAGGAGATGATCCTGCTTCATCGCGGGACGATTGCTATACAGAGCGCAAAGTGGAAGGGGTCCACGTTTACCGTGACGCTGCCTTTGAGACGGGAGGACCTGGGCGAGACGGAGACGGCGACGGAGAAACCCCAGCTGCAGCCCAGCACCGAGGACATCAGCATCTATACGGCGGACATCCAGCCGATATCTTTTGCCGACGAGCCCACCCCACCCTCGCGGCATAAGGAGCACTCCCTACTGGTGATCGAAGACAATGACGATCTGCGGGTGTTTTTAAAGCGGCGGCTTGGGAATCAGTATGAGCTGCATGAGGCCGAGGATGCGGCCACGGGGATCGCCAAGGCGTATGACCTTGTGCCCGACCTGATCATTTCCGATATTATCCTGCCGGGGGAAGATGGGCTGCATGTGACCGAGCTGCTGAAGCAGGATCTGCGGACCTCGCATATCCCGATCGTTCTGCTGACGGCGAAGGGTGCGATCGAGGACCAGATCAAGGGTATCAAGCACCGGGCGGACGCCTTTATCGTGAAGCCGTTCAATCTGGAGTATCTCGAGGAGACGATCAAGTGCCTGTTGAATAACCGGTCGGTGTTGCGGGAACATTATACCAGCGAGTTGCCGCTGGAGGTGCGGCCCGGTACGGCGACGAAGGTGACGCGGAAGTTCGTCAATGAGTTCATTGCGATCGTGGAGAACAATATTCCCAATGAGGATTTTTCGGTGGATGATATCTGCCGGGAGATCGGCATTTCGCGGGTGCAATTGTATCGGAAGGTAAAGGCGTTGATGGGGTACAATGTGAATGATTATATTTCTACGGTGCGATTGCAAAAGGCGAAGTTTTTGCTGGCGGATATGCAATACTCCATTTCGGAGGTGGCTTCGCGGGTGGGTTATTCTTCGCAGGCCTATTTTTCGACGGTCTTTAAGTCGAAGTTTTCGATCACTCCTTCGGAGTATCGGGAGAAGAAGCGGGGCAAGGGGCTATAATAACCGGAAGAAAAGGAACCAAAGGAACACCGCGCTGGCGGCGCCCAGGAGGAAACTCAAGATCATTCCTTTAACGGTATAGGTTTGCTCTTTTTTGTCTAATAGGTCTTGCATTCGATGGTTTGCGGGGTTGTCGCAACGGGTTAAAACGAGATTAAAATTAGATTAAAAGGGCAATAATCCAAAGTTTATCCAGCCTTTTCGACGAAAAACTTATCCCCATTTACCGACCTAATTTTCAACAACTTAAGAATTGATGCAGCGTTACTAAAGAGGACGATCGGAACGAGGACGCCGGGCAACAAAACATAGGGAAAATGCTGGAGGGCGATGTTGGGATGGTCAAAAGAGAGGCGTTGGAGGGGACCGGGGGCGGTGAGCACCCCATAGGCCACTGCGTTAAAGAGAAGAACGATGCAGGCGAGGTTCCAGGCGATCAGCCAACGCGCCGGCATCCGATGACGGACGAATGCAAAGTAATAGACTATCGGGGCCGAGAGGCCGGACAGGATATCGAAGTTGCGGCCTTCGAAGGTCATGAGGACGGGAGCGGCGTGGGAGCGGTATAGTTGGTAGAGGACGAACTCGACGACGATGCGGAACGTGTGCAACAGGGTCAGGGTGGGAAGGTCCAGGCTGAGGATGAAGTCCCGGCCTTTTTTTGTTGCGAGGATCGCGATGATGACGAGCATCGGAGGAATGGCGAGGAGGGGGAGGATCGGAGGAATTATTGTTTCGATGGCGATCCAGACTGCGGCGACGAGCAGGATCATGCGGGAGCGGTTGGCCGCGCGCCAGAGTGTGGCAACCGCGGCCAGGACGCAGGCGCCGAAGAGGAGCGGGACGTAGAGTGGTGTGTTGATCATAGATCCATTTTGCAGCAAAGTAAAATCGTGGTGGGGAGAGCGGGGTTGCCATATGGCAAGAAAAGGAAATCGCGGTAACGGATCGGGAACTTCAGGCATTTTCCGGGTTTTGATTACTGTGCATTTTTGTGCGGTCAATCAATCGCATCAAAATGGCATTACAAGATTCTCTTCACGGACTGTTCCACCAGCTCAATGAACTGCTGGAGCGGCTTTCACCGGCCGACTATTCCCAACCTATCGGCTTGCTTTCGGGGGCTACTCTTGGTCAGCATTTCCGGCACATGATCGAATGTTTGCAGGAGCTGGAGAAAGGCTATCCCGAAGGATTAGTGAATTATGATCTCCGCAAGCGCCACCTTGTGCTCGAGACCGATGTGGACTTTGCGAGACTTCAATTAGCGACTATCGGCGCTGTATTGGACAAGCCCGATAAGCCCCTGGTGCTCGAAGCGACGGTGGAAGGAGGGGTTCAGGTGCGGCTGGCCAGCAGCTATGATCGCGAGCTGCATCACCATCTCGATCATATGGTCCATCATATGGCGCTGATCCGCGTGGGGCTTCTTGCGCTGGATCCTATCCTCCTGCCAGAGAGTTTTGGCGTCGCCTATGCCACGATGCGAAGCCGCGCCAGCCAATCTTCAATTTTTACCAATTAAATAACGATGAAACATCTGTTCTACCTGACGGTTCTGTCCGTCTTCTTATCGATGGGCGTTTCGGCCCAGTCCTGCAATCTCAATTCTTCGGGCGTCGCCGTCGGCGGCTATGATCCGGTTGCTTATTTCACCACCGGCAAGCCGGTCGAAGGGAACAAGGAATACACCTACACACTGGATGGAGCGGTCTACCGGTTTGCCAGCGCGGCCAACAGGGACCTATTCAAGGCGTCGCCGGCCAAGTATCAGCCGCAATATGGAGGCTGGTGTGCTTATGCGATGGGCGCCAAGGGCGCGAAAGTGGAGGTGGACCCGGAGACGTTTAAGATCGTGGATGGGAAGCTCTACCTCTTTTATAATAAATTTTTTAACAACACGCTGAAGTCCTGGAACCAGGACGAGGCCGGGCTGAAGGCGAAGGCCGATGTCAACTGGATGAAACAAAAAAACAAGAACTAATATGAAAAAGACCATTACAACAGCGATCCTGGCCTTGTGCCTGCTGATCGGCGCGAAGGCGCAAAAATCGGCCGTCTACATTGCGGACGGGAAGGCCATCAAGGGTTACGATCCCGTCGCGTTCTTTACGGAATCCCGGGCCATCAAGGGTCAGGACAGCCTGAAGTATCAGTGGCAGGGCGCCACCTGGTGTTTTGCCAGCCGGACGGACCTCGAACACTTTACCGCCAACCCAGAAAAGTATGCGCCGCAATATGGCGGGTATTGCGCCTATGGGACCGCGCAAGGTCATAAGGCTCCGACGCAGGTGGAGACCTGGTCGGTGATCGACGGCAAACTCTATTTCAATTACAACCTGAAGGTCAAAGAGGCGTGGTCGAAGGACCGGGCGGCGATGATCCAGAAAGCCGATGAGAACTGGCCGGCCTTAAAAGACAAGGAGTGACCATGCAAAAGACGATCATTCTATTCTGGGTTTTGCGGGTACTGGCTGCCGTTATCCTGCTACAGACCCTGTTCTTCAAATTCTCGGGTGCAGAGGAGTCGGTGTATATCTTTTCGACGCTGGGAATCGAGCCCTGGGGGCGGATCGGCACGGGCATCGTGGAGCTGATCGCTTCGATCCTTTTACTGCTCCCCCGGACCACGGCTTTTGGGGCGGTGCTGGCGCTGGGCACGATGAGCGGCGCGTTGTTCTTTCATCTTACCCGGTTGGGAATCGAGGTTCGCGGGGATCATGGGCAGTTATTCCTTTATGCCCTGTTGGTCTTTGGCAGCTGTCTTATCCTGACCTGGTCCTTTCGAAAACAGTTATGTGTACTGTAACTTTTATTCCGGGTGAGGCGGGTGTCTACCATCTGACCTCCAACCGGGACGAGCATACCGGCAGGGCGAGGGCCCTGCCGCCTCGTTATGATGACGGGCTGCTGTATCCGCGGGATGGAGAGGCAGGGGGATCGTGGATCGCGGTGAAGCGCGGGGATGCGGGCGTGCTGCTGAATGGTGCATTTGCGACGCATCGGAGACGGGAGAATTATCGTAGGAGCCGGGGGCTTGTTTTTCTTGACGTGCTGCGGGCGGAATCGCCGCTGGAACAGTTTGATTCAATGCCCCTTTGGGGCATTGAACCGTTCACGCTGGTGTTGTTCCTTCAGGGAAGACTTTTCGAGTGCCGATGGGATGGGGAACGGAAGCATGTTCGGGAATTGGAGACGGAACGGCCGCATGTATGGAGCTCAGTGACCCTTTATGATGAGCCGACCCGGAGGCAGCGGGAGCAGCAGTTAGCACGATGGTGGCGGCGAGAGAATATTTCCACGGGTAAGATCGTGGACTTTCACCGGGCCGTCCGGCGGCAGGGGGAGATTGCTACGGTGAGCATCACGAATGTGCGGATCGCGGAGGGCAGGGGAAGACTTGCCTATTATGATCTGGGCGGGAACCGGGCCGGGAGGATAAACAGGCTGTTGATTCGCCTGCGGCATTGGGAATACTGGCCGTTTGCGATCGTATATGCGCCGATCTTTTTGTACTGGCTGTGGTTGAGCCTCAAGGCGCGATCGCTTTTCTTTTTCAGTACGTCCAACCCGGGCATTACGAACTCCGGGTTCCTGCTGGAGTCCAAGATGCAGATATATGAGGGGATGCCGGCCGGCAGTTATCCGATGACCCTGTATTGTGAGAAGGGTTCACGGATGGGCGACCTGGGTCGCCGGATGGCGGAGAAAGGGCTTGTGTATCCGATGATGGCCAAGCCGGATATCGGGCAGCGGGGAATGGGTGTGGAGCTGCTGACCGACGAATGTCAATTGTTGCGATATGTCGCGCGGAGCAAGGTGCCTTTTCTTTTGCAGGAATATATCGACTATCCGATGGAGGCCGGCATTTTTTATCACCGGGTTCCGGGCCAGGCTACCGGGAGAATTACGGGGATCGTGGGTAAAGAGTTGCTTGCCGTTACGGGCGATGGGCATTCAACGGTGGAAAAATTGCTCGCGCGGAACGACCGGTATGTTTTGCAGCTGCCGGCGCTTCGCCGGAGTCTTGGCGGGGTGTTGCGATCGGTGCCGGCGAGTGGCGAGAGGTTGTGCCTGGCGCCTTACGGGAATCATAGCCGCGGGGCGAAGTTCGTGGATTGCGGGCATCGGATCACGCCGCAATTGTCGGCTATCGTCGACGATTTGTGTCAGCGGATTCCAGGTTTTTATTTTGGCCGGCTGGATATCCGGTTCCGGGATTGGGAGAGGCTAGCCGCGGGCGAGGCATTTTCGGTGATCGAGCTCAATGGGGCGGGGAGTGAGCCTACGCATATCTATGATCCGAAGCATTCGTTGTTCTTTGCCTGGCGGGAGATCCGGCGGCATCTAGACATCCTTTACACTGTGAGCCGGGCCAATGTCCGGCTGGAGGGTCTTGTGCCGATGCGTTTTTGGCAGGGGGTGCGGATGCTGAGGGATTATTCACGGTATGAAAAGCTTATTCAATGATGAGACGGATGGTGGTTGTGTTCGGGTGGGGTTTCGGCATCAGCTTCCTCGGCAGTCTGCCGCCGGGGGTGTTGAATACCGGGGTGGCGGAGCTTGTTGTTGAGCGGGGTGTTTCTGCTGCTTTTGCTTTTGGTTGGGGGGCGGTACTGGTGGAAATGCTCCTTGTTCGGTTGGCCCTGGCCGGGGTAAGTGTATTTCGGCGGAGCCGGTGGGCGGGTATTCGATTTGGCGTCCTGTTGCTGTTGCTGGCGGGTGCCCAGGTGTTGTGGGGCGGAGCCCGGATCGCGGCTGTTGCGCGCTGGCCCTGGCTGGCGGGTGCCGGGCTGAGTCTGCTCAACCCTTTGCATTTGCCTTTTTGGCTGGGGTGGGTGAGCGTGCTGCGGGCGAAGAAAGT
>Ga0157372_10004440_pt1 | contig 14959 bp, 9 predicted proteins | sample C55metaG_FD_115307 | JGI IMG/M metagenome (GOLD analysis project Ga0157372, IMG submission 115307) | Corn rhizosphere microbial communities from Kellogg Biological Station, Michigan, USA - C5-5 metaG | ecosystem: Host-associated > Plants > Roots > Rhizosphere > Soil | place: USA: Michigan... | reverse complement strand
CTTTCTTTTCTGCCCGGAGCTTAAGCGCCCACCTGACTGAACTTTATTTTTGCCGACAGGATGGCGCGGTAAAACCGCAGCGGAAAAGGTTGTTTTTCCAATACAGGCCGCAAAAAAACAGGTAATGAAACATCCAAAGCGTAAATGGCCGGAAAGCCGCTCGCATGATGGCTTTTTGTGGCTGGCAACTTTGCTCGCCAACGGCACAATAGAGCACATGAACAGAGCAGGCTTTACCTTACCGGAATTGCTGATCGTCATGACTATCGCCAGCATGCTGATGGCCGGCGCGGTCGGTGGCTGGCAGCAGTGGCAGCAGACGCAGCGGCTAAACGCGAGCGCGCGGCAAATCCAGCATTTTTTACTGCGGCTGCGCAGCGAGGCAAACTGGCATAACCGGCAGGCGCTGCTGTGGAAAACGGATGGCGCTTCGTGGTGCCTGGGCAGCGGCCCGGTGCAGGCGTCCTGCCATGGCCGCCAGCGCCGAACGTTAACTGCGCCCTGGCCTGCGATAAAAATAGCCTCGCTCACGGAGGGGATGGGATTTTATGGCCGCCGCAACGTGGCCAAACCGGGCCGGATCGTGATCGCCGGCGCGGCGGGCGAACGTCATATTATCCTGTCGTCAAGGGCAAGGGTGCGCATTTGCCAGGATGCCTGTCCGTGAAGCGCGGTGGTTTTACCCTGCCGGAAATGTTAGTGGCGTTGGCGATTAGCGGCGTACTGATGCTGGGCGCGGCAAAATTTCTGCCGCTGTTGCAGATCGGCAATCTGCGGATCCTGCTGACCTTTCAGCTTCACGAAGAGCTACAGCTGATGATGAGCACGCTGGAAAAAAGCGTGCGGCGCGCGGGCTACTGTCACGGCAAATGCCAGGGCGAAGGGCTGCAGACGATCGGCGAAAAAAACGCATGCCTGCTGGTGCGCTGGGACGAGAACAGCAACGGCCGCTGGGAAGGGCCGGGCAATGACAACAGCGACTACTATGGCTTCCGGCTGCGCGACGGCAATCTGGAGGCGCAGCGCGGCGTACAGAGCTGCGACAGCGGCGGATGGGAAAAAATGAACGACCCGGACAGCATAGTAATCAGCGATTTTCGCGTGCTTAAGCAGGCGAGACAGATCCGACTGCTGCTTGGCGGCTATGCCAGACGTTTTCCGCAGCTGCCGCTAACCGTCGAGCGCTGGATCACGGCGGAAAACTTGTGAATACGCAGCAGGGAAGCGGTGCGCTGCTGATGGCGATCCTGCTGTTGCTGATGTCGACGGCGCTGCTCAACGCCACCCGACAGCAGCTGGATGCATCGTTAAGCCTTGTGGCGGACGAGCGGCTTTATCTGCGGCAGGCCAGCCTGGCCGCTTCGGCGCTGGAGGCGGGGAAAAGGGAAAAATGGGCGTCGACGGTGGTTTGGCGCTGCCTTACGGCACGGCAGCAGCCTGACTGGCGGGCCTGTTTTAAAGTGACAACGAAAGGCGAAGCCTTATTACGTGGTGACGGCGGCAAAGACACTATCGCCTTTTATCAATGGGTAACCCACGATGAACAAAATGGCCGCGTACATCCACAGCCGCACGGCTGGCTTGATTTTTGTCCGTTGGCGCAGGAAGAAGACTGCCTGCCGGACAGGGAAACCGCAGGGCTTTAGCCTGCCGGAAACGCTGGTGGCGCTGCTACTGTTTAGCCTGAGCTCGCTGGCGCTGGTTCAGTATCAGCTGGTGCTGGGAAGAAGCTTTCAGCTGCAGCTACAGCAGCGGGAAGCGGTCAGGCTGGCCCGGCAGCGGTTCGAAGGCTATCAGGCGCCCGGCTGGCAGACGATGCTGGAACAGCAAACGCTGACCGAAGGCTGCATGCTGTTAACGGCGCGGGTTATCAGTCCTGCCGGGGCTAAAGCTGCATTATCGCAGCTGAGCTGTAAAAGCGAAGACCAACAGGAAAGTGCAGAGCTGCACAGGTAGTTTATGCTGTCGTCGTTTTGAAAAAGCCTGAAAGCAGCCAGCGGCCGATTATCTCTTTATGAGAGATAACAGCCGGAAATCTTTTTTCTGCTGCCACAGAAAAAAACAAGCTGGCAAAATAGCGAAGGTTCGGGACGTAACTATCCATTACTTTCCCTGTCATAATATTTTTGTTTTTATCAAGTAAGTTTGCTTTTCAGGCGGTTTTGAAAGTTTTTATAAAAATATCTTTTCCCGTGTCAGTATTAACACAGAACGGCAGCGGCTTTTTGTATTAAGGAGGTATACCAGGACGGTTAACTATCCCGACTGAATCTGCCTGGCAATTAATGCAGTCAGTAACAGGCTCTTTTAATAAACCTTCACGGATGAAACAAGATGAAAATAGCAACGAAACTTTTACTCTCCCTCTCTTTATCCGCGGTATTTCTTCCCCCGGCGGGCGCAGATGCCGTCAAAGATGTGACCGTGGATTATCGACACGGCTACCGCCTGCGCGACCGCACCCACTACGATAAGCTGGCGCTGGGTGCCAGCCTGCCTGATAATTACGTTTTTAGCGTCGAAACCAAATTTAAAACCGGCGGCCCGGACCCGAAAGATAAATATTATAACGACATAGTTTTGAATGTAGTCGAAATGACGCTGATGAAAAACTTTTTTCATGGCGACTGGACTTTTACCCCTTTTATTCAGCCAGAGTTCAGTTCGGTGAGAACGGAATGGAAATTTGGCGTCGTGCCCTGGTATAAAATTAATGACAGCTGGTCTGTTGGCGGCATGTATCGCCTGGAGCTAAGCGACTATGCGCATGACGGCCAGTGCGGTGAAGCCGGTCACGACTATTGCAGCCTGGACAAGCACCGTACCGTTAACCGCTTTGATGCCTATTTCCGCTACCGCTGGAAAGATTTAACCACCACCTATAAATACATTTATATGCACGGTGACGATTTACTGTTCGCCAATAAGAAAAATAACTACGAGCAGGAGCTACAGTTTGATTATGTAGTTGGCGCGAACAGAGAGTGGCGGCCTTATGTCACCTTCGCCGATATCGGCCGCAGCGCTTATTCCAGCGAGCGCCAGCTCCGCTTAAGGCTGGGCGTCGCCTATACCTTTAAATAAATTTTGGCTACATAAACGGTAAACGGCCTGACAGCCGCATTTGCAACAGCCTCCGGACGGGGTAGAGTGTGCACGCAGAGCGCAACACCGTACCAGGAGCAGGCATGTTTACCGTTTATCACTCGAATCAGCTGGATCTTTTAAAAACGCTGGCGGCTTTTCATATTGAAAACCAGCCGCTGCGCGATCCTTTCCAGTCCGAAGTGGTGCTGGTGCAGAGTCCCGGTATGGCGCAGTGGCTGCAAATGTCGCTGGCCGAGCAGTTCGGCATTGCGGCTAATATCGCCTTTCCGCTGCCCGCATCCTTTATCTGGGATATGTTTGTCCGCGTTCTGCCGGGCATTCCTAAAGAGAGCGCCTTCAGCAAAGCCAGCATGAGCTGGAAGCTGATGACTATCCTGCCGAAGCTGCTGTCGCGGCCGGAATTCGTTATGCTGAGCCACTACCTTTCCGATGATGAAGACAAGCGCAAATTGTTTCAGCTCGCGTCGCGGGTAGCCGATCTTTACGACCAGTATCTGGTTTACCGCTCGGAGTGGCTTAACAGCTGGGAAAAAGGGCAGCAGATCGAAGGGCTGGGCGAAGCGCAGCAGTGGCAGGCGCCGCTGTGGGCGGAGCTGGTTGCCTGGAACCGCGAGCTGGGCCATCCGGAATGGCACCGCGCCAATCTTTACGCGCGGTTTATCGCCACGCTGGAACAAAGCAGTACCCGGCCGCCAAATCTGCCGGATCGCGTATTTATCTGCGGCATCTCCGCGCTGCCGCCGGTGTACCTCCAGGCGCTTCAGGCGCTCGGCAAGCATATCGATATCCACCTGCTGTTTACCAACCCGTGCCGCCATTATTGGGGTGACATTCAGGATTACGCTTTTCTGGCTAAGCTGCAAAGCCGCCGCCGCGAGCACTACAAACAGCAGCGGGAAAGCGCGCTGTTTCGTGAAGAAGACGCCGCCAGCCTGTTTAACGAGGCGGGCGAGCAGCAGCTGAGCAATCCGCTGCTGGCTTCCTGGGGTAAGCTGGGGCGCGACAACCTGTTTTTGCTGGCGCAGATGGAGTGTCGGGAAATCGACGCCTTTGTCGATATCGAACCGACCACGCTGCTGCAAACGCTACAGCACGATCTGCTGGAGCTGGAAGACAATGCCGTGATCGGCCTGAAGCGGGAAGAGTGGGAATCCAGCCTGGGCAAGCGGGTGCTGGATCCCGACGACCAGTCGGTGACTTTTCACCTCTGCCACAGCCCGCAGCGCGAAGTGGAAGTGTTGCAGGACAGGCTATTGGCGATTATGGCGGAAGATCCGCAGCTTTCGCCGCGCGACATTATCGTGATGGTGGCGGATATCGACGCCTACACGCCGTTTATCCAGGCGGTTTTCGGCAATGCGCCTGCGGAACGCTGGCTGCCTTTTTCCATCTCCGACCGTCGCGCCAGCCAGGCGCATCCCGCTTTGCAGGCCTTTATTGCGCTGCTGAGCCTGCCGGACAGCCGCTTTACCTCCGAAAGCGTACTGGCACTGTTGGAAGTGCCGGCGGTTGCCAGCCGTTTCTCTGTTGATGAAGAAGGGCTGCGGCGGCTGCGGCACTGGGTCGGCGAGTGCGGCATTCGTTGGGGGCTGGATGACGACACGGTGCGCGAGCTGGATCTGCCGCCAACCGGACAGCATACCTGGCAGTTCGGCCTGACGAGAATGCTATTGGGCTACGCCATGCACAGCGATATCGGCCACTGGCAGGGCGTGCTGCCCTATGATGAATCCAGCGGCCTGATTGCCGAGCTGGTGGGGCACCTGGCCGAGCTGTTAATGCAGCTGCGTCGCTGGCGCGAGCGGCTGAGCGAGCCAAGAGCGCTGGAGGCGTGGCTGCCGCTCTGTCGCGAGCTGCTTGGCGATTTCTTTGAAGGCGATGCCGAGGCGGAAGCGGCGCTGGCGCTGATTGAAGAGCAGTGGCAGCAGGCCATCAGCTACGGTATTCAGGCCGAATATCAGCAGGCTATCCCGCTGTCGCTGCTGCGCGACGAACTGCGCGCCAGGCTGGATCAGGAGCGGATCAGCCAGCGCTTTCTTGCTGGCCCGGTTAACTTCTGTACGCTGATGCCGATGCGATCCATTCCCTTTAAGGTGGTTTGCCTGCTGGGCATGAACGACGGCGTCTACCCGCGCACGCTGCCGCCGCCGGGTTTCGATCTGATGAGCCAGCAGCCGAAAAAAGGCGACCGTAGCCGTCGCGACGACGACCGCTATCTGTTTCTGGAAGCCATTAACTCCGCTCAGCATCAGCTCTATATCAGCTATATCGGCCGCACCATACAGGACAATTCGGAACGATTCCCTTCGGTGCTGGTGAGCGAGCTGGTGGATTATATCGGGCAAAGCTTCTGTCTGCCGGAAGACCGTCAGAGCGATGTGGATACCAGCGCGGCGCGGGTTATCGCGCATCTGCATCACCTACACAGCAGGATGCCGTTTGCGGCGGAAAACTTTCTGCCGCAGGCGCGTTATCAGAGCTATGCGGCGGAGTGGCTACCGGCAGCGAAGGCGAGCGGCGTGCCGCATCCGCCATTTATGCAGCCGCTGCCGGAGGAAAATATTACCGAGCTTAACTTCGACCAGCTGCTGCGTTTCTGGCGTCATCCGGTACGCGCCTTTTTCAGCCTGCGGTTGGGCGTCAGCTTCAGCGCGGAAGACATGGAACTGCCGGATGCGGAACCTTTTATTCTGGATAACCTCAGCCGTTACCAGCTCAATACCCAGCTGCTGAATACCCTGATTGAAGGCCAGCCGGGCGAACCGCTGTTCGATCGTCATCGCGCGGCGGGCAATCTGCCGTATGGCGCCTGGGGCGAACTGTTCTGGCAGGATCAGCTGGCGGATATGGCCGAACTGGCCGGCGTGGTGCGCGAGCAGCGCAAGGATGCCGTCAGCCAGGAAATCAATCTTCAGGTTGGCGGGCTTCAGCTGAGCGGCTGGCTGCCTGCCGTACAGGACGATGGCCTGCTGCGCTGGCGGCCAGGCCACCTTAACTTTACCGACGGGCTGGCGCTGTGGCTGGAACATCTGGTCTACTGCGTGCTGGGCGGCAGCGGCGCCAGCCGCATGTACGGACGTAAAGAGAGCCGCTGGTGGTTCCCGCCGCTTTCCGCCATTGAGGCCAGCGGCTGGCTTGAACGCTATATCGAAGGCTATAAAGCAGGCATGTGCGCGCCGCTGCTGCTGCTGCCCAAAACCGGCGGTGCCTGGCTGGAGGCCTGCTATGACGAAAAGGCGGCGGCGGTCTCTTACGATGAGGCGACGCAGGCAAAAGCGCGCAATAAGCTGCTGCAGGCCTGGCAGGGCAATATGCAAATAGAAGGCGAGGGCAGCGATCCCTATCTGGCCCGGCTGTTCCGCACGCTGGATGAAGCAACGCTACAGCAAATCACGCACAACGCCGAAGTCTGGCTGCTGCCGCTGCTGCGGATGAATGACATTAACTGAGACATCCTGTAGTGTTACTTTATAACCCCATTTCGCTTTTTTTTCTGTCCGCTCCTGGCCAGCGGAGTCTTTAGGGTCGTCGTTTAGCTGTCGCCGCTTCGGGGGCGCAGAAAGCACGTTAGATTGTCGAGGAGTTTGAATGCGTCGTTATGCAGTCTGGTTCACCACGCTGTTTCTGCTTTTTACCTTCTGGAGTCCGCTGAGCCAGGCACAGTCAGGCTGGCAGCCGATCCCTGAAGCTATCCGCAAAAGTGAAAAAGATCCGCGCCAGTATCAGGCGATCAAACTCGACAACGGCATGACGGTACTGCTGGTTTCCGATCCGCAGGCGACAAAATCCCTGTCGGCGCTGACGCTGCCCATCGGCTCGCTGGACAACCCGCGTAACCAGCAGGGTCTGGCGCACTATCTTGAGCATATGCTGCTGATGGGGTCAAAACGCTATCCGCAGCCGGATAATCTGGCGGAGTTCCTGAAAAAGCACGGCGGCAGCCACAATGCCAGCACGGCGTCCTACCGCACGGCTTTCTACCTGGAAGTGGAAAACGATGCGCTGGCCCCGGCGGTGGATCGGCTGGCGGATGCCATCGCCGAGCCGCTGCTGGATCCGGTTAATGCCGATCGCGAGCGCCACGCGGTGAATGCCGAGCTGACGATGGCGCGCTCGCGCGACGGCTTGCGCATGGCGCAGGTCGGCGCGGAAACGCTGAATCCTGACCATCCCAGCTCGCTTTTTTCCGGCGGCAACCTGGACACGCTGAAAGACAAACCGGACAGCAAGCTGCACGATGCGCTGAAGGATTTTTATCAGCGCTACTATTCGGCCAACCTGATGAAAGCGGTGATTTACAGCAATAAGCCGCTGGCGGAACTGCAAAAAATCGCGGCCACTACCTTTGGCAGAGTGGCGAACCACAATGCCGCAGTGCCTGCGATTACCGTGCCGGTGGTGACGGATCAGCAGAAAGGCATTGTGATCCACTACGTGCCGGCCCAGCCGCGCAAGCAGGTCAGGATCGAGTTTCGCATCGACAATAACAGCGACCAGTTTCGCAGCAAGACCGATACGCTAATCGCCTATCTGATCGGCAATCGCAGCAAGAACACGCTTTCCGACTGGCTGCAAAGCCAGGGCCTGGCCGATTCTATTGATGCCGGCGCCGATCCGGTTATCGATCGCAACGGCGGCGTCTTTTCCATCTCTATTTCGCTGACCGATCGGGGGCAGGCAAACCGCGATCGGGTGGTGGCCGCCGTGTTCAGCTATCTGAACAAGCTGCGTAACGAAGGCATCGACAAACGCTATTTTGATGAAATGGCGCACGTGCTGGATCTGGACTTCCGCTATCCGTCGATCACGCGTGACATGGACTATATCGAATGGCTGGTGGATACCATGCTGCGCGTGCCGGTTACCGACACGCTGGTCGCGTCCTATATCGCCGATCGCTACGATCCGCAGGCGATTAAAGCGCGTCTGGACGGCATGACGCCGCAGAACGCCCGGATCTGGTTTATCAGCCCGAACGAGCCGCACAATAAGACCGCCTATTTCGTTAATGCGCCTTATCAGGTCGATCGCATCACGCCGGAGCGTTTTGCCGCCTGGCAGAAGGAAAGCGCGGCTATTTCGCTGGATTTGCCCGTGCTGAATCCCTATATCCCGTCTGATTTCACGCTGATTAAACCGGCGCAGCAGGTTGACCGTCCGCAGACGCTGGTTAACCAGCCGGGCCTGCGCGTGTTCTATATGCCGAGCCGCTTTTACGCGGACGATCCCAAAGCCAACATCACGCTGGCGCTGCGGAATAAAGAGGCGATGAGCACCGCCAAAAATCAGGTACTGTTCGGCATGAATGACTACCTGGCAGGCCAGGCGCTGGACGAGCTGAACTCGCAGGCTTCGGTTGGCGGCATCAGCTTCTCCACCAGCGAAAACGACGGCGTAACCTTTAACGCCAGCGGCTTTACTCAGCACCTGCCGGAGCTGATGCAGACGCTGCTGAAACAGTACGCCAGCTATCAGCCAACGCAGCAGCAGCTGGATCAGGCGAAGTCCTGGTATCTGGAGCGTCTGGACGCCGCCGAAAAAGGGAAGGCCTTCGAGCTGGCTATTCAGCCCGCGCAAATGCTGTCGCAGCTGCCCTATACCCAACGCAGCGAGCGCCGTAAGCTGGTGGCCGGTATTACGCTGGCCGATCTGAAGAATTACCGCAGTATGCTGTTGGAAAAAGCGACGCCGGAGCTGATGGTGGTCGGCAATATGACGCCGGAAAGCGTCAAGGCGCTGGCGACCACGCTGAAAGCGCAGCTTAACTGCGAAGGGCAGAGCAGCTGGCACAGCGATTATCTGACGGTGGATAAAACGGCAAACGCCAATTTACAACAGGCCGGCAGCAGCACCGATTCCGCGCTGGCCGCGCTGTACGTGCCGCTCGGCTATGAAGAGTTCGACAGCATCGCCAGCAGCGCCATGCTCAGCCAGATTGTGCAGCCGTGGTTCTATAACCAGCTGCGTACTGAGGAGCAGCTTGGCTATGCGGTATTCGCCTTCCAGATGCCGGTTGGTCGCCAGTGGGGCATCGGCTTCCTGCTGCAAAGCAACGTTAAGCAGCCCGCTTATCTGCTGCAGCGCTTTGAGGCGTTCTATCCGACGGCGGAAAAGCGCCTGCGCGAGATGAGCAAAGAGGATTTCGCCCAGTATCAGGCGGCAATGATCAACGAGCTGAAGCAGCGTCCGCAAACGCTGGATGAAGAAGCGGGCCGCTACAGTAAAGATTTCAACCGGCAGAACTACCGCTTCGACACCCGTGAAAAAGTGGTTGCCCGTATTCAGGCGCTGACGCCAGAGAAGCTGGCGGCCTTTTTCCACGATGCGGTCAGCAAACCGCAGGGCCTGACGCTGCTGTCGCAGATCTCCGGCAGCCAGCACGACAAGGCCGACTATGCGAAGCCGGCGGGCTTTACCACCTGGCAGGAAGTGTCGAAGCTACAGCAATCTTTTCCGGTGCAAAGCGATAAATGAAGGTCCAGCGTCTCGATCCCCTGACGCTGCCGCTGAAAGGCGAAAGGCTGATAGAAGCCTCGGCGGGCACGGGGAAAACCTTTACCATCGGCCTGCTCTACCTGCGTCTGCTGCTGGGGCTGGGCGGCGAAGCGTCGTTCGGGCGGCCGCTTTCGGTTGAAGAGATCCTGGTGGTGACCTTTACCGAAGCGGCCACCGCAGAGCTGCGCGGCCGCATCCGTGAAAACATCCACCGGCTGCGTATCGCCTGCGTGCGCGGATATACGGCTGACGGCGTGCTGGCCCAGCTGCTGACGGAAATCGACGACCTGCCGCAGGCGGCCGCGCAGCTGCTGGCCGCAGAACGGCAGATGGACGACGCCGGGATTTTTACCATCCACGGCTTCTGCCAGCGCATGCTGAACCTGAACGCCTTTGAGTCAGGCATGCTGTTTGAGCAGCAGCTGATTGAGGATGAGTTTCCGCTGCGCCGTCAGGCCGCCGCCGACTTCTGGCGCCGCTACTGCTATCCGCTGCCGCTGCCGATAGCGCGGGTAATGACCCAGATGTGGCAGGGGCCGGAGCAGCTGCTGACCACGCTGCTGCCCTGGCTGAACGGCGAAGCGCCGGTGCTGAAATATCCGCTTGATTTGCAGGAAACCTTTAGCGAACGTCACGACAAAATTATCGCGCAGATCGACGGCCTGAAAGCGGCCTGGCTGGCGGCCGGTAATTTGCACGATCTGATAGCGCAATCGGGCGTGGATAAGCGAAGCTACAGCAGTAAGCACTTACCTAACTGGCTGGACAAGCTGAACCAGTGGGCGATGGCGGAGACGCTGGACTATCTGTTTCCCAAAGAGCTGGAACGCTTTGGCCAGCGCGTGCTGCATGAAAAAACCAAAAAGGGCGAGCCGCCGCAGCATCCGCTGTTCGAAGAGATCGACCGTTTTCTGGCCGAGCTGCTGTCGCTGCGCGATTTAGTGATCGCCACCGCGCTGGAGGAAATCCGCCAGGCAACCCAGAAAGAGAAGCGCCAGAACGCGCTGCTGGGGTTTGACGATTTGCTACAGCGCCTCGACAGCGCGCTGCGGCAGCCGGGCGGCGAGGCGCTGGCGCAGGCGATCAGAACCCGCTATCCGGTCGCGCTGATTGATGAATTTCAGGATACCGACCCGCAGCAGTACCGTATTTTCCGCGGTATCTACGGCCAGCAGCCCGACAACGCGCTGCTGCTGATTGGCGATCCCAAACAGGCGATTTACGCTTTTCGCGGCGCGGATATTTTTACCTATATGAAAGCGCGTGGGGAAGTCAGCGCTCACTACACGCTGGAAACTAACTGGCGCTCGTCGCCGATGATGGTTAACAGCGTTAACCAGCTCTTTTCCCGCATGCAGGATCCCTTTCTGTTCAGCGAAATTCCCTTTATTCGCGTTGAGCCAGCCGCGCCCAACGCCGCGCTGAGCTTTACCGTTGAGGGCAAGGAGCAGCCCGCGCTGCGCTTCTGGCTACAGCCGGGTGAAGGCGTGGGCGTGACGGAATATCAGCAGTTTATGGCGCGCCAGTGCGCGGCGGATATCTGCCGCTGGCTGAGCGCGGGACAGCAAGGCACGGCGCAGATCGGCAAGGGCGACGAGCTGCGGCCGGTGCAGGCTTCGGACGTCACCGTGCTGGTGCGCAGCCGCAGCGAAGCCGCGCTGGTACGGGAAGCGCTCAACGCCCTGAATATTCCTTCGGTCTACCTTTCCAACCGCGACAGCGTGTTCGCCACCCAGGAAGCGCGTGAAATGCTGTGGCTGCTTCAGGCGGTGCTGGCGCCGGAGCAGGAACGCATTCTGCGCAGCGCGCTCGCTACCAGCATCTTCGGGCTGGATGCGCCGACCTTGCAGGATCTGAGCGAGGACGAGCGCAAATGGGATGCGCTGGTGGATGAGTTCGACCACTATCGTCAGCGCTGGCTGAAGCGGGGCGTGCTGCCGATGCTACGCGAGCTGATGGTCAACCGGCAGATTGCGGAAAACCTGCTGGCTTCGGAAAGCGGCGAGCGCCGCCTGACCGATCTGCTGCATCTGGGCGAGCTGTTGCAGGAAGCTTCCGCGTCGCTCGACAGCGAGCACGCATTGGTGCGCTGGCTGGCGCAGGAAGTGGCGCAGCCCAACGGGCAGTCGGCCAGTCAGCAGCTGCGGCTGGAGAGCGATCGCCACCTGGTGCAGATCGTCACTATCCATAAATCGAAAGGTCTGCAATATCCGCTGGTGTGGCTGCCGTTTGTTGCCAACTATCGCGAAGCGGCCACGGGCATCTATCACGATCGACAGAATTATCAGGCGCTGCTGGATCTGCGCGAGGACGAGGAAAGCCTTGAGCTGGCCGAGCAGGAGCGGCTGGCCGAAGATCTGCGCCTGCTCTATGTGGCGCTGACGCGCTCCGTTCATCACTGTAGCGTGGGCGTTGCGCCGCTGATCAAAGGCAACCGTAAAAAAGAAGGCAACAGCGATCTGCACCGCAGCGCGCTGGGCTGGCTGTTGCAGCAGGGCGAACCGGCTGACGCCACCGCGCTACGCGAGCAGCTGCTTACAATGCAAAACGAGGCGGTAGAAACCGTGCTGGCGGAGACGCCGGAAAGCGCTCCCTGGCAGCCGCAGCAGCACGCCTTACACGCGCTCAGCAGCAAAGCGATGGCGCGCAAGCTGCGCGACGAGTGGCGGGTGACCAGCTATTCCGGGCTACAGCAGCACGGCCATTCCGTCACGCTGGATCTGCTGCCGCGCCTGGACGTTGACGCGGCGGGCGAGGCGCAAAGCCAGCAGGCTGCGCAATTGACGCCGCATACTTTTCCTCGCGGCGCGGCGCCGGGCACTTTTCTGCACGGCCTGTTTGAAAACCTCGACTTTACCCAGCCGGTGGATGAAGCCTGGCTGAGCGAACAGCTTGCCGGACAGGGGCACGACCTTGCCTGGCTGCCGGTGATGAAACAGTGGCTGGAAAACGTGCTGACCACGCCGCTGAATGAAACCGGCGTCAGCCTGAGCCAGCTACCGGCGGAAAGCCGTCAGGTGGAGCTACAATTTTATCTGCCCATCAAACAAATGCTGATGGCGGAAAAGCTGGATCGGCTGGTGCGCCATTACGATCCGCTGTCGGCCGGCTGCCCGCCGCTTAACTTTCAGCAGGTGCAGGGAATGCTGAAAGGTTTTATCGATCTGGTGTTTTGCTGGCAGGGAAAATATTATCTGCTGGATTATAAATCCAACTGGCTGGGCGAGTCGGGCGAGCACTACACGCCGGAAGCGATGGCGGAAGCGATGCGCGCGCACCGTTACGATCTGCAATATCAGCTTTATACGCTGGCGCTGCATCGCTATTTGCGTCATCGTCTGGCTGACTACGATTATCAGCGCCACTTCGGCGGCGTTATCTATCTTTTCCTGCGCGGCGTGGACGGCACGGCGCGTGAAAACGGCATCTTCCGCACCTGCCCGGAAGCGGCTTTTGTGCAGTCGCTCGACGCGCTGTTTGCCGGGGAATTTCAGGAGGAACTATGGCCATAGCGCAACTGCTGCTCTCCGCCTGTGAGGCGCGACTGCTGCGTCCGCTGGACGTGCAGTTCGCCCGCATGGTGGCGGGCGACGATCATCCCGCGCTGATGCTGGCTGCGGCCTGCGTCAGCGCCGAAGCGGGCGAGGGGCACGTGTGCCTGCCGCTGACGCATCTCAGCGAAGCGCTGCTGTTCGGCGGACGCCATCCTGAGCTGGCCGGTCAGCTGTGGCAGGCCGTTGGCGAGCCGGACTGGCATCACCTGCTGTCATCGGCGCAGGCCGTGGGCGACGGCACGACCGCAACGCCGCTGGTACTGCATCAGCAGCGGCTCTATCTGCATCGCATGTGGCAGTCGGAAGGGCAGGTGGCGCAGTTTATCGTGCGTGAAGCCCATACGCCCTTTGACGAACAGCGGCTGCGCAGCGCGCTCGACAGGCATTTTGGCGAGCAGCCGGATAACTGGCAGAAAATCGCCGCAGCGGTGGCGATCACGCGGCAAATTGCGGTGATCTCCGGCGGACCGGGAACGGGCAAAACCACCACGGTAGCCAAACTGCTGGCGACGCTGCTGGAGCTTTCTTCCGGCTCGCTGCGTATTCGCCTGGCCGCCCCGACGGGTAAAGCGGCGGCGCGGCTGACCGAATCCCTGGGCAAAGCGTTGCAGCGGCTTGAAGTCAGCGAATCGGAAAAACAGCGTTTTCCTGCCGAGGCCACCACGCTGCATCGCCTGCTGGGCGCGGTGCCCGGCAGCCAGCGGATGCGCTATCACGCGGGCAATCCGCTGCATCTGGATCTGTTAGTGGTGGATGAAGCTTCTATGGTGGATTTGCCGATGATGGCGAGCCTGATCGCCGCGCTGCCGCCGCACGCCAGAGTGATCTTTCTGGGCGATCGCGACCAGCTTGCCTCGGTGGAAGCGGGCGCGGTGCTCGGCGATATCTGCCGCTGCGCGGAGTCCGGCTACAGCAGCCAGCGCGCGGAAATGCTGATGCGCCTGACCGGCTGCGAGATTGCAGGCCAGGAAGACAAGCTGGCGCCAGCGGTGCGCGACAGCATTTGCCTGCTGCGTAAAAGCTACCGTTTCGACGCCTCATCGGGCATCGGGCAGCTGGCGCTGGCGGTCAACGCGGGCGATATCCGTCAGGTTGAAAAAGTATTTAACGCGGATTTTGCTGATATTACCCGCTTTACGCTGAGCAGCAGCGCAGAGTATCAGCATCTGCTGGACGCCAGCGTGGCAGGCTATCGCGACTATCTTGAGCAGATTGCCGACCAGGCGGAACCTCGCCGGGTGATTGAGGCGTTTGGCCGCTTTCAGCTGCTGTGCGCGCTGCGGGAGGGGCCGTTTGGCGTGTTCGGACTTAATGAGCGTATTGAGGCCGCCTTGCAGAAAAAACGGCTGATCCAGCGCCAGCCGGGCAGCAAATGGTATATCGGCAGGCCGGTAATGATCGCCCGCAACGACAGCGCGCTGGGGCTGTTTAACGGTGATATCGGCATTGCGATGAACGATGCGGAAGGCGCGCTGAAGGTGTTCTTCCCGCTGCCCGACGGCAGCATTCGGGCCGTGCAGCCCAGCCGCCTGCCGCCGCATGAAACTGCCTATGCGATGACCGTGCATAAATCACAGGGCTCGGAGTTTGATCATACGCTGCTGGTGCTGCCGAATCAGTTTGCGCCGGTACTGACGCGCGAGCTGGTTTACACCGCCATTACCCGCGCCAGAGAACGCCTGACGCTGTATGCGGATAATCAGGTGCTGAACAGCGCGGTGAAGATGCGCACGCGCCGCCGCAGCGGCCTGGTGGAACGGCTGGCGGGGTAAAGTGAGAAAATAGCTGACTTGCTTAATCTG
>Ga0157372_10004439_pt1 | contig 14961 bp, 17 predicted proteins | sample C55metaG_FD_115307 | JGI IMG/M metagenome (GOLD analysis project Ga0157372, IMG submission 115307) | Corn rhizosphere microbial communities from Kellogg Biological Station, Michigan, USA - C5-5 metaG | ecosystem: Host-associated > Plants > Roots > Rhizosphere > Soil | place: USA: Michigan... | reverse complement strand
TGGGCCACGCTGCACGAGACGCCGCATCTGCTGCAGCTCGTCGGCGCGGCGTGCATCATGGGCGGCCTTCTCCTCACGCGGCTGCAGCCGGCACCCGTCAACCCGCCCTGCGAATGAGAGTCGTCCTGTTCGACATCGATGGCACCATCCTGTGGACGGACGGTGCGGGGCGACGCGCGGTATATCGCGCCCTGGAGGACGTTTTCGGCGCGCCGGTGCCGGACGGCCACGAGTTCGACGGCAAGACCGACCCGCAGATCGTGCGTGAGCTGATGCAGCTCGCCGGCGTAACGCACGGTGACATCGACGTCCGACTCGGGCACGCGCTCGAGCGCTACGTCGAGCTGCTGCATGGCGAGCTGGGCACGCTGGAGGAGCACGATCACGTGCTGCCCGGCATCCGCGAGCTGCTCGATGCCCTCGAGACGCGCGACGACGTGCTGCTCGGCCTGCTCACCGGCAACGTACTTCCCGGCGCGGTGGCCAAGCTCACTGCGGTCGGCATCGATGCGAGCCGGTTCAGGGTGGGCGCATTCGGCTCCGATCACGCGCAGCGCCCCGAGCTCCCCGCGATCGCAATGGAGCGTGCAGAAGCGCTGCTCGGTCGGCAGATTCACGGCAGCGACGTCGTGGTCATCGGGGACACGCCGGCCGACATGAACTGCGGCCGCGGCATCGGCGCGCGCGCAGTCGGTGTCGCTACCGGCCGGTACTCCGTGGACGATCTGCGCGCCTGCGGTGCAGCGGCGGTGTTCGAGGACCTGTCCGACACGGACGTCGTGGTGCGCACGATCATGGGAGCGTAAGCGAATGCTCGAGGTGGAGCTCAAGAGCGTAGTGGACGACGTGCTCCTCCGGCGCGCGCTGGTCGAACGCGCCGGAGGAGCACTCTCGTGGGCTGGACGCCTCCTCGACCGTCGCTACGACACGGCACAGCACGGGCTCGCCGCGCACGATCACGTGCTTCGCCTGCGCGTGTACCACGGGGAGGACAGCACGCGCGCGGAGCTCGACTGGAAGGGACCGACCGGCCACGAGAACGGGTACAAAGTCCGCGAGGAGCTCGGCGTGCACGTCGCCGAGCCCGATGTCCTGGCCGAGATCCTCACGCGACTGGGCTACGAGGTGACGGTGGAGATCGAGCGCGAGATCGCACAATACGAGCTGTATGGCGCAACCGTGCGCTTCGAGCGATATCCGCGACTCGACGACCTGGTGGAGGTGGAGGGGACGCCGGAGCAGATCGAGCGCGCGATCGGCGCCATCGGCCTGCCGCGCGAGGGGTTCACGAGCGAACGGCTCCCCGATTTCGTCCGTCGCTACGAGGCGCGCACCGGAGAACGCGCGGCGCTCTGCCAATCGGAACTGCGTGGAGAGACACATTATGATTCCGCCAATGCCTGAGGAGGCGCACCTCCCCGAGCTGGCGCGCTCGCTGCGCGCGCTCGGCGCTGCGCATGGGGCCGCGGCCGAGGCGGCGCATGCCGCCGTGTTCGGTCCATTGCTCGACGCACGTGCTCTTGCCGCGACGCGTGGACTCGATGGCGCCGTGACCGTCTTCCGCGGCCAGGCGCTCGCGGCGCGAATCGTCGCACGAGCGGCCGACGCGGCCCGCGCCGAGCAGGTCGACGCTGCGCGAGGGCGCGCTCGCGTGGCCCGTGCGCGGGAGGCGCTGGAGCCGCTGCGCGACGCGCTGCACGCTCTCGACGCAGTGGCTCCGGTCCTCACCGCCGACGCCGGAATTTCCGCGTCGTCGCCCGCCGCGGCTGCGTGGATGACGCAGCTCACGCGCGTCTTTCATCTCGCCGACGAAGCCTGCGTCTCCCTGGCGCGAGTGCTCGCCGAGCGGGACGTGGCACCCGTTCGGCGCGGCTGGCTCGGTCGTTTCGGCCGGTGATCGTCGGCATCGGCATCGATCTGGTGGAAGTACAGCGAATGCGCGAGCTCCTCGCCCGGAAGGGCGACCGGGCGCTCCGCCGCTTGTTCACGGACGGCGAGTGCACGTACGCACTCTCGCACGCCGAGCCTGAGCGCCAGCTCGCGGCGCGAGCGGCAGCCAAGGAAGCGGCGTTCAAGGCACTCGCGGGCAACGACCTCGCGCGGGGCATCGGCTGGCGCGAGCTCGAGGTACTTTCGGTGCGCGGGCGCGCACCGGCGCTGCTCCTGCACGGCCGCGCCGCCGAGCGGGCGAACGAGCTGTTCGTCACGAGGGTGTACCTGTCGCTGACGCATACGGAGAGCGCTGCCGGGGCGGTGGTGGTCGCGGAGCGGGAGTGAAGACCGGGACTTCCCTGCATTCCGCCCTTCAGTAATCCCGATTAGTTTTCTCGGCTATGGGAACTCGAACCATGCTCGGCGGCTTGCTCTTGCTCGCGGCCGGCCTCGCTTCAGTGCCGGCTGCCGCGCAGGAACACCCCGCTCGCCGAGTGGCCACCATCGTCAGCGTCGCCGTGGAGGAGTACGGCAAGGCGGTGGATACAAAGGGCAAACTGATCAGCGAACAGGAATTCCAGGAGACCACCGACTTCCTGGCCGACGCGAGCCGCGCCGCGGAGCGGCTCTCCGGTGAAACCGCGGCTCCGGCCCGAGCGCTGCTCGACTCCATCAGCAGAGCCGTCGCCGCCAGGCGACCGCCCGCCGTGCTCGACTCGCTCGAGACCCGATTCGCGACGCTGCTCGGCAGCGAGGCCAAGCTGGAGCTTCCCTCTGGCGCGCTGAACCTCACCGAAGGTCGAGCGATCTACGAGAAGACCTGCGCGAGCTGCCACGGAGCGCGCGGACTGGGCGACGGGCCGGCAGGTGCGGGAATGAAACCGGCCCCGCCACCGATCGGCACCGCAGCCCAGATGCACGGTGTCTCGCCGGCGATGATGTACCGCATCACCTCCATCGGCATCGCCGGCACACCGATGGCGAGCTTCTCCAGCACGCTGACCCCCGAGCAGCGCTGGAACGTGGTGGCGTACGTGAACTCGCTGCGCACCACGCGCGCGCAGGAGCTGGAGGGCGAGGGGCTCTACACGCAGCGCTGCGCGTCGTGTCATGGCGTGACCGGCGCCGGCGACGGCGCCTACGCGCGTTCGCTCACCAAGCTGCCCCCCGAGATCGGGAGCGTGTCGTGGCAGATGGAGCACAGCGACGAGGACATCGCGAGCGTCGTGCTGAACGGCATTCCCGGCAGCGCGATGCCGCCGGCGCGCGACCTGTCGCCGGCCGAGGCCGCGAGCCTCGTCGCCTACGTGCGGACGCTGCCGTCCCGAGACCGCAGCCTCACCGACGTCGCGAGCGCGGATACGCTCGGCGCGCACGCCGCGGCGCGCACCGTGATTGCACAGCTGGAGCAGGCGCTGAGCTTCGCGCGCAGCGGCCGCTTCGGCGACGCGGGTGACAAGGCATTCGACGCCTACATCGCGTTCGAGCCGCTCGAGGGCCCGGCACGCGCGAAGAACCCTGGTCTCGTCTCCTCGATGGAGCGCCAGTTCGCCGACTTCAAGGCGGCAGTGCGCAACAACGACCTTCGCGGCGCCGAGCGCAGCCGCGACGTGATCGAGACGACACTGCCCGACGTCGTGGCGCTCACTGCGCCGACCGGCAGCAGCGTCGAGGCGTTCTGGCAGTCGTTCCTCATCATCCTGCGCGAAGGGTTCGAGGCGATCCTCGTCATCGGCGCCGTCGTCGCGTTCCTGCTCAAGACGGGGCATCGCGAGCGCCTGCGCAGCATCTGGACAGGCGTCGCGCTCGCGGTCGTCGCGAGCGGGGTGACGGCGGTGGTGCTCAAGACACTGCTTGGCGCCGTGCCGGCCAGTCGCGAGTTCATCGAGGGCGCCACGCTGCTCGTGGCCGTCGCGGTGCTGTTCTCGGTGAGCTACTGGCTCATCTCCAAGGTGGAGGCGGCCAAGTGGCAGCAGTTCATCAGGGAGAAGGTGAGCACGGCACTCGAGCATGGCGGCGGGCGGGCGTTGGCGTTCGTCGCGTTCCTCGCCGTGTATCGCGAGGGCGCGGAGACGGCCCTGTTCTACCAGGCGCTGTTCAACGAAGGCCCGCACGTGGCGCTGCCGATCTCGCTCGGCATCGTGGTCGGATTTGCGGCACTCGCGGTGATCTTCACCCTGTTCTACCGCTTCGGGGTCCGTATCCCACTGCGCCCGTTCTTCTCGGTCACGAGCGTGCTGCTGTACTACATGGCGTTCGTCTTCATGGGGAAGGGGATCCGCGAGCTGCAGGAGGGCGACATCATCTCCCTCTCGGCGATCCGTGGCTTCCCGCACGTGGAATGGCTCGGGCTGTATCCGAGTTGGGAAGGCGTGCTCGCGCAGCTCGCGCTGCTGCTGCTCTTCGCGTTCGCCGTGCTGAAGTCGTTCTGGCCCAAGCGCTCCGTCACGCTTCCGACGGTCATTCCGGCGCCGGCGTCGTCCGCCCCCGTGGCGACGAGCGAAGAGCTCGCGCGCATCCGCACCGAGAACGACGACCTCCGGCGCAGACTCGCGGCGCTCGAGGAAGCCGTCGCGCGCGAGGCGGCGCAGGGCTAGCTGTTCGCGAGGGCAACGAGGTGCGAGAGGAACGGAAAGGGCCGGACCCTCGCTACCAAACGCCCGGATCTGCTCCTCGAGGTGGGCGTCTCGACGCGCCACCGAGCGTCCCCGGGCCGTTCCAATCACCTCGCAAGACTTCGAGGGTGCAGGAGCGAGCGTCGGTGCGAGGAGGGCAGATGCGGCACGGGACGGAGCCGGCGGCTTCTGTTTCGATCCGGCCCGTTCAGCTCCTCTCGCTCCTGCGGCCTACGCCCTCGCGTGCCGCACCGCGTTCTGCGATGTCTCGTAGATGCCCGGCTTGTCGGGCGTGATCTTCCACCGCCACGCCATCCACAGCGCACCGCCGATCACGAACGCAATCGCGATGATCTGCGCGTAGGTGAGTCCCATCGTCAGGCGGTCGTCCTTGGCCCGGAAGAACTCCACCGCGAACCGCTCCAGGCCGGCGAGCACGCAGTACGCGCCGAACAGCCAGCCCTCGGCATGCTTGTGGTCGCGTAGGCGCCAGAGGATGAGGAACATGATGACGCCGAGGAGCACTTCGAGCAGCTGCGTCGGATAGACTGACAGCACGGCATTCGGCGCCACGCCCGCCGGCACCGCCACTCCGAAGTCGCGCGCCATGATGCCCGCTGTGCTGGGCGGTGCGCCGTTAGGGAATGCCACGGCGAGGAAGCCGTTCCACGGGCGACCGTAGTCGTCGCCGATCGCCCAGCAGCCGGTGCGCCCGACCGCATACGCAGCCGCGATCGCCGGTCCCGCCACGTCCATCGTGCGCATCACGCCGTACTTCTTGTGCACCACTACCGCCAGCACGGCCAGCGCTCCGCCGATCAGTCCACCCCAGAACACGAATCCGCCGCGATCGAACAGCGCGTCCCAGTTGCCGAGCACCACCACGTAGTAGAGCTTCGCGCCCAGCAGGCCCCCGATCACGGCGGCGAAGATCATGTCGCCCACCGGGTCGGGATCGAATCCGCGGCGCGCGAGCTCGCGCTGTCCCACCACCTGCGCGATCACGAACGCGAACAGCACGGCGAGGCCGAAGCCGGTGATCTGGAGCGGACCGAGTCCGTACGCGAACGGATGATGGACGATGGGGTGGGGGAGCATCATGCGGTGACCAGTCCGGGAAGCGGCATGGAGGCGAAAGCGTTCAGGTCGAGCGGCGCGCGCTCGCCGCGCTCGTAGTGAAAGAGGCCGGCACGCGCGATCATCGCGGCATTGTCGGTCGCCAGGCGGGAGCTCGGCGCGAACACCTCGGCATCGAGCCGGCGCATCCGCTGGCGCATCGCCTCGACGAGCGTGCGGTTCCCCGCCACGCCGCCGCCGAGCACGACGCGGTGCCGGCCGAACTGTTCGACGGCGCGAGCCGTCTTCTCGACGAGCGTCTCGACGAGCGCATCGTGGAAGCCGCGCGCGATGTGCGGGTGGTCGTCGGCGCTCCCGTCGCGCACGGCGTGCAGCACTGCCGTCTTCAGACCACTGAACGAGACGTCGTAGTAATCCGCATCGCCGGGCTGCTGGTTGCGGCGCAGCATCGGCCGCGCGAACCGGAAGCGCGACGAATCACCGGTGCGCGCGAGCTTCTCCACCGGCGGCCCTCCGGGATACGGCAGGCCGAGCAGTTTGGCCACCTTGTCGAACGCCTCGCCCGCGGCATCGTCTCGCGTGCGGCCAAGCACCTGGTACTTCCCCCATTCGGGAACGTCGACGAGCAGCGTGTGGCCGCCGGAGACGAGCAGCGCCGTGAACGGGGGCACCGCGTCGCGATGTTCCAGCGCCGTGGCGAACAGGTGTCCTTCCATGTGATGAACGCCCACGCACGGCAGCCCTCTACCGAAAGCGAGTGCCTTGGCGAAGCTCACGCCGACGAGCAGGGCGCCGACGAGACCCGGCGCGTACGTCACCGCCACGGCGTCCACCGAGTCCATCTGGACGCGGGCGTCCTCCAGCGCGCGGGTCACCACGGGGACGATGGCCGTGAGATGCTGGCGCGACGCGATCTCCGGCACCACGCCGCCGAAGATGCGATGTACGTCCTGCGACAGGATCACGAGCGACTCGAGCGCCACGTCGTCGCCATCGCCGGAGAGCACGGCCGCCGAGGTCTCGTCGCACGAGGTCTCGATGCCGAGGATGCGCGTCACGGCGCCACCGCGGTGACGGGCGGTGGGGTGCCGCTGGCGCGCACCTTCACCTGTGCCGGCGACACGGTCACGCCGAGTCCGGCGGTATCGAGGTCAGCGACGTGCGGCAGCGTATCGCCCGCCGCGAGCGTGAGCGGTACGGGATACACGCCACGAAGTCGGCGCACGATGCGCCGCGGTCCGGTGACGCGCACGGTATCGGGCTGAAAGCGCAGTCGCGCCGGCGCCGGTGCGCCACCGGCGAACTGGACGCGGATGCGTCCTCCATTGAGCACGGCCACATCGTCCGACGCCTTGGTCTCGAAGCGCAGCGTCACGCTGCGCGGCTGCACGTCGAGGATGCGCACGTCGGCCGACAACTCGGGCGGAATGCGGACGTCCGACGGCGTGAGGTCGAGGACGAGGGTGTCCGGAACGTCGCCGCCGATGCTGCGCCGGATCTCGGGCGGCGTGGCATAGAGCTTCACGATGTCGGCCGTGCTCCCCGACACCAGCGCGCGCAGCTGCGGCGGATCGCCGAGCAGGACGAGCGAGCTGTCGAGCACGGGCGTGACCGAGACCGGCACGAGACTCTCCGTGCGCTGGCGCGCCCCGACGACGAGCCAGATGAGCACGGTGATCGCGAGCGCCATCGCCTTGATTCCGAGCCGCTCCGTGAACCAGGCGCGGAACCGCGCGCGCCAAGTGCGACGCTCGATGCGCGGCGATCCGTTGTGCGGCGTCGTCATTGCGCGAGCAGCTCGCGAATCAGCGCGCGGTTGGCCTCCGAGTTCCAGTCGGCGGCGCCGATCACCTTCTTCCGGATGGAGCCTTCGCGACCGATGACGAACGTCTCCGGAAAGCCGGTGACCTGGTAGTTCGTCTTCGTCTGCTGCCTGGGGTCGTGCAGGATGGTGAAGGTGAGCCCGTACTCCTTCACGAAGTCGCGGATCGCGTCCTCGGCGCCGGGATCATCCACGCTCACGCCGAGCACGACGAGCCCCTGGGGCCCGAACTCGTGATAGAGCTTCTCGATGCTCGGCATCTCGACGCGGCACGGCTCGCACCACGTCGCCCAGACGTTGAGCAGGACGACCTTGCCCTTGTAATCCGAGAGCGTGCGTTCCTGCTTCGGCTGGTCGAGCGTCGCGGCCACGATGGGCGGCGCCTGCGAGCCGACGGACACGGGAAACAGCTCGTCGCCGAGGAAGTGCGTCGCGGCAAAGAGCGCGAGGGCGAGCACGCAGACGGCGACGAGCACTCCGAGCCACTGCTGGCGTGCCGTCATCGGGCGGCGCTCCGCATCACACCCGTTCAGCGCACAGCGCGCGCAGCGTGCCGATCTCGGCGCGCGGGTCGTCGGCGCTGAACACCGCGTTCCCGGCGACGAAGGTATCCGCGCCGGCGCGCCAGCATTGGGAGATCGTCTCGCGGCTGATCCCGCCATCCACCTCGAGCACGGCCCGGCTTCCAGCGGCGTCGAGCAGGCGCCGGGCGCGGCCGATCTTCTCCAGCGAGTGCGGGATGAACTGCTGGCCGCCGAAGCCCGGATTCACCGTCATCACGAGCAGCAGGTCCATGTCGTCGAGCACGTTCTCGATCGCCGTGAGCGACGTCGAGGGATTGAGCGCCACGCCCGCCGCCGCGCCCAGCTCGCGGATGCGCGACAGCTGCCGCTGCAGGTGCGGCGCTGCTTCGGCGTGTACGGTGAGTCCCGTTGCGCCGGCGTCGATGAAATCCTCGAAGTAGCGCTCCGGCTCGACGACCATGAGGTGCACGTCCATCGGCATCTCCGTCAGGCGGCGCACCGTCTCGATCACCTTGTAGCCGTAGGTGATGTTCGGTACGAAGCGCCCGTCCATCACGTCCACGTGCACCCAGTCGGCGCCGCCCTCCTCGAGCATCGCGATATCGTCGGCAAGGTGCGCGAAGTCGGCGCTCAGAATGGACGGCGCGATGCGAACGTCGTTCACGGTGTTGCTCCGGGTCCCTGTCCGGGCGCCGCACCAGCGACCCGGAGCTGCACCGACGCACCCGGCAGGATCGTCGCGCCCGGCACCGGTGTCTGGCTCACGACGCTGCCTTGCGGGCTCGTCGCGAATGGATCGTACGTCACCTGCACGTTGCCCACGCCGAGCTGGGTCAGCACCAGCCGCGCCGACTCCACGTCGCGGCCGATCAGGCCGGGCATCTGCAGCGTCGTTGCCGCCGGGCCGCGGCTCAGCACGAGTGACACGGTGCTCGGCACGCTCACCTGCGCGCCGGCGGCCGGCCGCGTGCTCACGACGGTGCCGGCGGGCGAGTCGCTGTTCGCCTCGCCCACGTCGCCGACGTCGAATCCTTCCTTCTCGAGCAGCACCTGCGCCTCGATACGCGTCATGCCGGTGACGGTGGGCACGGTGACGATGCGCTGCCCCGCGCTGACGATCAGCGTGACCGTGCTCCCCACGCCTTCGCGCGCGCCCGGCTCCGGTGACTGATCGAGCACGGTGAGCTTGGGCGCCGAGTTGTCGTAGCGCTGCTCGCCCTGCTCGGTCTTGAAGCCCGCCTGTGCGAGGCGCTGCGAGGCCTCCTCGTAGGTGAGGCCGTTCACGTTCGGCACCTTCACGTCGCGCGGCACCACGCCGGTGGGGAAGACGACGAACGCCACGATGAGCCACGCCAGCGAGAAGCCGGCGACGAGGGCCACGAGGTACACGAGCGACGTGCGCATCCTGGAACGCCAGCTCATGCAGCCACTCCGGTGACGCCGTGCCGCGGACGACGGAAGCGGGCCGCGAACGCGCCGTCGGTGCCGTGGCGCTGGGGCAGCACGCGCAACAGGCCGTCGTCGAGGGTGCTGTCCGGCACCACGCCGCTCGGCGGTGGCTCCAGGTGCCAGTCGGGATGCTCGGCGAGGAAGGTGGACACCTGCTGGTCGTTCTCCTCCAGCTCCAGCGAACAGGTGCTGTAGACGAGCAGTCCACCCGGCTTCACGGCCGACGCGCTGGCGCGCAGGATCTCGCGCTGCAGCGTCGGCATCACGGCGAGGTCGCTCGCCTTGAGACGCCAGCGTGCGTCGGGATGGCGGCGGAACGTGCCGGTGCCGGTGCACGGCGCATCCACCAGCACGGCGTCCATGTCCTGCAGCGGCGGCTGCATCGCGTCGGCCACGTACGGAAACACGTTGCGCGCGTCCAGCCGCCGCACGTTCTCCCGCACCCGCGAGATCCGCGTGCGCGACGCGTCGCCCGCGAGCACGACGCCCGCCGTGCGCGCCAGCTCGAGTGACTTTCCGCCCGGCGCGGCGCAGACGTCCGCCACGCGCGCGCCCGTCGGCACGGACGCGTACCGCGTGACGAGCGTGCTCGCCGGATCCTGCAGGTGAAACAGTCCCTTCCGGAACGCGCCCAGCTCGGTCATCGCACCCACGCCGCCCGCGAGGATGATGCTGTCGGACACGAGCGGCGCTTCCGCCGTTTCCACGCCCGCGGCCTCGAGCATTGCCTCGAGCTGCTCGCGCACCACGTGATACGGCCGAGCCACGAGCGGCGCCTCCTCGTTGTTCGCCTCGAGCAGGCGGCGCGTCTCTTCCTCGCCCCATCGCGCCAGCCACCGCGCGACGATCCAGCGCGGATGCGAGTACTCCTGCGCCAGCGCATCGGCGGAATCGCCGGCAGCCGGCAGCGCGAGCGACTCGCGCTCGCGATCCAGCCGGCGAAGCACGGCGTTGGCCAGCTTGCTCGCGCCGATGCCATGGCGCCGCTTCACGAGCTCCACCGTCTGGCCGATGGCCGCGTATGCGGGCACGCTGCCCATGGATAGCAGTTGGTAGGCGCCAAGGCGGAGCAGGTCGATCACGTCCGCGTCGAGCCGCGCCAGTCCACCGCTCACCCGCTCGGCGAGCATCGCGTCGAGCCAGCTGCGACGACGCAGCATTCCGTACACGAGCTCGCGCGTCCAGCGGCGATCGCGTGGTTCCAGACGCGACGTGCGGCGGTCGAAGCTGCTGTCGAGCAGCTCACCGCTGCGGAGGTCGGCGCAGATCTCGGCGGCGGCGAGACGTGAGTCCGTTACACCGCCGCGCGCGGGTGATGAGTGCTCATTCAGCACTGGCCTCGTCATGACTCGAAAGATAGTCGCTGGCGGCACGTTCGGCATTCGGCGCGTCCCAGATGCCACGGATCACGGCGACGCCGTGCGCACCCGCCATGCGCAGTGCCCGCCAATGCGATGGACGAATGCCCCCGATGGCGACGATCGGCGTGGTGACGCACGACACCAGCCGCTCGATGCGAGTACCTCCCTCGCCAATGCCAGTCGCAGCAGCAAAGGCGTGGTCGACCACGAGCCAGTCCGCTCCCGCGGCGGCCGCCGCGACGCCTTCCGGTGCGCCGTGCACACTGGCACCGAGCGCGAGGGTCGGCGCGGCATGGCGCGCGTCGGCCGTGAGCAGCGACCGGCTGGTGAGCTGTGCGCCGCGGGCCCGCACGGCGAGCGCGACGTCCACCCGATCGTTCACGACGAGCCACGCCCCGGTGATGCTCTGTGCCGTGGCGAGCGCCTCGGCGAGCTCGTACAGCCGGGCGGCCGCGAGGCGGGACGCGCGCAGGTGCAGGGCTCCGCGGGCGCCGAGCACGCCCATCACGCCGCACGCCACGTCGATGAAGTCCGGGCGCGCGACGATTTCATCGCTCGTGACGGCGTGCACCACCGGCACGCGAACGGTGGGAGAAGACGAGACGGCGACGGGAGCGCTGGTCACGCTCCACCTACGCGGGAACGACGAGGCTTGTGTCGAATCGGTCGCCGACGGCCACGCCGCGGCCATGGGCCCATTCCAGCGGAGCCAGGCGACGCTTGCCGGCCGGCTGCACGGCGAGGATCCGCACGGCGCCCGAGCCGCAGGCAACGAGCAACCCCTCGCTGTCCACGGCCAGCACCGCGCCCGGCACGTCTCCGCCGGTGCGCGGCGCGACTCGCGCCCCGAACAGCTTCACCTCCGTGCCGCGCACGCGACCCCACGCGCCGGGGCGCGGGTCGTAGGCGCGAACATGCCGCGCCACCTCCATTGCCGGCCGCCCGAAATCCACCGCTGCCGTCTCGCGCGTCAGCTTGGCGGCATACGTCGCGGCCGCGTCGTCCTGCGGCACCGGCCTCGCGAGCCCCATCTCGAGCAGTGCAAGCGCCTCGATGAGCGCTTGCGCACCCAGCTCGCTCAGTCGCAGGGCGAGCTCGCCCGCCGTCTCGTCGGCCAGGATCGGCGTGCGCGCCGCCAGCATCACCGGCCCCGCATCGAGTGCGGGCACCATCTGCATGATGGAGACGCCGGTCTCGTCGAATCCTTCGCGGATCGCGGCCTGGATCGGTGCGGCGCCACGCAGCTTCGGCAGCAGCGACGCATGGATGTTGAGGGTGCCGAGCCGCGGCGCGTCGATCACCGCCTTCGGCAGGATGTGCCCATAGGCGACGACGACACTGACGTCCGGCGCGAGATCGCGCAATCCGGCAAGGAACGCATCGCCGCGCGGCTTGTCGGGTTGCTGGACCGGGATGCCTTCCGCGACCGCGACCTCCTTCACCGGCGACGGCACGAGCCTCGAGCGCGAACGTCCTGCGGCGCGATCGGGCTGCGTCACCACGCCGACGACGTCGAACCCCTCGCCGATCAGTGCGCGCAGCGGAGCCGTGGCAAAGTCCGGTGTCCCCCAGAAGAGGACCCGCACCTACAGCTCCTCGTCCGGGTGATCGTGCTCGTCACGATCGTCCGGCGTCTCCAGCGCCACGCGCCGGATGTAGCCCGGGTACTTGTCCTGCTGCAGCTTCCACTTCGCCAGCGCAGCGGTGCGCTTCAATACGCTCAGGTAATCGATGAACAGCTTGCCGTCGAGATGATCGATCTCGTGCTGCAGGCAGCGCGCGAGCAGGTCGCTCGCTTCGATCTCGAACGTTCTGCCGTCCAGGTCCTGCGCGCGGACGGTGACGCTCCTGGGACGTTCGACGTCGCCATAGATGTCGGGGATGGAGAGGCAGCCTTCCTCGCCCTTCGCGCGTCCTGACGCACTCACCACCTGCGGGTTCACCAGCACCAGCGGCTGGTCATCGACGTCGATGACCGTGAGGCGTTCCGTGCGTCCCACTTGCGGTGCCGCGAGCCCGATGCCCCGCGCGTGATACATCGTCGCGAACATGTCCTTCACGAGCTGACGCAGCTCGTCGCTCACCGCCTCCACCGGCGCAGTGGCCTGACGGAGCACGGGATCGCCGAGGACGCGGATGTCGAGGATGCTCACCGGACGTCTCTATTCCTTCGACGCCGCGCTCGAACCGCCGATGATGCGCGCGATGCGGCCGCGCTCCACGATCAGTCGCGACTCGGCGGATTTGATCGTCACCTGATCCTCCATCGGGCGGCTCTTGGCGCCATCTGCCACGACCGTCTCGCGCACGTGCACCACCTCGCCGATGATGCCGCCGGTGGTGACGATCTGGTCGCCCCGCTTGAGGTTGCGCAGAGCCTCCTCGTGCAGGCGCTTCTGCTTCTGCTGCGGCCGGATGAGCAGGAAGTAGAAGATGCCGAAGATGGCCGCGATCTGGATGATGAACGGCGTGAGCGTGCCGGCGCCTCCGCCGATCTGCAGCGCGAGGAGTGCCGGTTGAAAGCCGGGAGGGATCATGCGGGAGCCGTCGTGGTGCGAGAGTGGTAACGCTGGAGCCAGGAGTCGCTCCACGCGTCGAACGTGCCGCCGAGCAGGGCTGCGCGTGCCTGGCGCATCAGCGCCACGAGGAAATGTACATTGTGCAGCGACAGGAGGCGGAGCCCGAGAATCTCGTCGGCCAGGAAGAGGTGACGGATGTAGGCGCGCGAGAAGCGCGTGCACGCCGCGCAGTCGCACTCCGCATCCAGCGGACGCCGGTCGAGCCGGAACTCGGCGCGCTTGATGTTGAGCCGTCCATCGGCGGTGAACACGGCGCCGTCGCGGCCCATGCGCGTCGGGGCTACGCAGTCGAACAGGTCCACGCCGCGCCGCACCCCTTCCACGAGATCCTCGGGGAAGCCGACGCCCATCAGATAGCGCGGGCGATCGGCCGGCAGCTCCTCGTGCACTTCCTCGAGGATGCGGTACATGTCGGGCTTGGACTCGCCGACCGAGAGTCCGCCGATGCCGAATCCCTTCCAGTCGCCCATATCGCGAATGGCACGCGCCGCCTCGCGCCGGAGGTCCGCATGGATGCCGCCCTGCACGATGGGAAAGAGTGCCTGCTCGCTCCGGCCAGGGATGACGTCCGTTTCGGTCAGTCGCGTGAACTCGGCGCGACAGCGCGCGAGCCAGCGCAGGCTGCGTTCGCTCGCGTCCCTGGCGATGGCGTGCTCGCTCTGGCCCGGGATCACGTGATCGAACTGCATGATGACGTCGGCGCCTAGGTTGCGCTCGATGCGCATCACGCTCTCGGGAGTGAAGCGACGTTTGGAGCCGTCGAGATGGCTCCGGAAATCCACGCCGTCCTCGTCCACCGTGCGCAGGCCTTCCAGGCTGAACACCTGGAATCCGCCGGAGTCGGTGAGGATCGGTCCATCCCAATGCATGAACTCGTGCAGGCCGCCCAGCTCGCGAATCGTCTCGTCGCCCGGACGCAGGTGCAGGTGATATGCGTTGGCGAGGATCATCTGCGCGCCCATCGCACGCAGGTCTTCCGGATCGAGCGCCTTGACGGTGGCAAGGGTGCCCACGGCCATGAAGGCGGGCGAATGCACCACGCCGTGCGGTGTGGCGAAGCGCGCCGCGCGCGCCGCCCCCGCCGTCGTGTCGAGTGTGAATGCGAACGGAGTCATCGATCGCGCGTGCGGCACGCCGTCACAGGATCGCCATCGCGTCGCCGTACGAGTAGAAGCGATAGCGTTCGGCAATCGCTTCCTGATAAGCGCGCATGGTGAGCTCGTAGCCGAGAAAGGACGCGACGAGCATGATGAGCGTGGAGCGCGGCAGGTGGAAGTTGGTGATCAGCGCATCCACGACGCGCGGGCGCGCCGGTGGCCGGATGAAGATTCGCGTCTCCCCCGCACCCGCGCGCACGATTCCGGTCGCGTCCGCCGCTGCCTCGAGGGTGCGTACGGAAGTGGTACCCACTGCCCATACTCGTCTCCCCGCCTCGTGCGTCTCGCGCACAGCGCGTGCGGTCTCGTCGGGTACGACGTACCGTTCCTCGTGCATCGCATGCTGGGCGGGATCGTCGGCTTCCACCGGCTTGAACGTGCCGGCGCCCACGTGCAGCACGACGTCGGCGCGATGCACGCCGGCCTGCGCCAGCTCGTCGAGGAG
>Ga0157372_10004437_pt1 | contig 14966 bp, 14 predicted proteins | sample C55metaG_FD_115307 | JGI IMG/M metagenome (GOLD analysis project Ga0157372, IMG submission 115307) | Corn rhizosphere microbial communities from Kellogg Biological Station, Michigan, USA - C5-5 metaG | ecosystem: Host-associated > Plants > Roots > Rhizosphere > Soil | place: USA: Michigan... | reverse complement strand
CGCTCATCTTCAGGTCATGGCCCAAAATCCCCGCCCGACATTGGCGGTGGTCACCGAGTTTCGAGCATTGTCTCGCCTTCACTTCGCGGAGATTTCGGAAAGATACAAGGAATACTCACGCCTACTCGACTCGGAGCTGAATGTGGCACGAAGATTAGGCATTCTCCGAACTGACATCTCGTCGAAGTACATCCGCCTGGCTCTATTGAACACCCTGAACTGGACGCCACGCTGGTTTCACTCTTCGGGCCCGCTTTCTTACAAAGACCTGAGTTCCATCTATAGCTGCATTTTTTGGGAGGGTGTCATCAGTCCCGAGCTGCGCGAAGCCCCTTCCCTTCCGCCGCTTCCGATATCCACCAGCCGGCAACGATCGCGCGCTTTGCATCGAGGTACGCTCGGGAAGTTCATTCGCGGCGCCGCGGAACTATTCTCTAAGTACGGCTACGAATCGACGACTACCCGCGATCTTGCCACTTTGCTCGGAATGGAACGAGCCACGCTGTACTACCACGTAGAGGGCAAGGAGGATCTGCTCTACGTGATCTGCAAATCATCCATCGAACAATTGGACAGCGATGTCATCGAAGCGACGGAAGGGATTTCCGATCCCCTCGCACAACTTCAGGTTGGGATTCAGGCGCACGTGGTGAGCTTGCTCCGCGACCAGACTCAACATGCGACGTCCCTGGCGGAAGCACGTGCCCTATCTTCCGAACGGTTGGCTGAAATCGTGAGCATGCGAAAGGCGTACCAGGCGCGCGCGCGATCGGTCCTCGAAGCCGGACAACGGGCCGGGTACATCCGGACGGACATCCCCTGCAAATACCTCGGCATGATGCTGGAAGGGCTGCTGGATCGCACCGTGGTCTGGTTCAAACGAAGTGGCGACCTCAGCCCATCGGAGCTGGGCGCAATTCTGTGTCGCCTGTTCATCGAGGGTGCGCAGCATCGTTCTGCACACTCGCAGCACAGAAAATGAAGAATGCGGCAGGCTGTGACCTGCAGAAGTTGCTATCGAGATCGCTCAGCGTCGCGCGAACCCGAATCGACAACACCCAGCCATCAACCAGTTCCAGCGGACGGAGTCTTTACGGACCACGACAGTGTGCGATAGACTAGCGCACTATGCAGATGGCCCGCGTGGTTCTATTCCTCCTCGGCTTGAGTTTCGCGGTTTCCGCTCAATCCGCCGATACCGGTACAGCCCACAAGGCTGCCGCAACGGCTTTGCTGAATTCGAACAACTCCGGAGCCGCACGCCTTGCCTGCCCCGCTACCATTTCCGCTGCACCAACCGCCCCCCCCAGGCGGAGGTAGAGGCCGAGGTGCTGCCGGGCCTACATGGTATGCGGAAGGCGGACAGGTTTTTGACAACCTCTATTTGCTGACCACAAAAACCAACAGCGCGTGGGCGGTGAACACTTCAGCAGGAATTATTCTGATCGATACCCTGTTCGGTTACGCCGCGCAGGACGAAATTGTAGATGGCCTGAAGAGAGTGGGCCTCGATCCAGCCAACGATTTTCTGGGCGTTGCCAGTTTCTTCCTCGAAACTGCGCTTAATCACATGTAGGCAGAATGACGCCTGACAGAGTTGCCGCCGGCGAAGAAAAAGGAGAACTCCATGATTACGCTGTTCAGTCGAGTAAAACGCAAAAGGCGGCCCGGTCTCTACCGGTTCCATCGCCTGTAGGACTCTCGTTCGGCGGCAAGACTGCACGAAGCTCGAGCCCGATGGGCGACAGACCGTGCTATCCGTGCGCGAGACAATCGCGCTGGACGACCGCCCGGTTTAACTGGTTCTTACGCTACCGGCATTCGCATCGTTGGAGCATGGTTAAATCTTGGGCCGTGGCCTAGCCCCAGACGGGGCGCTTCGAGATTCCCGCGGCTTGCGCCTTTGGAGGATCAGTTATCGCTCCCTTGATGAACGCGGCTACGGGAATAGTGACCGAGGTATCCACCAGCCGCGCCATATCGTGCACGGACAATCCCTCCGCTTCCTGGACGAAACGAAGCTCGCGGGTCGCGTCGTTGTAATCCACGCGGACCAAGTCTCCTCCGCACACTTGTTTGGTTGCGATCAGATTCGCCATGGGCTGAACCAGCAGCCGCTCGATCGCGCGTTTCAGATGACGCGCGCCGTACTTGAGTCCGTACCCTCTCCGAGCAGAAAGTCCTTGCTGGAATCGGAAACGGTGAACACCAAAGCACGGTCGTTAGACGAATTGAAGATCCGCAGCTGAACCAGATTGAGTTCGATATCGAAAATCTTCTTGAGCTCCGCGCTGCCTAGCGGCTGGAACGTAACGATTTTGTCCAGACGGTTCATGAACTCGGGTGTAAACTTGCACCGAGCCGCTTCAACGCCGCTCTTGGCCAGCTTACCGCTCACATCTTGATCCACCGTACCGTTAGCTACGTTCTCACGTGCTGTGGCGGGGTGGAAGCCGAGGCGGGGGTTCATCAGAGCGCTCATCTCCGACGCGCCCAGATTGCTGGTCATGAAGCTCATGGCCCGGGAGAAATCCACCTTGCGGTTGTCTCCCAGCGTCACAGTACCCTTGTCCATGATGCCGAGCAACAGGTTCCACAAGGCGTCGGAAGCCTTCTCGATCTCATCGAAGAGAACAAAGCTCAGCTTTACTGGTATCGGTGTGATACTGATTCAAAACTTCCGGCGAAAGCAAGGGATGGGTCTCGCGATGTCCCAGATATTCGGGAGGCGAGCCGATCAGTTTCGCGATCTCATGGCTGTGCTGGAACTCCGCACAGTCAATTTTGATCACGACGCGAGGGTTTTTGAGCAACGCCTCTGCGGTAGCCTCGACGATTCGCGTTTTGCCAGATCCGGTGGGCCCCAGGAGCAATAAGCTGCCGATAGGGCGGCCTGGTGCGCTCATCCGGGTGAGGTGTTGACGATCGGCTGGATTGCCTCGTCCTGACCGACAATCATCCGGCGCAGATTGCTTTCGAGCGCGACCGCGTCTCGCCCCGTCGTTGCCGGATCCAAGGGAATATTGAGCCGAACCATTTAATTACAGCCTTTCACGCGCCTCTCGGAGGCCTCACTTCCACACCACGCCCCGTATGATCGGAACCACAGCCAGTCAACCAGGCGGCCAATTCGTCGCCGATACTCGGAGGAAACATCAGGAGAGAGTGCCTTGTCTAACGTGCCTCGGAAACGCCCCGCTCGGCTTCTTTAGAATGCGGCATCCACTTGACAGGCACAAGAAAGCTAGCCGTTAGCTCACCGCCAGCCCACCTGGGCTGAAACATGCGCTTCTGAAAGCGTCTCCCTCCTGCCTGATCCAAATCACTGCGGGCACCTACTGAACCAGTCCGAGTTCGATCGCGTACCTCGTTAATTCGGCAGTAGTGCGCAACCCTAGCTTTTTCTTGATCTTCTCCCGATGAAATCCGACCGTCCTAACGGAGATGTTCATGGAATAGGCAATTTCCTTGGAGGCCCGCCCCTCCGCGACCAACTGCAGAATCTCGCGCTCCCGCGTGCTAAGGCGGACAGTCGCTGCGCCCTGGACCCGCTCGGCTTGTTGGGTCGAAGGCATGGGGCTGACATCGATCGGGCCGTTCAGGACACTCTGGACAACATCCAGAAGCTCTCCACCCGCTCGAGATTTCAACACGTATCCGGCCCCTCCCGCCTCGAACGCGGATTTTACAGTCGCGGAGTTCGAATGCATCGTGAAGAAAATCAGCTTGATTCCGGGCACACTCCTCTTAATCTGGATCGCGGCGTCGATACCGTTCAACAGTGGTATCGTAACTTCCGCGACAATCAGATCCGGTTTCAGGCGTAAAGCCGCTTCCACCAGGGCCAACCCGTCCCCAACGGTCCCGACGATTTCGAACTGTGGCGCAAGAACCGCACGAATACCTTCGAGGATCATCGGGTGGTCGTCGGCTAGTAGAATGCGAGGTCGGCTCATAAGGTAGGTCCGACCCGCTCTGCTGCTCGTTTAATTGCAACGCCTCCGCAGGTTTCCTGTATCCATGAGTTCCGGATCGAGCGCGTCCCTGCCTTTCGGAATTCCAGTTCGCTTTTGTACCTTGGGCAGCCTTGGAATTCACGATGACTCCCGACCGATTGCAGCCTCTTCATATTGATGACCTGTTGTGCTGGTGATGGCACGAACCTCGGACATTTTGGGTCATCTGCTGTGCCAGAGCCGATCAGCCAACCGCGACGCAGACTTGGGGATGCATCCCTGAAGAAGCCCGGTCCTTGACGAACAGGGCTTTTATGAACAACAAGAGTGCGACAGCACGGGGCATATCGTCCTTCCCTCCTCTGTTCCGGCTCGACGACTCGCCTCCGAACACCCTTCTAGTGCGAATCGCTGGCACAGAATTGCCGGCTTCGCGAGGCCACCCATCCTCTCAAATCGGGTTGGGATTGATCTTAATTCAGAAACGGAACACAGTCACGATGTTTTATCATTTTCTTAAGTCGTATCGATTAAACCTTTTTTACCATCTTTTTTGAAGCGAACAGATATATCGCTGCGTGGATCTGTTTAAGTCTTTCCGTTAGCCCCTTTTTGTTTGAGAATTACGCTCTCGTTTAGAGGATCGGTCTACTACTCGCGCGGTTTCAGGATGCAGCGTCCGAGGAGTCCGAGGTTTTCGGGTTCACCCCCCGGGTAGGAAACAACACACGGGGAGACGAACCGGAATGGGCAAGAACTCGTAATTAGGCAGGGCCTCACGCGGCATGTTTTTTGCTTGAACCTCTAGGCTCCGCTCAGCTTCAGGTCCTGGCTTCCGCTCGCGGTGTCGTGTAACTGAGATACGCCTGTGCGGTCGGGTTATAGGGAGGGCGCAATGAACGCAAAGTCACCCTCTGCCGTATCGGCTGAGGGTGATGATAACGTACGAACTCTCTCGAGGCGCCCGCCGCTCATGGAGCGTCGAAAATATCGGAGCTATCGAATGGGGCAGCCTCCAAATCACCGTCAGCATCAGAAGTTGTAACCGACGATCAGACGAAACGATGGCGCCGGGCTGGCATAGACACTGGTTTTTACTTCCGTGAATACGCCACTACGGTATTGCACACCGACCAGGATGTTCAAGGCAGAGTCGTATCTAAAGTCCGAGAAACTAATATCTTTGTTGCCGAAGCTTTGTTCGGCAAAATTAAACGCCGGCCCGCCGCCCACGTACATGTCCCATCGGCCTGTCCGGGAGGTGATCGGCATCCTGTAGATCACCTCCGCATTTAATCCGAACAGTTTCGTGACTTCGCCGAAATCAAATTCGGCGTTCGGACGGAAGAACAGGTTCCGACTGAAGAAAGGGCCGAACTGCGCGTGCACACCGATGAGGACGAGTTCGGGGTCAAGCGACATGCCACCGCGAATGCCAATTTGGAACCGCCTTGCCCCCCGTTGAATCGCACGCTCGAGATTTCGAACTTCGGGAGGTATGACGTCTGCCTGCGCCGGACTTTCGGCCGCTGGAGGTGGACCTTGCCGCAAAACTGTGATGACATAAGCAGTGCGAAAACCTGGGTCTCCGGCGGGGTAGGAGACCACCCGCACTTCGGAGCCGACTGGGATCGCCGCCGGTTTGGTTGTATTCCGGTCGAAGTTGAAGAGCCTGAACAGGCCATCGTTAGTTCTTACAAGTATCGTAGTCCGGGTCAGAGAACTTACGGTTCCGGTAATCGTTTCTTGTTGAGACTCCTGAGCTTGCACCGGTATGCTCATAATTCCGGCGCCAGTGAATAAAACGCTAAGGGCGACAACTTGGCATAGCAAAGAAGCGTTATCGTCCGATTTCCATGTAGAACGCATCTCGAAAGTCCTCCACAATCAAACTGCTTTTTCTCCGGTTTCATGAACCTGTGCGCGACGGCGGGAGGTCGAGCCGGGTAACCGTGAATTCAGCATTTCAGACGTTGATCTTAGCGTCGCCATTGTTGACGTCCAGCAGTCAAGGACAAACACGATACCGTCAGTCCAGTAAAACCGTCTCGGCGCTCTCCTCGGGGCGGGTTATTCCGACACACTCTGCCGGTTCGGACGTTTCAGATCCTGCACCGATTCAAAAGTTCTGCTGGTTACAGGCTCATCCCTTCCGGCTGCAAAAACAGTAAACCGTAGTTGGGTCGATCGGTCGTCAAACCATGGGGCCGGTTAAGCGACCGGCCCATCACGAAGTCTCTATTCACAGTGTTCATCGCAATCGGCACGGCAGCGAACCTCCGTCCGGCGTCAGATGAAAAGGCTCAACCGCTAAAGACGCCCTGGTGAGGCCTTGGGTGAAATCGAATCAGCACCGGACAAGGCGATTCCCAATGACTTATTCCAAAAAGCGCAGTGGCCATCGTGATTCCCGACATGAAAAAGCGGGATTCATTATTTCAGGCCAATACGGGCGTGGATTTGCCTCTTGCCGCAGACCACCGAAGCCGGCTGCCTCCCTATGACGCCGCACGCCGGAGTTGGTTGTTTTTTGAGCCAAAAGAGATATCGAGTCAGCTACTTTCAGGCTGCCGATCAAACCATCGTGCGACCAGCGCGATTCACGAGCAGACGGATCGCGCTAAAGATAACGGAAGGGTTCGCTAGGTTGCAATGTGCGACCTCCGAATCATCCTGTATACGACTAGAAGGAGCACCGCACCTAGCACCGACATTATGATCCCGGCTGGCGTACCCGCCGCGTAAAACCCCAACATGCGCCCCAGGAATGTGGCCACCAGTGATCCAGCGATGCCGAGCAAAATGGTCACGAAGATACCGCCCGGGTCGCTTCCAGGCATCACCAGCTTCGCAAGGGCGCCCACAACCAAGCCAATTAGGAGCATCCATAGGACCGCCATTATTCTTTGCCTCCTAGAAAGACGTTAACGCAGTTTGTTAGACGCAAAAGGACGTTATCGGACTTAAAGAACTTTCGGGTTAGGGAAGGATAGCTATCAACTCGTGACAGTTCGTCACACCAGGTCGCCCAAAGAAATAAATCCGCGCCAGCAAAAGCGGATTGCGACTCGAGGTGACCAACGACCGCCAGCACCGGGTGTTGTTTTACGATGGAAAGCAATTTACTCTGTGGGTGAGCGGGTAAACTATTACGCTACAGTACCAGCGCCGCCGACGATTGCCGAGCTAGTGGACAGGCTGGAGAAGAAGTTCGGCATCGATCTGCCCTTGGTGGACCTGTTCTATTGGGATACACTCCGGTTTCACTCGCGGTCCTCTTAGCCTCATCTAGTACGACGGCTTTCGCACAGCGCGCTCGAGCGTAAATCGTAACGCGTGTGTCAACCGCAACACGAACGTCAACGCCAACCGCAACGTCAACGTCGATGCGAATCGAAATGTCAACGTTAATGTGAACCGCGACGTCGACGTCCACGGTGGCTGCTATAACTGCGGCTGCTGTTACCACCCGGTTACGACCGCGGCGGCAGTCACCGCGACGGCTGTGGTTACAGCCGCAGTGGTCGGATCCACGGTCCACACGTTACCTCCTGCTTGCTCGGCAGTTGTCGTCAACGGATTTACGTAACCAACAGTGAACCGCGAACGGTCGAGTTTCTTCGGCACCTTCGTCCGCTTGGCGAGGCCGAAATTGGAATCGGATTCACCGTGATTCTCGCTGCAGCATCCCTGACCTCGCGACCACCCGCCGTGGACCTTCGAAATGGCCGGCTCACGATGTCCGAAATCGCCAACCGCTTCCAGCCGAAACTTCCGCGCCTGGCAAGTCCTCCTGTGAGCACGCTTTCGCCGTCAAGTCCACTCCCCGATTTACGGGCCCCGGCGGCGACGGCGAATGAGGCAGCCTTCCTGACACTCCGACTCCCAACCGTGAACACACCCGCGGATATTGCCTGGTCCGAATACACCCATCATTGGTCGGGAATCATTGTCGCCGCAACGGGTCTGATGGCCCTCCTCTCCCGCTTCACATGCACCTCGGACAGAAGGATTTATCTTGTGACGGCCTCTGGAATCTTGTGAAAATCGTGCCCCCAATAACGCCGCTTAATTAATGCATCGAGACGCAGCAACATGCGTCGAACCACTGGCTTAAGATTCAGGAGGTCTACTATGTCAACTCGCACAGCTCTAGTGGTCATGGCGGCCTTGGGTTTTTCCTCGCTAGGTTTCGCACAAAAAGTGAGGTTTGACTTCGACCACGGAACCGACTTCGCCAAGTTTCGAACGTATAGGCTGGTGAGGACTGCAGACAATCCGACTGTGAATCAGTTGGCCGGCCAGCGGATTGTGGCAGCGCTAGAAGAGGAGCTCGCTAAGAAAGGCTTGAAAAAAGTCGACACCGGGGGCGACATGCTGGTCGGGTACCAAGCCTCCGTTAGCAGACAAACGCAATACACCACGTTCAACGATGGCTTTGGTCCCGGATAGGGCTGGGGGAACTCGATCTCGACAACGACGGCGACCACGATTCCGGTCGGCGCATTGACCATCGATATGTTCGATCCAGCTGGAAGCAACTGGTGTTCCGCGGTACAGCGTCCGGCACTCTCAGCGACAAGCCCGAACAGAATGCCAAGAAAATCTCGAAAGCCATGGAGAAGAATCAAATAACGAACACAACCTGGCCAGTTGGCTCCGGCGACCCTTAGGGGTCGATGATCCCTAAGCCACGCAGGACGTTGACGAGCTGCAACTCAGCCTCACTCGCTGATCCGTTAGATAGGATCCGCTGCCCCCGGATTGTCCATTCTCGATACCCCTTCCGCTCGCGAAGCATGGGTATCGCAGCAGCACGCGAATCGCTCGCGCAGCGGTGGAGTCGTTGCCCTTTATTCACCGTTAGGGGATCTGGTCGCTACTTCGCTGAACCGCCTGTTGCAGCGTGGACCATTTCTTTTTGGTTGTGCCGCGCTTTCTCGAGCGCCTCGTCGATACCTTAGTCGCGGATTTCAGGCGGAGGCATTCCTTTCAGGAACGACACTTCGCCGCTACCGGGATGGTCTCGAGACAAGCGCAGGGCAGTACGTTTAAATGCCCTGCAAGCCCGACTACCTCGGGCAGCCCAAGGCCTTAAGCTCGCTCTGCGGTACCACCTGCAATTGGGTGACGCCGTCCGGCAAGGCGGCCCCTTTGGGGACAAGGTAAACCTCTACACGACGAAACTTGGCATTTGGGTCTTCAGCGGAAATGGTCTGCCCTGCTCGTTCCGTCAGACTGGGGCGGGTAGACGTGCCACAGAAGGCGGGTCTTGGCTCCGAATTCTGGTCGTTGCCCACGAGCGAGAACCGTACGCGGCTGGACTCCAGGGCCGAACAGGTATCGGTGGCTCCCGTCAGGGTTGCGGCGACGTTCATCAATCGTTGTCGATCCAATGGAGTGCCACGACCGCCAGTACGCTCGTCTGCCGCGGTGTGTCCCACCAGAATCAAATCCCAATCGGGATGCTGGGTCAGCTGAGGGTACAAGCTTTCGAGAAGAATCCGCTTACCGCAGTTGTTCACCCGTGAATTATTCTGTGCAAAGACAATATCGTCCAATCTCGTGACCTGCAAAGGAGCAAGGTTAACGCTGACCGGAATGTTGACCGAGCCCGTTCCTCCCCGCGCGTCCCGTACGGTACAGGAAATATTGACCGTCTTGGATTGCAGACGCGCGCGATTGGCCAGATCGAACACGACTCCAGTGGAATCGAACTGGTTGGGTGGTGTACCCGACACTGTGCCCTCGTCGGATCTGCACTGATAAACGATCTGCCGGTTGCAATCGTCTCCTTGAGGCGTGAGTGTTAAGGCCGCGCGGTCGCCAAGCGCTAGTTGCGTGGGTGCCGCCGATCCGGTGATGGACGGCGCACGATATTGACGCACGCTGACGACCAGCACGTCCGAGCTGCTGGCAGGTGCTGTACGCGGATCATCGCTGTTCGCGGGATCGTCTGAAACCGTGACGCCCACCCGATACGTTCCCGAGTTTTGAGGAACAACGAATCCGAACTGCGGGCTGTTCTCTCCGGCCGGCTGGCCATTTACCGTCCAGCGATACGCCGGCCTGTGTCCGGGCAGACTGGTACTTGCCATGATCGACAACGGAATGGGGGCAGCTGCATCACCCGGGCAGCCCGCGTCGACCGTCCTCACACCCGGATTGGTTACCGCCAGCTCTGGTTCAGGTTTCGGTGGCGGGGGAGGCGGCGGTGGTGGCGGCACGGGGGCCACCGCAATGGCTGGGGGCCGATTTCCGCCAAACCCGAAGAAAATACCACCGGAGATTTGGTAGAGGGTCCCCGTTCCCTGAGCCGGAATGTAGGTCGAACCGGGCCCCGAAGGGCCGCCAGGCAGCTTGAAGTGAGGTTGCGAGAATGCGCTACCTTCCGCGTCTATCCGCGCGCCAAATCGGCGAGAAAAGTAACCTTTGAATCCAATCCCGTATAACAGGCCATATTTGGTGTCCGTATTCAGATTGACGGCGTTCAGAAAACCATAGGAAGAATTGGCTTGCGCCTTGGCATCGCTAGTCGGAACGAAGACGAACGCCGCGGGTCCGGCTTTTAGAAACACTCTAAAGCGATGGTTTGGCGGATTCAGATAGACGAACGGCGTGACGGAGACGATCGAGGTCCGATTCCCAAGCCCGATCAGGCCGTACGCTGCGGGTGCGCCAGGCGACGGTTGAAGCCGTAGGTTGTTCCAGCCGTAGCTGTAGCCTCCCTCGAGACCGAAGTAGCGGGATGCGTTCCAGGTTGCTCGAATGCCGACCAGGGCGCTGTCGGAGAGCCGCGATCGGAATGGATCGGGAGCCCTGTCGGGATAGGAATAGTAACGGCTCACTCCGCCAAAGAGGTTCACTTCGGCGGCCGGCATAGTGAACTCTAAGGATTGCCCCCAAAGGTGTTTCCCCGCCGTTACCATCAACATTAGGGAAAAAGTGTAGCTAGCATGTTGCAGTCTTGACATGTGTTCGCCCTCGTGCCCTCATGGCCCATTCGAAATCGTGATCTGCCCTCCGGCGCCTGCCGAAACGCCGGATACCGGAGAAACAAATGCACCTCGCGCCCGCGCCAGGACGAAGAGGCGTTCCGGCTCGGCTGGAGAAATCGCTAGGGAGCTTATGCTGGCGTTTTCCAGCCCGTCCATATTCAAGGCGAGCCAGGTTGCGCCGTCATCGTTAGATTGATAAATGCGGCCGTGCAGCACGGCGAACGCCAAGCGCTGTGAAGGATGAAAGAGTACGAGAGGTATGGTGCCGGCCGAAAGCCCGCGAATGACGGGTTCCCAGGAGGCGCCCCGATTGAAAGAACGAAACGCGCCCCGGGCCGTCCCCGCTAACAGAACGCCCGACGGGCTAATGGCAACGTCGTAGAGCTCATCCGATCGGGAGGGAGAGGCAATCGAGTTCCATGTCTGCCCCGCATCGGACGACAACGATAAGCCGTCCCGCGAGTGTACAACGACAAGCTGATCGGATAGCGGAGAGACGAAGATTCTCTCGATAACCGCGGCAACTTCCGTTACCCGCCGCCAGTGAAGACCGAGATCATCGCTGACGTACAAACCCGTTGTAGTACCGGCGAGAATCCGAGACCGATCGCCCCTCAGAATTTGCAGACTTTGGGTCGGAGAGCTGCCCCACGGCACGGCCAGCTTCGTCCACGTAGTGCCGCTGTCGGTAGATCGGAGGAGGCTGTCATAGGTCCGGGCAAATAGCGTCTTCTCGTCGGCGGGCACCAAGGCTAGTACGTTGCCAAGCGCCCTCGTACCGGGCAATCCAGCGAGCTTCGAGCCCTCACTCGAAGACATCCGGTAAACCCCGGTGTCCGAATGGCTGTAGAGGCTGCTGGTGTAAATGAGCCCTGAAGCATCCGCAGTGAGTGTCGTAAAGTTCCGATTCACGAACCCTTGATTGATCGGCTGCAGGGTTCTGGCGCCATCGGTACTGGTCAGCAAGCCCGCATCCTCCGTGGCGAGATATAGTCGTGGCGCACCCGCTATATCGAAGGCGATGGACTTCACGATCGCCGGCGAGACTTGCCGCCAAGTTGAACCGGCATCGATACTCTTCCAGAGACCCTGACTGGTGCCCGCATAAATCACATTGCGATGGAACGGGTCTTGCCGAATGGTGTAGGTTCTGCGCGAAGTACGCGGAATGCCGAGCAGCTTGATCCAGGATGCGCCTGCGTTGTCCGTACGATAAATACCGCTGCAAGCGCTGGCAAAAAGCCGGTCATGACTTACCGGATCCACCTGGATGGAAAACACATCGGAGTCGTCAATCATGCCGTGGTGAATAGACTGCCAAGTCTTGCCGCCATCCGAGGTCTTCCAGGGCAAGTGTGTCGTGCCCGCGTAAATTATGTCGGCCGAGGCCGGATCGATGGCAATCGATGTAATCGGCCGGAGCTCGCGGTTTGCGAGTGGTGAAATCCGCTGCCACGAATCTCCCGCATCGCGGCTCATGAACACACCGTTTTGGGTGCCTGCCACAACGACGCGGGGATCTTTACTCCAAATGGCAAGGGAGAATACGGGTTCATTGTGCAAACCTTCCAGCGGCTGCCATGTTTGACCGCGATTGGCGGAGCGATACAATCCCGTTTCGCCGGAGTCTCCAGGCGTGAGTCCCAGGTAATACAGCGGAATATCGCCGCCGGACACGGCCAGTACCTGAACCGCCACGGCCAACTCACCGGGGAAGTGCACGGGCGTCCACAGGGCGCCCCCGTCGAAGGATCGATAGAGCAGTCCGTCGCGTGTAGACGCCAGCAAGATACTCGCCTGCTGGGGATCCTGTACGATCGCTTGCGCGGCTCCGCCAAATGGCCCCAACGAATGCCATTCCGCTTCGCAGGGCCAGCTCCACATGGCAAGAGTCGAAATCAACGCCGTTCGCAACAGTAATGTACACACTCGCAGCCGTTGTGCTTTTGGCATGCAGAATCCTTCGGTAAACCCCGTTTGAATTCTTCCCAACTCGTCACCAATAAGATGAAGGACATGCATGGAGCGATTTTGTTTTTTAGTCCGCCCGGTGTTAAGCAAAAGTGACGTCACAGTGACGCTGCCAGTTCGAGTTGTTACAGCAAGCGTGTACAGAAATCGTCCCTAACTTGCTGCCTTGGCAAGCTAACCCTCGTGGAAGGTGAGATGCATTAAACTCCGTACGCCCGACCGGCGGGGAGGTGGCGGCATGCACCATATCGCCAGTGGCGCAGTCCTACCTAAAGGATAGGATGCTGCGCCATTGCGGCAAGCGAGGTGCGGGCACACTCGTGCGAGTCGCCTGAGCATAGTCACCACGGATTTAACCAGGATCAAGTTCCAGTACGCACTCGTCTGGGTTCAGCACGGTCCTCAAGGAGCAACACAGCGGCCATCGGCCGGCCATCGGGGTCTCTTACTAGGCGAGAATTAGCTCGCAGGTTCACTCGATGACCGTTCGAATGTTCGTAGGCAAACTCCTCGCCGACAATAATCTCTCCGGTACTCACGGTCCGTACCAACGGGTACTGGTCTCTCGAATAGGGAGTGCCGTCGGGATGGAATGCGAAGGCTACTGGAATGTCTTCTAGTCGCGTCGCCTTGGAAAGAGCCCTGCCCAGCATGGTTTGCAGGGTCTGACTGCAAAGAATGATCGCCTCGGAAGGAAGCTCCACCACGAGAATTCCTATCGGCATTTGATCTAGCACGGTTTCGACCATGGTGCGCCAGTGGCTATGGCGTTCTGCATCTTTTCTTCTGGTCTCGGCCAGTGTGATTTGGGAACGTACACGAACCAAGAGTTCGGAAGATGTGAACGGCTTCACTACATATTCGTCCACTCCTGATGCCAAAGCATGCAACCGATTCTCTTCCGTGCCTATTGCGGAAAGCATGATAATAGGCAAACTAAGCTCCATGTCGACCCGCAACTTTCGGACAAATGTAATTCCTTCCTCCACGAACATTCCTTCATCGAGGATCAGAAGATCGGCCCCCGCCTGAAGTCGAAGCAGAATGCTGTCGCGGTCTCCAGCCACCTCCACCATGTAGAGTCCGTGTAACAGCCTTGCGACGTAATCGCGCAAGTCCCGATCACCCGCTGCCACAACGATTCGCCCTCTCATCTCGCCGACCAAAGCCCGCTCGGACCAGTCTGACCCGGCAGCGATCGGCTGCTCGGGAGTCCAGCGCAAAGCCTCTTCGACGTAGGCGCGGAGAGTAGTCGGAGTGGCGCCCTGGCCGGGACGGAAAACGGAGGGACCATTCGGAAGATGCATTTTCCCGCGTGGAATAGAAACGATAAACTTGCTTCCCTTGCCAACTTCGCTCAAAGCCTGAAATCTGCCTCCCTGCGCACGCACGTAGTCTCGAGTCAGAGTCAAACCCGTTACCGTCCCTTCCGACGAAAACATTGAATCTTGAGACGCGTCTTCCAGGATTTGAGAGAGTTCCGACGCAGGGATGCCGCAGCCCGTGTCCCAGACAGACAATTCCACTTCCGATCCAATCGCGCGTAGCGAGAGGCCGATTTCGCCCTTCTGCGTGTGCTGGAACGCGCTAAGCATCAAATTGAGAATTGTCTTTTCCCACAGGAGGCGATCGACGTACACGTTCTCGTGCAGTGGGGGGCAGTCGATCACGAGTTTGAGACCGGACCCGCCAATGGCCGCACGGAACATGCCCACTAGCTCTGCTGTCAGTAAACCCAAATCGAACGGTTCATAAACAGGTTGCATCCGGCCCGCCCTGATGCGCACACAATCGAGCGCGTTCGTTACGATCTTGGACATTTGAAGGGCGTTCCGCCGGATGCGTAAGAGTTTCGATCGCTCAGCCGCCGTGACCGAAATGTTTTCGAGAATCTCGCTCAGAGTTCCAAGCAATACGGTGAGAGGGGTACGCAGTGCGCCCCCGACGTTGCGCAAAAATAGCGCCTGCAAACGATCCAGCCCTAGGGTTTCGTGGAACTCCTCCTCGTGCTGCTCAACGAGCCGGGCATGCGCGATCATTT
>Ga0157372_10004436_pt1 | contig 14966 bp, 13 predicted proteins | sample C55metaG_FD_115307 | JGI IMG/M metagenome (GOLD analysis project Ga0157372, IMG submission 115307) | Corn rhizosphere microbial communities from Kellogg Biological Station, Michigan, USA - C5-5 metaG | ecosystem: Host-associated > Plants > Roots > Rhizosphere > Soil | place: USA: Michigan... | reverse complement strand
GGCAGCGGCAAGCCGAGCATCACCTGGCCGCAGTCGGTGGATGAGGCCCTCTGCTTCGGCTGGATCGACGGTATCCGCAGATCGATCGACGATGAAAGCTACTCCATCCGCTTTACGCCGCGCAAGCCTAAAAGCATCTGGAGCTCCGTGAACATTAAAAAGATGGAGGAGCTGAAAGCAAAAGGATTGCTCCACCCCGCCGGCATCGCAGCCTTTGAACGGCGCGACGACAAGCGCTCCGAGGTCTATTCTTATGAAAAAGCGCCGGTGGAGCTGTTACCGGAGTTCGACAAAAAATTCAAAGCAAATAAAAAAGCGTACGCCTTCTTCAAAACGCTTCCCCCATCCGTACAACGCGTATCACTGCACTGGGTAATGAGCGCAAAGCAGGAAAAAACGCGGATCTCGAGGATGGAAAGCCTCATCCGCGACAGCGAAGCAGGCCGGAAGATCAAACCGCTCAGCTACAATTAAGCGCTTTTCAGCCTGAACTTCCGTCCGGCTGCCCCTAAAAACCAACACCAGAACCCTTTTCACCACCTCACTGGCACGGCCTTTTAATCCTGTATTGAAAACAGTTTTAAGAAATTGAGGTCATGAAACCAACGCTTAAATTGCTCGTCCTGCTCATCGCAGCATCTATTGTATACAGCCTTGAAAGCTTTACGCATATAGATGGTGCAGGCTTGCGGGATTCTTCCCTGTTCAAAACGAAGGAAGGAGAAAATCGGTATCTCGAAGCATACAAAAAAGCGTTGGCTTTGTGGCCGGTGCAATACAGGGAAGTTGATCTTAAAACAAGTTTTGGAAAAGCACATGTGATCATCAGCGGGGCAGAAAGAGGAAACCCGCTGGTGTTGTTGCATGGAATGAATGCAAGCTCAACCATGTGGTACGCGAATGTAAAAGCGCTTTCTGCAGGCCACAGGATCTATGCGATCGACTTTATTGCAGAACCGGGAAAATCGGTGCCGGCAAAAAGCCTGAGAACAAGCGAAGACATTGTGAAATGGTACGACGAGGTTTTCGATAAGCTGGATTTAAACACGTTCGATATAGCGGGAGCATCGCGCGGCGGCTGGATAGCGCTGCAGCTGGCCCTGCACAGCAAAAAAAAGATAAAGCATGTGGTGCTGCTCAGCCCGGCCCAATCGCTGGTGCATGTGAAGCCCAAAAAAGAAGTGCTTAAAAACCTATACTTTACATTAAGGCCGCAGCGCGAAAAATTGAGGAGCACACTGAAAACCGTGTCGTCCGACGTGGATAAGCTGGAAGATCCTTTTGTGGAACAGTATTACCGCTGCGTCGAGAACATGAAGGTGGACCCGAATTTCCTTAAAATGGATGTGTATTCCGACAGGGAGCTGGAAGCCTTGAAGATGCCCGTATTGGTGCTGATCGGGGATGATGATATTTTCAACAACAGCAAAAGCATCAAACGTGCAAAGCAGCATATTCCATCGGTGGAGGCCGGTGTGGTGAAAAAGGCGGGACACTTCCTTTCCATCGACCAGGCGGAAAGTGTGAACGAACAAATCCTCGCTTTTCTTAACAAGCGATAATTACTTCGCTCCCTTTTCCTTTTCAGACAATGCCCATGCGAGATTATTCTTCGCAAGCTGGTTTCCAGGCTCCAGCTCAAGCGCCTTCCTGTACAATGCAATAGCATCATCCACCTGCTTTTTCATCATGAACGCCGTACCGATGCTATTGAGCGCTGCCGCATTCTTTACATCCAGCTCAAAGATCTTATTCCAGGCATCAATGCTTTTATCATACTCCGCGATCTTGAAATAATTGAGGCCGTATTCCGACCAGAAAGCAACGTCCCGTTTCTGTTGAGGAACCTGCTCCTGCGCTTTTATTGCGGCGAGCACCTTATTCTTTTCGTCGCTCGCCCACTTCAGGTTGTTCTTTGCAAGCTGGAAGGTGGAATCGAGCTGCAATGCTTTTGTGCAGGCCTCCACGCCGTTCTGGTACTGCTGCATCATGGTGTACGCCACCCCTAAATTGTTGTAGGCAATGGCGCTTGCAGGATTCAGCTCTATCGCCTTGTTCAGGTGGTCAATGCTTTTACCCGGCATTTTATTATTGATATACGCCATCGAAAGATTAACGAGGTTATCGAACGTTGGCTTCTCCGCTGCCGCTCTTTCAAGCGATACCAGATCTATCGCCGGTGATTGCACCGCAGCAGCCTCAACAGGAACAGCATTTTCCGGGAGGTCCTTTGTTTTATAAAAAAGATAGATCAGTGGAAATAACAGCAGGACCACAAGCGCTGCGATCCCGATCTTTCCGGTCAGAGCTTTTTTCTGTTCCATTTTTTCTTCCGATAATTGAGTTAACTATGATTACAGGGCCTGAACAAATCTGCGGGCCTGCCGCTAAAATAGTTTATTTTTAGTAATTTTAGCGGAAGAACGCAAAACAGGAACATGATCCGGCAACTCTCTGAAGGCTTACCCATCCGTAAAACAATTATTTACCTGCTGGTGCTGGTGCTCGTCACCACCATCACCTACTCCAATCATTTCGGCAACTCGTTCCATTTCGATGATTCGCATACCATCCAGAACAATCTCTACATCCAGGATGTAAAGAACATTCCCCTGTTCTTTAAAGATGGCAGCACGTTCAGCTCACTGCCTTCCAACCAGTCGTACCGCCCGCTGGTGAGCACCTCGCTTGCTATCGACTACTGGCTGGGAAACGGCTTCGATATGTTTTACTTTCACCTTTCCTCCTTCATTCTTTACCTGCTGCAGGGCATCCTCATGTTCTTCCTGCTGTTCAGGCTGTTTGAACGTGCTTATAGGAACGACTGGAACTTTTTTATTGCCTATGCCGCAACGGCATGGTACCTGCTGCACCCGGCCAACGCGGAAACCATCAATTACATCATTGCGCGCTCCGATCTGCAATCCACCTTTTTTGTGATCCTCGGTTTTGTGCTTTACATCTTTTCCCCATTCAGTAAACGAACGTTTCTTTACCTCATCCCGGTAGGGATCGGTGCCCTGGCAAAACCGCCTGCGGTGATGTTTGCGCCCTTGCTCTTCTTTTACATCCTGCTTTTCGAGCAGGGGCTCAGCCTCATGGATGCGTTCCGAAAGCAACATTTCCCGAAAGTATGGCAAGCTATTAAAGCCGTGATCCCGGCATTTATATTCTGTGCAGCCATGTACCTGCTGATCGATCATTTCACGCCGCCTTCCTGGCAGTCGGGCGGAACATCCCGCTTTCATTTCCTGATCACGCAGCCCTTCGTGATCCTCCATTATTTCACCACCTTCTTTTTGCCTTTCGGCTTAAGCGCCGATACCGACTGGACACCGCTCGGCTCCATCATGGACCTTCGCTTTTTTGTGGGCTGCGCCTTTATCGCCTGCATGATCTTTATCGCGTTCCTTTTCTCACGTGATGCAAGATTACGCCCGGTGAGCTTCGGCATCGCGTGGTTCTTCCTTGTGCTCATCCCCTCCTCCAGCGTCATTCCCTTCGCGGAAGTGCTCAACGATCACCGGATCTTTTTCCCGTATGTGGGGCTGGTGATGAGCGTTTCATGGGTTGCCGGACTCGCGCTCCTAAAGTACAGAAGGCATGCCGCCTCATTGAGAAATTTCAGCATCGCCACCGGATCTGCTGTAATGGTGCTGCTTTCAGGCTACGCCTACGGCGCTTATTCCCGCAACAAAGTATGGAGCACCGAAGAAACCCTGTGGAAGGATGTAACCGTAAAAAGCCCTAAGAATGGGCGCGGACTGATGAATTACGGACTTTCGCAGATGTCGAAGGGTAATTACAAGGATGCTGAAAGCTACTTTTTAAGGGCGCTCGACATGTGGCCTACCTATTCGTTCCTTTACATCAACATGGGCGTTCTGAAAGAAGCCACGGGCGATAAGGTAAGCGCCGAAAATTATTTGAAAAGCGCGATGCAATATGGTCCCGGTTACCCCGACACCTGGTTTTTCTACAGCCGCTTTCTTGTGAACCAGGGGCGCTATGCCGAGGCGATCCCGATGCTTACGAAAGCGATAGAGCTTTCCCCTGCACACATCGGCGCACATGAGCTGCTGATGAAGGCATACTCGGATACCGGCGACTGGGAAAAGCTGCATGCGCTTGCGGAAAGCACCCTGCAGATCATCCCCGGAAACCAGAATGCATTGAACTACCTGAATGCTTCCGGCAACAAAGCCATGAATGCCGCCGCTCCGCAGATCTCCGAGGAAGAAATAAAGAAAGCGCCCAGTGCAGAGAAATATCTTAACCTGAGCCTTTCGTATTACCAGTCGGGCAATTACGACAAATGCATTGCAGCTGCCGCAGAAGCGCTGAAATTAAAGCCCGATTACGCGGAAGCCTACAATAACATCGGATCTTCCTACAACATGCTGAAGCAATATGACAAAGCCATAGCAGCCTGCCAGAAAGCGCTGGAGCTGAAGCCTGATTATACGCTCGCCAAAAACAACCTGCTGCTTGCCCTCAACAACCGCGAAGCGCTTGCCACTGCGGAAAAAGCCGCCAAAGAAAAACCAACGGCAGAGGCGTATCTCAACCTGAGCTTACAATATTATCAGCAGCAACAATATGAAAAATGCATAGAAGCTTGCAACAATGCGCTGAAGTTAAAGCCGGATTACGCCGATGCATACAGCAATATGGGCGCCTCGTACAACCAGCTGAAACAATGGGATAAAGCGATAGAGGCCTGCAACAAGGCCTTGGGGATCAATCCGCAGCACAAGCTGGCAAAGGGAAACCTGAAATGGGCGATGGATGAGAAGGGGAAGCAGTAGCGAAGAATCTGAAAATTCAAATTAAACAAGAAGAACACAATGATCATCATTACAGGCATCACAGGCGGGATCGGGAATTACCTCTTCAATGCTTTTTCCGGAAAAGGGGAAGAAGTGCTCGGCACCTATCACCTGAACAAGCCGGAAGGCAATCAATACAGCAGCTGCAAACAGCTCGACATCACCAATACCGGCGAAGTGGAAGCCTTCGTAAAAAGCATCCCGGCAACAGCGAAGAACCTTACGCTGATCAACTGCGCGGGGATCTCCTACAACTCATTTGCACATAAATCCGATGCAGCCGAATGGGCGCAGGTGATCAACGTAAACCTTACGGGCACGTTTTACCTGGTTCGCGCCATTCTCCCGCTGATGCGCGAACAAAACTCGGGCAGGATCATTAACCTTTCTTCGGTCGTTGCGAATACCGGCGTGATCGGCACCAGCGCGTATGCCGCTTCCAAAGCGGGCATCAACGGGATGATCAAAAGCATTGCGCTGGAAAATGCACAGAAGAACATTACCATCAACAACATCAATCTCGGTTATTTCAAAGTGGGAATGATCAACACCGTTCCGAAAGAAATGCAGGAGCAGATCAAAAATAAAATTGCGGTAAAGGAATTCGGGAACCCCGAAAACATTTTAAGCACCATTCAGTACATCCGGGAAACACCTTATTTAACGGGCTCCTGCATCGACCTAAACGGAGGGCTTGTATAAGCTGATCTGGAATGGCGCTGCTCATCAAAAAATCAAGGCTGCCGGGAGCCGGCAAGGGATTATATACCACCAAAGCTATCCGGAAGGACGCCAGGATCATCGAATACCGCGGCGAGATCATCGGGAACAGCGAATATCGCCGCCGTACCAGAAGAGAGGAAGACCAGTACCTCTTTTACCTCCGGCGCGACCTCTGCATCGACGCCCTGCATACGCCGCAATACAAAGCCCGCTACGCCAATGATGCCGCAGGCATTACCCGCATGAAAGGGATTCGCAACAACAGCGATTACATGACCTTCGGCGACAAATGCTTTATTGTAGCCTCACGCGATATAAAAGCGGGGGAGGAAATATTTGTCAATTACACGAAATCATACTGGGATAGTATGCGCAAGCGCATGAAGAAGAGGAAAAAAGCGGCCACTCAGAAAAAGCGCTGAGGCATATCAATAGCATTGATCTGAACTGCGGGCTCGTATAAATTATTTTATAAAATTTTCAATAAGCAGCTTCACTTCGGCAGTTTCACTTTCTGTTGAAAATGATTTTATCTGCAGGATTACTTCGCCCTCTGAATACAATTCAAGGGTAAAGGTGGATCCGGCCTCCTCACTGCCGGGTATTTCCACCATCCGCAACTCTTCAACCGAGCCGAAGGAGCATACATACTTGCCCCTTTTATAAACAGCCTTTTCCGCTTTGCGGAATTCAAGATCGAGTCCCGCATACAAATTATAGAATTGCCTGATGAGGGCAATGAGTATTAAGCTGCCTGCCAGTATCGGAATAGCATAAGTTCCAAAATTAAAGAACTGTGTATTGAGAAAATCAAGCTCCGGGAAATGAAGATCCATAAAGTAGAAAGAAAGTATGGAAGCAGCCGTTATCAGGATGATCATCGCAAGGCCAAACCATTGATTCTTGTTATTATACTCAAGCAACAATGTATCCTTGTCAGGGCACGTTACCTGGATAAGCCGGCTGAAAGAGCTGAAATTCATATATTATCCGTTGACTAAGGACGTTCCTGCATCTTTTGTTTCATCAGCGCTATCTCCTGCGCCAGCTGCTTGTTTTGCGAATGCAGCTTTGAAACCACCACCGATAAATGCAGCAGGTAAATGAACACGGCGAAGATGGCGCCTGTGAACACGAGGTTTGGCGCCTCATACACGCCAACGAGGTGCGCCATCACTTCAAGGCCGTCGCGCCAGAATGAAAAAACAATGAGCACGATCGTGCATGCGATCCAGATGATGGAATATTCTTCGCGCAGCTTTCCTTTTACAATGAGACGAACGATGTAGAGAAGAAAGAGCAGGCTGACTGCAATTGCGATGATCTGGATCTTGGCCATGTGATTAAAGTTTTGCCACGGATTTCACAGATTGTTTTGGCTCTGTGTAATCTGGGGCGATTTTTTATCTTCTGAATTTAATTCTTATAAACGTATAAATAATTGCAAGCGTTACCTTGAACATGTAATACACCGAAGCGAGCGCACCGATGGATGAAACACCGCCCTGCCGCTCCAGCATGGTTACCGGCACCTCCACGATCTTAAACCCTTTCAGCGAATATAAAATGATCGACTCCGGCTCGGGGTATTCGTCGGGGTAATACGCGCTCACCGTTTCAAGCACCTTCCTGCTGATCAGCCGGAGGCCGGAAGTGCTGTCTGTTACGGTAATCCCGACCAGCATCCTGTTCAGCTTCCTGAAATAATTAATTCCGAACCTGCGCAGGGCCGATGACTGAAAGCCTTCCTTTGCGATGAAGCGCGAGCCGATCACCACATCCGCCTGCTGATCAATTGCCGCTCTCAGCATTTTGGGAATTTCCGAAGCGGGATGCTGCCCATCGCCATCCACCTGGATCGCATAATCGAAACCGTTCTCAAATGCATACATGAAGCCGGTTTGAACTGCACCGCCGATGCCGAGATTGACAGGCAGGTTCAAAGCCACGCAATCCACCGTTGAGATCACTTCGGAGGTTGTATCTGTGGAGCAATCGTTCACAACGATCACACGCAGGTTGAGCAGGTGTTCCTCCGCAACAGCGTTCAGGCCCTGCACCACCGCCGTAATGGCTTTCTCCTCGTTGAATGCAGGCACTATTATCGCGATGCGGGTCATTCGGTTCTATAAATATTATTTGGTTGTCATCCTCAATGCCTCGGCTTCGCTCACAAGCTACATGATCCCTTCCTTCAAAAGATCATGCAAATGCACAAAGCCATGGTATTTGCCGTTATCGGTTACGATCACCTGGCTGATGTTGTATTTTTCCAGCAGCTGCATCGCGTTTACCGCCAGCTCTACCGCATCGATCTGCTTGGGCGTTCTGTTCATAATATCGGAAGCTTTCAGCGAGCTGATGACATCCGTTTTTTCGAGCATTCTTCTCACATCGCCGTCGGTGATCACGCCCACCAGCACATCGTTCTCCACCACAGCGGTGGCGCCGAGGCGCTTCGAGGAGATCTCGCTGATAACGGCTTTGATCGTATCATCCGCTTTCACCTGCGGCTTCTGGTGCTGCGAAGCAATATCGCCAACCTTCAGGTACAGCTTTTTGCCCAGCGCACCGCCGGGATGATATTTCGCAAAATCGGTGCTTGTGAAATCCCTGCAATCGAGCAGGCAAACCGCAAGCGCATCGCCCATCGCCATTTGCGCCGCCGTGCTGGAGGTGGGCGCAAGGTTATTCGGACAGGCTTCTTTCTCAACGCTGCAATTCAATACGTGATCCGACTGCTGCGCAAGGTATGAATCGGTGTTACCTACAAGCGCGATCAGCTTATTTCCGCCGTGCTTTAACAAAGGCACAAGTACTTTGATCTCCGGTGTGTTCCCGCTCTTCGAAATGCAGATCACCACATCTTCCTGCTGAATGGTGCCGAGGTCGCCATGGATGGCATCCGCCGCATGCATAAAAGTAGCAGGCGTGCCGGTGGAGTTCATGGTTGCCACGATCTTCTGTGCGATAATGGCGCTTTTGCCGATGCCCGTCACCACTACTCTTCCCTTCGAAGCGTAAATAAGTTTCACCGTCGCAATAAAGTCGTCATTAATGAAGTTTTGCAGGTTTCGGATGGAATCCGCCTCGATAGTTAAGGTGGTTTTTGCGAGCTCGATTATTTTATCGATGGATTTATTCACTTCGTAGATTATTTAATTTAAAGTAGAGAAATGTTTGACTTTGCAACAATTTTTTATTATATATTTACAGTAGAAATCAGCACATACTCCATTTATAATTTATCGGTTATAAATTTAGTTTTTTTACACGAACCATCACAAAACAATATTAATTTTTAAAAACGGAAGAACACATTGAAAACAATGCTCGAGGTAGAAACATCGCTTCACGAATGCTTACAAAAATTTTTCGGATTCGACAGCTTTAAGGGACAACAGGAAGCAATCATCACAAGCTTACTTGAAGGGAAGGACACATTCGTGATCATGCCTACAGGCGGGGGAAAATCATTATGCTACCAGCTGCCTGCACTGGTAAGCGAAGGAACAGCGATCATCATTTCACCGCTCATCGCATTGATGAAGAACCAGGTGGATGCACTGCGCAACTTCGGGAACGAGGATGGCATCGCACATTTTTTGAATTCATCATTAACAAAGGCGGAGATCGCCACCGTTAAACAGGATATCAAGGCAGGAAAAACCAAGTTATTGTACGTTGCTCCTGAAAGCCTTACCAAAGAGGACAACATCGCTTTCTTCAACGAGATCAAGATCTCATTTTTTGCGATCGACGAAGCGCATTGCATCTCGGAATGGGGACATGATTTCCGTCCGGAGTACAGGCGCCTCCGCCCGATCATCGAACAGATCGGCAAAGTGCCCATCATCGCTTTAACTGCAACCGCAACGCCGAAGGTGCAGCAGGACATCCAGAAGAACCTCGGGATGACCGCCGCCAATCTTTATAAATCATCTTTCAACCGCGCCAACCTGTATTACGAGGTTCGCCCGAAGCAGAACGTGGTGAAAGAGGTGATCAAATACATTAAGGGACAACAGGGTAAATCGGGCATTGTGTATTGCCTCTCCCGCAAAAAGGTGGAAGAGCTGGCAGAGACGCTGCGCGTGAACGGCGTGAAAGCGCTGCCTTACCATGCCGGACTTGAAGCGAAAGAGCGCGCGAAAACGCAGGATGCTTTCCTGATGGAAGACATTGACGTGATCGTTGCCACGATCGCATTCGGGATGGGCATCGATAAGCCGGATGTTCGCTTTGTGATCCACCACGACATTCCAAAATCGCTCGAAGGATATTACCAGGAAACAGGCCGTGCGGGACGCGATGGCGGAGAAGGAAACTGCCTCACATTTTATGCATACGACGATATCGTGAAGCTGGAAAAATTCATGAAGGGAAAACCTGTTGCAGAGCAGGAGATCGGCAAGCAATTGCTGCTCGAAACTGTTTCCTACGCGGAAACTTCCAGCTGCCGCAGGAAATTCCTGCTGCATTATTTCGGCGAAGAGTATGATGAATCAGGATGCGGAGGAATGTGCGACAACTGCCGCAACCCGAAACAGAAATTCGAAGGAATGGACGACATCGCACTTGCCATCGAAGCGGTGCTGGATGTAAAAGAGAAATTCAAAACAAAGGATGTGATCAACGTGCTGCTTGGCAATGTTACATCCACTACAAAATCATACAAGCACAACGAGCTGGAATGTTTCGGCAAAGGTGCCGAAGATGATAAAACGGAAAAATACTGGAATGCCGTGATCCGCCAGGCATTGGTATCAGGCCTTTTGGCGAAGGATATTGAAAATTACGGATTGCTGAAAGTGACCAAGGAAGGCAAAGCTTACCTCGAAGAGCCTTACAGCATGATGGTTACCAAGGATCACGATTACGAAGGAAGCGAAACGGATGATGATGAGGAAGGCGGCGGAAGCGGAAGCAAAGGCGGCTCAGGGGCTGATGAAGTATTGTTCGCTGCGCTGAAAGACCTGCTGAAGCAAACGGCTAACAAGCTGAAGCTTCCTCCATACGTGATCTTCCAGGAAGTTTCCCTGGAGGAGATGGCGATCCAGTACCCGATCAAAATGGATGAGCTGGTGAACATCACCGGTGTGGGACAAGGAAAAGCACAGAAATTCGGCAAGCCTTTCCTCGACCTCATTTCCAAATATGTGGATGAGAACGAGATCGAACGTCCGCTCGACATGGTGGTGAAATCCATCATTAATAAATCAGGATTAAAAGTGTATGTGATCCAGAACATTGACCGCAAGCTTCCGCTGGAAGATATTGCAAGCTCCAAAGGCCTTTCCTTAACCGACCTGATCACCGAGATCGAAAGCATCGTGCATTCGGGAACAAAGGTGAACATCAATTACTATATCAATGATATCATCGATGAGGACAAGCAGGAAGAAGCGATGGAATACTTCCGGGAATCGGACAGCGATTCGGTAGCGACAGCGCTGAAAGAATTGGGTGAGGATGAGTATACCGAAGAGGAGATCCGACTGATGCGCATCAAATTCATGAGCGAGTTCGGCAACTAATCCAGGACTTAAAACTTAAAAGCCTTCCGGAAATCCGGGAGGCTTTTTTATTGTTTTTCTGCGGGATTATCTTATATTTGGTATACTAAAAAACTACGCAAATGAAAAAGATCTATTCCTTGCTTTTAGTGTTGATCGTGTTTGCAACACAAAACTCCACCGCGCAAAACGATTGCTCCACACCCTACACTTTCGTTAGCGGAAGTCCCAGCACTTATACGCTCGTGACTTCCACACCCAATCCCGACACCACAAATGATTATGGCTGCCTGGGTTCGCAGGCAAATGCCACCTGGTTCTACTTCCAGGTCTGTTACCCCGGATCAATAGACATATCCATTACATCGGGGGGAGCTTCTGCGGTAGATGTTGACTTCGTGGCTTGGGGACCATTATCCGCTCCAACCGACTGCGGACTTGATTCTTCGCAGATAGTGGATTGCAGCATGTCGGCCAGCACCACTGAAGTAGCACATTTTACAGGCACTCTAACAGGGCAGTATTATAAGATCATAATCACCAATTTTTCCAACCAGCCCGGGATAGTTACTGTTTCACAAACAAGCGGACCGGGAAGCGCATGCTCCACAGGATGCCCGGGACCGGTAGTAAATCCGCAGCCCATCTGCCAGGTAACCACGGATCCGGTGGCAAATCACAACATCATTATCTGGGAAAAGGATACCACTTACACGGGAGACTATATGATCCAGAAGGAAACGACGACAATGGGAATATACAGTACCATTGCAACGGTACTGAGCTCCGACACCTCCGCTTATGAAGATACAGTATCCAATCCCATGGTGCAATCCTTCAAATACCGCATTGTTACTGCCGACACCTGTGGCGATAGCTATCCAGGCGCGGTACATACAACCATCCATTTGCTTACTACCTCTGCATTCGCAACGGGATATCCGCAGCTTTCCTGGAATCCGTATGGTGGCTTCAGCTACGGCACCTATTTTATCTATCGTGGCAATTCCGCTGCAACACTGGCCCTGTACGATTCCATTTCCGCTTCCTTCACTACGTATACCGATGTGAATCCCGCTACTGGAATGGTTTATTACGCGGTAGCCGTGTTTCCGGCTTCACCCTGCCAGCCTTCACGTGCAATGAACCATTACAGCCTTTCCAATGTAACGCCATTCTTTACAACAGGTATCGCCGATGGCCAACTCAGTAATTTTATGATCAGTCCGAACCCGGCCGCAGACGAGCTGAATGTTGATTTCGGAAAGAACATCGGCACACTGAACATCTCGATCTGCGATGTAACCGGGAAACAGATCCTGGAAAGCAATTATTCAAACCTCTCGTCGACAAAGCTTGACGTGAGCGCGCTTGCAAACGGCTATTACATCATCAGGCTCCGCAGCGACAAAGGCGTGGCCCAGCGGAAGATCATCATCAGCAAGTAACAGGTATTGTTAGCCATCCGAAAAGCCCCGTATCTCCGGGGCTTTTTTTATCTTTAGGCCGTATGAACGCTGCCGTTAAAATCTCCTGCCTTTTGATCGCCCTTGGATTGCTTGGGTACACGGTGCTGCGGGCATGCAATGTGCCGTTTACGCACGACGAGAGCTATACCTATCTCTATTGCTCCCACGATTCATTCATGGAGATCATCTCCAACCGCACCCGGCAGGTATCGGCAAACAATCATATTCTGAATACCTTGTTCATGAAGCTCTGGCAGAATACCACCGGCAGCTCCGAAATTGCGTTGCGCCTGCACAGTGTCCTTGCGCATGCCGTATACATGATGTTCACGTTCCTGCTGCTGAAGAACTTCCGCTCGGGCTTCGTGATCATCGCGGGATTCCTGTTGCTGAACATCAACCCTTACCTGCTCGAGTTCTTTTCACTCGCACGCGGTTATGCCCTCGCCATCTCCTTCATGCTGATGAGCATGTATTATTTCATCCGTTATCTCGAAGAGGAAAAGGAAAAACAGCTTTTGTACTGTATGATCGCGGCTTCGCTTGCCGTGCTGTCGAACTTCGCCCTGCTTAATTACTTTGCGGCGGTGCTCGTTATTCACCAGCTGGTGATCTGGACGAGGTACCGCGACATCAAAACAAACTTTCAAAAAAGCAGGACAGCGCTTATTACGGTGCTTGTGCTTGGTGTGATCTGTTACGAGCCCATCAGGAAGCTTATCCGCTTCAACTGCATTGATTTCGGAGGGATGGAAGGTATCTGGGAAAATACCGTAGCCTCGCAGATCAATGTGTTCCTGTATGAGCAACCCTATGATTTTACCGTATTCCGGATCATTGATGCCATCGTGCTTGTTTCGGTGATCGCCTATGCCGCTTTGCTGCTTGCAAAAATTTTAAGGGGAAAAATGCAGCAGCACGACCGCAACGGCTTTTTCATATTCGGAGTGCTCCTGCTCATCCTTTTCTTTAACGCCCTGCAGCATTACCTGCTGGGCAGCCCCTACATTGTTGAACGCTTTGCACTGTTTATCACCCCGCTGTACATGCTGATGCTGGTGCACCTGCTGAATGCCTTAACAGAAAAAAAGCCTGCACTGAAGTTCGCAGGCTTCGGATTACTTATCGCGTTCACAGCAGGCATGGCCTTTCATTTTTCGAAATGCGCAAACCTCAGCTACGCCAGCAACTGGAACTTTGATGCCGATACAAAGCAGATGCTGCTCGACCTTGAAAAGGAAAAAGTGGCTTCAGGCAAACAAAAAATAAAGCTGGGAGTGACCTGGCTTTTTGAGCCGGGGATCAATTTTTACCGTGAGTCGAAACAGCTCGACTGGCTGGAAACGGTAACGAGGGAGGACGTTTCAAACGAATTCGACCTTTATTACATTGAACGGAATGACCAGGCCAAAGTGCAGCAGCAAAAGAAGGTCATTCATGAATATCCCGCTTCGGGAAGCCTGCTGATGAAATAGGATGCCGCCCGGTGCCGCTAATACAGCGCTTCGAGCGAAATGTCATCTGCGTAAAGCGGCAAACGCGCCTCATCCAGCAGCTTGATCGAAATGATCTCTTTCTTATGAGAGTTATAAAACACTTCCACATAATAGGAGTCTTCCACGAGGTATAGCAGCAGGCAGTAATTTTTCACTTTAATGCTGCTTACAAATTCGCCTTTCCAGGTAATATCCACCTGCTCATCCATGGTGAGTACCTCGAATTTTTCTCTTTTGTTCATGGTAATAAAATTTGAGTTGTTCCGGTAATTCCCGGGTAAAAAGTAAAGCCTGGAAATACGTGTTTTCTGTTCTGTGTTAAAACAAATATAAATGGAAAAAGCGTTTTTAAAAAGCCGACTTATTCACCATTTTTCAACAGGTACCCAAAGGATATGCCAGCAATAACAGGCAATTAACGGCATCAGGCATTTTTATCCGCGAAGAGCGATTATTCGTAGACAACCCTTCGGATTAAGCCGACACAAAACTGGAAAGTACTGTTGAAGTAAGCGGGCTGATCAGGAGGCAAGCTCGTTCAGCGTGAGCCAAGCCATTAACCCTGCGCCTGTTTCGAGGGCGTTTTCATCGATATCGAATGTGGCGGTATGCACGCCGCTGGTGATCCCTTTCGCTTTATTGCCTGTTCCGAGGCGGTAAAAACAGGCAGGCATCTGCTGTGAGAAAAAGGCGAAATCCTCCGCGGTCATCCGCATCGGCAGCTCTTCCACATTTTCAGCACCCACATATTTCTCTGCCGCTTTGCGGGCAGCATTGGTAGTTTGTTCGTCATTCACTAAAAACGGATAGCCTTTCGCCACGTTGAACTCACAGCTCCCGTTCATCTTCAGCGCGATCTCTCCCGCCATCTTTTTCATTTTCTCATGCGCTTCGGCTCTCCATTCTTCATTCATGGTGCGGAAGGTCCCTTCT
>Ga0157372_10004435_pt1 | contig 14968 bp, 13 predicted proteins | sample C55metaG_FD_115307 | JGI IMG/M metagenome (GOLD analysis project Ga0157372, IMG submission 115307) | Corn rhizosphere microbial communities from Kellogg Biological Station, Michigan, USA - C5-5 metaG | ecosystem: Host-associated > Plants > Roots > Rhizosphere > Soil | place: USA: Michigan... | reverse complement strand
CCCGGCTCGGGCGGCAGGACCGCTGCGTCCCCGAGGACGCCGTCTGCGGCCTGCGTGGGATCGACGTCGCTCACGCGCCCGAGCCTACGACCATCGACCGGCGGCTGCAGGAGTGGCGTGTCTCGGCGCGAACGGCTCCCGCATGCATCCGGGAATCCTCCAGCCGGTCACGCGACGGCGATCGCGGTTCGCGCGCCGGTCGCTCTTTCGCCGCCGCCGCGCCGTCGTGATCGACCTCCGCGGCCTGCGGAGGATGCGAACCGTTTCCTGACAGCCGCGAAACAGATCGGGCGTACGTTCTCGGCTGTGATTCACCGGCGTGTCATCGTCGTGGTCGTCGTCCTCTCACTCGCCGTGGCCGGCGGAACCGCGCGCGCGGGGTTCACGCCCGCCTGGAGCTACGTCCCCGCGTCGCTGCGTGCGCACCTTGCTGCCGAAAGCGGCGGTGTGCTGTTCCTTCCCGCGAGAACGCCCGATTTCTATCGCTACCGCTCCGGCGCGACCGTTGCGAACGGGAAGCTGGCGGTGACCTTCACGAACCGCGTCCGCATCCGCGAGGGCGTGTGGCAGTGGACGAAGAAGACGTTCGTCTGGAACGCCCAGCGCTACGCAGGCGACTGCACGTCGTTCGCGACGGCCGACAAGACGCTCCAACTCTCGGGCAACAAGGTGTACTGGTCTGCCGCGAGCGGGATTGCGTGGCGGTGCGTCAAGGACGCGCGCGGTCGTGGCTACGTCCTCAGCGCCTCGAGTGCGTCCAGCCTCGGCGTCGGCGGGCTCGCGTCGGCGGTCGCGAGCGGCCTCGACGTCAGCCGGCGGACGTCGGCCGTCACCGTTGCGCTGACCGTGAAGCCGGGGGCCGTTCGTCGTGGCGGAGTCGTGCTCGTGAGCGGCGTGGCGGGCGGCTGCACCGCCGGCGACCAGGTCACGATCAGCTCACGCGCGTTCGCCGCGACGCACAGCTTCGCCGGCATCCCCGCGGTCTTCGCGCAGGTCGGCTCAGCCGGGCGCTTCTCCACACAGGCCCGGATCCCGGCCACTCGGCGACCTGGGACCTACGTTCTCACGGCCCGGTGCGGTGGCGGAAATCTCGGAGTTTCCGCACGTCTTACGGTCAAAGCCTGAGCCGAACGTCCCCGGTGGGTCGTCCCTGGCGTACCTTCCGGCCATGGCCATGTTGAGGGTGTGCGTCCATCCCGGGTGCGGGACGTTCACGCTCGGCGAGCTGTGCCTCGAGCACGAGCAATCGCCGGCGCAGCGCCTCGACCGGCCGCGCGCTCGCACCGTGCCGGTGCTCGCGAACGGTGTGCGTACGCAGCGGCACGTCCCGGACGCAAAGGGGAAACAGTCCGGCGTCTAGGATGAGCGGCGAGCACATGCGCCGCCGCCTTCTCTTCTTCGTCGCTCTGGTGGTGCTCGCACTGCCTTCTCTCGCAACGGCCGGACTAGGTTTCTCGTTGAAGCTGGGCTCGACGTTCACGATCACCGGCCGGACCGGTTCGGACGCAGGCAAGCACACGCGCGCCCTCGGCAAAGTCGTTCTCTCCGGCCGCTGGGGAGTGGGCCCGTGGCACGTGCTCAAGACGACGACGACCGACAGCGACGGGGGCTATCGCTTTACGATCACGCCGCGACGTCGCGGCAACCTGACACTTCGCATCGCGCCGCCCGATCACCACGCGCGGCGTTACCTCCTACACGTCTCCTAGCTCCGGGGGGCGGCCTCGACGGCAACCTCGCGCGCGTCGCCTTCCTTCTTGCGCACGACGGTGTAACCCTTCGCGACGCTGACGACCTCTTCGACGTCCGGGTCCTCGTGCCCGGTGCTGACCACGAATTGATCGGGGTGCGATCGAATCAGCTCGTACGCCTCGACGCCCACGGCGACGCGCTCCATGCAGTCGAGACGGTCGCACTCGCAGATCATCTGCAGCGGCTCGCGCTCCGCCACCGCGAACGAATGTTGGAGCTGCTGGATGCGCTCGTTCACGTTCCTGAACACCGCTTCGTTGGCCGCTTTCCGCCGTTCGATCTCACTCATGGTCGTGGGGTCTACCCGAGTGTGGGGGAGTTCACTCCTACTCGGTCCGGGCGGCTGGGCGCGACCAGCCGACGGGCTAGGGCAGCGGCCGACGGCGGGAGGCAGACTACGAACCGCGCGCGCAGGTCGACCGGGGCTGGTCGGAGCGGGCACGCCGCAGGCCGCTCCCTTGACCTCCGAACTGCGGCTACGGGAGGCCTGCGCGCACACCTCTCTCGATAGTGTCGGACGCGTGGATGCCGCGCGCTCGATCACGGTCATCGGGTGTCACGCGGGCGGTGAGGTCGGGAACGTCGTCGTCGCCGGTGTCGATCCACCGGCAGGTGCAACTGTCCGCGAGCAGATGGAGACGCTGCGCGCAGACGACCGGCTGCGTCGTTTCCTGTTGCGCGAGCCGCGTGGATCGGTCGCGTCGCACGCGAACGTGATCGTGCCGGCGACGCGTGAGGATTGCGCGTTCGGCTACGTGATCATGGAGCCCACCGAGTACCCGCTCATGTCGGGCTCCAACACGATCTGCGTCGCGACCGTCCTGCTCGAGACCGGCCTGGTCGCGTTGCGCGAGCCGGAGACGGTGGTGCGGCTCGAGGCGCCCGCCGGAGTCGTCGAGGTGCGGTGTGCCTGTCGCGACGGACACGTCGAGAGCGTGGAGCTGACCAACGTGCCGTCGTACGCGACGCACCTCGACGCAGCGCTTGACGTTCCCGGCGTCGGGAGCCTCACGGTCGACGTCGCCTTCGGCGGCATGTGGTATGCGATCGCGGATGCGTCGGCGCTCGGGTTCGAGCTCGTGCCGAACGAGGCGCGCGACCTGTGCGCCGCCGGCGAGGCGATCCGCGTCGCCGCACGCGAGCAGCTCTCCGGCGACGTGTCGATCGTCCAGCTCGCCGGGCCGTGGCAGGGCGTGGGGGCCGCGTCCCGCAACGCGGTCGTCATCGCACCGGGGCGCCTCGACCGGTCGGCGACCGGCACCGGCCTCTCTGCGCGGATGGCGGTGCTGCACGCGCGCGGCCTGATGCGCGTCGGCGACTCGATGACGCACGCCTCCGTGATCGGGTCGACGTTCGAGGGGCGGATCGTCGCCGAGGCGGGCACGGGGATCGTGCCGGCGATCCGCGGCAGCGCGTTCATCACCGGCCGCACCGAGCTCTTCGTCGACGATCGCGATCCCTACCCGGAGGGCTATCTGTTGAGCGACACCTGGCCCGGTGACGACGTACAGCACTGACCCGCGCGCAGCCGTTCTCACACCGGTCTACCGCGACGGCGACGGGGAGCTGCGGATCGTGTTGATCGTCCGGACGGATCACGGCCACCACGGGGGCCAGCTGGCGTTTCCGGGCGGCCGCGTCGACGCCGACGACGAGAGCCTCGTCGCGACCGCCCTCCGCGAGGCCGAGGAGGAGATCGGACTCGATCCTTCGGTGGTCGAGATCGTGGCCGAGCTGTCGCCGGTCCGCAGCGGCCCGACGAACATGGACGTCTACGCGTTCCTCGGACGCATTCCGACCGGCCTCGAGTGGCGACCGAACCGCGAGGAGGTTGTGGAGGTGCTGACGCCGACCGTGGCCGAGCTCTGGGACCCGGCGATCCGCCGCGAGCACCTGTTCACGAACGCCCGCTGGCCCGAAGGGCTGCTCGTCGACGGCATTCCCGTGGGCGATCGGGTGCTCTGGGGGATGACGCTGCGCCTGCTCGACGATCTCGTGCCTCGGCTCCTCGCGGGAGAGTGGGCGGAGGCACTGCGCTGACCGAAGGTTGGCGGAGCTCGGCGCCGAAAGACACCACGTGGGAGGGTGCGCGTCAATCGAACAAGTAAGTCGGGCAGGACTCCCGGGGATCCGTCGGGTCGCGTACGCGTTCCGTCGCCACCGGGCGAGGGGCAGTTGAGTCTCGCCGAGTATCCGAGGTACGTTGGGCTCGACGTCAGCTCGGAGGCGGTGCGAGCCTGTCAAGCGCGGTCTGCGGTGCCTCGACGAAGCAGTTCAAGGTCGTCGTCGACTACAACGTCGAGCAGGCCCATCTTGCCCTCTCACTCGACGTTTATCACCTCGTCGAAGATGCGGCGCCGCGCATCCTTCGTCGTGTTCGAGAGGGTCTCCCCGTCGAAATGATCCACTTCGTTGTCGGAACGCGTGCGCAGCTGTTCAAGCTCGCCCCGATCATGCTCGAATGCCGCGACCGCGATCTTTCGTGGCGCTGGGTGTACACGGCTCAGCATCGCGAGACGATCGCAGGAACGGTCGAGATGTTCGGTCTGCCCGGGCCGGACTACGTGCTCGTTGACTGGGAGACAGAGGCAAAGTCGGTAGGCCGCATGGCCCGCTGGTTCGCGACGATGCTGCTCGCCCTGCCGCGTGCCCGTCGCATTCTCGCCGGTGATACCGGGCCTGATCACGTGATCCTGACGCACGGCGACACGTTCACTACGTGGCTCGGAGCTCTGTTTGGCCCGCTGACGCGAACGAAGGTGCTTCACGTCGAGTCCGGCCTCCGCAGCTTCCATCTGTTCCAGCCGTTCCCGGAAGAGATCAACCGGCTGATCGTGTTTCGGCTCTCGAGCTACCTCGCATGCCCGAACGACGCTGCGGTCGCGAACGTGCGTCGGTACAAAGGCGAGGCGTTCAACACCGGGGGCAACACGCAGATCGACACCCTGCGGTTCGGGCTGGATCACCTCGACGACGCCGAAATCGAGGTTCCCGACGAGCCGTTCGCCGTCGCGACGATCCACCGATACGAGAACGTTTACAAGCGGGAGCGGTTCGCGGAAATCGTGTCGATTCTCGAGCGCGCCGCTCGGGATCGGGTCGTCCTGTTCGTTCGACACCCGGTGACGGACATGCGTCTGCAGAAGCATGGCCTACGCGAACGCCTCGAAGCCAACCCGCGGATTCGGCTCCTGCCGCGGCTGCCTTACCTTTCCTTTCTCCGGCTCGTCACCGCAGCAGATTTCGTCGTGAGTGACGGGGGCGGGAATCAGGAAGAGCTTTCGTATCTCGGTGTCCCCACGCTCATCATGCGTGAAGCGACCGAACGTCCCGAAGGGCTCGGCGCAAACGCGGTGCTTGCCGGCTCCGACTCGAAAACGATCCACGACTTTCTCGACGATCCCGCTCGGTTTCGCCGGCCGAGAATCCTTCCGAGTGTCTCACCGACAGCGGTCATCGTCGACTTCCTCGTCGAGCGCGGCTTCGGTTCAACCTAACGAAGGTCCTTGTTCGTCTCCATGTCGAACCACATGGCGAACAGTGTGAACAGGACGGAGAACGTCATCATCAGCGCGACCAGAATCGCGAGCCCCGCCGTCGGCGGATGATCGGAAAAGTGCCGCCCGACCGAGTAGCTGCCGAGTGCGAGACCGATGAGAAAGCTGAAGAAGCCGGCCATGTAGAAGAAGACGAGCGGATGGAAGTCACGGATGACGTAGCGGTGCCCCATCCGCCAGAAGAACCCTTTCATCAGCAGCCACGAGATGCGCGGGACGGCTGAGCGAAGGCGGATCCCTGACTTCTCGCCGATCCCGTAGATCGGACGGGACGGCACGTCCCGAACGCGCGCCGACCAGACATTAAGGTGCACGAGCATGTCATTCGGATAGCCGTAACGCGGATAGACGTTCTCGAGGTCGAGCAGCTCGAGCATCCGGCGGTTGATTGCCGTATAGCCCGCTTGCGAGTCCGCAACGTGCCAGTAGCCGGACGCGATCTTCGTCAACAGCGAGAGCATCGCGTTGCCGAGGTAGCGGTAGTGCGGGATCAGCTTCCACGCCTCGCCGGTGAAGAGTCTGTTTGCCTTCGTGTAGTCGACCTCATCACGTACGACGGGCAACGCGATGTCGCGCAACTCTTCCGGATCCATCTGGTTGTCTGCGTTCATGACGCAGACGACGTCGAACTTCTCCTCGAGCGCTGCTTGGTATCCAGCGATCACGGCGGCGCCGGCGCCTCGATTCCGCTCCTGGGAGATGACCTTGATGCGCGGGTCCTTGGCGGCGCAGGCGAGTGCCCGTTCGAGGGTACTGTCCTTGCTCGCGTCGTCGACGACAAAGATACGGTCAACGAAGCTGGGAATCCCGGCCAGGGTGTCCGGGAGCAGCTTTTCCTCGTTGTAGGCGGGAATCACGACCGCGGTCGATTTGCTCTCGATCATCGGCATCTGTTTCGGCCTGAGGACGCGATTTCCTTAGCCGTCCAGGACCGAGCTCGAGACCGGCGATTGCAGCGCCGGGAAGTGACACGACGACGGAGAGTAAGAAGAAGAGGAAACCCGTGGCGAAAGCGGGATCCGCTCCGACGCCCAGCTGCCCGAAGAAGTTGACGAACATTGCCTCGCGGACGGCGAGCCCATTGATCGTGAACGGGACGAGCATGACGAGGAAGAGAAGAGGACCAAAGACGTAATACGGCCGCGGCGAGATGTCGACGCCCACCGACTTACCCACGAGCCAGATGCCGAGGATCCGCGCAGCTTGGACGAGAACGCTGATCACGGTGGCTTCGACGAGAACCGTCCTGTGCTCGCGGTAGCCGTGGAGGCCGTCGTAAACGGTACGGGCTGCGGCCTCCGCCCGGAAGCGGCGTAGAAGAGGACCGAGACGGGCGAGCGTGCGCCGCATCCGCCGTGAGAAGAGAACCATGCCGACCGCGGCTGTGCATACGACCAGCAACAGCTCGATCCAGAGATACGGGCCAATCTCCATCGAGCCGAAGGCGAGGGCGAGACCGATCGCCGCGAGCAGAAGCGTTGATGCGCCGCCGAGGATCCGCTCCATCAGCACCGATCCGACGATCGCCGGTGCTTCTCCGCGGTAACGACGGGTGCCCGAATAGATACGGGTCGCGTCGCCGCCGAGCGAGGTGGGCAGCAATTGTCCTGCCCCGTAGGACACGAAGTAGGTGCGCACGAGCCACCCGATCGGTGCCTCCACACCGCGAGCGCGCAGGAGTCGCTGCCAGCGCCAAGCAAGCGGCCAAACTGCGACGAGCCAGATCAGAGTCGCCGCGACGAGCGGCGTCGGGTGTGCGTGGCCTACGACGTCGGCTGTCCGTCGAAGATCGATCTTCCAGACGATGTAGCTGACACACAGGCCGCTGAGCGCGAGGGTTGCCCCTGCTCTGGCGGCCGCGCGCGCGGGAGATGCGCGGCGCGTCTGCGCCATGCGCCTAGGTTGCAGCCCTGATACAGCCGGGTTTTGTGGGCGCGACCGATGCTGCAGCTTCGTGAAGTCCAGTCATCTTGACGATCACCGGACGGGACCAATTGTCTGGGATCTCGCTCAGGGAGCGGATGGACATCGTGAACGGGCTGCGAAGCGACGTGCATGCGAAGCGGGCGCTTGCACCGGCTGCGATCTTGAACTTCTGATTGCCAAGAAAGACCGTCGCCGCAGGGAACTTCTTCGGCCGGAAGAGGGTGAACGTGACGTGCTTGGCCCGCCCGGACCCCCACACATCGAGCTCGCTATACGGCGACAGGAACCCGTTCGACAACTGGCCCTTGACCAGATCGACGAAGCGCGGCGCCGCCGTGCCCGTCGTCCGGTACAGGACGAGGTCGTCTGCATGGTGAACAGGGACTGCGCCTTCGATCATGGCATGCGTTCCCTGGCGGTTGTACAGGAAGTAATCGGATCCTGTGAGGAAGGCGCCGTTCGATCCGACCTGGAGTGGCGTCTTTGCATAGTTGTCGGTCCCGAACGTGGGCCTGATGACGAATTCTCTCTTGATGGACCGGTTCCAGTACAACGCGAGGAGCATCGGCTCGCGTGCCGACGACGGCGTCGCGATGAGCGTCACGGGTTTGTTTCCCACCGCATGGTCCACCCACTCGAGAACGTTTGGCTGCGGTGCCGGGTGTGTCTCGATGTCCCACCGGGTCGTTTGAATCGTGATCACGGCGGAGATCGCGATCGCGACAGGAACGGCCAGGCCGGCTACGAGCCTGTGAGCGGTGAGGAGTGCCAGTACCGAACCGATAGTGATCCCGAGGGCGACGATGAGCCCGGCGATCGTCGTCGACGTGTGGCTCTGCAGCCAGTTCACCGCGACCATGGACTCCGAGTCGAAGGAGATGGCGTGCTTGCTGTAGCGCGTCACCGGGAGGTAGGCCGCGGCTCCTGCGAGTGCCGCCGCGACGATCAGGACGAGCCGGCCGTGCGGGCGTCCGCGCTGGAGATACATGAAGAAGGACACTGCGGCCAGCGGAAGGAGGACAAACAGATAGCGCTCTCGGAAGCGTCCCTCGATCGCAGAGAGCACGCTGACCTCTGCGAGCAGGCTGAGCGCAAAGACCGAAACGACGATTGCAAACGCGCGCTGCGCCCTCGCCTGCGGCCGAATCAAACCGGCCACCGCGCCCGGCACGATGACCGCGCCCGTGATCCCGGCGAGTAGGTACGCCTGGAGGGGAATCCACGTGAGCGTCGAGAGCGAGAACGAACCTCGGCCGAACTGGTAGTAACCGAGCGCTCCAACGACGGCACCGAGGAATACCGGAGCAAGAGCCCCGAACGCGATCGCGTGCTTGCGAAACGCGTGACGGCGGTCGAGCCAAAGCGCACCCGCGATGTACCCGACCGCGATCACGAAGTACTGGAGGCGCGCAAGCGTCGCCAGCAAGGTGAGTGCCAGGAAAGCGGTCTGGCTGCGCGGCGAAGGGCGGTCGAGCGCCCGAACCGCCGCCGCGATCGCGCCGATCGCAAGCGGGTAGGCGATGAAGTCGGAAATAGTGACCGGGATCCACACGAGCGCCGGAACGACGATGGCGTAGAGCGAGCACATGTAGCCCTGCGACCGACCAAGGCCAACGAAGCGGGCGAGGAGATAGACGGGTACGACGACCAGGGAGGCTGCCACTGCGTTCTCGATCTGGATCAGCTGATACGCGGTCGAGGTCGAGAAGAACCGCCAGAGCGGTGCGGCGAGCAGAGGCTGCAGGATTGCCGGGAAGCGCGCAGGGTCGCCGTGGATAGTCAAGTGCCCGTGGGCGATCGAGCGACTGAGCCCGGCGTAGACCCACTCGTCCGGCCAGTAGCTGGTGACGTGATGACGCAGCGCGAGCAGACTGCGGACCAGCGCGGACGCGAATGCCAGACCTCCAAGGACGACGGTCGGCGAAAGCGCGAGCGACCGCTGCGCGATGCGGTCCATTGTCGAGTGGGGGGCGGCGATCACAGGGGCTGCTTTCAGGTTAGGTGGTGTCGGTCGAGCAGTTACCGAGGACCGAGTCGTTGCGCAACGAAATCGTGTCCTTCAGTTCGTACGTGCGCTCGGGTCGGCTAAGAGGATCGCGGTTCACGGGCATGTCGGTGGCTACCGCTTGCAGTCCGGTCGGGGGGCAGGACATCGACCAGATTTGGGCCGTGGTGACGTAGTCGACCTGGAAGACGGCATCCGACGAGCTGCAGTCGCCGCTGATTGTCCGGTACACCCCGAAGCGATGCCCCGCGCTGTCCTTCTGCACCGTGCACCACTGCACCGTGTTGCTCGAGCTCGTCGTGACGGCGATGCAGATATTCGGATCGACAGAGAGGTTGAGGATGAAGCCGGTCGTGCCGTTCGCGTACGTCGTCTGCTGCACTCGCGCCGCGCTCGCGCAGTGGATGTCGCGTCGCAGCCGTTGCAGGGTGAGTCGTGCCGCCTCCTGGTCGTCCGCGCGGTGCGTCTGGTCGACCTCGGTCCTGCTGGCAGAGCTGAACGCGTCGGCGATCGAGCCGATCACGATCAGGAGCAGCGACATCACCACGAGCGTCTCGATCAACGTGTAGCCCGCCTGACCCAGCAGGCGCGCGGGAAGAGAACGTTGCCGGCCGCCCATCGCACTACAGGTGTCGGCCGTTCGCAGGCTCTCGCAACCCCCCGGAAGGGGGAGGAGTCTCGACGCTCTTTCTTTCGATAGTGGGAACACGTTCGATCGTTCGCGCGGCAACTCGACACGGGAGCTCACTTAGATGGTTCAGCGGGTCCTACTCCGCCTCATTCGACAGGCACGATCGGAATCCGGCCAGTCGCTCGTGCTCGCGTTCATCGTCATGTGCGCGCTGTCGATCACTGTCGGCGGCGTGATCAGCTACTCGACGAGCAACGAGAACCAGTTCGGACGGGACCGCCAACTAGACCGCGCATTCCACATTGCCGAGGCCGGCCTCAACAACGGCATCGAGGTCGTCGAGAACAAGGACCCGTCGAACGATCCGACGGATATTGGCAAGCGTTACCCAGTAACACCGGGAGCGACGTACTCGCTCTCGCTCGACGGCGGTCGAGGTACGTACTACGTGCAGAAGTACGCAGCAACCTCGCCCGAGTGCACGACGCATGCCGGGTCGGCGCCGAATGCCTGTTGGGTCGTCATCGCAACCGGCAACTCACCGGACGGGAAGATCTTGAAGCAGCTCCAGGAGTCCGTGTACTGGCGTACCGTGACCGCTCCGGTCGACGACGTCTACGGCTACGGGCTATTCGTCGACAACGCGCCCGGCCCGGGCGACTGTGTCTTCACGAACGGCTCGCCGACCCTTCAGATCGACAACGTCTGGATCAACGGCGACTACTGCCCCGTCGGCGGCGCGACGCTACAGCCTACGGCGGACGGTGTCGGATCCGTCTATATCGGTGGAACCTATGAGGGGACGAACAACAGCTACATCGGCAAGCCTTCGCTCCGTTACAAGACCGTCAACGTCCCGGGCGGTTGCACAGTTCAACGCTCCGTGAGCAACTGCGATGCGTCCGCGAACATCTTCTCGACCGACCCCGCGCCCGGGGCGGTGGGCTCCCCGTTGCAGAAGCCCGACATCGGCATCGCGGCCGCGGCGCTCTACGCATCGGCCGACTGGACGGACAACTCCGGCTGCACTCCGGCGGGCACGCCTTCGCCGTTCGACAACACCGCGGGCGTGAACCAGAGCATGGGCACAGTCACCCTCTTCACGGGCTCGAGCTACGACTGCACGATCACCGATCACGATGGCGTGAAGCATCGCCTCGCGTGGAACGCCACGACGAAGACGCTCAGCGTCCTGAATGGCGTTTACATCGACGGGAACGTCACTTTTCCGAACAGCGGGAGTCAGACCATCTACTCCTACGGCGACTTCGCCGACGGCACGAAGAGCAATGGGACGATTTATGTGAATGGGATCATGGACGGTTCGAGCGCCGCGAGCGTTTGCGGGCCAGGCACCGCTACTGCGAGTCCCAACTACGGCTGCCCGTTGCGGTGGAATCCCGATCCCAGCACCGGCGGCGGCTCGCTCGGCTTCGCCGTCATCAACCCCACCGACGCACAGACCGGCTTCAGCATGACGGGCAACGGCGAGCTCGACATCACGCTGATCGTCAACCAGGGCTACGCGGACACAGGCGGCACGATCATCGCCGGGCCGGTGCTCGCCGACCATGCGGAGATCGGGGGTAACGGCGGGTTTGTCGTTCCGGGGAACCCGCCGAGTGGCACACCCACCGACGTGACCACAGAGGCAGCCTGGGTCGTCCAGCCCGGCGGCTGGAAGGAGCAGAAGTAGGACCGGCGCCGCGTGCGCCGAACCTGCCGCTCCAGATGGCCCCAGTGCTCCGGAGACTCCGCCGTGACGACGGCCAGGGGCTGATCGAGCTCATCGTCGCGCTGACGATCCTCGCAGTCGGCATCGGTGCGGTCCTGACCGTGCTGACGGGAAGCGCGCTCTCCCTTCAGCGCTCGGACCAAAAGGGAACGGCGCTTACTCTCGCCGAGACGCAGCTCGAGCTCTATCGCAACCTTGCCTACGCAGACATCCGACTCGACGATGCAAGCTGGAGCTCGGCACCGCTGACCAATCCCGCCGACCCGTACTTCACGGCGCACACCTCCGACAGCACGATCCCGAGCGGAGCGGAGGCCGGCGAAGTCATCGACACGGGGACGGACATCGACACCGGGATGGCCAACACAACCTGCGTGGGAAGCCCTCCGGAGTGCCAGGCGGTTCGGACTGTCACCGGCCCAGACCACCGCCAGTACCGCATCGACACCTACATCACGACGGTGACACCGACCGACGACGGTACGTCCTCGGGAACAGTCGTCGGCAAGAGTGTCCGCCAGGTGACGGTCATCGTGCGCAACGCACAAATCGCCTCACTGCCGATTCTCGCGCGGAACACCTCCACCTTTTCGAAAGTGAACGCCGCGGCGTTCGGCGGTAAGGCAGTCCCGAACCTGACCTTCGACGTTCCGAGGGCGTGGGTGACGAGTGTCTCCGGCTCCAGAATTCCAGTGTCGTCGATCGGCGTGACCGTATCGAACGGGCTTTATCCGCTGTCGGCGGGCACCAAGTCGGGTACGCTCGACATCTGGGCGATCGCGGGCGCGTCCTCGCCGTCGCCGCCGTGCGGCACCGGCAGTTCCGGCTGGACGTTGATCGGCCAGGCGGCGGTCGACAGTGGGAACGTCACCTACCACCCGATCGGCGTCGGGTTGGATGTCGCCGCCGGAAACACGTATTGGTGGTATGCGAGTTTCAGCGGCGACGATTCGAACGAAGCACGAACCTCCCGCTGCAGCCCGTCGATGACGACGACGAAGGTGCAGGCGAGCAAGTGGTCGCCGTCGATCTCCGTGAGCGCACCGTCGACGGCGACAACGGGGGTTCCGGTCGACGGTTCGAAGTTCACTGCGACGCTATCGAATTCATCGCCTGGGGCAACGGGCACGATCCACATCAAGTATGTGCCAGCGGGCAGCGGTCCGTCTCCATGTCCGGCTGGAACCGAGCTCGGGACCGTGCCTGCGACCGGCGATGGCCAATTCAGCCAGGCGAACGCGTTCCCTGCATCGACGGCGGGAAAGTACTGGTGGTGGGCGACGTACGACGGCGACTCAGCCAACAACGCCGCAACAAGCGTCTGTGGAGCGGGTATGCCGTCGACCGACGTGAACAGCGGCGCCACGCCGAGTGGATCGCCGCAACTGCTCGACGTGAACCACGACGGGAAGGTCGACCAGGTGACCGTGACATTCAACAATTCACTTCAGGCCTGTGCCAATCCGTGTACGAGCGGCTGGACGCTCTCGAATGCCCCCGGCGGGGCAACTCTCTCGTCTGTGACCGTGGCTGGATCGACGGCCACGCTGAACCTCGCAGGCGCGGGGGTAGACACGTCCAATGGAACGTTCACCGTGCAACTCGACTCGAGCGGCGACCTTCTCGACTCGACGGGGCGCCACGCGACGGTTCCGGCCGGGACGATTGTGGTCGACAAGGCAGCCCCAGTTCTCATGACCGCGACGACCACCCCGGGCTCGACGACGAACCGGATGCAGCAGAACGACACGCTCGATCTCACCTTCAGCGAAGTGGTGAAGCTGCCGGCCGGCGCGTTCACCGTCACTGAGAACCGGAGCAATGGGTCGGCCACGCTGACGATTCCGAATCTCATCCAGACTGCATCGATTGCGAACGGCTACCTCGGAGGCAACAACTCGAGCGGTTCCGCGACCGCAACCGCGACCCTGACAAACGGTGGCAAGACGATCCACATCGTGGTCGGGGCCGTCACGACCACAGGCAGCGGTCTCGGAACCGGAAGCGGCGGGACAGCGATTGCGCCTGCTGCGGGCGTCACCGACAGCGCAGCGAACGGCGCCGTGACTACGGTCACCCGCAGCGCAAGCCCGCTGTTCTGATCCGAGTTCGACGAGGCTTGATGCGAAAGTCGGGCGGGTTCGCAGGGGCCCGCGCCAAGACGAAGGAGTCCGTGTGCAGGCCAGCCGTCGGTCGGTGGCCGGCGACGCGGATCTCGTCGCGCCCGCCGTCGCCCAGGCTGCGATCGAGATCAGCTCGGACTGCCGGTTCCTCGAAGAAGGCGACGAACACGCTTCGCTGCCGACGACCGGGGTAGTTGGGCTACCTCTGGGGTGTCCGATTCGTGCTGTTGACCGACGTCGACGGTGACCCGCTCGGGTGCACGATCACGCCGGCCAACGAGCCAGGACTTCGAGCCGCCGGCTGATCTCCACACCGGCACCGCGGGCGAGATCGTGATCGCCGGCACAGTCTTCCGGGGACGCGGCAGGCCGCTTTGGTCAGCGGCACCGCGAAGCCCACGGCGTGCCTACAGGGCGAGGAAGGCGGCGACGACGTCCGGGTCGAACTCGAGCCCGGCCTTCGCCTGGATCTCGTCGCGCGCCTCGTCCTCGGAGAGCGCGTCGCGATACGGCTGGTCGTTCGTCATCGCGTCGTACGCGTCGACGACCGCGAAGATGCGCGCGGCAATCGGGATCTCGGCTCCGCGCAGCCCGCGCGGATAGCCGGAACCGTCCCATCGCTCGTGATGACAGGCGATCACCTGACGCGCCACACCGCCGAGCGCCGGCACCGGAGCGACGATGCGCTCGCCGAGCCAGGGGTGCTCGCGGATCTCGTCGACCTCCGCCGGCGAAAGTGCGCCGGGCTTGAGGAGCGTCACGTTGGAGACACCGATCATGCCGATGTCGTGCAGCCGGAACCCGTAGGCGAGCTGAGGCTCGAGGGCCATCTCCGGCGCCACGACCTCCGCGAGTTGCAGCGCAAGCTGCGTGACGCGCGCGGTGTGGGCTGAGGTCTCGCCGAAGCGCCCCCGCCGGTAATCGTGCAACTCGAGGGCCCGGGCGAGCGCCTCAACGGTCGCCGCCGTGCTCTCCAGCTGCTGTGGTTCCTCTGTCAGTCTCTCGCTCACGATTCCATTGCGGCGCATCCCACCTTGGCGCCGCCCTGCCAAGTGTCAATACCCATTCAAGGTGGTGTATCGGACAGATCGCGCCGGACCTGAGGAATGAAACCCTTTCGGGGGCGAAAACGGTGGATCGAGGGGTGTGGACGAAGTTCGGCTAAATGATTCGCCACTGTCTGCCGATAGGGCGAAGGTGAGCCTCCACGACATCCTTTCCCAGGCCGTCGATCTCGGT
>Ga0157372_10004434_pt1 | contig 14969 bp, 9 predicted proteins | sample C55metaG_FD_115307 | JGI IMG/M metagenome (GOLD analysis project Ga0157372, IMG submission 115307) | Corn rhizosphere microbial communities from Kellogg Biological Station, Michigan, USA - C5-5 metaG | ecosystem: Host-associated > Plants > Roots > Rhizosphere > Soil | place: USA: Michigan... | reverse complement strand
GATGATCGTCCGGCTGATCGTGCTCGTGATCGCGTGGTCGATCACCTCCGGCGTCGTCATCTTGCGGTAACGGCGGAACGACTCGCGGATCCGGTCGAAGATGACGACCGACTCGTTCACGGAGTAGCCGAGCACGGCGAGCACCGCGGCGAGCACCGAGAGCGAGAACTCCCACTGGAAGAACGCGAAGAAGCCGAGGATGATGACGACGTCGTGCAGGTTGGCGACGATCGCGGCGACCGAGAACTTCCATTCGAAGCGCAGCGCCAGGTAGATCATGATGCCGATGACGACGAAGGCGAGCGCCTTCGCGCCGTCCTGCGCGAGCTCCTTGCCGACCTGCGGGCCGACGACCTCGCTGCGCGAGAGGACGACCGGCTCGGCGTCGCCGGCGGCGCAGACCTTGCGCGTGCCCGACGAGCCCGAGCTCGACGGCGCCGCGCGTTCCTCGACCTTGCCCTTCTCGGCGCCACACAGCGCCGCGAACACGCGATCGGCGAGTTCGCCCTGCTTGAGGTCGGCCCGCACCGGGACGCGGATCATCACGTCGCGCGAGCTGCCGAAGTTCTGTACCAGCACGTCGCCGAGGTTGAGCGACTCGACGGTGCTGCGGATCTTGGCGATGTCGGCCGGCTGCGCGTAGGCGGCCTCGATCACGTTGCCCCCGGTGAACTCGATCGAGTAGTGCAGGCCGCGCGTGAACAGGAAGAAGACGGCGGCGAGGAACGTCACCGCCGAGATGACGTTGAACACCAGCGCATGCCGCATGAACGGGATGTCGCGGTGGATGCGGAAGAACTCCATCGTCGTTGCGGCCTGGCAGGAACGTGGTGAGAGGGGTGGTCAGGTCTTGGCGGGAACGCTCGCGCCTGGCTTCCAGACCTGGCCGATCGAGACCGACTTGAGCCGCTTCTGGCGCCCGTACCAGAGGTTGACGAGGCCGCGCGAGAACAGCACCGCCGAGAACATCGAGGTGATGATGCCGAGGCAGTGGACGATCGCGAAGGCGCGGATCGGGCCCGAGCCGAACGCGAGCAACGCGAGGCCGGCGATCAGCGTCGTCACGTTCGAGTCGAGGATCGTCGCCCAGGCGCGCTCGTAGCCGGTGTTGATCGCCGACTGCGGGTTGGCGCCGCCGCGCAGCTCTTCGCGGACGCGCTCGTTGATCAGCACGTTGGCGTCGATCGCCATGCCGAGTGTCAGCGCGATCGCCGCGATGCCGGGCAGCGTCAGCGTCGCCTGCAGCATCGACAGCACCGCGACCAGGAGCAGCAGGTTGAGCGCGAGCGCGAGCGTCGAGATGACGCCGAACAGCAGGTAGTACGCGCACATGAAGAGCGCGATCGCGCAGAAGCCGCCGACGACGCTGTGGAAGCCCTTGTCGATGTTCTCGGCGCCGAGGCTCGGGCCGATCGTGCGCTCCTCGATGATCTCCATCGGCGCGGCGAGCGAGCCGGCGCGCAGCAGGAGCGCGACGTCGTTGGCTTCCGCGGTCGTCATCCGCCCCGAGATCTGGAAGCGGTTGCCGAGCTCGCCGCGGATCACCGGCGCAGTCACGACCTCGCCCTTGCCCTTCTCGAAGAGCAGGATCGCCATCCGCTTACCGATGTTCTCCCGCGAGACGTCGCGCATGATCCGCGCGCCGCGCGCATCCACGGTGAGGTGGACGGCGGGCTCCTGCGTCTGGCCGTCGAAGCCCGGTTGCGCGTCGGTCAGGTTCTCGCCGGTGAGCAGCACCTGGCGCTTGACGATCAGCGGCTGGCCGCCGCGCTCGGTGTAGCGCTCCGAGCCGAATGGCACCGGGCCGGCGCCGGTCATCGCCATGCGGCCTTCGCTCGACTCGTCGACCATGCGCATCTCGAGCGTCGCGGTGCGGCCGATGATGTCCTTCGCCTTGGCGGTGTCCTGGACGCCCGGCAGCTGGACGACGACGCGGTCGGCGCCCTGCTGCTGGATCACCGGCTCGGCGACCCCGAGCTCGTTGACGCGGTTGTGCAGCGTCGTGATGTTCTGCGTGATCGCCGCTTCCTGGACGCGCTTGATCGCGTCGGGCTTGAGGCTGCCGGCGAGCTTCCAGTCGGTTCCGTCCTGGCTCTCGGTCCAGACGAAGTCGGTCAGCTGGTCCGCGAGGACCGGGCGCGCCGCCGCGAGCGTCGCCTGGTCGCGAAAGCGCACGACGATGGCATTGCCGTCGCGCGTGATGCCGGCATGGCGGATGTTCTTGTCGCGCAGCAGCGTGCGCACGTCGCCTGCGGTCGATTCGGCTTTCTTGGTGAGCGCCGCCTGCATGTCGACCTGCATCAGGAAGTGGACGCCGCCGCGCAGGTCGAGGCCGAGGTACATCGGCAGCGCGTGCAGCGCGGTCAGCCAGCGCGGCGAGCGCGACAGCAGGTTGAGCGCGACGATGTAGGTCGGGTCGTTCGGGTCGGGGTTGAGCGCGGCCGAGAGCGCGTCCTTGGCCTTCCTCTGCGCGTCGAGGTCGGCGAAGCGCGCCTTCACCGAGTTGCCGTCGTACTGGACGAAGTCGGGCTGCAGGCTCGCCTTGGCGAGGATGTCCTCGACGCGCTGCTTCATCGACGCATCGAGCTTGACGGTCGCCTTGCCGCTCGAGATCTGGACGGCCGGCGCCTCGCCGAAGAGATTCGGCAGCGTGTAGACGATGCCGACGATGAGCGCGACCACGAGGATCGCGTACTTCCACAACGGATAGCGGTTCACGACGGGGGCCCTCGGACGCTAGGGCCTGCTCACTTGACCGTGCCTTTGGGCATCACCTGCACGACGGCACTGCGCTGGATCTGAATCTCGACGCCCTGGGCGATCTCGAGGCCAACGAAGGTCTCGCCGATCTTGGAAACCTTGCCGAGGACGCCGCCCGACGTGACCACCTCGTCGCCCTTGGCGAGGGCCTCGACCATCGCCTTGTGCTCCTTCTGCCGCTTCATCTGCGGCCGGATCATGATGAAGTAGAGCACCACGAACATGAGGATGAGCGGCAGCATGCCGCCCAGCCCGCCGAGCCCCATCGGATCGGTCGAGCCCGTGGCGGCCGGTGCCGCCTGGGCAAATGCTTCGGAAATGAACACGGGGAGGTCCTCTCGCGGCACAGGCGAAACGGCGCCGGCCAAAACCCGTCGATTGTAAGACCCGGTCGATTTCAGACCGGGGGAGCCACCGCCTCTTCACGCGCGGCGCCGCACGCTTGCCGCGCGGCCGGAGCGGCCGCAGCGACGAGACGCAGCGCGGTGATCTCCGACGGCGCACCGAAGCGCTTCGGCGGCCCCCAGTACCCGGTGCCGCGACTCGTGTAGACCCACATCGCGCGCCAGCGGTGCAGCCCCGCGGTGAACGGCTGCTGCAGGCGAACGAGGAAATTCCACGGCAGGAACTGGCCGCCGTGGGTGTGGCCGGAGAGCTGCAGGTCGAAGCCGGCGGCGGCTGCAGCGGCCGCGCTGCGCGGCTGGTGCGCGAGGACGATGCGCACCGCGGCGTCGGCCGGGCTGCCGGCGAGCGCGCCGGCGGGGTCGCTGACGTGGGTGCCGTCGAAGTGGCCGGCGCCGAAGTCGGTGACGCCGCCGACGACGAGCGCTGCGCCGCCGCGGCGAACGACGACGTGCTCGTTGAGGAGGACGCGGATGCCGAGCCGACGCAGCTCGTGCAGCCACTGCACGACACCCGAGTAGTACTCGTGGTTGCCGGTGACGAAGAAACTCCCTTCGCGCGAGCGCAGCTGCGCGAGCGGCGCGACGTCGGCGGCGAGCTCCCGCACGGTGCCGTCGACGAGGTCGCCGGTGATCGCGACGAGATCGACGTCGAGGCGATTGACGACGGCGACGACTCCGTCGACGTACGGCCGCTTGATCGTCGGCCCGACGTGGACGTCGCTGAGCTGCGCGATCGTGAAGCCGTCGAGCGCGCTCGGCAGCCCCGCGATCGGCACGTCGACGCGGACGACGCGCGGGACGCGGCGCGCGTTCGCAAAGCCCCACGCGGTGACGAGCAGCGCCGCGAGCGCGACGGCCTGCGCGCTCGGCTCGACGAAGCGCGCCGGCACGAGCGCATGCGGCGCCACCGCCGCGAGCACAGCCAGCGCGACGAGAGAGAGGTCGCGCGCCAGCGTCAGCACGAAGAGCGACGAGAAGAGTCCCATGCAGACCAGGCCCGTCCACGCGAGCTCGGCACCGAAGCGCCTGCGCCCGGCGCGGCGCGCACCGACGCCGTAGGGCAGCGTGAGCGCGGACACGGCCAGAAGCGCGACGAGCGCGATCGCAGCGACGAGCGAGCCGAGCGCGGGCGCGAGGCGCCAGCCGACATAGGCGTGGGCGAGCAGCGAGACGACGCCGAGCGGCATCGGGCGCACATGGGTGCAGCTGCGGCGATTGCAATGCGATCGGGCGGCGGCCGATCGATCTGTGCTCGGAGTCGATTGCCGCTCGTCGCGTCCCTTGCCCCAATGCCTCGGGCGCGGCGGGCCGGCCGCACACAACGACAAAGGAGACAGACAGGCTTCAGGTACGCGCGTTCGCCGCGGTCGCCGCCGCCGGCGGGCAACTAGGGACGATTCGTCGTCGCGCGCGTCTCTGGCGCGGCGGCGCTCACTCGCGCTCCATCCGCGCGAGCCGCGCCTGTTCGATCTGCCGACCGCGGACGCACTTCGGCGACCCGCTCATCGTCGGCGACTTGCACTCGCGCAGTGCGCAGAGCATGTGCGAGAACGTCGACAAACCACCGCACGCGCCCGCTGCGTGCGCCGCGGCAGTTTTCGTCCGCACTCCCGGATCGCGCGCCGGCGCGTGCCGCGAGGCGTCTCCCGCACGCGCGGCGACGAGATGGCGATCGACCGCGCGCCCGCCACGCGACGGCGTCGGCTTCGCCTCTTCGTCGGCGGCTGCGATCGACGGATCGTCGTCGACGGCAGGTGGCGCGTCGCTGGCGGCGACCGGCGAACTGGGAGCTGCCACGCTGGTCATCGTCTCCACCGGACCGGCACCGACGCTCTCGGGTGCGATCGCGATCGGCTGCGACGCGGGCGGCGGCATCACGGCAGCGTGTGACGCGTCGACGGCGGCTGGCGTGACTGCGCTGTGCGCAGCGGGCGCCGCCTGGTCGGCGCCGCGCAGCGCGGCGGCGAGCGACGCGAGCGCGGGCGACGCCGCGCCGGTGCGGTTGAGCGTCCACGCACCGGCGGCGAGCACGACAGCACCGAGCACGGCGAACGCGATGACGAAACGGCGGGGATCGCGCGCAACGTCACGTCGCGCGATGAAAGGCTCGCGTTCGCCGCCGTCCGCCGTCGCGATCGCCGGCTCGCGCTCGTCGCCGAGAACGGCAGACGACGGCGTCGGCTGCGGCGATGACGCTGCGACGGCGTCGAGGGCGTCGCCGTCGTCATCTCTTTCGTCGCCATCGTCGTCGTCGCGGTCGCGGTCGCGGTCGTGGTGGCGATGCGTCGCGACGCGCGCCGACGGCGGCGCGGCCTCGCCCCGCAGCACACGGCGCACCGACTCGACGTCGCGCGGCCGCTCGTCGGGCGCCATCGCGAGCATCCAGTCGATCGTCGGCAGCAGCGGACCGTGCGGCGTGCGCTCGTCGTCGTTTTCGGTCGCGAGCAGCGGCAGCTCGTCGTCGACGGCGCGAACCACCGAAGGCGTCGGCGCATGGCCGAGCAGCGCGAAGAAGAGCGTCGCGCCGAGCGCATAGAGATCGGTCCACGGCCCCTGGCGCAGCTCGGCGTCGTTGGCGTACTGCTCGACGGGCGCGAACGGCGGCTTCAGCACCGCGCTCAGGAACTGCGAGCCGTTGCCGATGACGCGACGCGCCGCGCCGAAGTCGAGCAGCACCGGTCGCCCGTCCGGCAGGATCAGGATGTTGTCGGGCGAGACGTCGCGATGGAAGACGCCCTGGCGATGCAGCACTTCGAGCGCGTCGAGCAACGGCTCGGTGAGCGCGACGAGCCAGGCCTCGTCGGGCGGCGCGGCCATCCGCATGCGCACGTCTTTCAGCGTCGCGCCGGGATAGTGCTGCATCGCCATGTACGCGGTGTCGTTGGCGCGCCAGAAGCGATGCACCTTGACGAGCGACGGATGGTCGAAGCTGGCGAGCAGCCTCGCCTCGCTGAGGAACGAATCGAGGCCGCGCTCGAACGTCGCCGCGAACGCGGGCGAGCGCAGCTCGACCGGCAGGCCTTCGCGGCGGCCGGCGAGCGCCGCCGGCATGTACTCCTTGATCGCGACGCGACGCACGAGGACGTGGTCGTACGCGAGGTAGACGATTCCGAAGGCGCCGATGCCGAGCACGCTCAGCACCTCGAACTCGTCGAGCCGCGTTCCCGGCGCGAGCGCGTCGTGAAGAGCGACCCGCTTCGCTCCAGGCGAATGGCGGGGCTCGGGGACCGTCGTGGGCCAGGGAGTGTCGGACATGTGGCCTTGGATCGGGGGCGCAGCGCGATCGTTGCAGCGCCTGGACAGGGCCGATTTTCCGCCGACGCGACGATCGGCGCAGACGCGCGACGACCCCGCCGCGGACGCACCGCGGCGCGGCAAACGGCGCGCCCGAGCGCGCGCCGCCCGTCGGGAAGTGCCGCGGCGCGGGTGCGCGTCAGCCGACGACGAGCGCGCCGAGCGCGACGAGCCCGAGGCCGAGCGCGGCGATCGCGTCGCCGGCGATCAGGCCGCCGCCGAAAAGCGACGTCGCCGTCATGTCCGACGGCAGCTCGCCGGCATCGGCGGGAGCGTCGCGACGCTTGCGCCGTGCCGCGGTCGCGTCGATCAGGCTCGCGACGACGCCGCCGGCACCGAGCCAGAGCGACGTCGCGAAGTTGACGAAGCCGCCGAACGAGAGCGCGTACGGCGACGACAGCACCGTCGAGTCGAGCACGAAATCGACCGCGCGGCCGCTCCGCGTCTGCTTGTAGCGGCGCCAGCGCTCGCTCGCGAAGACGAGCTTGCGGACGAGCTCGATCGCGAACCCGGCCGCGACGCCGAGCCAGATCGCCGTGCGCTGGTATGGCTTGTCGTCGGTGAGGCTCTTCAGGATGCCGACGAACTTGTACGTCATCGCGGCGTTCCACTGCGCCGGCTGCTGGCCTTCGCTCATCGCCGTCTGGTCCTGCAGGAGCACCGGATACGCGGCCATGAAGAGGCGCGCGAACGCGACGGCAAGCAGCGCGCCGACGAGGATCCCCGCGGCCTGATAGCGGAACTGCATCACGCGGTTGGTGCCGAGGCGCGCGCCGGTCGAGCGGTCCTGCTGCATGTCGCAGGCGACGCTCGTCGAGACGAGCAGAACCGTTCCTGCCATCAGGCCGACGACGGGATCGCGCAGGCCGATCGCCGCCATGATCACGATCGAGACGACGAACGCCGACGAGATCGGATTCGAATCGCTGATTCCGAGCGAGATGCCGTTGACGAGCGCGAAGACGCAGACGAGCACGAGGGCGATGCAGAGATAGAGCACCGGCTGCCCGAGCACGAGGTGCCCGATGGCGACGACCGCAGCGCCCCAGCAGATCGCCCAGACGACGAGCCGCGTCGTGTGGACGCGGCGCCAGCCGTGCACCTCGACGTCCGGCGGCGCGTGGCCTTCGGCCGCGGCTTCGCGCCAGCGGCGGATCGCTCGCACCATGATCTGCGTCATGTCGACGATCGCCGCGCCCATGATCGTGCCGAGCGCGATCAGGAACATGATCTTGCGCGGCGGGTCTCCGGCAGCGAGCCAGCCGATCGCGACAAGATGGGGCTTCAGCAGGATGCCGATGACGCCGCCGGTCACCGCGGCCAGGCCGATGCGCGCGCCGACGACCATGCCGGCTCCGAACGTCGAGGTCGACAGCTCGATCGCGCCGAGCACGGCGATCTTCGCTGCCGCGATGCCGCCGACGAGGCCGGCCGCGACCCCCGAGCCGAGCAGCGCGACCGAGCGGCGCAGCAGCACCGGGTCGGTGAGCGCGCGCAGGATGTTGGCGACCGCGAGGCCGGACGGGAACGTCAGCTTCATGCGGTCGACGAGGATCGGCGTGTAGAGCATGCCGATGCCCGCGCCGAACATCCCGATCGCGAGCATGTAGAGGACGAGCTGCCACATCGGCGGCTGCGGCAGCCCGAGCCAGACCATCGCCTGGATCAGCACGCCCATCGCGCTCATCCCCGCCACCGACGCGGCCGCGGTCTGGATGAAGTTGGCGCCGTGCTTGCCGTCGGCGCCGTAGCCGAACGTCACTGTCGAGCCGAGCAGGCCGGCGAGGACCTGGCCGCCGACGAAGAAGCCGATCGAGAAGTTCATGTACGACGCCGTCAACCCGCCGAGCGGGCCGAGGACGAGGATGCCGAGCGCGAGCAGCAGCGCGTGGTACTTCCACGTGTTCGGCGCGGGAAGCCAGCGCCAGCGCGGCGTCGTGGCAGCGTGGGGCGGCTCCTGCGCCGGCATCGGGATCGCGCTCATGGATGGACAGCCATCTGGAGACCTCGACGAGGGGAAGCCACCGTCATGACTCGCGATTCTGGCCGACCTGGCGGGACCGGCGATTCCCTCTGCACCAACGCGCCTCGTTGGCGCGATGATGATGACGGCGCGGCGCCTCGCGCCTCAGGAGCCTCGATGAAGACGACCTCGTACGACGCGATCGTGATCGGTGCCGGCCAGGCGGGACCGCCGCTCGCCATCCGGCTCGCCAAGGCCGGCAAGCGCACCGCGCTCGTCGAACGCGAGCATCTCGGCGGCACCTGCGTCAACGACGGTTGCATCCCGACCAAGACGCTGGTCGCGAGCGCGCGCACGGCGCACGTCGCGCGGCGCGCCGCCGACTACGGTGTTCGCGTCGCCGGCGACATCGCCGTCGACATGCGCTCGGTCAAGGCACGCAAGGACGCCGTCGTCGCGCAGTCGATCGAGGGGCTCGGCAAGTGGATCGCGTCGACCGATCGGCTGACCCTCGTCTGGGGCCACGCACGGTTCACCGGTGCTCACACGATCGAGGTGAACGGCGAGACGCTCGAGGCGCCGTGGATCTTCCTCAACGTCGGCGGCCGCGCGACGCTGCCGCCGTGGCCCGGGATCGCCGACGTTCCGGTGCTCACCAACACCTCGATGATGGCAATCGATGTCCTGCCCGAGCATCTCGTCATCGCCGGCGGCAGCTACATCGGCCTCGAGTTCGCACAGATGTACCGCCGATTCGGCTCGCGCGTCACCGTCGTCGAGTACGGCGATCGGCTCATCGCGCGCGAAGACCCCGAGGTCTCGCGCGAGGTGCAGGCGATCCTCGAGCGCGAGGGGGTCGCGTTCCACTGCTCGGTGAAGACGGCGCAGGTCTCGCGCGGTGCGAACGGCAAGGGCGTGCGCGTCGCGTTCGACGCCGGCGGCGCGTCGCACGTCCTCGACGGGAGCCACCTCCTCGCCGCCGTCGGCCGCAAGGCCAACACCGACGACCTCGGCCTCGAGAAGGCGGGCATCGCGACCGACGCGCGCGGCTTCATCACCGTCGACGACTCGCTCAGAACGAGCGTCGAAGGCGTCTGGGCGCTCGGCGACGCGAACGGCCGCGGCGCGTTCACGCACACCTCGTACAACGACTACCAGATCGCCTGCGAGAACGTGCTGCACGGCGGCCATCGCTCGGTCAACGACCGTCTCACCGCGTATGCGCTCTTCATCGACCCGCCGCTCGGCCGCGTCGGCATGACCGAGGCCGAGGTGCGGAAAGGCGGCAAGCCGGCCCTCGTCGGCGTCATGCCGATGACGCGCGTCGGCCGCGCCCGCGAGCGCGGCGAGACGCAGGGTTTCATGAAGGTGATCGTCGATGCCGGAAGCGAGCGCATCCTCGGCGCGTCGCTGCTCTGCATCGAGGGCGACGAGATCGTGCACTCGCTGCTCGACGCGATGGCGGCGGACGTGTCGTACAAGACGATCGAGCGCGCCGTCCACATCCACCCGACGGTGAGCGAGCTGATCCCCACGCTGCTCGGCGAGCTGAAGCCGCTCGGCGAGCCGGCGGCCGGAAGCGTCAAGGCGAGCTGATGCGAGTGATGCCGGTGCGCGTCAGCACGTAGAGCGCGCCGTCGCCACCGACGAGCATGTCGACGGGCGAGCCGGAGAGCTGCGCGAAGGCATACGCAGCGACATTGATGAAGTCGAGCCTGCCGACCCACCCGCTGACGTAGTCGGCGAAGTAGTACTGGTCGCGGTAGCTCGCGGGGAACGGTCCGGTCGGCGGATAGAACGCGCCGCCTGCGATCGCGAAGCCGGTGAAGAACCCGCCGGGCCCCGACCCTGGCGGGTTCGCAGCGCTGTGCTTGTACGCGAAGAACGGCGGCTCGAAGGCGGTCGTGACGTTGTCGGGACCTTCCGAGTTCGGCCATCCGTAGTTGCCGCCGGCGACGCCGATGTCGATCTCCTCCCACGTGTTCTGGCCGACGTCGTTGATGTGCAGCCTGCCAGTTCCTGGCTGGAACGCGAACGTATACGGATTGCGAAGACCGTACGCCCAGACCGCGCGCGCGATGCCGGCCTGCGTCGTGAAGAAGGGGTTGTCGTTCGGGATCGTGCCGTCGGCGTTGAAGCGCAGGAGCTTGCCGAACGGCGAGCTCAGATCCTGCGCGAGCGGCGGGTTGGCGTTCTCGCCGACGCCGACGTAGAGCTTGCCGTCGGGGCCGAAGTGCATGCCGCCGCCGTTGTGGTTGGTCGCGGCCGAGAGCGGCGGCAGGTCGACGAGCGTCGTCTCGCTGCCCGGTGCGGAAACGTCGCCCGCTGCCGTGAAGCGGCTGATGCGGTTGTGCGCGCCGCCGGCGCTGCGCGTCGAATAGACGTAGACGAAGCCGTCGTTGGTGAAGGTGGGCGACAGCGTGACGCCGATCAGGCCGCGCTCGCCGTTCGAATCGACCGCGATCGAGACGAACGGCGTCGCCAGCAGCGCGCCGTTCTTGACGACGCGCAGCGTGCCACCCTGTTCGGCGACGAAGAGCCTGCCGTCCGGCGCCTGGGCGAACGCGGTCGCGCTGGCGAGGCCGGTGATCCACGCTTCGTTGCGCGTGAAGCCTGCCGGCTGCGTCACCGCGCCGCCGAAGCTCACGGTCGCGCTCGACCACGGCGAGACGTTGCCTGCGGCGTCGCTCGCGCGGACGCGAACGACGTGCTGCCCCGAGGGATACGGGGTCGTGTCGAGCGTCGTCGCGTACGGTGCGCTGGTATCGGCCGCGCCGATGAAGACGCCGTCGATCTGGAAGTCGACCGAAGCGACGGCGACGTTGTCGCTCGCGGTCGCGGCGATCGCGATCGTTCCGGTGAGCCCGTTGGCGAACTGCGCCGGCGCGGTGAGCGCGACGGTCGGTGCGTCGATGTCGGGTGCAGGGCCGCCGACCGGCATCGCGCCGGAACCGCCACCGCCGCAACCAGCGAGAAGCGCGACGGCAGCCACAACCGATGCTGCAATTGGCAATCGATGGAAATCGCTCATGGCGCTTGCCTCCGCGAGGGTTCTTCGCTGCCGCGAGATTCTCTCGCGCAGCAAGGCCGCGACGTGTACCGCGAGATGGTGACCCATCGCAACGTCGAAAACGACGAAGCCCTCGCGAGGAGGGCTTCGGCCGGATTCGGTGGTTGCGAGGGCAGGATTTGAACCTGCGACCTTTGGGTTATGAGCCCAACGAGCTACCAGACTGCTCCACCTCGCGACTGGAAGAGCAAGTCTAGCACGTCGGGCGAGGCGCCCGCAGCCTCAGAGCCCTGCCGTCTTCAGGGTATCGAGGAAGCGCCCGCTCGTCTGATAGCCGATGAGGCGCGCCGAACGCACCTCGGTGCCGGACGGGTCGAAGAAGATCGTCCCCGGCGGTCCGAACAGGCTGAAGCGCTTCAGGAGCTCGCGGTCCTGCGCGTCGTTCTTGGTGACGTCAGCCTTCAGCAGCAGCGCTCCGGCGAGCTTCTTCTGCACGCCGGCATCGCTGAACGTGAAGCGCTCCATCTCCTTGCACGACACGCACCAGTCGGCATAGAAGTCGAGCATCACGGGCTTGTTCGCGCTCTTCAGGATCGCGTCGAGCTCGGCGGCGCTCTTCACCGTCTGGAAACGCGGCATTCCGGGCCCACGATCGACACCGCTTTGCGCCATGAACGGCGCGAGCGGCTGCAACGGATCGGTCCCTCCCGCAGCGGCGCCGACCACTTGCAGGACGCCGACGAGACCGAGCAGCGCGGCGATCGCCTGCCGCCAGCCGAGGCGCGGCGCGGCCGCCTTCGCCGCCGCCGGTTCGATCGCCTTCACTGTGCGCGCGCGATGGACGAGCAACCCGGCGGCGAAGAGCGCGAGTAGGCCCCACAGCGCGAGCGCGAGCGGACCGGGAAGCACGGGTTGAACCGTCCACACCGCGACGCCGAGCAGCAGCACGCCGAATGCCGCCTTCACCTCGACCATCCAGGCGCCGGCGCGTGGCAGCAGCGCGCCCGCGGATGCGCCGACGAGCAGCAGGGGAACGCTCATCCCGGCGGCGAGCGAGAAGAGCGCCGTGCCGCCGAGCCAGACGTCGTGCGTCTGGCTGAGATAGAGCAGCGCGCCGGCGAGCGGCGCGGCGACGCACGGGCTCACGATCAGCGCCGAGACGCCGCCCATGGCGCAGACGCCGGCGACGCGACCCGCAGGCAGCCTGTCAGCGGCAGCAGCGAAGCGCGACGTCAGCGCCGAAGGCAGCTGCAGCTCGTAGACGCCGAACATGGAGAGCGAGAGCACGACGAGGCCGAGCGCGAACGCGCCGAGCACCCACGCGTTCTGCAGCGCCGCCGCGAGGCCTTCGCCGGCGAGCCCGGCGAAGACGCCGAACGCGGTGTAGACGACCGCCATGCCGAACGAATACGACGCCGCGAGCGCGAAGCCGCGGCCGCGCGACACGCCGCCGCTCGGCGCGCCGCCGGCTGCGCCCGCAGACGCGGGAGTCGGTGTGCCAGCCTGGCCGACGATGATCGACGAGACGATCGGCAGCATCGGCAACACGCACGGCGTCAACGAGAGCAGCACACCGGCGAGGAAGAACGCACCGACGACCGACCAGAACGCGCCGCCGCGAAGCACCGCTTCGATCCCCGACGATTCGCTCGTCGGTGCTGCAGGAGGCGCGGCGACGCTCGCGGGCGTCGAGACGAGGGCGTTGTCGCCGCCGGCCGCGTCGACGCGCGCGGTGCCCGCACCGCCGAAGCCGGTGAGCGCGACCGCCGCGGCGCTCTGCATCGGCGGATAGCACAGGCCCGCGTCGGCGCAGCCCTGGCTCGTGACGACGAGGCGGAACTCGGCGCCCGCCTGTTCGACCGGAACGACGATCGAGATCGCGTTGCGGTACGTCTCGACGTTCTTCTGGAACGTCTCGTCGAACTTGACCTTGCCCCGCGGGATCGTCGGCGCGCCGAGCGTCGCGCCCGTCGCGGCGAACTTGAATTGCTCGCGGTAGAGGTAGTAGCCGGGCGCGATCGCGAACGTCACTTCGACCGACTTGGCATCGTGCGGACGCGCCGAGAAGACGAACGCCTGCTCGGGCGGCAGGAACTCGTCCTCGGCGTGCGCGGGCCGCAGCGCGGCGACGGCAACGAGTGCGAGCACCACGAAACACATCAGCACTCGGGCGGACGCCGATCGAACGGGCTGCGCGATGGAGAGGAAAGAAGAGGCCATGGGCGCTTGGTCGGCGAAGACGCGAGCGGCTGACGGACAGCCGGTCAACCAAAGAACCGCCGCCGCGTGAGCACCAACGCCAGATAGTAGCCCGCGCAAGCGTACGCCGTCAGGATCCCGAGCGGCAGCAAGGGATCGGCGGGAATCTTGCCCAGGACGAGCGGCCGGACGAGGTCGACCGCGGCTTTGAGCGGCAGCACCTGGGCGACGGCCTGCAGCCAGTCGGGCATCTGCGCGATCGGGAAATAGACGCCCGAGAGAAACGTCATCGGCGTGATGACGAGCGTGAAGTAGTACGTGAAAAAGTCGTAACCCTTGGCGAGCGCGTTGAAGACGAGCGCCAGCGACGCGAACGTGACGCCGGCCAGCCCGAGCACCGGCAATGCGAGCAGCATGCTCGGCGCGCGGCTGATGCCGAGCGCGAAGATGACGACGAGGATCGCGGTGCACGAGAAGAGCGCCTTGATCGCCGCCCACAGCATCTCGGCGAAGACGATGTCGTCGAGCGCGACCGGCGCGTTGAGGATCGAGTCCCATGTCTTCTGCACCGCCATCCGTGAGTACGCGGAGTAGAGGCCCTCGAACGTCGCCGCGAGCGCGCAGCTGGCGGCGACGCTGCCCGAGGCGAGGTACTGCACGTAGGGCATGTCGGCGACGGTGCCGATCAAGGAGCCGACGCCGTAGCCGAACGCGACGAGCGTGATCAGCGGCTCGGCGATGTTGCCGAGCACGCTCGGGCCGGCGAGCTTCTTCCAGACGAGGAGGTTGCGCATCACGACCGGCCAGAAGCGCGACGTGAGGTGCGGGGCGGCGTACGGTTCGACGAGCATCGGCATCAGGAGTCGTCGCGGATCTGCCGTCCGGTGAGCTTGAGGAAGAGATCCTCGAGGTTCGCCGGCCGGTGCAGATAGCGGATCGAGTGGTCGGAGGCGAGCGCGTCGAGCAGGCGCTTGGGCTCCCGCAGATAGAAGAACACGGTCTCGCCGCTCGTCTCGACGCGTTCGGCGAGCGCGCCGTGCAGCTTGCCCGCAGCGGCGGCGCCGTCGCCGTAGACCTCGACGACGTCGCTCTCGAGGTGCGCGGCGATCAGGTCGCGCGGCCTGCCCTCGGCGATCTTCCTGCCGTGGTCGAGAACCAGCAGGCGGTCGCAGAGACGCTCGGCTTCGTCCATGAAGTGCGTCGTCAGCAGGATCGCCTTGCCCTGCTGGAGCAGGTTCTGCAAGCGTTCCCACATCAGGTGGCGCGCCTGCGGGTCGAGACCGGTGGTCGGCTCGTCGAGCAGGAGAAGATCGGGATCGTTGATGAGCGCGCGGCCGAG
>Ga0157372_10004427_pt1 | contig 14984 bp, 16 predicted proteins | sample C55metaG_FD_115307 | JGI IMG/M metagenome (GOLD analysis project Ga0157372, IMG submission 115307) | Corn rhizosphere microbial communities from Kellogg Biological Station, Michigan, USA - C5-5 metaG | ecosystem: Host-associated > Plants > Roots > Rhizosphere > Soil | place: USA: Michigan... | reverse complement strand
TATCTGTTATAAGGTTTAGTGACAGATATTTTCGCTATCTTAAACATTCCTGATTTATATGGCTGCGGCATTTTTCCATATCAAAAACCTGCTCCGGATTTTGCCGTTGTTAGTTTTGTTTGGGTCCTGCGCTAAACAAAAAAAGATTTTCCAAAGCGATTGCAATACCCCCAGGGGCTATAAAAAAATTTCGTTTACGGAGCTCATCCGTCATATTGAAGAATATGATAAACAATACGTGGAGGTAAGCGGCAAATACAAAGAAGGGAACGAGCAATCGGCGCTTTTTAACGACAGTCTTTTTTCGAGCCATGATTTGCATGATGCTATTTGGGTTGATTTTAGCCAGGATTGCCCGCTATATCTGCCCGGTACCCATATCGGCTTGTTTACTTATAACGATGGGCAGTTTACCAAAATGAACAAACGCAAAGTAACCATCCGCGGCGTGATTGATGCAGGCGATAAGGGGCACTTAAAACAATACAAGGGTACCATTGACAGGATAAGCTTTATCGAGTTGTAAATCCCCGTCCTCACCATAAAACAATGTGATATCCGGGCGGTTTTAACTATAAATATAAACAATAGTTATGGCTATCAACCCAAATGATATACCCGACAATGGCTTTTTTGACGAATCAGATGATGAAGAGATCATCAATCAAAATAAACTAAAAGGCTCAAACACGGTAAAAGATCCGGATGATTGGACAACCGGTGATGAACCCATGACCGGCGCGCAGCACTCCTATCTCAAAACATTATCCGACGAAGCCGGTGAAGAGTTTGACGGATCGCTTACTAAGGCCGAAGCGTCAAAACGGATAGACGAACTGCAGCATAAAACAGGCAGGGGATTAAATAATTAATTAAAAGATACGGATAGCCCGTTGGTTTCGGCAAATGTTTTGAGCATGATTACAGCAGTATGGTTGTTATCGGCAATGTCATTTTTATTTGCCGGATTAAGAAATCCTTCTACATTTTTCAGCAAGCCTGCATTTACTGATGCAAAAGCCATTGACCATTTTGGGAAAATTCTTTCCTCAACCATTCCGGTTATCATCAGGACAATGTTACGATGACGTGAATCAAGTTGGATTGCGTTATAAATTTTGTAAAGGTCTTCTGTTTCGCCCTCAAGCGCCTGTATAAAAGTACCTTCACTGTATAGGAGCATACCGGTGACGTTATGGGCGAAATTTTTTTTTCGTGCTGTTTGCAGCAGGTTCAATAATTCATCATCGCCCATTAACTTTTTAGCGGTACTTATATAAACAAGATATTCCATAGATGAGAAGAAATTTTGCCCCAAGATACGGGAAATTTAGAAACGCAGATTTAATGTTGGGGTTAAATCTCCAGTTTTAAACCGTCATACGCCAGCTCGATACCGGCAGGTAGCTCTTTAGAAACATCAGCATGTTTGCCCAGCCTGTGGCTTATATGCGTAAAGTAAGTAGTCTCTGCCCCAATATCGTTTGCAAAAGCTATGGCTTCTTCAAGCGTAAAGTGGGAGATATGAGTTTCCTTTTGCAGTGCATTGATCACTAATATTTTTGTGCCCTTTATTTTTTCCTTCTCGGCGTCCGGAATCGTTTTGGCATCGGTTAAGTAAGTAAAATCTTTAATCCTGAAGCCTTTTATAGGCAATCTGTAATGGAATACTTCGATAGGGATCAGCTCAACATTGCCGATCATGAAGGGATCAAGCGCAATAATGTGCATGTTTACCTGCGGAATGCCCGGGTAACCAGTGCCATCAAAAATATAGGGAAATTCACGCACAAGGGCTTTTTGCACCCTTTCGTCGGCATAAATATCAATCGGGGCATTTTGTTTGTAATTAAACGCGCGGATATCATCCATGCCGGCAATATGGTCTTTATGCTCATGCGTAAAAACAATAGCGTCAAGGTGCTGTACTTTGGCACGGAGCATCTGATACCTGAAATCGGGGCCCGAATCAATAGCGATAACCTTATCTTCGGCTTCAATTAAAACAGAACTGCGCAGGCGATTATCATGCTTATCTGTTGAGAGGCACACCTCGCAGTTACAAGCAATAACAGGTACACCCTGTGACGTTCCGGTTCCTAAAAATGTTATGGTCACAGCTGCAGTTTTGTTTGTTTAATATCCTGCAAAAATGCAATCTGTTTATCATCGAGCAATTTGTAATCTACCTCAAGTTCACGTAATAATTCAGTTAAGGCAAGGATCTTGCTTTCCAGGTTAGAGAAACGGTTAACAACGATCATTTTACTGTTAAGCAACAGGCAGGCGCCGGTTTTGAAGTTACCCTTTTCATAACGCACCTTGTAACCGGCCGTTTTTAACAGCAGTTCCAGTTTCTCGAGAGTATGGTTAGTCGCGGGTAGCATTAATTTCAAAAGTAGCAAAAATGGGTGTATTTGCCGGGCTTAAATTGGCATTTGCATGTCACATTTGCTAATTTAATTTCTAATTTTATTAACCTGTTATACCCTAAAACCATCCGGATGAAGAACTTACTGCTTACCGTTACAGGCATTGTTTTTAGCATTGCTGTTTATGCCCAGCAAACCAAAACCTATGCCGAAAAGCTTGGCTGGCCTAAAGGTTCACGTGTCATTATTCTGCATGTTGATGATGCCGGGATGTCGCATGAATCAAATGAAGGGGTGGAGAAAGCTATTGGGGATGGTGCTGCCACTTCAACCAGTGTGATGATGCCCTGCCCCTGGGTGCCCGATTTTAAGCATTATATGGATCAGCACCCGGGCATTGATGCAGGGCTGCATTTAACCCTCACTTCCGAATGGCAAAATTACCGCTGGGGCCCGCTTGCGGGTAAGGCAACAGTTCCGGGATTGGTTGATAAAGAAGGTGCTTTCTGGTCCGCGGTGGCTGCTGTTTATTTCAGGGCTACGGGCGACGAGGTAGATAAGGAGATCCGCGCCCAGCTTGACCGTGCCTTAACCATGGGCTTTATACCAACACATCTCGACTCGCATATGGGGACGTTGTTTGCCAAGCCTGCTTTTCTTGAAAAATATATTAACCTGGGGATTGAAAAGAAAATACCTGTAATGCTCCCCGGCGGAGAAGACCTTTTTTACCGTGAGGAAGCAAAAAACGCTACGATTGCCCGGCTTAAAAAAGATGGTAAATACACTGAAGGTATGGCCATACCGGAACCTGCAGAACTGGCAAAAGCGCGTGAACTTGGTGAAATGGTCTGGAAAGGTGGCTTGCCGGTGCTGGACGATCTTGATAATTCAAGCTATGACTGGGCAATGCCCGATATTGAAAAAGCGACCGATAGGGAATTGCAAAAATGGTACACAGATCATTACATCGAAAACTTCGACCGTCTTTCGCCGGGATTAACGATGGTATTAATGCATTGTACACAACCCTCACCTCAGTTTAAAAACATCTGTAACGAAGGCCAGAAACGAAAAGGCGACTTGCTGGCCATGACCGACCCACGCCTGAAAGCTTACCTTAAACAAAAAGGGTTTATTTTAACCACCTGGAAAGAGGTGATGGAGCGTAGGGTAAAGGTGGGAAATGAGTAAGTTTGTGGCTTAAATCTATTGTTTCGTGCACATCAATATCTTCGGCGCTTCGGGTTCGGGCGTAACCACTTTAGGCAAAGCGTTAAGTAATAAACTTAGCTACCCGTATTTCGACAGCGATCATTATTTCTGGTTCCCATCCGATCCTCCTTTTATTAACCGAAGGCCACCTGAAGAACGAAATGCAATGATCAACAGCGAGATGGCCGGTAATGATAACTGGATCCTTGGGGGCTCTGTTATCAACTGGAATAATAACTGGCAGTTTGATCTGTCGGTATTTTTGTATATCCCGCCAGCCATCAGGATTTGGCGTTTGCAGCAAAGAGAGCTTGAACGTTATGGCGATATTATCTATACCGATAGGGAGCGAAATAAGCTTTATAATGAATTTATTGACTGGGCACGCGGTTATGATGAGCTCATCACCAACAGCCGAAGCCTGCATTCGCATAAGAATTGGATGAAAAAGCTCACAACTCCTTTGCTGATTATAGAAGGTGATACAACTGTTGAGGAAAGGGTAGAGGCTGTTTTAGGGAAAATTAAGGAGTTAATTTTGTAATAAAAACAACTCTTCGCCGCCGCTCGGCTCCTGCCGAGTGGCAACTATCCTGCGGCGTCCCGCCGCCGGGAGCAAATAAATCAGGTGCTTAACGCAGGCCAGAGGCCTGGTAATAGTTGCCACTCGCCAAGAGGCGAGCGGCGGCAAAATAATTAAAAAACGGGAGGTACCCCCCCCCGCTTCAAAATATCTCAATTCTCATGTCTCAGATCTCACATCTGAGACAGATTACCTCAAATCTACCACCTCAACACCCGGGTGGCCTTTGGCATCCCAGGCAAAAGTTGCGTCAGGAGCAGGTACGTTAGGGGTAAAGGTGCGTACGGTATAAGTATACCTGTTGCCGTTTTTATCGAACAATAAAGCACTGTAGAGTTGTTTTTTTACTTTGTCGATGGTAAGCTTCACTTTAAAGATGGCTTTTTTATCATCTTCGGGTGTAAGCTCTATGTTTTGATAAACTTTGCCTGCTATCTTCTGTTCGCCGGTGTACAGGTATTTAAAGCCTTTTTCATACATCGTAAAAATCTGGGCAGGGTTATTTAGTCCGTCGCCGCTTTTGTCGGCATCACTTACCTGTACTTCTTTATCTTTTTTAAGGTATGTCCACTGGGTTTTGCCATCGCTCAAGATCTCTTTGTCTACTTCGGGTTTTGCAGCTGCGCTGTAAAGTGTAACGCGGTATTTGCCGGTTTTTGCCCTCGATATCAGGGTGCCGGTTTGTGTTTCTTTAATATTGGCCTGCTGGTTGTTAAGGCTAAAGGTAAAGTCGGTTTTAATAACATCGTATGAACGGTATTTTTGGCTTACCTGATTTAAAATCGCCTTTGCCTGGCTGTCTTTTTGTGCAAAAGCGGTGCTGTATGTACTTATTGCTAAAATGGTATATGTTATGATCTTTTTCATTCAGTTTTATTCAACAACAACTATTGTTATTAATAGTTATTGGATTAGAGTAAATAAATTTTGCTTGGTTTAATCTTTAATAGGTTTTTGCAGCGTTTCCAGGTAGCGTTCAAGGCTGTATTCGTCGGGATAAAGCACATCGCGGGCTTTGCTGCCTTCAAAAGGGCCTACAATTCCGGCTGCTTCCAACTGGTCGATAATACGGCCCGCGCGGTTGTAGCCCAGTTTCATTTTACGCTGTATGAGTGATGTTGAACCCTGCTGGTGCAATACGATAAGTCGGGCAGCTTCTTCAAACATCGGGTCGCGGTCGTCAGGATCATATTCTTTAGCGCCGCTGCTGGCTTCGCCTTCGCCCACATACTCAGGTAAGTACATAGCCGATGGATAACCTTTTTGGTTGCCGATAAAATCAGATATCGCTTCCACCTCAGGCGTATCCACAAAAGCGCACTGCAAACGGATCAGGTCGCTGCCTGTTGAGAACAGCATATCCCCGCGACCGATCAACTGATCAGCGCCGCCTGCGTCAAGAATGGTGCGAGAATCGATCTTGGAAAGCACCCTGAATGCCAGCCTTGACGGGAAGTTGGCTTTAATAGTGCCGGTAATAATATTAACCGAAGGGCGCTGTGTGGCAATAACCAAGTGGATGCCCACCGCACGGGCCAGCTGTGCGATACGGGCAATAGGCATTTCTACCTCTTTACCGGCGGTCATCATCAAATCGGCAAACTCGTCAATCACCAAAACTATAAAGGGCAGGTAACGGTGTTTTTCGGGATCGCTGATCTTGCGGTTCACAAACTTTGCGTTGTACTCTTTCAGGTTACGCACCTGTGCGTCTTTCAGCAGGTCATATCGCTGGTCCATCTCAATACAAAGCGAATTGAGTGTGTTTACAACCTTTTTGGTATCGGTGATAATGGCGTCACCATCATCAGGTAGTTTGGCCAAAAAGTGCCTTTCTATCTTGCGGAAAAGCGTAAGTTCCACCTTTTTAGGGTCAACCAGTACAAACTTGAGCTCGGCGGGGTGCTTTTTATATAGCAAGGATACCAGGATGGCATTAATACCAACTGATTTACCCTGACCGGTAGCACCTGCAACCAGCAAGTGGGGCATCTTAGCCAAATCGGCAATAAATACTTCGTTAGATATGGTTTTACCTAAAGCGATAGGCAGGTCCATCGTGGTATTCTGGTATTTTTCGGTCGATAGGATAGAGCGCATCGAAACCATCTCGGGATTTTGATTAGGCACTTCAATACCGATGGTCCCCTTGCCAGGCATAGGGGCAATGATACGGATGCCTAATGCGGCTAAACTTAGTGCGATATCATCTTCCAGGTTCTTGATTTTGCTGATCCTAACACCGGGGGCGGGGATGATCTCATATAAGGTAACCGTTGGGCCAATGGTTGCTTTGATCTTATCAATTTCGATGTTATAATGATTGAGCGTTTCAACAATCTTATTCTTGTTGGCCTCCAGCTCTTCGGCATTAACCGAGATCTTGTTTGAACCGTGGTTTTCTAATAACTCCAGGTGCGGAAGTTTGTATGAAGCCAGGTCGAGCTTGTGGTCATATATACCAAATTTGCTTAGCAGGTCATCCTTTTTGGCTTCATCAGCCTGTTCAACACTTAATTCGGGCAATGGCCTGTTGGTATCAATAGTAAGTGGGATTTCTTCCTCCTCTTCCGGCTCGTGTTTAATTGTATTTTCAGGGCGCAACACCACAGGCTCATGATATCCGGGCATTTGCTCCATAGGAGGATGCCGGAGCGGTGATGGAGGTATAAGCGGTTCTTGTACCATGGGCTCGGGCATGATGCTGCTTACATGGGTTTCGCGGATGTTATTATTGCCCCGGGGCCATTCAAGCGGCATTGACGGCTCTTCATCAATCAGTTCAACAGGTTCAGGTGCTATCTCATCAACACTCATAGCTGCAACCGGGCGGTTTTTACGCTGGGGTATTTTAAAGTCGATATTATAGGCTATTACCAATACGGTAAGTGCCAAAAATACCAACAATCCGCCGGTTCCCGCTTCACCTATCTGAGCCGCGAGCAAGCGGTTGCTCCAAAAACCGAAACCGCCTTCAAGGTAGTGGGGATAATCAATCACAAATGAATGAAAATAAGCTATCGCCACAGAAATAAAGACAATGCTGAATAACGAATATGCAAGTGTTTTACGGATAGAAAACAACCTCGCTTTAAAAAGCAGGCGGTACCCTACAACAAAAAATACAAAAATAAACAGGAATGAGGCTACGCCAAACCATTCATAAATAAACTGATTGGATAATAGCGCGCCAAACTTGCCCAGCCAGTTTTGCGCCCTGATGGTTGGATCGCTCAGGTCGGCAATTTCATGAACGGTAGTGCCTGTTGATAGGTTATGCCAGCCGCCGTTTGTTTTAGAAATGTAGCTCTGGTCTTCCTGCCAGGTAAACAGGTATGATGTAAAAGCGATGAGGAAAAAAATGGATAATAGCAGTGAAAACAAGCCCGCTATTTTAACAGCCTTGCCGTTTTCATAGTCAAAGTCAAAACTGGGCAGTTTAGGTAATTTCCTGCCTGCCACTCGTTCCTTTTCGGCCTTGCCGCCTTGGCGAGGCTGATTTTCTCCCTTGAAATTATTTGATCTAAACTGGTTTCCTTTTGCCGGCATCCTGATGTAACAATCGTTTATGTGCAAACTTACGTAAAATTTCACCTATGTGAACTTTGCAGTTACACCCGGTAAATATTTTATATAAGATTCAGTAACCTGCAAAAAATTACAGGCCGAATGAATATAAAGTTAACAGATTATATAACTTATTGGCAACATTTTTAATTTTTTAGTATAATTGAAAAACAACATTTACCCGTAACATAAACGTAAATTTAACAAAGTGAATATAACAGCGCCGTTAATAGTAAACGCTTTACTTAACTAAGTAATGAGCATAGAAAGACTGGAAGAATATATCGCATCCGCCGATTTAGATAGTATCAATACCCTGCTTGGCCGAGATCCTGCGCTGGCTACTCAAAAAACAAGCCTCAAGGTATCGCCGCTTATGCTTTCGTGCTATTATAAAAAACCGGAGGTTACCGGTTTGCTGTTAAATTATGTAAACGATATCAATTTGTTTGAAGCAGCTGCGGCCGGCAAATTTGATACGGTTGCCCACCTGGTTACTACTAACCCAAATACTCTTGATGATTACGCCGAAGATGGCTTTACTGCTTTAGGGCTTGCCTGTTATTTTGGACAGTTTGATGTTGCGCGCTACCTGGTGCTCAAAGGCGCAAATGTTAACCTGCAATCAAATAATGGTTTCAACGTGTTCCCAATTCATTCGGCGGCGGCAGGTAATTATACTGAGATTGCCCGTATGCTCATTGAAAACGGTGCGAAGGTAAATGTGATACAGCAGGCCGGTGCTACGCCGCTGCATTCGGCCGCGCAAAATGGTAACCTGGAACTCATTATCCTGTTGCTGGAAAACGGTGCCGAGCTTTTTATACGCATGGAAGGTGGCAAACTCCCCGCCGACCTCGCCCGCGAAAAGGGCTTTGAAGAGATAGCCGAAATCTTGAGTTGATGTTTAAACGCTTAATTTTAAATTGGTTAAGTGATAGCTTTTTATCAATGATCTGCGTTTTTTAAGGCTTATCGCATGTTTTTGTGCCGGGTGCTTTTATATATTTGTAATAACCTGAATTATAACAAATGAAAGAAATAGCGCTGCTTATTCACGAAGACATTAATCTTTCAACCATATCGGGCGTATTGGATATGGTGAGACATACTAACCGTTTTTTGGTAGAAAGCGGCAAAACCGAGGCCTTTAGCGTAATGCTTGTAGGTGAAAAAATAAATAATAACCTGCTTTATTTCCCTGCCCAGTTTACCGGTTTTAAAACCATTGATGAGATCAAAGATGTCGACCTGGTAATAGCCCCGGCGTTTTATGGTCCGCCTGATTTGGTGATGCGTAAAAACAAAAACCTGATTGATTTTATAAGGAACATGTACAATAAGGGCGCGGAAGTGGCCAGCCTGTGTTTCGGCAGTTATTTTTTGGCCGAAGCGGGTGTGCTTAACGGCAAACCCTGTACTACACATTGGGTTGCTGTTGATGATATGAAACGCCGCTATCCGGATGTGAATATTTTACCCGATATGGTAACCACCGATAAAGACGGGACTTATACCAGTGGCGGTGCTTTTTCAAGCATGAACCTGATCCTGTACCTGATTGAAAAATATTGCGGCAGGGATACCGGCATTTGGGCCAGCAAAATGTTTTCGCTGGATATTGACCGTACCAGCCAGGCGCACTTTAAAGTGTTTGAAGGGCAGCATCAGCATGAAGATCAGGAAATTATGCGCTCGCAGTTGTTTATCGAAAATAATTATCATCTGCCTATTTCAGTAGAGGAGATTGCCGGACAAACCAATATGAGCAAGCGTAATTTCATTCGCCGGTTTAAAAGCGCCACGCAGAATACACCAATGGAATACCTGCAAAAGGTAAAGATCGAATCGGTAAAAAAAGGATTGGAGAAAACCAATTTCAATATCAGTGAGCTGATGTATAAGGTTGGGTATAATGATTTAAAGACATTCAGAAAGATCTTTAAACGGATAACAGGCTTAACCCCGCAGGACTACAGGAGTAAGTACTGCCGCAGGGCAGTGCTGGAGAATTAAAGATGAAGTATTTAAAATAAAAGACATGTCATTGTGAGTGTTTAAACCCGGAGGCCTCTGAAGGTTAGATGACAAAGAGGGCCTGTCAGTCTGAGCCTGTCGAAGACTCGTGTGCAGAGGCCTGCCCGCCATACTTCGACAGGCTCAGTATGACACCCCCTTTTTTAAGTTGTCATAGGTAGGAGGAATGACGGCTGTGCATTCGTTTAGTTGCCACGTTTCTTCGCAATGACATGGTTTTAAAAGTACTTTTAAACCATTTCTTCTTTTTCGCCCTGCTTCACAGCTTTTTTTTCCTGGTTATTTTCCTTCTCCCCAAGCGATTCAAAATAGGCCTTTTTAACCACTGTTGTCATTTTATGATCGCCGGTATGGCTCCAGCCGGGTGGCATTATAACGTACAGAAACTTGTTTTTAATACCGGGCGCCTTGCGTACATCTTTGGCCAGCGCTATGATCTCGCCAAAATAAGCATCCAAAAAGCTGTTTTTAATCATGGGGCGACTGATGCCATATTCAATAGGGATCTTGCGGTCTTCATTTTGGAAGGTGCCGAAAACTTTATCCCATATCGGTAACAGGTTACAGAAATTGGTATCCATATATAATGGATTACGCGCATGATGTACCCTGTGATGCGATGGCGTAAGTACGATTCTGTTCAGGAAGCCAAGACGCCCATCTTCAATAAGGTTTTCACCAATGTGGATCATTGATCCCCAAAAGCCATCCACAAACATGATCACGAGTAACATTGGAAAATTAACACCCAGGAGAATACAGATGCTGGTGCGGATGAGATCGGCATAGGGTGCTTCAAGGAAAAAATGGGCGAAAGTAACAGAAAGGTTCATGCTTTCGGGCGCGTGATGGGTTGAGTGGAGGCACCACAGGAGCCTCACCTTATGCGCAAGATAGTGATACCAAAAATGTGCAAACTCCCATACTATGTACCCGTAAATAAACCAGTACCAGGTAAACGTTGTTTTAAAAATAGCAAACCGCGAAAAAAAGCCGACGCAAAATCCCACCATGGCAATGGAAAGTACGCTTGCTATAAAAGCATTTAGCACATATGTCCAAAAAGAGATCTTGTAATGGATCACTTTGAATTTTTTATAGAAAGCCCCCCTGATGATTTCAAACACCAGCAATACAGGTAGCATTGGGCCTAACAAAGCCGTAATACCATCATAGGTAAGTAGTTTGCCATAATCGCCCGATTTGATGATGGTATACAATCCGCCGAGGCCGAAAAATCCAGTAATATGCTCGTATATCGCTTTTAAAAAATCCATATCAAAAATTAGGTTTACCGGTAAAATGTTTTATTCAAATTTAGGAAAATTAATTTGTATATATGTAGGTACATGTAAATTCTTTGAACGAGTATTAACATCACACATCACGGCTGACCTGCCTGTGCTCTTCGGTCCTTTTTATTATCACTGATAAATTAGCTTATTAAAAAAATGAAAAGAAATGATGGAACATCAAATAAAAAGGGTAGCGAGTGTAATGATGTCAGGAGTGAGTAACTCTGCATCAATCCCGAAACAATCCATTAACAGCAAGGTTATTTCTATAAATTTGCCTCAAAAAATCATCTGATATGAAATCATTTAACCGCGCTTTTGTATTATTTTTAGTGTGTATGATCCGGTACAGTTTAGTTAACGCCCAATCAACACCTATGACCCAAACTTCTGCCAGCAATCCACTGCAAAATAACCGGATCAAAATTGATTCCCTCGATAAAAAACTTATAGCCTTATTGGGCGAACGCGAGAGGGTAGTAAAAGAGATCGGCATCTATAAAGCAAAAAACAATATTCCTGCCCTTCAGTCCGACCGTTTTAAACAGGTACTGGAAAAAACTGTCGAAGCCGGGAAACAGGAGGGGCTCTCCGCCACATTCATTACAGAACTTATGAATGCTATCCATAAAGAAAGCCTGCGCATTGAGGAAGAAATTAAGGCTCAAAAGCAATAGCCGGTGTAAAAAATACACTATAATTTAAAATGCATTTTAGCGCATCAAATTTGTAAGCAATTTCTATATGAGTTATCGTTTAATGTGTTTATTATCAATTGATTAAACTAAGATAAAATTTGGTATTAAGGCGTATCAATTTACCCGGCACGACCGTTTGAGGTGATAATTTATATCGTGATTTTTGCTTTTTTTTAATTAAGTTTAATAAATTTGACAACTCCGGTTAGCCACAGTCCAGGCTTGTAACCAAGCCGGTAAGCCTATTAATTAAACTCATGCAAAAAAAGTATTTAATTGCCTGTTTCATCGCGGGCGGATTATTAAAGATTGGCTTTGTCAGCGCCCAGGGTAAAGCGCCTTATTCGGTAATGGGTAAATCGGTCAAGGTGATTGTCTCTGAGCAAAAGGCCGGATATAAATTTAAAGAAACCGAAACCCTGAAGTTTGCAGATAAGCCTCAACCCGCAGAAACAGAGGTGGCGGTTTTTATTGATCCGTCCAAAACATTCCAAACGATGATAGGAATTGGTGGTGCGCTTACAGATGCGGCAGCCGAAACTTATGCTAAACTGCCAAAAGATAAACAGAAAGAATTTTTAACTGCTTACTATAATAAAGCCAAAGGCATTGGTTACTCTTTTGGCCGCACCAATATTCAAAGCTGTGATTTTTCGAGCGATAGTTACAGCTATGTAAAAGATGGTGATAAGGACTTAAAAACCTTTGATATCAGTCATGATAAAACCTACCGGATTCCTTTTATTAAAGCGGCCGCAGCGGCTGCGGGAGGTAAACTGACCATGTTTGTATCACCCTGGAGCCCTCCCGCTTTTATGAAAGATAATAACGATGTACTGCATGGAGGTAAGCTCAAAAAGGAATTTGATCAAAGCTGGGCCAACTTTTACGTTAAGTTTATTAAAGCTTATGAAAAAGAAGGTGTCCCTATATGGGGCCTTTCGGTACAAAACGAACCGATGGCTAAGCAAACATGGGAATCATGCATGTATACTGCCGAAGAGGAGCGTGATTTTGTAAAGAACTTTTTAGGCCCAACCTTGCAAAAACAAGGCCTGGCAAGCAAAAAACTGATAGTTTGGGACCACAACCGCGATTTGCTTTACCAACGCGCCAGTACTATCCTGGAGGATCCGGCAGCGGCCAAATACATTTGGGGTATCGGGTTCCATTGGTATGAAACCTGGACCGGCGCAGGCCAAAATTTTGAAGCCACCCGTCGTACCCATGAAGCATTCCCAGGCAAAAACCTGGTATTTACCGAAGGGTGTATCGAAAAATTTGATTTCAACAAGATCAATGACTGGTCGCTTGGCGAACGTTATGGGCTTTCAATGATCAATGACTTTAATGCCGGTACCGTTGCCTGGACCGACTGGAACGTATTGCTTGATGAAAAAGGCGGCCCAAATCACGTAGGTAACTTTTGCTTTGCTCCTGTACATGCCGACCTGCGTAACGGAAGCCTCATCTACACCAGTTCATACTATTACATCGGTCATTTCTCCAAATATATTCACCCGGGTGCAAAACGCATCAGCGCGGTGGCCAGCAGGGACAAGTTGTTAACTACCGCTTACCAAAATCCCGATGGTTCAATTGCTGTGGTGGTAATGAATAAAACCGACGAAAAAATAGATTACAGCCTTTGGATAAAAGGAAAAGCGGCAGGCACTACTGCCCTGCCGCATTCAATTGCTACACTTATAGTAAAGTGATCTTTATAAAAACCTTTAGTTTAATCAATCAACTAAATCTCTGGTATGGTGGGTCATTTATGATCCACCATTATCATTACCGGGAAATGGTCGCTGGGTTCCTTAGCCTCGTATTTATCCGATCCTTTAGCCTTTGCCCTGTAGGTATCTGTTAAAATTCCATATCTCTTTACCGTAAAATCTTTGGTTACAAAAATATGATCGATGCGGCCGCTGGTTTTACCATTAGCATTAAAATCATTAAAAGTGCCATTCGTAGCATATTTTATGGGCGATAGCTCATAGCTATCCTTCAGCGTACCCGAGTTATTGATCACCGCGTAGCTGTCAGACGTTTGATCAACATTAAAATCGCCTGATAGAATAGCAGGGGAGCTACCACCTAAGTCTTTCACTTTTTTCAATACCAGCTTTGCGCTTTCGCGGCGGGCAACAACACCTATATGGTCCATATGCAGGTTAAAATAGTAAAACTTGTAACCGGTTTTTATCTCCTGGAAATATCCCCATGAGCAGATCCTTGGAAGTGCGGCATCCCAGCCTTTGTTGGGCCTGTCGGTAATCGGCGCCATCCAGAAATCGCCATGTTTCAACAGTCTAAATTTGTCCTTTTTGTAAAATATAGCCGAGAACTCGCCGGCAGTTTTACCATCATCCCGGCCTATGCCGGTATAAGCGTACTGGGGCATGGCCTGTTTTAAACCATTAAGCTGGTGTACCAACCCCTCCTGGGTGCCAAAAATATCCCAGTCATGAAAGCGGATAAGCTGTGTTATAACCGGCAGCCGCTGTTTCCAGCCGTTGCCTCGTACCGAATCATCATTTGTGGAATTATCATTGCGCAAATTATAGGTAGCTATAGTAAGCTGATGCTGGCCATAACTTGCTGAAACAGAAAGTATAGCCGTAAATAACAAAGAAAGTAGTTTTTTCATAGTAATATTTCGATAAGATGCCAACGGCACTTGAACAAAGTTAAAAGTAAGTTACACGCTGAAGAGTATTTAACCGGCGAAAACTTACGAGGCTTCAAAATTTTGTAAGCCAGGAGTAATTCTATTCAGAATTTAGAGAAACATGCAAGGAGGCCGGGAACAAGCTTAGCTTCGTATTGGCAGTATCGCTACTATCCCGAACATTGGCGGGTGAGTTTACTCAAACACTACCGTTTTGTTCTTATACACAAATACCCGGTCTTCAAAAACAAGCTTTAGGGCCTTGGCTAATACGGCAGTTTCCACTTCCTGCCCGGCTTTTACCATGTCTGTCCAGCTATATGAGTGGTTTACCGGCACAATTTGCTGAGCAATGATCGGCCCTTCGTCCAACTCATTTGATACGTAGTGCGCCGTTGCCCCTATGAGTTTCACACCCCGTTCAAACGCCTGCTTATAGGGATTGGCACCTATAAACGCCGGTAAAAACGAGTGATGGATATTAATGATCTTCATCGGAAATTCAGCCACAAATTGGGGTGAGAGGATCCGCATAAATTTAGC
>Ga0157372_10004426_pt1 | contig 14985 bp, 11 predicted proteins | sample C55metaG_FD_115307 | JGI IMG/M metagenome (GOLD analysis project Ga0157372, IMG submission 115307) | Corn rhizosphere microbial communities from Kellogg Biological Station, Michigan, USA - C5-5 metaG | ecosystem: Host-associated > Plants > Roots > Rhizosphere > Soil | place: USA: Michigan... | reverse complement strand
ACGTCGACGATCGCCTGCATCGTCTCCTTGTCCGGGAAGCGGATGTAGTGGAAGAAGCAGCGGCGCAGAAACGCGTCGGGCAGCTCCTTCTCGTTGTTCGACGTGATGAAGATGATCGGCCGGTGCCGCGCGCGGATCGTCTGCTGGGTCTCGTAGACGAAGAACTCCATGCGGTCGAGCTCGCGCAGGAGGTCGTTCGGGAACTCGATGTCGGCCTTGTCGATCTCGTCGACCAGCACCACCGCCTGCTCGTCGCACTCGAACGCCTGCCAGAGCACGCCCTTCACGATGTAGTTCGAGATATCCCCGACGCGCTGGTCTCCCAGCTGGGAATCGCGCAGCCGCGAGACCGCGTCGTACTCGTAGAGGCCCTGCTGCGCCCTGGTCGTGGACTTGATGTGCCACTGGTAGAGCGGGCGGCCGAGCGCGCGCGCCACTTCCTCCGCGAGCATCGTCTTGCCGGTGCCCGGCTCGCCCTTGATGAGGAGCGGGCGCTCGAGCGTGATGGCCGCGTTCACGGCGAGCTTGAGCTCGTCGTCGGCGACGTAGGTCCGGGTGCCTTCGAATCTCATGCGAAGATTCTACCGCGCATCGTCATGCTAATCTCCGGTCGGCGGCGGTCGGCAAACGCCCATGGACGAAGGGCACGATGACGGTTCGGGGGGGTACGCGCGCGGCGATCGTCGTCGCATGCGCCGGCGTTACGGCATGGCTGCTCTGGTTCCCGATGCGGCACGCGTCGGCTTACCTCGACGACTATGTGTTCATCGCGCTCGGCCGCCACATCGCGAATCCGTTCGCGCTGCTCGTGGGCGATGGCCTCGGGTCCTTTTTCTTCCGCCCGTTCGCGCTGTTTCTCTGGGCGGTTTCCGTCAAGGTGCTGGGCAACGCCGCGCCGCCGCAGCTCCTGCTCAACATGCTGCTGCATGCCGGCAACGGCGCATTGCTCTATGCACTCGCACGCCGGCTCGACCTCGGGCATGCAGCCGCGGCGGCCTCGGGCTTGCTCTTCGTGGTCCATCCGGCCGCTTTCTCGGCGGCGGCATGGCTTTCGGACCGCTTCGATATCTTCGCGCTCCTGTTCGGCCTCCTGGCGCTGATCGCCACGGAATCGTGGTCGCGGCTCCCGCGCGCGGCCGTCTTCGCGGCGAGCTGTGCCGCAATGGCCGCCGCGCTGCTCAGCAAGGAGAATGCGTTCGCGTTCCTCCCGCCCGCCTTGCTCATCCTCGCGTGGACTGGCCCGGCTCCGGGCGCTTCACGCCGGCACCGGATCGTTCTCGGCTGCGCGCTGGTCGCCACGGGCGTGCTCGCCGGCATCGCGCGCGTGGTGATCCTGCGCGATGTCACGGGCACGATGTTCCTGCGCGACGGGCCCGTCGTGACGCTGGTGGAGGGCACGCTCAAGTGGCTGAGGTACTCGCCGCGGTTCGTCGGCGTGGACGCGGGAAGCCGCTTCGCCATGGGACTCCAGCTCGTCGCGGGCCTCGGATTCGCCGCAGCTCTCGTGCTGCCCGCGACTTGGCGCGGCATGCGCACGGCCCGATTCGCGCGTGTCGCAGCGGTGTCCACGTTGCTCATGCTGGGCGCGGCGGCCTCGCAGGCGCCGGTCGTCCACGCTTCGCCGATCCATCCCTATGACGGCGGGCCGTTCTTGTTCGATCCTCTCGCGGCAAGCCGCTTCTACTACGTGCCCCTGGCAGGCCTGGCGCTCCTTGTCGCGGCGGCCCTCGACGCCATGTCCGCGGCTTCACGCCCCGGCGTGGTGCGGGCGGCGAGCGCGCTGTTGATCGCGGCCGCACTGGTCTCGATGCTGAGCGTCTCGAGGGGCATCGCGCGCGAGTGGCAGGCTTTCATCGAATCCGAGGATGCCCCCCTCGTGCGGGCCGCCGTGGCGACCGTGAAGGCGCAGGCGGCGGCACCGCCCGGCTGCAAGATCTATCTCCTCGGGCTTCCGAAGGACGCCATCTCGGTGACCTCGCTCATCGATACGGCGGTGAAGCAGGGGCTCGATGCGGGCGATCCGCACGCCGCGTGCTTCATCCAGACCGAGCACGCCCCGTGGTACCACCTGGTCGAGTCCACCCACCTGGGGCCCGGCGCGCAGGCGCCCTTGCAGGACATCCTCTTCAACGGCAAGCCGTATCCGCCGTTGCCGATCGCGAATCTCACCTACTTCTACCTGAAGGCCGTGGACGGGCCGGCGATCGTGCGCGACCCCAAAGCGACGTTCTACCTGTTCGAGCAAGGGCGGTTTCGCGATGTGACGCGCGAGGTGCGCAGGGGCGCGATGCCGGTGCGCTTCTTCGATAACCGGCCGCTTTTCTGAGGTCAACGCCGATAGAAGCGGCGCACGCCCTTCGCGTCTTCGCGCCGCGCGACCTGCCCCGCATGCTGCAGGTAGTGCAGGTGCGCGATCGCCTCTCCCATCGCGAACATGAGCTGGTGGTCGTCGAGCTGGCGCTTGAAGAGGAGCGGGATCGCCTCGAACGCGGTGATGCCGTTGCATCCCTCGAGGAGCCGCGCCAGGCGTTCGTCGTGGTGCGCGTGCAGTTGCGCGATGCGCGCGTGGAGCCCCGTGAAGACCCGGTCATGCGAGGGCAGCACGAGCGCATCTCCGGGCAGGTGCGAGAATTTCCCGAGCGAGGACAGGAAGAGGGCGAGCGGATTCGACTCCGGCTGGTTGCCCCAGACGCCCACGTTCGTGGTGATGCGCGGCAGCACCTGGTCGCCGGAGATGAGCACGTTCCTCGAGGCGCAGTAGAGCGCGGCGTGCTCCGGCGCGTGGCCGAAGACGGTGATCACCTGCCAGTCGTGGCCGCCGATCGCGATCCTGTCGCCGTCCATCATGCGGCGATAGGTCCCGGGGATCGAGGGCACCCCGCGGCGATAGCCGTTGCCGGTGCGCAGCTTCTCCGGGAAGCGCGAGACGTCGAGGCCGTTGCGCGCGAAGAAGTCGATGCCCGTCGGGCGGTCGAACCCCGCGGTGTCGTCGTGCGCGGCGTGGCCCGACAGGAACTCACCCAGGGTGATCCAGAACGACGCGCCGGTCTTCCCGACCAGCCAGTCGGCGCAGCCCAGGTGGTCGGGATGGTAGTGCGTGACGATCACGCGCCTCACCGGCCGGCCCTCGAGCGTCTCGGCGAGGTGGCGCTCCCACAGGTCCCGCGTCGCCTGCGTGCCGTAGCCGGTGTCGACGAGGGTCCAGCCGTCGCCGTCCTCGAGCAGCCACAGGTTGATGTGGTCGAGCGCGAAGGGCAGCGGCATGCGGATCCACCGCACGCCCTCGGCGACCGCGATCGATTCGCCGGGAGCCGGAATGCGCTCGCCGTGCGGATACGCTACTTCGTCGTGAAGACCCAGAGCCCGTTCCACGTCGGTCCCGGCGTCGTCGCGCGGAAGTGCTGGATGCGCTTCAGGTACACCTTGTAGAGTTTCGTTTCCGGCGAAGCGAAAGAGAGCGTCTTCAGCAGCGACTCGGCGTCTTCCCAGCGCTGCTTGCGATAGTGCTCGAGCGCCTTGTGCCAGCGGTCGATCTCCTGCAGGTGCGTCTCGACCACTTCGCCCACGCGCCCGATCGGCTCGAAGATGGCCACGCCCTCGGTGCGGCCCTTCACGGCCGCGCGGTCGACCTCGCGGTAGACGAAGCCGGGGGCCGACTCCACCATGGACTCGGAGACCAGGATGCCGACGCCGTACTCCTTGGTGAGGCCCTCCAGCCGCGACGCGAGGTTCACCGCGTCGCCCATCACCGTGTAGGCGCGCCGGAAGCGCGAGCCCATGTCGCCCACGTTCATCTCGCCGCAGTTGAGGCCCACGCCGATCTGCAGCAGCGGCCAGCCCTGCTTGATGAAGTCGTCGTCGAGGCCGCGGATGCGCTTCTGCATGTCGAGCGCGGTGGCGACACCGTGCGCGGCGTGGTCCGTGTCGGGAACGGGCGCGCCCCAGAAGGCCATGATCGCATCGCCGATGTACTTGTCGATGGTGCCGCGCTGCTCCTGGATCACCTGCGTCATGGCGGTGAGGTAGGAGTTCATCATGTCCTTCAGCTGCTCGGCGGTGAGGCCCTCGGAGATGGAGGTGAAGTCGCGCACGTCCGAGAAGAGCACGGTCATCACGCGGCTCTCGCCTCGCATCGAGTACTCGCCGGGGTTCTTCGCCATCTCGGCCACGAGCTCCTTCGGCACGTAGGTCCCGAAGAGGCCGGTGATGAGCTGGCGCGATCTCGCCTCCATGAAGAAGCCCCACGCCATGTTGAGGAAGTAGAGCAGCACCACCATCAGCGCGGGGCCGGCGATGGAGAAGATGTAGCCGTTCTGCCACGCGAAGAGGTTCGCCGTGAAGGCCAGCATGACCGCCGCCACGGTGATGAGCGTCGAGCCGAGCGCCGTCATGCGCGGCAGGAAGAACGCGAGCGGCAGGCCGAGCAACAGGATCGCGAACGCGTTGATGCCGTCGGCCTCCGGCGGGCGGTGCTTGAGCGTGCCGTCGAGGATGCCGCTCACCATGTTCGCGTGCACCTCGACGCCGGGATAGTCCTCGCCCACGGGCGTGGTGCGGATATCGAGCAGGCCCTGCGCGGAGGTGCCGACGATCGCGATCTTGCCGGCCAGGTCGTTGGCGGGCAGGATGCCGCGGATCACGTCGGTCGCGGATACGTAGCGGAAGCTGTGGTGCGGCCCGCGGAAGGGCACCAGCGCCGACATCGCGTCGTCGAGAGGGATCTTGTGGCCCGCGACGTCGATCTCGGTGAGCCAGCTCTCCTTCTCGGCGCCGCTGCCGATGCTCTCGCTGCGCGTGCGGATCGGCGCGTTGTCGAGGTACATGCGGGTCACCGCGAGCGACATCGCCTCGTAGAGCCCGTTGTCCACGCGCATGAACATCGGCACGCGCCGGGTCACGCCGTCGACGTCGAGGCCCGGGGAGAGGTGGCCCGCTGCCGCGGCGGCCTTCTGCAGCTCGGGCAGGTTGCCGCTGTATCCGGTCGCGAGGGTGTAGCGGTAATGCTCCTCGCTGCCGAGCGCGCGGATGTCGTAGATCGGGAGCGGCAGCACGCCGGCCCGCTCCTGCTTGGGGCTCAGGAAGAAGCCGAGCACCACGGGATACTTGGCGATCTCGGCGGCGAAGAGCCGGTCGAAGTCGAGCGAGGCGCGGTTCTTCTCGAGGAACGCGCGATACGCCTCGTCGTCGCGCAGGTCCTGCTTCGCCAGCCGCTCGAGGATCGGCAGGCCCGAGGTCGTGTCCGGCTCGGGGAATGCCACGTCGAAGCCCAGCACGCGGATGTGGTAGCGCTCGAAGAGCTGGTGCACGAGCGTCACCCACTTGTCGCGCGACAGCGGCCAGCGGCCTTCGTTGATGAGCGTCTTCTCGTCGATGTCGACGATGACGATGCGCGGGTCCACCGTGCGCGGCATGAAGAGCTTCACGCGCGCGTCGTAAGCCTGCGCCTCCAGGCGTTGCAGGAAGTCGAGCTGGTAGGCCCCGCCTTCCGCGCCCAGGAAGAGGACCACGAGGAGCAGCCCGATGCCGATGCGCGTCATCGCGTTCAGCGAGATTTTCTGCTGCAACAGCGACGCGATACGGCGCATGGGCGGCGGGAGCGTGAAGTCGCCCCATGATACCGGCTTGCCCTGCTTCCGGCGACCCGTCCGTGCCTAGCGGCGCAGCAGCCGGCGCAGGGCGCGCAGGGGCCGGGTGAGCCTCCAGGAGAGGCTCGATCGCATGCGCGCGAGCTCGCCCTGCATCGAGGCGAAACCGTCGCGCAGCCCGGCCGCTTCCGCCTCCGCGCGCGCGGTGCGCTCGCGCTGCCGCGCCGCCTCCGCCTCCAGCTCCCGGCGCAGGCCCGCGAAATAAGCCTCGGTCGCGCGATGCCACTCGTCGAGCTCCGCCTTGCGCCCGCTCGCGTCCTCCAGTCGCTGGTCGGCCTCGCGGGCCCGGCGCTCGAGGTCCGCAAGCGGGATCGCGCGGCCGCGGCCGAGCGCTTCCTGCACCAGCCCGAAGAACGTCCAGATCGAGGGCGGCGGCTCGGGTGCCTCGAGCCAACCGGCCTCGATGTCCGGAAGCGCGTGCGCGGGAGCGCGCGCTTCCAGGCCCTCGAGATAGCGCGCGCGGTACGTGGCGAAGTCCATGAAGGGCCGGACCGCGATCGGGCGCGACGGCGGCTCGCGCGCGATCGCGAGGAGCGCGTCGTTCATCGCGGCGGCCCCGGCATTCCACGGGACGATGCGATGCGGGCCGTGCGAAGTGAGCCGCTGCGGCAGCGCCCCGAGATCCGTCGCGACGATGGGCAGCCCCGCGTCCATGGCCGCGGAGAGCGTGTACGAGAACGTCTCCGGCACCTGCGCGGGAAAGAATGCGACGTCGCCGCGCTCGAGATCGAGCAGCTCGCCGAGCGCGCCCTCCGGATATTCGCCCGCGACGGAGAGCGGCGCCCGCGGCCAGCGCTCGAGCGGCTGCGCGAGATGGCCCACGACGCGAAAGTGCAGCGGCAGCCCGCGCGCGGCCGCGTCCTGCATGCAGGCCTCGAGCACGTGCAGTCCCTTCTCGGGCGAGATCGCCCCGGGCACCAGCACGCGATGCCCGGCCACGTGCTCGTCGGACACGCGCTCGGGATGGGGCCACACGGCGGCCCGAACGGCGGGGAAGAAGCCCTGCAGCGTCTGCGCGGCGGCCGTGGATGGCGCGATCACGCGCGCGGCGGCCGCGAGCCAGGGCGCGAAGGCCGCGCGCCACTGCAGCGCGTCGAGCGGCCACTGTGCGGCGCGGCCCTCGGTGCAGCGGGTGCAGTCGGGCGGCGCGCCGCAATAGCGGCCGTGGGCGTCGACCAGGTGGTAGGCGGCGCAGGCAGGATAGAAGTCGTGCAGCGTCACGAAATACGGCGCGTCCAGATCGCGCGCGAGCTGCAGCACGCGCGGCGGCCAGCCATGGACGTGGTGATAGTGCACGCGCGAGACACCCACGGCGCGCAGCGTGTGCACCATCGCGTCCCACTCGTCCGCCATGTCGAAGAAGAGCGAGACGGGCGAGGGCGGCAGGCGCAGCTCGGCGTGGGACCCGTGCCAGGGCTGCAGCACGAGCACTTCCGCGGCTGCGTCGAGCGCCGTGGCGAGGTCGCCGACGTGGCGTGCCACGCCGCCACCGCTGCCGTGCGCCACCATGAGCACGCGCGGCCGCGACGATTCGCGCAGCCGCTGGAGGACCTCTCGCGCGGCGGCCGGCCCGGTCATGCGATCCGGCGCAGCCGGCGCGCGATGCCGCCCCAGCCTTCGTTGCGCACGAGCTGCATCAGCCGGGTGCGCAAGGCGCGGCCGCCGCGCGGGCGCAGCATCAGGCCGGCGAGGCGAAGCGCCGCGCCGCGGCTCATCGGCCCCAGCGTGGCGGCGAGCGCGGCGCGTGGGCGCTCCTGCGCGCGCTCGGCGGCGACGCGCGCGGCCTCGCGCCCATCGCGGCGCACGCGTGCGGCGTCGATCGCGTCGCGCAGCGGCCGCGCAGGATCGCGCGCGATGAAGTCGTGCACGCGCTGCGGATAATCCGGATGCGCCTCGCACAGCACCTGCGTCGCGCGCTCGATGAGCTCGAGCTTCTCGGGCCCGAAGCTCACCGACCCCTCGTGGAACACGAACACGTCGGCCGCCAGCACGTGGCGCCAGCCCGACTTGAGCGCGCGCATGCAGAAGTCGTTTTCCTCGCCATAGCCGCGGCCATAGCGCTCGGCGTCGAAGAGCCCCACGCGCTGGAGCGCATCGCGGCGGATGTACATGCAGAAGCCGACGGCCGTCGGAATGTCCAGGGTGCGACCGGCGAGCGTCGAGGCGAACACGGCGTCGAGGCCGGCGAGCCCGAGGGCGCCCGGCACCTCGCCCGTCCAGCCCTCGAAGGGATAGGAGCAGATCGTCGCGTTGTTGGAGAAAGGCGTCGCCGTGGCGATGTCCTTCGCCGAGTGCGCGGCCGCCGACAGCCGATCGAGCCAGTCGTTGGCGACCTCCGTATCGCTGTTGAGGAGCACCACGTCGCGATCCGGGTGCAGCGCCATGCCGCGGTTCACCGACTGCACGAATCCCAGGTTGCGCTCGTTGCGCAGCAGCGTCACGCGGCCCGCGGCGGCGAGCCCGTCGAGATGACGGCCGATCTCCTGCTCGGGGCCGCGGTCGTCGATCACCACGACCTCGTGCGGCGCCTGCTGCGCATGCGCGAGCACGCTCTCGAGGCAGCGCCGCGTGGCCGCGAGGCCGCCGTAGACGGGCACCACGATGTCGATCGGCATGGTGCGGGTCATGGCGCGGGTGCCCGGGCGCTCGCCTGCAGCTCGCGATGGAAGCCGAGCAGGGTGTCGAGCGCGGCTCGCGCCTCGACCTGCCCGCACAGGCGCGCGAGCGGGTACGAGCGCAGGCGCTCGGCGGGGGCGCCGAGGTCGAAGGCCACGATGGGCGCATCGAGGAGCGCCAGCTCCGCGACGACGTACGAGAACGTCTCGGGCCAGATCGAGGGAAAGAAGAGCATGTTCACGCCGTGCGACTCGATGATGTCGACGAGGTGCGCGCGGTCGTAGGGGCCGGTCACGGTGAGCCGCGGGGACTTGCGCGCGACGTCGAGCGCGCCGATGACGACCACGCGCACGTCGCGGTCCTCGCGATCGAGGAGGTCGACGAGGTCGCGCACGATGGCCGCCCCCTTCTGGTACGTGATCTCGCCCACGATGCCGACCACGAGCGGCGCGCAGGGGTCCATGCGCGGCTTGCGCGGCGGGACGAAGTCGATCTTGTGCGGGATCACGGTGAGCTTCGCATGATCGAGCGTGGGATAGGCGCGCAGCAGCAGGTCGCGCGTCGCATTCGAGTAGCACCGGATCTCGTGCGCGGAGGCGAGGGCGCGGCCCCAGAGCGCGCGCCAGGGCCCGATGTCGCTCGGCGGCGAGAGCGCCACGTAGCTCGCCTCGTGGCGCGCGAGGCACGTGCGGCATCGCGCGACGTCGGGGATGCCGCAGTACTTGCCATCGGCGTCCAGCAGCACGAAGGATGGGCACACCGCGAAGTAATCGTGGGCCGTGAGCGTGAGCCGCGTCGCGCGATGCTCCGCCGGAATGCGTGCGAGCCATTCGGCGAGCACGAGCGGCTCATCGAACGACACGGGGCTGTTCACGAAGACCTCGGATACGGGCGCCTCGCGCAGGATGCGCTCGAGGCCGAGGAAGGTCGACACCCCGAACACCTTCTCGTCCCGGTTCGGCCGGAAGAAATGCAGCCGGTACTCGAGGATCGGCAGGTTGTAGGTGCAGAGCAGCACCGCCTGTCCGTGCGCCAGCTTGTCGGCGATGATGGCGCGCCGGTAGTGGTTCGAGCCGCCGCCCATGTTGTTGTCGAGCACGATGCAGGTGTCCGCCGCCTCGCGCACGTCGGCGATGAGCTGCTCGAGCGCCTCGCTGTCGTCGAGCGACGTGGCGACATAGTTCTGCGCGCGGGCACGGCGCACGATGCCCATGACGTCGCCGCGCTTGAGGCGCCGCCAGACCGCGCGCGAGATCCAGCGCAGCCGCCGCATGCGGCTCCTGCCGCCGTGCAGGTCCTCGGCGCCGGCGGTCACGTCGACCTCGCGGCTCGTGCCGTCGGCGAGGTCGAGCTCGAGCCAGATGCGGCGTGCACCTTCGCCCGGCGCGAAGCCCGTGAGGACGAAGCCCGAGGTGCGCGCGTTCACGAGGTCGGGATGGGTCTCCTCGACGTCCTGGCGCGAGAGGCCGAAGCCGCCGTGCAGGCGCGTCTGCCACGAGTCGCCCTCGACGCGCAGGTGGACGCCCGTCACCTGGCGCGTGCGATCCGCGGCCCAGCCCCAGCCGAAGATGCGCCGGCCGCTGGTGACCAGCCGGTCGACCGCGAAGCGCAGGTCACTCGAGGAGTCGTGGATCATCGTGGAAACGCCACCCGGGGGTGGCGTCGCTATCGGCACGGCGGGCGCCGCGCCGCAAGGCAACATTCTACCGCGCGCGCCTCGCGCGGCTGCATCTTGCGCCCGTTTTCGGCATCATGACACGCCCGGGCCCACCGGCCGCCGACCTCGAAGGAGCAACGATGAAAGGCGTCTCGATCCGTTTCGTCCTCGCGCTCGCGTCACTGCTCGTGCTCGTGCCTGCCGCGCAGGCCCAGCTCTTCCGTGCTTATGTCTCCGCGGCGGGAAGCGATTCGAACCCGTGCACCCTCGCGCTGCCGTGCCGGCTGCTACCCGCGGCTCTCAATGCCGTCGCGACGGGGGGCGAGATCTGGATGCTCGATTCGGCCAACTTCAACAATACCGGCGTTTCCGTCACGAAGAACGTGACCATCCTGGCGATTCCGGGCCAGGTCGGCAGCATCGTGGCCTTCAACGGTGCAGCCGCCATCTACGTGTCGAACAATGCGGTGCTGAAGCTGCGCAATGTCGCGATCGGCAACAACGTCACGAGTCCCGGCACGAATGGCATCGAGATGACATCGGGGACGATGGTGTCGATCGAGGACTCGGTGATCGACATCCCGACCGGCTACAGCGCGGCCTACCTGCAGGGCGGCGGGAGCTTCAGCGCGTCCAGTACCGTGTTCCGGGGTGGCGGCATGATTTCGGGCAGCGCGATCGCCGCTTCGAACAATGCCCAGGTGGACGTCGCGAATTCGCGTTTCTACGACTGGGCGCGCGGCGTTTATTCCAACAACGGCGACAGTGGGACCACGACGTACGTGGGCATGACAGGCTGCGCGTTCAGCCACGTCGCGGTCGGACTCCAGGCGATGGGCACGGGCGGGAACGTGCGTGCCACGGTGACCGGGAGCTCGTTCATCCACGGCCAGTACGGCATCGTCGTGTATTCGAGTGCCGGCTCGAGCATCGCGAGCGTCGGCGGCAACACGTTCACCGATCTCACCAATGCCGCGCTCTTCAATGAGGGCGGCATTGGCAACGCGGTGCTGGAAACCATGGGGACGAACGTCGTACGCAACAACGCGTCTCCGTCGTCGGGCACGATCACGGGCGCGTCGCAGATGTGACCGGAGGCGCGGCGTCGCCATCTATACTGGCGTGATGAATTCGCCGCGCCCGGCCCGCCTCGGGTTCCTTGTCCCGCCGGGCAATCCCACCACCGAGCCCGAAGTCTTTCGCCTCGCGCCGCCCGGCGTGACCGTGCACTTCCATCGCATGTTCCTCGCGGGCGGCGAGCCCGGGTCGCACCAGGGCCAGGAGGAGCGTAACCGCCAGCAGGCCGAGCACATGGAAGAGTCGGCGCGGCTGCTCGCGATGGTGAAGCCCGCCGTGATCGTCATGGCGCACACCGCGACCAGCTACACGCTCGGCAAGGAAGGCGAGACGGCGCTGATCGCGAAGATCGAGCGCGCCACGGGCCTTCCGTTCATCACTGCGTTCGGCAGCGTCATCGCGGCGCTCGCGCACCTGGGCGTCACGCGCGTCGCCCTCGCCACACCGTATGCGCGCGAGTGGACCCTGCGCGGCAAGGCGCACCTCGAGGCGCGCGGCATCGAGGTCGCGAGCTGGGGACACCTCGACGACGTGTCCAACATCTACGACGAGACGCCGCAGCGTGCGTACGATCTCGCGCGCCGCGTCGACGTCCCGCAGGCGCAGGCGCTCTTCCTCTCCGGCGTGGGCATGCCCACCCTCGACGTGCTGGCGCGGCTCGAGCGCGATCTCGGCAAGCCGGTCATCTCGAGCTGCTCGGCGATGGTCTGGAACGCGTTGCGCGTCGCGCGCGTGGACGGGAAGGTCAGCGGGTTCGGCAGGCTCTTCGACTGAGAAAAGGAGGAGGCAGTGAAGCGAGTGTTGCTTGTCGCGTTTCTCGCGGCATCATTCATGGCGCCGGGCGCGTTCGCGCAGGCGTGGCCCGAGCGGCCGGTGCACCTCGTCGTCCCCTTCACGCCCGGCGGCAACGTCGACGTGGTGGCGCGCATCGTGGCGCAGGGGATGGCCGACGATCTCAAGCAGAGTGTCGTCGTCGAGAACAAGCCGGGCGCCAACGCGGCGATCGGAGCCGAATACGTGGCGCGGGCGAAGCCCGACGGCTACACCGTGCTCCTCGGGACGTCCGAGACCCACGCGCTCAATCCTCACCTGAGGAAGAGCCTCCCCTACGAGCCGCTCAAGGACCTCCCGGCCGTGGGGATCGTCGACCGCTTCCCGTTCTCGCTCGTCGTCTCGACGAGCCTCGGCGCGAAGGACCTGCGCGGCTTCGTCGCCTACGCGAAGGCGAACCCGGGGAAGCTCAACTTCGCTTCGTGGGGCAACGGCAGCAGCTCCCAGATCGCCTTCGACCAGATCGAGCAGGTCACCGGCATGGACCTCGTCCACGTGCCCTTCCAGGGGGCGGCGCCGGCCATCGCCGCCGTGGCCGCGGGCAACGTGCAGGCGTTCGTCGTGCCGCTTTCGGTGGCGCAGCCCCAGGCCGCCGAGGGCCGCGTGAAGCTCCTCGCGGTGACGAGCGACAAGCGCGAAGCGGCCGCGCCCGACGTGCCGACCGCCCGGGAGCAGGGCGTGCCCGTCTCGATCAGCGGCTGGCACGTGCTCGCCGTGCCGGCAGGTACGCCGCCCGAGGTGATGCAACGCCTGAACCACGCGCTCGATGCCGCGAATGCGAACGCGCGCGTGAAGGCCCAGCTCCTCAAGGCGGGCGTGCAGCCGGTCTCCTCGAGCATCGAGGAAGCGCAGAAGATGGTGAAGGACGAGTATCGGCGCTGGGGCGAGGTCGCGCGCAAGGCGGGGCTCAAGCCGCAGTGACGCCGTGCGTCGCGTGTTACGCGCGCGTGGCCACGATGAAGAGGCGCGGGAACGGCAGCAGCACCTTGCCGTCGGCCTGCGCCGGATAGGCGAGCGCGATCGCGTCGCGATAGGCGGCGAGGAACGGCGCCTGCTCGTCCGGGCCGAGCGGCGCGAGGAAGGGGCGCAGCGCGCTGCCCTTGAACCATTCGACGATGGCGTCGGGGCTCGCGAGCACGTGATGGTACGTCGTGCGCCAAAGGTCGATGCGCCGGCAGTGACGCGCGAGAAGGTCGTAGTACCACTCGGGGCGGTGGCGCAGCGTGCGCTCCGCGCCCTTGACCTTCGCGGCCCACGCACCGGTCATGGCGACCTGGCGCATCAGGTTGTGCGCGGGCTCCTCGAGGTTGTCGGGCATCTGCACGGCGAGGTGGCCGCCGGGAGCGAGCTTGCCCACGAGACGCGGCAGGAGCTCCTCGTGCGCGGGCACCCATTGCAGCACCGCGTTCGAGAGGATGAGGTCGAAGGGGCCAGGATCGGCCCACGTCGTGATGTCGGCCTGCTCGAATTTCACGGCCGGCAGGCGCTTGCGCGCGGCTTCGAGCATGTCCGGCGAGTTGTCGAGGCCGCTCACGCGAGCTTCGGGGAACGCGTCCAGCAGTACCTCCGTCGAGTTGCCCGGCCCGCATCCGATGTCGACCGCCACGCGCACGTCGCGCCGGGGCACTGCGGACACGAGGTCGCGCACCGCGCGGGTTCGCTCGTCCTCGAACTTGGTGTACTGCTGCGCGTGCCAGTCGGCGGTGCGGGTCATGGGATCCTCGACGGTTCCATGCGGCGGAATAACACGCCGCGGGCGTTTGTTGTCGGCGTGCGCGGGCGGAAAAAGCTCAATGGCCGAGCGCGGGAGGTCCACTCCCGAGGTGGAGGTTCGATTCCTCCTTTCCGCTCCAACCGGAAGAACGGATTACCTAAACCACGTGATCCGGCGCGAGGGCGCACGGCACGCGCGGATCGATCTCGATCTGGACGGTCGTGTGGTTGATCCGGAAGCGCGACTTCAGCTCTTCGCAAACGCACGTGATGTAGGCGTCGCCGGGATGACCGCGCGGCATGAGCAGGTGCACCGTGAGCGCGGTCTCCGTGGTGCTCATCGGCCAGATGTGCAGGTCGTGGATCTCGGTCACGCCCTCGAGCCCGTCGAGGTACTTGCGCACTTCGTGCAGATGGATGCCTTCCGGCACCGCGTCGAGCGACATCTTCACCGAGTCGCGCAGCAGGTCCCACGTGCCCCAGAGGATCACGATGCTGATCGCGAGGCTCACGGCCGGGTCGAGCCAGGTCCAGCTCGTCAGGAGGATCCCGATTCCCGCGAACACGACGCCGAGCGACACCACGGCGTCGGCCGCCATGTGCATGAAGGCGCCGCGGACGTTGAGGTCGGAGTCGCGTCCCCGGAAGAAAAGCATCGCGGTGCCGCCGTTCACCAGGATGCCGAGGGCGGCCACCCACACGACGGTCCATCCCCCGACCGGGGACGGATGCAGGAAGCGATGCACGGCCTCCGATGCGATCGCGCCGGTGACGAAGACCAGCAACACGGCATTGGCGAGTGCCGCGAGGACCGAGGTCTTGCGCAGCCCATAGGTGAAGCGTCCGCTCGGCTGGCGCTTGACGAGCACGCTGGCGCCCCACGCAAGCAGCAACGAAAGCACGTCCCCGAGGTTGTGGGCCGCATCGGCGAGCAGGGCGACCGAATTCGCGAGGAGGCCGAACACGACCTGCGCGACGACGTAGGCCGTGTTCAGCGTCACGCCGATGGCGAAGGCGCGCCCGAAATCGGCGGGCACGTGATGATGGTGTCCGGGGTGGTCGTGGTCGTGCCCGTGGTCGTCGTCGTGCGCGCCGTGATCGTGGGAATGGGCCATGGAACTATTATAGGAGGCCCATGAGCCCGATCCTCTACGCGCTCGCGGCCGCCGGATTGTTCGGGGTCGCGACACCGCTCGCGAAGCTGCTGACCCCGGCCATGTCCGCGTGGATGCTCGCCGGGTTGCTGTACCTGGGCTCGGGCGTGGGGCTCGCCATCGTGCGCGCGGTCGCCGGCCGCCGCGGGGCAGCCGTTTCGAGGGCGGACGTGCCATGGCTTCTCGGCGCCATCGCGAGCGGTGGCATCATCGGGCCGCTCCTCCTGATGTGGGGCCTGCAGGCCACTTCGGGGTCGTCGGCATCGCTGCTTCTGAATGCGGAAGGGGTATT
>Ga0157372_10004424_pt1 | contig 14986 bp, 13 predicted proteins | sample C55metaG_FD_115307 | JGI IMG/M metagenome (GOLD analysis project Ga0157372, IMG submission 115307) | Corn rhizosphere microbial communities from Kellogg Biological Station, Michigan, USA - C5-5 metaG | ecosystem: Host-associated > Plants > Roots > Rhizosphere > Soil | place: USA: Michigan... | reverse complement strand
GAGCATCTCTGCCACCTGCTCAAACTCAAGTGCCTTATCGATAGAAGAGATGATGTATGTGATCCGGATCTTCATTCTTTTGTAATATAGGAAAACCGGGCCTTGAGCCTTAAAAAATATTTTTCAAAATAGTTATAGCTCAGCCATGCCAGCAGGAATGTAAGCAGCAGGCTGATCAGTGTATAGCCCGTGGTGCTCAGGAGGCCGCGCTCCGTTTCATATCCCGCCATAATAAAGATCTTGGCAACAACAAGCAATGCGATGGTATGAAGCAGGTACAGCCCATACGTGTATCTTCCCCATTTGCTCATGAAAGCGGATCGTGAGAATTTCATGCGCAGGGAGCCGTTGAAATTCTGGTCAAGGATCACAAATGCGAAATAAAGCACAGCAATGAATTTTTTCAGGATGAACCCGTATTCGAAGCTGAAAAGCGTGTGGCGGAAGATCAGCAACAGCAGGCCGCACAGGTAGATGGCGAGCCTGGAACGAAACGGCATCTGTCCGAAAAAGGAAACGAAACGGGCGGAATGTAAGGCGCACCAGGCTGCAAGTCCGCCGGCAGCAAGGTCGAACACCGCGCTGAATGTATGAAAGCTGAGCACATGCTCGCGATGGATGTTGCAGATCATGAACAGCACGGATGCTGCAATGATGCTTAAAAAGATCCATTTGAAAAAACGCTGAGGCATAAAATGGAAGAACAGCGGCCAGGCAAGGTAGAACTGCTCTTCGATGGCGATGGACCATGTCACCGTAAGGAAAAGATTTTGGTAGGCATGCGTTTCCTGCATGTGAATGACATCGAAATTGCTGAGGAATGTAACGTAAAACAGCGGCCGCGAGGTGTCGGCAAGCCCTCCGGCAAGGAATGATTGCAGTAGGGGAAATACCAGGAATGCAAAAATGAGGACTGCAAAGTACAGCGGCCAGATCCGCAGGGTACGGCGTACGTAGAAGGAGCGTACATCGAGCCTGCCGAAAGACTGTATCTCCGAAAGGATGAGGTACGTGATGAGGAAGCCGCTTAATACAAAGAATACCGATACGCCCATTTTGCCGTTCCCGAAAATAAAAAGCAGCGGCTGATCGATAAGTGCATTTCCGCTGGCATTGGCCTCTGTCAGCTTTCCCATGCTGTGGCTGAAGAAGACCAGGATAAACGAAACAAATCTTAACCCGTCCAGGTTTGGAAAGAAGATCTTTGGCTTATCGCGCATAAACAGAGTAGTGTTGTTCAAATGGCTTTGCAGCCTGTAAAAATCAGAATTATCTGATTTAAAGATACTAAAATAATCTGCCGGTCCCGCAGGATATTTCAGCAGTTTAAGTGAACTTCAAATGTGCTTGTAAGAGCTATTTCCGGATGTAAAAAGTGATGAAGCTGTTCTTTGCGATCAGCCGGAACTCGTTTATATTCGGGATGCTGCGGATGGAATCGTTGTGAAAGATAATAGCATCGGAGCTTACCGGCACATGCTCAAAAATGCGGACCGTGCTCACCTGCTGTGTGCTCACGCGGCTGATCTCGTAGGTAAGCAGGTCGCTCGAAAGCACTTCGCTGGAAGCGATGGAGTGGATATTGTTTATAAAAGGCTTGCCGGCAAACAGCGCTGCCGACTGGTAATCTATCTGGTGAGCAGCCTTGTAATTGGATACAAAGCGGGAGAACATCAGGATCACCGTAAGCGTGGCGATGCCCGCGAATGCTGCGGGGTGGATCGTCCGCTTACGTAAAAACCGCTCAGCAACGGCGTTCAATAGGTAAGCGATTATCGCTGCAAGCGGAACAGCCAGGTAGATCCAGGTCCGCTCAAAAGGAATGACCTTGTGCAGGAGCAGGATGAAAGGCGGCAGCAAGAGCAGCAGCAGTGCGAAGAAATTGAATTGACGGATTGCCTGATCTTCTTCCTTCCGGCTCAGGATCAGCGTTCCCATCCAGAGCGCAAAAAAAAGAAAGATGCCGGATGCGGGCACAGCAAAGAACCAATCGGCCGTTTGGCTGAAATGACCGGGAATGCGGCTCAGCACTTCCGTAAAGGGAATCGGCTTCACATAGCCGTTGTGCGTGATGGAATCGAGCCCGCTGATGAGGATGACCGGGACATACAGGATGGCCGTGAGGATACAGACTATGACGTTTAAAAGAATGAAGGAGCGTAAGGCAGGGATGCGTTTTGTGATGATCGTGTTCAGTAAAACATAGAGACCCACAGACACAAAAAAGTACAGGAAGGAAGGCATGGTGTAAAAGCCGAGGACGATCGAAATAACATACAGCCATGCGTACCTTTTCCGCGGAGCGGAGAGATTTGCTATCACAGCGTAAGAAGCCGCCAGCGAGAACAGCAGCACCAGCTCATATCCGCGGGCCTGGATGCTGTAAAGGGCAACGGGATACGAGAATGTAAAAAGCACAAGCGTGTACAGGGCGATCCTCCCGGAATAAAATCGCCGCAGCAGCTTAAAGAGCAGGAGGGAGCTGAGCACCGAGCAGCAGATGTTCACCAGCCTCATGCCGATCTTCGGATCATGAATGGGAAGCAGGTTGGAGATGTTCGTCAGGATGCTGAAAAAAATATGGTTGTTGGGAGCTGGGTAATAGCTTGCTGACGTAAGCACCGATTTGCTTGTGAAATTGAGGTAGGTCCATGCTTCGTCATACGAGACCGGGAAGCTGTATGCGCAGCAGCTAAAAAGAATTACCTGCAGTACGATGATCGCCAACAGGCCAAGGCGCGTGAACTTTTCCTGCGAAGCAAGGAATGTATACTGGTCCTTCAGCGCCTGCACCGCCGCCCGGATCATCGCCCGGATCGCTTTACGGCGGCGGATGGCAAGCAGGCTGATACCAATTGAAAGTACGCTGCCGGTCAGCAGGGCGAGACGGATAAAAGAAAACTTGGAAGCGGTGAGGAACTGCGCCTTGAACTCAGCTTCCTTGTGCAGCTTGCCGAGCCGGGATAAAAGAAAGCGGCAAAATTCGTCGTAGCCTTCCACATAGAGCAGCACTGTGAACGCGATGATCCCTGCGGAAACAAGCAACAGCACCAGCAGGAACAGCTGCGTGAGCCGTCCGGCGAATGATCCGTTTGAAGAGCGTGTTGAAGCGTTCATGCTGAGTTACCTGTTATGCTTTGTACAGTCCAAATTTTCCCAGCACCTTTCGCTTGATGGCCGCCGTTAAATACGAAATGCTGTTCGGATCGATTCCGCGGCTTTTCAGCTGGTTGATCCGGAAAAAATTATAGAAGCGGCTGTAATTGCCTTTTGGCGGCTTTCGCAGCCTGCCGTTGATCTGCGTGGTATCGAGGCCGTACGGATACAACAAGCAAAAAGAAAGGTTCTCGGAGGTGGTGGATACATCACAGCTTTCTTCTATCTGTTCGGTTTCTTTGAAACCATCGAGGCTTAGTACATACGCTTTGTTATAATCTTTTAAAAAGATAGTGGCAGGCTGAAGCGTCCGTTTCAGGTAGAAGCGGTTATTGGCATTCAGCTCCTTTAAGAAATCCGATGCCTGTGTGCGGAGAACCTGCGGATCAATAATATTCGTTTGGTGATACAGCTTTCGCTCTTTCACAGTTGCCAGGTCTTTTTCATAGGATGCGATGGAACGCAGGGGATCGTGCGCTTTTCCGGCTTCGAACACATCGCCGTTGTACAGGATCACAGGAATGGTATTGGTATGTTCCTTCAAAAAACGATATGTTTTTGCAGGCGTGTTGATCTCATCATTGAGGTATTCGTTCTCCACGTGTGAAAAATAAATGTAGCTGGCGATGGGCACCACATACTTCGGCGCAAAAGCATCGCATTGCAGCTTCATCCAGCCGAGCTTTTCATTTGCCACATTCCGCCGGTATTCCACCTGGTCGGGATTTCCTGCCCAGTAAGCATAAGAGAACTGAGTGAGCAGCAGGTCGATATTGCCGGTCTTGTTCTTTATTTTTTGTGCCTGCGCCTTGCCGGTAATGCCGCAGTCGTTCGTATTCAAAAATGTTTCCGTCGCCGTTTTGAAGCAGATCCAGGAATCGCCTTCGTCAAAATGTTCGCAAAGCACGCGAACGCCGTCAGTCAGTGTTTCCCACTTGTCAGGATACAGCTCGATCACTTCCTTAAAGCCTTGTTTCCTGCACCAGTCGGCAACGCGCTTGTCGAGCGTGAACTGAAAAAGGATCGTGATGTTGGCGCGGAACTGCTGCGGGATCTTTTTAATGTTCGGCGGAAAAAAATGATCGGGATGCTCGTGCGAGAACCAGATATAATTGATCGATGAAAAATCATCGTAGCTGAAAACTGTCGGGGAGATAAGGTTCCAGCCATTGTTAAACACGCTTCCTTCCAGCCAGGGATCGCACATGATGCGCGTGTTCTGCTGCTCAACAATAAAGGAAGAATGATTTACAAATTCTATTTTCATGTTACAGTGTTTTTTTTTCTTTGCCTTTATCGTAGTTGAACATCAGGAACAGGATCGCAAAAAGCGCAACCGGCAGCGCATATTTGAGCTGCACGCCGGAGATAGGCGGAATGAGATCGGTGGTGATGAGCAGGACGGAAGCGGCGACCAGCAGGAATACGAGATGGATCCGCCCGAAATTATACTCGGTGGAATTGTACAATCCTGCGCGTCTCATAAAAATGGCTGTGAGGATCGCCTGCGACATCTTGATGATCACAACGGCCAGGCACACGCCGATGATTCCGTAGGTATTGATCAGGATAAAGTTGGCGGCAATGCCGATCACTACGGAAATGAAATTGATCAGCGGCAGGTATGTTGTTTTCCCGTGGAAGAACAGTGGATTGGAATAGATCATGAAATAGGTGCGCCCCATCCAGGCCAGCGCCAGCAGCGGAATGTAAACCACGCAGGAATGGTAGTTCGTGCTGATGAAATAATTGATCACAGGATAGCTCGCAGCGATGCAGGCCACTACGATGAACAGCGTGATCCATAGCATGTATTTGTAAATGGTGTTCACCTGCGCATGCTTGTCGGGCTGGTTGGAGTTCAGCAGCTTGTATACGTTCGGACTGATCGCGGCCTGCAACGAGTTGAGCACGATGCCGATGGTGGAAGCCACCACAAAGGCCAGGTTGTACTGTCCGAGGTCGTTCAGCGTAAAATGCTTGTTGAGGAAAAAGCGGTCCATGCTCTCGAACGTAACGGCCAGCAGCGAATAGATCACCAGCGGATACCCGTAAATGTACATCTGCCTTGCGTATTTGGGCTTGAAAACGAATCCCGTTTTGTAAAAAAAGAAGCAGAGGTAAATGATCATCGTAAGCACTGTTCCCGCCATCTTTCCGAGGATGCTGCCCTGTGCGCCGCCCCTGAACACCACAATGCCGATGTAAGAGCCGGCAGTCACAAAAACAAAATAGGTGAGGGCCAGCAATGAGAACGCTTTCAGATTTTCACTGTCGCGGTAATATTGGGAGATCACCGAGTACGTGATCGCAAACATCGTGGTCACGAAAATGAAATGCCCGAACTCCGCGTAAGTGAATGAAGGCGTGTCGAAGGCCAATTGAAATACCTGCGGGCCTGCGAGTAGGAACACGATGTAAAGCAGCGCCGAAATACCGAGAATGCTGATGAGCGAGGTGGAAAGCAATGCATTGGTGATCGCCCGCTTCCGGTATCTGAAGAAGAACCGCGTGAAGGCCGAATCGATCCCGATGGCGATAAAAATGGAGAGATAGGCCTGGAAAATATTCGCAAGCGCCACTTTTCCGTATTCCTCGGGCATCATGTACTTCGTGTACACAGGCGTAAGCACAAAGGCGGATGCCATTGGCAGGAAGCCGAGCAGCGTGTAGATGAATGTTGAACGGAATAAGGAGCGTATATCGAACATTATCGGAGCAGGATTTGTTTGAGCCGTTGCGTGGCCTTGCCATCCGTAGCGTAAAGATATGCGTTTTTGATCCCTGCTTTCAGCGCCGGGGTTATTTCTTTGAAATCCAGCGCAGCCGGATCGAAGCGGTTAAAATCATACTCCGGAACATATTGGTTGCCGATCAGCTCGCGGTCGTAAGGGTTGAGGCCCGAATTCATGTAAATGCAGCGTGAATAATACATGGCCAGCGGTGAGAGCGTGGAAAGGTTCACGAGGATGCATCCCTGCGCCTTCATGATGTATTCCGAAACCAGCGCTTCGCGGATGTAATCGATGTTTGCGTGCGCCGGAAGATAATCCGCCGTATAGCTTTGCGGATGCAGCTTGATTTTCAGCCTTGCGCCTTTCAGCAGGCAGAACTCGTTGAGCTTCCTGTAAAAGGCGATCTTCTGCTGCTGCGGCATTCCGAAAATGGCCTGCTCGCAGTACGGCGCATCGATCAGCAGGTAATAATTTTCTTTCGGCGCATCCGCATACTTCTCAAATGCTTCATACTGGGCATCAAAATTCGGGTTGCCGATCGCGATCACTTTTTCTTCTGCAATGTGATCGCGCTTCAGGATGTAAGAGGCATTGTGCATCGTGAAGTTGATGTACCTGTCTGCTTCCCTTAAGGAGAAAGGCGATCTGTGAAGGCCGATCGTGAGCCCGTATTTTTTTCTTGTAAAAGGAAAGCGCAGGAAATGAAGAAGTGATGCAATATTTTTCAGGCGGAATGCCCGCAGGTAAAATAAAAGGCTCGATTTGCCTTTAGAGGCGGCAGGAACAGCATTGCCTGCAGTGGCCGGCCTGGGTGAACGTGCATTCTCGTATGCAATGTCGATCTCGTAAGCCGCGCGCAGCCCGTGCTCCAGCACAAGCGTTTCAATCCCGGTGTTTTTAGCGGCGATGTTCAGAGCTACCTGTGGGAACGATTCAATATCATGAAAAAGCACCTTGCCGGGCTTTACCTGCTGCAGCAGATCATAGGGCGAGGAATAATCATTCCAGTACAGCACATCCGTTCCAAACAGCTTCTCACGGCCGGTTCCAGGCGCGCTGCCCTTGTAGATGAACACCCATTCTATCTCTTCCTGCAGAAGAGCGAATGGGTGCATCAGGTCTTTTCGTTCGTAGTCCCAGTTTACAAGGATCTTCATCATTCGGGTGTTATTCCACGGTATGTCTTAATTTCCAGCTTCCGCTCTCCTTGGTCCACAAATGGGGCGATCTGAACTTATCGCAGAGTTCCATGAAATGCTCCGGCTTAATATCAAGATACTCCATAACCTCGTTGAAATATTTATCAGGGAATTCGCCGTCAAAGCGCTTCACCAGCGCAACGCCTTCTTCACGCGTGATGTGCCGGTTGCGGATCTCCTGTGATGCATCGTAGGTGGCGCGGCCGATCCCAAACTTGATGTAGGTCGTGTAGTAATGCAGGTCATCGATCTTGTCGTCGATGCTGTTGTATTTGCTGTAGGTGCCTTGTGTTCTGAACGGTCTCGCCTTGAAGCCGGTATTCTCCACCGCGTAGTAATATACTTCCTGCGGCGTCCATTTCAGGTAATAGCCAAGGTAATGCACTTCGATCTTTGTTTGCTCCAGTTCCGTGGAAGCAGCTGGCAGGAACGACATCAGGTCGGCCAGGGGCACATTGTATTTTTCCCTCAGCTCCGCAATGGAAACACCGCCGAGGTAAATCTCATCGAGGTTGTTAAAGCTGTAATAGGATTTATCGCGCAGGGAATTGGCATTGTCGGCGATGGGATTTCCGTATTCTGCTTCATTCTCCCCGTAAAAGATCAGGGGAATGCCGTATTTGGCTGCGATCTTCGGTGCAAGGTTCTTCTGCCCGAGAATAAAGGTCTGGAACGGATGCAACAGGTTTTCAATCGATAATTTAGTAAGCAGCTTCATCACTTTTCCATTCCTGTTGAAGCTGATGTTATCGAAGCCACCCACATCGATCCAGTTCTTGAAATTTTTGTAGCCGTAATCGGTGTACAGGATCGGCGGCCAGGTAACGGTCAGCGGGTTCATGCCGTATTTGTATTTCAGCACGTGCGACTGGTATGCGCTGTCTTTTCCGCCGCTTCCGGGAACCAGGCAATCATAGCTCCCGTCGTTCTTCCTGTATTTGTCGAGCAGCCGCAGCAGCTCATCTTCGCGCTGCTGCCAGTTGATGCTCTCTTTTTGGTCCGCATTGCGACATGCATCGCAAACGCCGTTCTCGTCAAAATGCAGCGTTGTTTTTTTGCTGTCTTTCGTGTGCTTGAACTCAACCGTTGAAGCAGGGCGTTGGTTCGACATCACGCAGCGCTTGCAGAATTTCACTTCCTGCGGCAGACCATAATACGCTTCTAAATTTTCCATATAAAAATGTCGGTGTTATTTATTGTTGTCAACTTCGTTCAGCCAGTTCTTATAGATCTCGATCCCTTTGGCTGCGCTCTTTTCGGGATGGAACTGTGTGGCAAACACATTTCCTTTTTTCACCGCGGAGCAATAGCGGATGCCTTCGTATTCCGTTTCCGTGAGTACCACTTCCGGATCGGCCGGCACTGCATAATAAGAATGCACAAAATACATGTACATTCCGTTCTCCATTCCGGCAAGCGGTGATCCGTTCCAGCCTTTGCCGGTTTGCAACACGTGGTTCCAGCTGATCTGCGGCACCCTGATCCTGTTTCCGGCGGCGGTAACAGAAGGGAATTTTTTAATGGAGCCCCCGATGATGTCGAGCCCTTTGTGTGTTCCGAATTCTTCGCTTTCGCTGAAGAGCAATTGCATTCCAAGGCATACACCCATAAAAGGCTTGCCGCTGCTGATGAAATCCTTTACCGGCGAAACGAGGTCAAGCGAATGCATGTTGCGGATCGCATCGCCGAAGGCGCCAACGCCGGGCAGGATCACGGCATCCGCCGAAGCGATGTCGTTTTTATCCTGCGTGATGCGTGTTTCATATCCGAGATGCTCGCATACGTGCTGCACGCTGAATAAATTTCCCAGCCCGTAATCCAGTATCACAATGGTCGACTTTTGCATGCTATAGAGTAAGATCAATGATCCGTGTTTCGATGTTGTGTTGTGCGAGATAATTTTTTATTTCCGGTAATGTATGCGGTTCGATCTTCGAAAAGCCTTTGCCGCTTTTCAGGAATTCGGTGTTGCCTTCCTTCTCCGAATTGCTGCTTGCCGCCTTTGTAGCGGCATAGCCGTAATGCAGGACCGATGCTACAGCTACCGCGCTTGCGCCGCCCTGTGCCACCGCCGCCGCAATATGCGCGGGGTTGCCTGCGCCTCCATGCGCGATCACGGGAATGGAAACGGCATCCGTTACCTGTTTGATAAGGTCGATGTCGAAGCCAAGCCCTGTTCCTTCATTATCGACGGAGGTAAGCACCAGCTCTCCCGCACCGAGCTCTTCCACTTTCTTCGCCCATGCTATCGCCTCGAGGCCGGTATCCTCGCGGCCATTGTCGGTGAATACAAAATAACGGCCGTCTGCCTGCCTGATCACTTCCAGCGTAGCAACAATGGTGGACGATCCGAATTTTAAGGATGCTTCACGAATGATCTGCGGATCCTTTACGGCTGCCGTGTTAATAGACACCTTGTCAGCTCCTGCGCGCAGCACATTTTTTATATCGTCTATTGTTTTTAATCCGCCGCCTACCGTAAGCGGGATGAATAATTCGCGGGCTGTTTTTGAAATGAGGTCGAAGAGACTGTTGCGCCCGTAAAGGCTGGCAACCACGTCCATGTACATCAGCTCATCCGCGCCCTGCTCATAATAATACTTCGCGAACTCTTCCGGCTTACCGAGCACACGGAGGCCTTCGAGGTGAATGCCTTTCACCAGGTTGGGGCCTTTAATGTCCAGTCGCGGAATGATCCTTATTTTATTCATTTTTATTTTAAAGTGTTACCACCGCCGACCTCTCCCGGAAGGAGGGGAGCAGGAGACCCTGCTCATCTACAGATTCGAAAATTCGTAACGATTCGTATTAGTACTATGCATATACTTCTTTTATTCGCGTGATCACTTCCTCGATTTCCGCATTAGTGATGCCGGTGGAGCAGGGAAGGCTTAAAGCGCTTTGATAAATTTTATCCGACTCATTGTGTTCCGAAACAAAAATGGAATCCCTGAACATTTTCAGCTGGTTCATCGGTACCCACAAAGGTCTTACCTGGATGCTGTTCTTTGTCAGGTGCGCGATCAGCTCTTTTTGCCTGGAGCAGCGCACTGTGAATAGCCAGTGATTCGGAGTCACATCTGCATTTTCCTTCTGCAGATGAATATCGGTGATCCCGGAAAGTCCTGAAGTATACATGTCTGCGATCTCCTGCTTGCGCTGCAGGAAAGACGGTAGCAGCTCCATCTGTGCCAGTCCCATCGCAGCCAGCAGATTCACTAATCTATAGTTGTAGCCGATCTCATCGTGCACATATTCAAAAGGATCCGATTTGGCCTGCGTGGTAAGGTGCTTGGCTTTGCGTGCCAATTGCTCGTCGTTGGTGACGATCATTCCTCCTCCGCCGGTTGTGATGATCTTGTTGCCGTTAAAGCTGAAGCATCCGAACGTTCCGAACGTGCCGGAATGTTTTCCCTTGTAGCGTGAGCCAAGCGATTCGGTGGAATCCTCGATCACCGCCATGTGATACATTTCAGCAATCGCCAGCAGCCGGTCCATATCGCACATGTTGCCGAGCACATGCACGGGCATGATGGCGCGAATGGGCTTGCCTGTTTGCTTATGAGTGCATTTCCCTTCTGAAACAACAGCATGCTGCTCCATGTATTTTTCCAGCAGCTCCAGGTCCATCTGCCAGGTTTCCTTATCGATGTCAACGAAAACAGGATCGGCATTTACATACTTCACGCTGTTGGCGCTGGCAATAAAGGTAATGTTCGGCAGGATCACGTGATCGCCGGCCTCCACACCTGCAAGCATCAGCGAAATGTGCAATGCGGCAGTTCCGTTGGAAGTCGACACGGCATAACCCGCGCCGGTGTATTCCGCCAGCGACTGCTCAAAGCGGTCGACGTAAGAGCCTACCGATGATACCCAGTTGGTATCAAGACAGTCCTTGATGTATTTCCATTCGTTGCCTGCGAGGTTCGGTACTGAAAGTGGGATCATGTTAAATATTATAAACGGAAGCTTTGTAACGTGACAGGTGTTCTTTTTCGGAGAACCACGCTATGGTTTCCCTCAAGCCTTTATCAAGATCATATTCCGGTGTCCATCCCGTGAGCGACCTGATCTTTTCGTTGGAGCCGAAGAGCCGCTGAACTTCACTCTTTTCGGGGCGTATGCGCTCAGCATCCTTTATGATCTTTGCTTCCGGGTTTATGGTATCAATTAATTTTTGTGCAAGCGCGCCTATGCTGATCTCGGTTGCAGAGGCAATGTTGATCTCTTCGCCGATCGTTGCTTCCGACTCTGCGATCGCTTCAAATCCCATTACGGTATCCTTAACAAAAAGCAGATCACGCGTTGGGCTCACATCGCCGAGCTTGATTTCGGTGCTGCCACCGAGCAGCTGCGTGATGATGGTCGGGATCACCGCCCTGGCCGACTGTCTCGGGCCATACGTGTTGAAAGGCCTTACAATGGTAACCGGCATTCCGAAAGAGCGGTAAAAAGATTCAGCGAGGCGGTCGGCGCCGATCTTGGTGGCCGAATAAGGCGATTGTCCCTGGAACGGATGCTTCTCATCGATCGGCACATATTGCGCGGTGCCGTATACTTCGGATGTGGAAGTAATGATCACGCGTTTTGTGTTCAGCAGCTTTGCGGCCTGCAATACATTCAGCGTGCCTTTGATATTCACATCCACGTAACTGTCGGGAGAATGATAGCTGTACGGAATGGCGATGAGTGCTGCAAGATGGTACACCGTGTCGATGCCTTCCATGGCAAGGCGTACGCCGTTCGGATCGCGGATATCACCTGCGAAGAGCTCGATCTTATCAAACAGCTCTTTGGGAAATGTATCCAGCCAGCCGTTGGAATTAAAGGAATTGTAAAGCACAAAAGCTCTTACCTCGTATCCTTTGCCGGCAAGGTGCTCTACGAGGTGGCTGCCGATAAAGCCGTCTGCGCCCGTAACCAATACCTTTTTCTTCATCTTCAGTTTACTGATTTAGTTTATATAGCCGACCATCCGCCATCTATCACCAGGTTGTGCCCGGTGATGTAGGATGAATCGTCCGACAGCAGGAAAACCGCGGCCGGTGCTATGTCTTTTGGCAGCCCCATTCTTTTAACAGGAACGCGCTTTTCATATTGTTGTACAAATGTTTCGTGCTGGTTGTCGAAGATGCCGCCGGGGGAAATGCAGTTCACCCTTACCTGGTGCTTCCCGTAATAGGAGGCAAGGTACCGTGTAAGGTTGATGATGCCTCCCTTGATGGCCGAGTACGCTGCGGGATTAACGATCTCCGTTCCTTCGTAAACGGTAAAGTCGGGACCGCCAATTCCGTAGATCGATCCCATGTTGATAAGCGAGCCGCTTCCCTGTTTTTTCATTTGCTCCAGCGCAAGCTTGCAGCAGAGGAAATAACCGTTCAGGTGCATGTCCACATTTTGCTGCCAGGAAGCCAGCGGGATCTTTTCAAAAGCCGTTCCCCAGTCTTTCGTCCGCGGATAGGCATTGTTGATCCATCCGTCGATCCTCCCGTACTTTCCGACTACAGCTGCGATCAGCGCACTTACGGATGCTTCGTCGGTAATGTCACAGTGCATCGTGTCCTGTTCCGGATCATTCGCCGCATAGATGTCAGCGCTGATGGCAATGCCGCCCGCTGCACGGATGCGCTCCATGAAAGAAGTTCCCAGCAGGCCATTGCCGCCGGTCACTACAATTATTTTATCTTTCAGATCAATCATTGCCTGTGCAAATTTTTAAAACCGCAAGCGCTTCGCTTAAGCTGTTCATGTTCTCTTCTCCCGATGCCAGGCACCGCGTAAAATATTCCATCTGGCGGATATACGTATCGGCGATCTTGATGTCCGACTCGTAGATCAGCTTATTTCCTGCACTGATGGTGTTCTTCAGAAGGTCGACCGTCCAGGTCTCGTCTTCGAAAACGATCTCGAGGCTGCGCTTCGGATCCCGCCTGTAATAATTCAAAATAACGCCGGCTGCAAAGTTATCGTAAATAACAGAATAATTGGCATAATCGGCGGCAGAAATGCCAAGGGTGGAGCGGCTCCGGGTGAGCCTGTGCGTTTGCTGCGGCTGCCCGAAGATCCAGTATAAATAGTCAAGCTCATGAATGAGGTCCAGGTGAACGCCGCCGCCCGATTGCTCATCGGAGCTGTATACTTTCCGGAAGTCCTGCCCCGGCCGCCAGTCGGGCAGGTAAGAGCCGCAATAGATGTTCACTTCGTTTATTTTTTGCCGGCTTTCCGCGATGTGTTTTTTTACGAATTCGATCACCGGGAGGAAACGGAGATTGCAGGCTACATAGCTGCGGATATTTTTTTCATCAAGAATGGTTAACAGCTTGTTTGCATGCTCCGTCGAGCTTAACGCGGGTTTTTCAATAAAAAGCGGAGCCCCCAAAGCGGCAGCCTGTTCTATGGATGCGGCGTGAAGACTGGTCGGATTGGAAATGATGACGAAATCAGGCTTTACGGTGAGATCATTTAAGCTGTATATATTTTGAATGTTCTCTTCTTTTGCTGCGTCAGGCGAGGAGCGGAGCGCGAAAAAGGAGGCCCGTATCCCAAGCGACTGAATTGCGTGTATGTGCTTTCTTGCAACAGAGCCCAGCCCTATGATGAGAATGTTCATATTTCAAAATTCAGTTTGTTTTCACGTACAAGGTAATCCAGCATCTCGAAATCGAGCGGCTCATCGAGGTCGAAGCAGGTATGCGGCATCACATACACGAGTGAGCGCTCCGTGATCGCGGAGCGGCAGCCGCTGCTGAAAAATTCTTTTGTATAAAAATAAAAGGAGGCGTTCATGTCGTACACGGCGGGTGCCGACTGCCGCGTGGAAAAGCCATCCTGCAGCTTTTTTACGAGACCGAAATAGCCGCTGCTTTGCTGCTCCACCATATTGAAGTACGGATTGCGTCCTGCCTTGCTTACCGAAAATAAATTCAGCGCTGCAGGATCGGCGTGCAGGAGCTGGAAGGCGGTTTCAAGATCTTCGATGGTGCGCAATGGCGAGGTTACATCGAGGTCGAGCACATAATCGTATTGGAAGCCATGCCTGTTCTCTTCGTAATGCAGCAGGTCGCGGAGCACATCTATTTTGCCGGCGGTATCGGTTGCGAGCCCGGGCGGACGGAGATATTCCGTTTTCAGGTCGAAGCTTTCGGCAACCGCTTTTATTTCGGGATCGTCGGTGGAAAGCGCAATGTCGGCATTCAGCTCTGCTGCAAATTTCATGGCTGTGCGGATGGAATACCCGATGAGGGGAATCCCATTCACATGCTTTATGTTTTTCCCGGGAATGCCTTTGGAGCCGCCCCTTGCACAAATGGTTATCAGCAATTTCATGAGCTGTGAGTTTAATGCAGACAGGTTAATTTTTCAGGTTCAGGTGCTTGATGTCTTCCTGCGCTTTCAGGAAATCGTCCGGTTTGCCTATGTCCAGCCAGTATCCGAGGATCGGGTAGCTGATGAGCTTTCTGCCCGTTGCGATCACCTGTTCCATCAGGTCTGTTGTATTGTAAAATGTATTTTCCGGGATCAGTTCCAGCAATTCTTTTTTGATGAGGTAGATCCCTGCATTCGAATAATACGTGTAGGTCGGTTTTTCCTTCAGCGCGGTTACCTCGCCGTTGCTTACTTCCAGCACCGCGTAAGGGATTTCCTGCTTGTAGGGAATGGATGCCACCGCCATGTCGGCATTTTTCTCCGTAAAGGTTTTGAAGAAATCTTCGAGGTTGATGTCGGTCAGCAGGTCGGAGTTCATCAGCAGAATGGTCTCGTGGTGATCTGTGCCCGTGGCTTTTACGGCGCCAATGGTTCCCAAAGGATCCTTCTCATAAATGTAACGAATGTTCAGATTCCGGGAAGCGCCATTGCCGATGTGCTCTTCTATTTTATGGCCGAGATATCCCACCG
>Ga0157372_10004423_pt1 | contig 14987 bp, 19 predicted proteins | sample C55metaG_FD_115307 | JGI IMG/M metagenome (GOLD analysis project Ga0157372, IMG submission 115307) | Corn rhizosphere microbial communities from Kellogg Biological Station, Michigan, USA - C5-5 metaG | ecosystem: Host-associated > Plants > Roots > Rhizosphere > Soil | place: USA: Michigan... | reverse complement strand
CGCAGGACGAGCGCGTGGAGCGCGCCACCGCGGACATCCTCGAGGACGTGCGCCGGCGCGGCGATGCGGCGCTCCTCGAATACACGGCACGCTTCGATCGCTGGACGCCGGCGGATGCGGCGGCGCTCCTAGTCCCGCTGGAGGCGGCGCGCGCCGCGGCGGCATCCTTGTCCAAGGCGCAATCGCAGGCGCTGGAGATCGCCGCCTCGCGCATCCGCCGCTATCACGAGCGGCAGGTGCTCGAGTCGTGGCAGGTGACCGAGGCCGACGGCACGATGCTCGGCCAGCAGGTGACGCCCATCGATCGCGTGGGCCTCTACGTGCCCGGCGGCAAGGCGGCTTATCCGTCCTCGGTGCTCATGAGCGCCATCGCCGCGAAGGTCGCCGGCGTGCGCGAGCTGGTGATGGTGACGCCGACCCCCGATGGCGAAGTGAACGCGCCGGTGCTCGCCGCCGCGGTGCTCGCCGGCGTGGACCGCATCGTGCGCGTGGGCGGCGCGCAGGCGATCGGCGCGCTCGCCTTCGGCACCGCGACCGTTCCCGCCGTCGACAAGATCGTGGGGCCGGGCAACGCGTACGTCGCCGCGGCGAAGCGCCGGGTCTTCGGCCGCGTCGGCATCGACATGGTGGCGGGGCCCTCGGAAGTGCTGGTGATCGCGGACTCGAGCGCCCATGCCGACTGGGTCGCGATGGATCTCTTCTCGCAGGCGGAGCACGACGAGATCGCGCAGGCGATCCTGCTTACGCCCGACGCGAGGCTCGCCGACGCGGTGGCCGAGTCGATGCGCCGCCAGATCGAGCGCATGCCGCGCCGCGCCATCATCGAGGCCTCGCTCGCGTCGCGCGGCGCGCTGATCCAGGTGCGCGACCTGGACGAGGCGTGCGCGCTCGCCAACCGCATCGCCCCGGAGCACCTGGAGCTCGCCGTCGCCGATCCGCAGGCGCTCCTGGGCAGGATCCGCCACGCCGGCGCGATCTTCCTCGGCCATCACGCGTCGGAATCGCTGGGGGACTACTGCGCCGGGCCCAACCACGTGCTGCCCACGTCGCGCACGGCGCGTTTCTCCTCGGCGCTCGGCGTCTACGACTTCCAGAAGCGCTCGAGCCTCATCGCCGTCTCGCGCGCGGGCGCGCAAACGCTCGGCAGGGTCGCCGCCACCCTCGCCCGGGCCGAGGGCCTCGAGGCCCACGCGCAGAGCGCCGAGTGGCGCCTGGAGAAGCGGTGAAGCCCGGCGGGCCGCAGGCGCTGGTGCGCCCGGAGATCCTCGCGCTGGAGGCGTACCACGTGGCGCCCGCCACGGGCATGGTGAAGCTCGACGCGATGGAGAATCCGTACCGGCTCCCCGCGCAGCTCGCGCGCGAGATGGGCGAGCGGCTGGCCGAGGTCGCGGTGAACCGCTATCCCGATCCCACCGCGGCCGAGCTCAAGCAGGCCCTGCGCGATGCGATGGGAATCCCGGCGGACCTCGAGCTCGTGCTCGGCAACGGCTCCGACGAGCTGCTGCAGATGCTGTCGCTCGCCGTGGCCCGGCCCGGGGCGAGCGTCGTGGCGCTCGAGCCGTCGTTCGTCATGTATCGCATGGGCGCCATCGTGGCCAACCTGCGCTACGTGGGCGTGGCCCTGCGCCCGGACTTCTCGCTCGACGAGGAGGCGCTGCTCGGCGCGATCGCGCGCGAGAAGCCCACGATCACGTGGATCGCTTACCCGAACAACCCGACGGGCAACCTCTTCCCGCGCGAGGCCATCCTCGCCGCCACCCGCGCCTCCCCGGGCCTGGTGGTGGTCGACGAGGCGTATTACCCGTTCTCGGGCGGGGCATCGCTCCTCGACGCGCTGCCGCGCGTGCCGAACCTGGTGCTCGTGCGCACCGTGTCCAAGCTGGGGCTCGCGGGCCTGCGGGTGGGCGTCGCCATCGGGAGTCCCGCCTGGATGCGGGAGCTGGAGAAGCTGCGCCCGCCCTACAACGTGAACTCGCTCTCGATGTGCGCGGCCCGCTTCCTGCTCGAGCGCTCCGAGGTCCTCGAAGCGCAGACACGCGCCATCGTGCGCAGCCGCGGCGAGCTCGAGGCGCGGCTCGATGCGATCCCGGGCGTCGAGCGCTTCCCCTCCGCGGCCAACTTCGTGCTCGTGCGCGTGCCGGATGGTGCCGGCGCGTACGAGGCGCTGAAGCGGCGTGGTATATTGGTCCGGACCTTCCAGGGCTCCCCGCTCCTCGCAAACTGCCTGAGGCTCACGGTCGGCACGCCGTCGGAAAATGCCCGACTCCTCGAGGCCCTCGCCTCGATCCTCCAACCCCACCATGCGTAAGGCCGAAATCCAGCGCGACACGAAGGAGACTCAGATCTTCGTGGCCCTCGATCTCGACGGCACGGGGCGCGCGGAGCTCTCCTCCGGCATCCCCTTCCTCGACCACATGCTCGACCAGGTCGCGCGCCACGGCGCGATCGACCTCACCGTGCGCGCGAGGGGCGACCTCGAGATCGACGCGCACCACACCGTCGAGGACATCGGCATCACGCTCGGCCAGGCGCTCGCGAAGGCCCTGGGCGACAAGAAGGGCATCCGCCGCTACGGCCACGCCTACGTGCCCCTGGACGAGGCGCTGTCGCGGGCCGTCGTCGACTTCTCCGGCCGCCCCGGGCTCGAGTTCCACGTGGCCTTCACCCGCGCGCGCGTGGGCGATTTCGACGTGGACCTCACCCACGAATTCTTCCAGGGCCTCGCGAACCACGCGCTCGCCACCGTGCATATCGACAACCTGCGCGGCGACAACGCGCACCACCAGTGCGAGACGGTGTTCAAGGCCTTCGCGCGCGCGCTGCGCGCCGCGGTCGAGCTCGACCCGCGCGCGGCGGGAACCGTTCCGTCCACGAAGGGAAGCCTCTAGGCCCCATCGCCCCGGCAGCGCCGGCGCTCCCATGCAACGCATCGCCATCGTCGACTACGGAATGGGCAACCTGCGCTCGGTGCAGAAGGCGCTCGCGCATGTCGCGCCCGCGGCGCGGGTCGAGATCACGGCCGACCCGGAGGTGATCCGGCGCTCCGATCGCGTGGTCTTCCCGGGCCAGGGCGCGATGCCCGATTGCATGAGCGCGCTGAACGCGGCCGGGCTCGCGGAGGCGATCGCCGAGGGTGCGGCCGGCAAGCCCTTCCTGGGGCTGTGCATCGGCCAGCAAATGCTCTTCGAGAGGAGCGCCGAAGGCGATACGCCCGGCCTCGCCCTGCTGCACGGAGAGGTGAAGGCGCTCAAGCGCGTGCCCGGCCTCAAGATTCCCCACATGGGCTGGAACGAGGTCTGGCAGGCGAAGCCCCATGCCCTGTGGAAGGGAATCGCCGACGGTTCGCGCTTCTACTTCGTGCACAGCTACTACTGCGAGCCGCGGGAGCCCGGGCTCGCCGCCGCGACCACGCGTTACCCCGACGCCTTTACCTCCGCGATTGCGCGCGATAACATTTTCGCCACGCAATTCCATCCGGAAAAGAGCGCCGTCGCGGGGCTTACGCTCCTCAGCAACTTCGCCACCTGGAATCCCTGATTCCACCCGCCATGCTGATCATTCCCGCGATCGACCTGAAGGATGGCCAATGCGTGCGCCTCGAGCAGGGCCGCATGGAGAAGGCCACCGTGTTCTCCGGCAAGCCGGGCGAGACCGCCTCGCAATGGGCGGCGAAAGGCGCGCAGCGCCTGCACGTGGTGGACCTGAACGGCGCCGTGGCGGGCAAGCCGCGCAACGAGGCGGCCGTGAAGGAGATCATCGCCGCGCTCGATTCGGACATCCCGGTGCAGCTCGGGGGCGGCATCCGCGACCTGGACACGATCGAGCGCTACCTCGACGACGGCATCTCCTACGTGATCATCGGCACGGCCGCGGTGAAGAATCCGGGCTTCCTGCACGAGGCGTGCGATGCGTTCCCGGGCCACATCATGGTCGGCCTCGACGCGAAGGACGGCAAGGTCGCGACCGACGGCTGGTCGAAGCTCACCGGCCACGACGTGGTGGACCTCGCCAGGCGCTTCCAGGACTACGGCGTCGAGGCCGTCATCTACACCGACATCGGCCGCGACGGCATGATGACCGGCGTCAACATCGAGGCCACGGTGCGCCTCGCGCAGGCGCTGGCGGTCCCGGTGATCGCGAGCGGCGGCCTCAACAGCGTCGACGACGTGCGCAGGCTCTGCGCGGTCGAGAACGAAGGCATCACCGGCTGCATCGCGGGGCGCGCCATCTACGAGGGCAAGCTCGACTTCGCGCAGGCGCTCAAGGTCGCCGCGGGCGACGCCTGAACCGCGCGTCCGCCGCCCGATCCATGCCGCTCGCCAAGCGCCTCATACCCTGCCTCGACGTGCACGCCGGCCGCGTGGTGAAGGGCGTGAACTTCGTCCAGCTCCGCGATGCGGGCGACCCGGTCGAGATCGCGCGCGGCTATGACGCCGCGGGCGCCGACGAGCTCACCTTCCTGGACATCACCGCCTCGAGCGACGAGCGCGACACGATCGTCGAGGTGATCGAGCGCGTCGCCGACGAGGTCTTCATCCCGCTCACCGTGGGCGGCGGCGTGCGCTCGGTGGACGACGTGAGGAAGCTGCTCAACGCCGGGGCGGACAAGGTCAGCATCAACACGGCGGCGGTGGAGCGGCCCGAGCTCGTGGCGGAGGCCGCGCATCGCTTCGGCTCCCAGGCGATCGTGGTCGCGATCGACGCACGCCAGTCCGGCGACGGGCGCTGGGAAGTGTTCACCCATGGCGGGCGCCGCGCACGCGGCCTCGATGCCGTCGAATGGGCGCGCGAGATGACGCGCCGCGGCGCCGGCGAGATCCTGCTCACGAGCATGGATCGCGACGGCACCAAGAGCGGCTTCGATCTCGGCCTCACCCGCGCCGTGAGCGACGGGGTCGAGGTGCCGGTCATCGCGAGCGGCGGCGTGGGAAGCCTGGTCCACCTCGCCGAGGGCATCGAGCAGGGACATGCGGACGCCGTGCTCGCCGCGTCGGTGTTCCACTTCGGCGAGATCCGCATCCCCGACGCGAAGCGCTTCCTCGCCGCGCGCGGCATCGAGATGCGCCTGTGAGCCGCTGGATCGACGAGGTCGCGTGGAATCCCGAGGGGCTGGCGCCCGCGGTGGCGCAGGACGCGTCCACGGGCGAAGTCCTGATGGTCGCGTGGATGAATCGCGAATCGCTCGAGCGCACGGTGCGCACGGGGGAGGCGGTGTACTGGTCGCGCTCGCGCAAGGCGCTCTGGAAGAAGGGCGAGACCTCGGGCCACGTGCAGAAGGTGCGCGAGGTGCGCCTGGACTGCGACGGCGACACCATCCTCCTCGCGGTCGAGTCGGCGGGCGGAGTCGCCTGCCACACGGGACGGCGGCGCTGCTTCTTCCGCAGGCTCGAGCAGCGCGCAGGCGAGGTGGGCTGGAACACCACGGACCCGGTGCTGGAGCCCGGGACCCGCCATGGCTGAGAAGAACGTGCTCGAGCGGCTCGAGGCCGTGATCGCGCAACGCCGCTCGGGCAATGCGGGCACGTCCTATGTCGCCTCGCTCGAGCGCAAGGGGCTCGATGCGATCCTCAAGAAGGTGGGCGAGGAGGCGACCGAGGCGGTGATCGCCGCGAAGGGCGGCGACCGCGGCGCGCTCGTGCACGAGACCGCCGACCTCTGGTTCCATTGCCTGGTCATGCTCTCCCATCGCGGCGTCGCGCTCGCCGAGGTCATGGCCGAGCTCGAGCGGCGCGAGGGCACGAGCGGCATCGACGAGAAGAATTCACGTCCCGGAGACCAGCGATGACCGACTGCATCTTCTGCAAGATCGTCGAGGGGAAGATCCCGAGCCGCAAGCTCTTCGAGGATGACGAGATGCTCGCCTTCCACGACATCCAGCCGGTGGCGCCCGTGCATTTCATGATCATCCCGAAGGAGCACGTCGATTCGCTGGCGCACGTGGGCCAGGAGCACGCTCCGGTGCTGGGGCGCATGCTCGCCAAGGCCGCGGAGCTGGCCGCACAAGCCGGCTCGCCCGACGGCTTCCGCACGATCATCAACACCGGGCGAATCGGGCGACAGGACGTGTATCATTTGCATATCCACATCATCGGCGGCCCCGATCCGCTTCCGCGCATGCTCGCGAGCGGGAACGGCTGAGCGTCCGGGCCGTTCCAGGAGAATTCGCATGGGTTCCTTCAGCATCTGGCATTGGTTGATCGTGCTGGTCATCGTGCTGCTCATCTTCGGCACGAAGAAGCTGCGCAACATCGGCACCGACCTCGGCGGCGCGGTCAAGGGCTTCAAGGACGGTATGCGCGGCGACGAGGCGGCGAAGCCGGACAGCCAGATCACTTCCAGCACCAACGCCGGCACCACCATCGACGGCGAGGTCAAGGACAAGCAGCGCGGCTAGCGCCGCCGCGCTCGCGGCACGCGCCGCGCGCTCCGCCCGCCATGTTCGACGTCGGCTTCTCCGAGCTTGTCGTGATCGGCATCGTGGCCCTGGTGGTCATCGGGCCGGAACGCCTGCCGAAGGTCGCCCGGACCGCGGGCATCCTCTTCGGGCGCATGCAGCGCTACGTGGCGCAGGTGAAGGCCGACATCGGCCGCGAGATCGAGATGTCGGACCTCAAGGAGGCGAAGCAGGAGTTCGAGAGCGCGGCGCGCACCTTCAAGGCCGAGGTCGAGGCGAAGGGCGCGGAGGTCGAGCGCGAGATCCGCGAGGCGCAATCACAGATCGAGCGCGACCTGGCGACGAAGAGCGAAGCGGCCGCGGCGGAAGGGCCCGCCGCCATCGCGGCCCCCGAGGAGCTCGCGGCCGCGGCGACGGAGCCGCCGCTCGAGCCCTCGCCGCAGCTCGAGCTCGACATGGGCGAGCCGAAGCCGCCCGTGAAGCCTTGAGCCGCGCGCCATGGCCGACGAAGACGCGCAGGAGACTTTCCTCTCGCACCTGATCGAGCTGCGCGAGCGGCTGGTGCGCTCGCTGCTCGTCGTGGGCGTCTTCTGCATCCCGATGCTCTACTTCAGCTCGGAGATCTACGACCTGCTCGCCCTGCCGCTGATGCACAGCCTGCCGCAGGGCTCGCGCATGATCGCGACCGGCGTCATCACGCCGTTCCTGATCCCGATGAAGATCGCGATGATGGCGGCGCTGCTCCTGGCGCTGCCCTTCGTCCTCTACCAGGCGTGGGCGTTCGTGGCACCGGGCCTCTACGCGCACGAGAAGAAGCTCGTCCTGCCCCTCGTGGTGAGCAGCACGGTGCTCTTCTTCTGCGGCATGCTCTTCTGCTACTACATCGTCTTCGGCCGCGTGTTCGCGTTCATCGCGCGGTTCGCGCCCAAGAGCATCTCGGTGGCCCCGGACATCGAGGCCTACTTCAACTTCGTGCTCGGCATGTTCCTCGCCTTCGGCATCGCGTTCGAGGTGCCGGTGGTCGTGGTGGTCCTCGTGATGACCGGGCTCGTCTCCTCGCAGCAGCTGCGCGAGTGGCGCGGCTACGTGATCGTGGCGATCTTCATCGTCGCCGCCGTGGTCACGCCTCCCGACGTGGTCTCGCAGATCTCGCTCGCGATCCCGATGTGCCTGCTCTACGAGGCGGGCATCTTCTTCGGGCGCATCGTGGAGAAGCGGCGCAAGAGCGAGGCCGCCGTCTCGCACGCGGAGTAGGTCACTCCTGCTCGCCGGTGCGCGGGCGCGGCGGCCGCTTGCCCACCAGCACGTGCAGCTCGAGCTCCTGGTTGTGCCGGCGCACCCGCACGGGCACGTTCTTGCCGGGCGTCGCCTCGGCGATCGCGTTCTGCGCCGCGACCTGGTCGCCGATCGCCTTGCCGTCGACGAACACGAGCACGTCGCCCAGCTTGATGCCGCCCTTGTCCGCGGGGCTGCCGCGCTCGATCGCGCCGACGATGGCGCCTTCGGTGCTCTTCAGGCCGAACGATTCGGCGAGCTCCGGCGTGATCGGCGCCACCTCGATGCCGAACCAGCCGCGCGTGACGGCACCCGTCTGGATGATCTGCTCCATCACCTTCTTGGCGAGGCTCACCGGGATCGCGAAGCCGATGCCCTGGTAGCCGCCGGAGCGGGAGAAGATGAGCGTGTTGATGCCGACCAGGTTGCCGTTCGCGTCGACCAGCGCTCCGCCCGAGTTTCCCGGGTTGATGGCGGCGTCGGTCTGGATGAAGCTCGCGAACGGGTTGGCCGAGCCGCCGATCTCGCGCCCCACGGCGCTCACGATGCCCATGGTGACCGTCTGCCCCACGCTGAAGGGGTCGCCGATCGCGAGCACGACGTCGCCCACCTGGGCGCGGTCCGAGTCGCCGAAGGTGATCGGGACCAGCCCCCCGGCCGCGACCCGCACGACGGCGAGGTCGGTGTCCGGATCGGAGCCCACGATGCGGCCCGCGACGATGCGCCCGTCGTGCAACGTCACCTGGATGTCGGTCACGCCCTCGACCACGTGGTCGTTGGTGAGGATGTAGCCCTCGCGGCTCACGATGACGCCGGAGCCGAGCGAGAGCTGCGTCTCCGGCGGCAGGTTGAAGCGGTCGCCGAAGAAGCGCTGCAGCGCCGGATCGTCCAGCAACGGGTTCGGGCGCTTCACCTGCTTGGTGGCCGAGATGTTCACCACCGACGGGATCGCCTTGCGCGCGGCGTCGCTGTAGGAGAGGCCCCGCGTGGCGGGCAGCGCGAGCGGCGCCGTGGCCGCCGCCGGCGTCTCGCGCACCTCGACCACGCGCGTGCGCCACGCCAGCCATTCCGGCCTCACCAGGCTCACCACGAAAATGGCCCCGAGGGTCACGGTGACCGCCTGGGCGAAGACGAGCCAGAGCTTGCGCATGGAGTCCGGGAGGGCGAAGCCTCCCATTCTACCGGTGCGGGTTTCCGGCCTACTTCCTGAGCAGGTCGCGGATCTCGCGCAGCAGCAGGACGTTCTCGGGCGGCGCCGGGGTGACGGGCTCCTCGCGGCGCAGGCGGTTGATCTGCTTCACCATGAGGAAGACGATGAACGCCAGGATCACGAAATTGAGCACGACGTTCAGGAAGCTGCCCCACGCGATGACCGGCACGCCGGCCTTCTTCATGGCCTCGAGCGTGTGCGGCAGGTTGGGCGGCACGGGGCCGAGCGCGGTGAAGTAGTTCGTGAACTCGAGGCCGCCGGTGAAGCGGCCGACGACCGGCATCACCAGGTCGTTCACGACCGAGTCCACGATCTTGTTGAACGCGGCCCCGATGATCACGCCGACCGCCAGGTCGACGACGTTGCCCTTGAGCGCGAACTCGCGGAATTCCTTGGCCATTCCCATCGGGGTCCTCCGGCGGAAAGCGCGAATTTGAGGCCCCCGCGCCCGCGCGTCAATCGGTTTTCGCCGCGGCCCGGGCTTCAAGGCGGCGGCCCAAATCCGCTAGAATGTCGAATTCGCCTGAATCGCCCCCGCTTTTCCCTCCCCCGCAATGACCGCCATCGTCCAAGACCAAGTCGACGAAAAGAGACGCCGAGTCCTTTTGATCGCCACTTCAGCCGCCGGGGGCGTCGTCGCCGCCGGTGCCGTAGGCCCCCTGATCGCCAGCTGGTTCCCGAGCGCGCGTGCCCTGGCCGCCGGAGCGCCCGTGCAGGCCGATATCTCCAAGATCGAGCCGGGCCAGCAGGTCACGATCGAATGGCGCGGCAAGCCCGTGTGGCTGCTGCGCCGCACGCCGGAGATGGTGCAGGTGCTCGACAAGAACGCGAACGCGAGCTTCCTCTCCGACCCGCAGTCGAACGACTCCAAGCAGCCGGCCTACTGCAAGAACACCGAGCGCTCGATCAAGAAGGACATGTTCGTGTGCCTCGCGGTGTGCACGCACCTCGGCTGCACGCCGAACCTCAAGAAGGAGATCGGGCCCGACTCCGACATGGGCGCCGACTGGCCGGGAGGCTACCTCTGCCCGTGCCACGGCTCGCGTTTCGACCTCGCCGGCCGCGTCATGACCGGCTCGCCCGCGCCCATCAACCTCGAGATCCCGCCGAACCGCTACGAGGGCGACAACGTCGTGGTGGTCGGCGAAGACCAGAAGGGAGCCTAGCGATGGCCGCCACCGAGAAGAGCTCCCGGTCACCGGCGCCGGCCCCTTCAACGGCGTCCTCACCTGGGTCGACCAGCGCTTCCCGCTGGTGTCGCTCTGGAAGGAGCACGCCGCGGAGTACTACGCCCCGAAGAACTTCAACTTCTGGTACTACTTCGGGTCGCTGGCCGCCCTGTGCCTGGTGATCCAGATCGTCTCCGGCATCTTCCTCACCATGAACTACAAGCCGGCGGCGGCGGATGCCTTCGCGTCGGTCGAGTACATCATGCGCGACGTGCCGGGCGGCTGGTTCATCCGCTACGTGCACTCCACGGGTGCGTCGATGTTCTTCATCACCGTGTACCTGCACATGGTGCGCGGGCTGATGTACGGGTCCTACCGCAAGCCGCGCGAGCTGATCTGGATCTTCGGCGTCGTGATCTACCTGGCCCTCATGGGCGAGGCGTTCTTCGGCTACCTGCTGCCGTGGGGGCAGATGTCGTTCTGGGGCGCGCAGGTGATCATCAACCTGTTCGGCACCGTGCCCTTCATCGGGGAAGCGCTCGCGGTGTGGATCCGCGGCGACTACAACGTCTCGGACGCGACGCTCAACCGCTTCTTCGCGCTGCACGTGATCGCGCTGCCGCTGGTGCTGATCGGGCTCGTCGCCGCGCACCTCATGGCGCTGCACGAGGTGGGCTCGAACAACCCGGACGGCGTCGAGATCAAGAAGGACATCGATCCGGTTTCCGGTCATCCGCGCGACGGCATCCCGTTCCACCCGTACTACACGGTGAAGGACCTGATGGGCGTGGCGGTCTTCCTGATCGTCTTCTGCGCGATCATCTTCTTCGCTCCCGAGATGGGCGGCTACTTCCTGGAGGCCAACAACTTCATCCCGGCCGATCCGCTGAAGACCCCGCTGCACATCGCGCCGGTGTGGTACTTCACGCCCTTCTACGCGATGCTGCGGGCGATCCCGCCGATGTTCAACTCGCAGTTCCCGGGCGTCGCGGTGATGGGCGCGGCGGTGCTGGTCCTCTTCTTCGTGCCGTGGCTCGACCGCGGGCGGGTGAAGTCGATCCGCTACCGCGGCACGCGCTACAAGGTGTTCTTCACCCTCTTCATCGTCTCGTTCCTGATCCTGGCGTACCTCGGCACGCAGCCGCCCGACGTGTGGGGCTCGTTCCCCGAGGGCGTGCCGGTGGTCGGCGGCGGCGTCGTCGGCGCCTGGGTCGCGCGCCTGCTCACGATTTTCTATTTCGCGTTCTTCCTCCTCATGCCGTGGTACACCGCGCGCGACCAGGAGAAGCCCGAGCCGCTCAGGGTGACGTACTGATGAAGAAGATCCTCGCTATCCTGCTCCTGGCCCCCTTTCTCGCCTGCGCGGCCGAGGAAGGCGGCAACGTCGATCCCGCCCCGATCAACCTGCACGACAAGGTGTCGCTGCAGCGAGGTGCCGCCATCTTCGTGAACAACTGCCTCAACTGCCATTCGGCCGGCAACATGCGCTACGGCCGGCTGCAGGACCTGGGCCTCACCGAGGACCAGATCCGCAAGAACCTGATCTTCACCGAGGCGAAGGTGGGCGACACCATGACGGCGACCATGGACCCGAAGATCGCCCAGGCGGCCTTCGGCGTGGTGCCGCCGGACCTCTCGCTCGTCGGCCGCTCGCGCAGCCCCGACTGGCTCTACACGTACCTGCGCTCCTTCTACCGCGACCCGAACAGCAAGACGGGCTGGAACAACACCCTCTTCCCGAACGTCGCGATGCCCAACGTGCTCTGGCACTACCAGGGGCAGCAGGTGCTGCAGGTGACCTCGCGCATGGATCCGGAGTCGGGCGACAAGATCGAGACGCGCAAGCTCGTCCTCGACGAGCCCGGCACGCTCGACCGCATGCAGTACGACCGGTACGTGGCGGACCTCGTGAACTACCTTGCCTGGATGGCGGAGCCGGCGCAGGTGGCGCGCAAGTCCTGGGGGATCGTGGTGATGTTCTTCCTGGCGCTCTTCTTCGTCCTCGCGTGGCTCCTCAAGCACGAGTACTGGAAGGACGTGCGCTAAGGGCGCTCGAACAGGGGATTGGCACAACAATGATGACGCTTTACTCGGGGATCACGGATCCCTTCAGCCACCGTTGCCGGATCGTCCTCTACGAGAAGGGGATGGATTTCGAGATCATCGACGTGGACCTCATGAACAAGCCCGAGGACCTCGCGGTGATGAACCCGTACAACCGCACACCCGTGCTGGTGGAGCGCGATCTCGTGCTCTACGAGTCGAACATCATCAACGAGTACATCGACGAGCGCTTCCCGCACCCGCAGCTGATGCCGGCCGACCCGGTGATGCGCGCGCGCGCCCGGCTCTTCCTCTTCCGCTTCGAGCAGGAGCTCTTCAACCACGTGCAGACGCTCGAGAGCGGCACGCAGAAGGCCCAGGAGAAGGCGCGCCTCTACATCCGCGAGAACCTGATCCAGATCGCCCCCATCTTCGTGAAGCAGAAGTACATGCTGGGCGAGGAGTTCTCGATGCTCGACGTGGCGATCGCCCCCCTGCTGTGGCGCCTGGACCACTACCAGGTCCAGCTGAACAAGCAGTCGGCCCCGCTCCTCAAGTATGCCGAACGGCTCTTCTCGCGCCAGGCGTTCATCGACTCGATGACTGCATCTGAAAAGGCGATGCGTCGCTAGGCCGCCCCGCCTTCGGTTAAGCTTGGTGTCCATGGCGGACGTATCGACCAAACCCTATCTCATCCGGGCCATCTACGAGTGGTGCTCGGACTGCGGCTTCACCCCGTACCTGAGCGTGCGGGTGGACGACCGCACGCGCGTGCCCGTCGAGTACGTGAAGAACGGCGAGATCGTGCTGAACGTGAGCCTCAACGCCACCCGCAACCTCACGATCAACAACGAGCTGATCCAGTTCTCCGCGCGCTTCAACGGCGTGTCGCGCGAGGTGAGCATCCCGGTGGACCGGGTGCAGGGGATCTTCGCGCGCGAGAACGGGCAGGGCGCGTTCTTCACGGTGGAAGCGCCGGCGGCGCTGGCGGCGGCACCCTCCCTCGCCGCGGCCTCGGTCGCGGTGTCGGAAGGCGAGTCGGAGCCGCCGCGGCCTCCCGCAGCGGGTCGCACACGGCTCAAGCTCGTCAAGTAAGCGCACACTCGCGCGCCGGCATAGCTCAGCTGGTAGAGCAACCGCCTTGTAAGCGGTAGGTCCCCCGTTCGATTCGGGGTGCCGGCACCCTCCCGGAGCGCGGGAATTGGTGCAGAATTTCGCCTCGACGGGAGCGGAAGGCAGGCGTGAAGCAGGACGAGGCGTCGGGGCCCGAGGGGCCCATTCCGGGAGAAGAACGGCCATCCCGGCCGGTGCGTCTCCTGATCGTGGACGACCACGACATCCTGCGTTACGGCCTGCGCGCCCTCATGCGCCAGGAGCCACGCGTGGAAGTCGTGGGCGAGGCCGACGGCGTGGACAGCGCGGTCGCCGCCGCGCGCGCCCTCGAGCCCGACGTAGTCCTGATGGACGCGCAGCTCGGCGACGGCAGCGGCGTGGACGCCTGCCGCGAGATCCTCGCCTCCCATCCCGAGGTGCGGGTCCTCTTCTTCAGCGCGTATTCCGACGAGGACACCGTGCTCATGGCGTTGCTCGCGGGCGCCTCGGGCCACGTCGCCAAGGACCTGCAGCTCGACGCGCTCTTCGGCGCGATCCTCGCCGTGGCGCGGGGCGAGAAGGTCTTCAACGTGCCCATGCGCGACCGGGTCGTCGAGAACATCGACCACGCGGCCGCGGGGCTGCGCCGCACCGGCACCGAGGCCGAGCGGCTCTCGCCCCAGGAGGAGCGCGTGATGGAGCTCGTGGTCCAGGGCAAGACCAACAAGCAGATCGGGGCGCAGCTCAAGCTGAGCGACAAGACGGTCAAGAACTACCTGAGCAACGTCTTCCAGAAGCTGGGCGTCGGCCGCCGTGTCCAGGCCGCCCAGCTCTTCGACCTGCGCCGCGCGCGGCGCGCGCCGGAAAAGTAGGCCCGAACCCCCTGTTTTGTTTGACCTAGTGCCCGGAATACGGGATAATCGAGAGTTTCGCGGAGAGGTGCCCGAGTGGTTAAAGGGGGCAGACTGTAAATCTGTTGGCCTTGCGCCTACGTTGGTTCGAATCCAACCCTCTCCACCAATAGATTAGGAAATTCGAGCGGTTCGTTTGACAGGGGCAGCAGGACGGCGGCGGCGGTTTCGGGCGAAGGTTGAGCCTCTCGCGGCGGGTGTAGCTCAATGGCAGAGCAGAAGCCTTCCAAGCTTACGACGAGGGTTCGATTCCCTTCACCCGCTCCAACAAGCTTTTGTTTCGCCCATGTAGCTCAGTGGCAGAGCACTCCCTTGGTAAGGGAGAGGTCATGCGTTCAATCCGCATCATGGGCACCACGCATACGGCAGTTCGACGGCGGCACACACATCATCAGGACGACTGAACATGGCTAAGGGCAAATTCGAGCGTACGAAGCCCCACGTGAACGTGGGCACGATCGGTCACGTCGATCACGGCAAGACGACCCTCACGGCGGCGATCACGACGGTGCTGTCGAAGAAGTTCGGCGGCGAGGCGAAGGCCTACGACCAGATCGATGCGGCGCCGGAAGAGAAGGCGCGCGGCATCACGATCAACACGGCGCACGTGGAGTACGAGACGGCGAACCGTCACTACGCGCACGTGGACTGCCCGGGCCACGCCGACTACGTGAAGAACATGATCACGGGCGCGGCGCAGATGGACGGCGCGATCCTGGTGGTGTCGGCCGCGGACGGCCCGATGCCGCAGACGCGCGAGCACATCCTGCTCGCGCGCCAGGTGGGTGTGCCGTACATCGTGGTGTACATGAACAAGGCCGACATGGTCGACGACAAGGAGCTGCTGGAGCTGGTGGAGATGGAGGTGCGCGAGCTCCTCTCGAAGTACCAGT
>Ga0157372_10004422_pt1 | contig 14988 bp, 20 predicted proteins | sample C55metaG_FD_115307 | JGI IMG/M metagenome (GOLD analysis project Ga0157372, IMG submission 115307) | Corn rhizosphere microbial communities from Kellogg Biological Station, Michigan, USA - C5-5 metaG | ecosystem: Host-associated > Plants > Roots > Rhizosphere > Soil | place: USA: Michigan... | reverse complement strand
CGATCGACACCGTCCTGCCCGGCACCATCTCGACCGACAGCACGCACGGCGTGTTGTCCCTCGTGTTGCGCCGGGTGAACGCCGGATCGGCGAGGATCGAGGCGCGCAGCTTGTTCTCGGGCAAGCTGTAGGCGCGCCGGACGCCCTCATCGACGGCGTCCTGCAAGGAACGCGACGACTGCAGCCGGCAATCCTGCCCCCATTTAACGAACACGTTGACGATGCCGGTGTCCTGGCAGATCGGCCGGTGCCCCTCGGCGCACATCCGGCTGTTGGTAAGGATCTGCGCGATCGCATCCTTCGCCGCCGGCCCCTGCTCGGCCTCGTAGGCCGCGCCGAGGGCGCGGATATAGTCCATCGGGTGGTAGTAGGAGATGAATTGCAGCGCGTCGGCCACGCTTTCGATCAGGTCGCTTTCGCGGATCGTCACCATGTCGCTCATCGAGCGAGCCCTCCTTCCGGTCGAATGAGTGTCCCATAGGCGCGCCGGGCGGCTATGGTCAAAGCTTGCCGCAGGCGCGCAACAGCGTTGTCCCAGCAACCGTTTGCGACAACGGCCACCATTGCCCATGGGCGCCTCAGGCCCTAAGGCGCCCCCAACCAGACCGACAAGAGACCGTGCCGAAGTGACCATCGTTGAGGAACGCCAGCAGGCCGGCGCACAGGCCGCCGCCCGCAAGGCGATGATCGACAGCCAGCTGCGGACGAGCGGCGTCAACGCCGAATACGTGCTCGCGCGAATGGGCGCGGTCGCGCGCGAGAATTTCGTGCCCGAGAACGCCCGCGGCATCGCTTACATCGACCGGGCGATCGCGCTCGGCAACGGCCGCTACCTCGCCGCGCCGGTGGTCCAGGGGCTGATGCTGCAGGAAGCGCGGCCGGCCGAGTCCGACAAGGCGCTGCTGGTCGACGGCGGCAGCGGCTACATGGCCGAGTTGTTGCGCCCGCTCACAGGCTCGCTCGAGGTGCTTTCCCCGCTGGACGCGGTGGCGCCCTCGCGCAAGCGCGGCGACTTCACGCTGCTGGTGATCGATGGCGCCATCGAGCAACTGCCCGATGCGCTCGTCCAGCGTCTGGCCGAAGGGTCAAGGGTCGTGACCGGCCTCGTACGCAACGGCCTCACGCGTCTCGCCGTGGGCCGCAAGGCGGCAGGCGAGGTCTCGCTCCTTGCGCTCGCCGAGATCGGCATTCCGGCCCTCCCCGAATTCGCCGCCAAGAAGCAATGGAGCTTCTGACGATGCTCACCAGGAGCTTGCGGATCAGCCTGCTGGCCGGCGCGTGCCTCGCGTCGAGCGCGGACGCCGAAACGCTGAAGGATGCGCTCAACGCCGCGTATCGCACCAATCCCACGCTCGAAGGGGCGCGGGCGCAGCAGCGCGCAACCGACGAGAACGTGCCGATCGAGAAGTCCGGCGCGCTGCCTTCGCTGAACGCCACCGGGACCTACACCGAATTCCTCAAGCAAAGCTCGAGCTCATTCGTATCGCCGGAACGCTCGGCCGGCGCGCAGCTCAACCTGTCGGTGCCGATCTATCAGGGCGGCGCGACCAGGAACGGCATCCGCGCGGCCGAAACGCGCGACCTCGCCGGACGAGCCAACCTGCGCGGCAGCGAAAGCTCGCTGTTCAGCCAGGTCGTCGGCGCCTACATGGACGTGATCCTGCAAGAGGCGGTCGTCGGCCTCAATGCCAACAACGTCCACGTGCTGCAGGTCAACCTCGAGTCGACCCGTGACCAGTTCCAGATCGGACAACTGACCCGCACCGACGTCGCCCAATCCGAATCGCGCCTGGCCCTCGCCGAGGGAGACCTGCGCACGGCGCAAGCGAACCTCGTCACCGCGCGCGAGCGGTACGTGCAGCTGGTCGGCAAGGCGCCGACCGACCTGCAGCCGCCGCCGCCGCTGCCCGGCCTTCCGGCCACGGTCACCGACGCGGTCGGCGACGCGCTCAAGAACAATCCCGATCTCATCGCCGCGCAGGAAAACGCGGATGCGGCCGGCTTCGACATCGAGGCGGCGGGAGCCGCGCGGCTGCCCAAGGTCAGCCTGTTCGTCAACGGCGGCGCGACCGACTACCTCGGAACGCTCGGCTCGAGCCTGATCGGCCCGGTCCAGCAGCTCCAGACGACGGCCCAGGCGGGCGTTCAGGTGACGATGCCGCTCTACCAGGGCGGGCGGCCGGCGGCGCAGGAGCGCCAGGCGCAGGAGCGCGCGTCGCAAGCCCTCGAGCAGGTCGTCGCGACCGAGCGCAGCGTGATCCAGCAGGTGCGTTCCGCCTATTCGGCCTGGCAGGCGTCGCAGGCGATCATCACCTCGAGCCAGACCGCCGTCTCCGCGGCCGCGCTGAGCCTCGAGGGAACGCGCGCCGAGCAGACGGTCGGCACGCGCCAGATCCTCGATATTCTCAACGCCGAGCAGGAGCTGCTCCAGGCCCAGGTCCAGCTCGTCACCGCGCGGCGCAATGCCTACGTCGCCGGGTTCACCTTGCTGGCCGCGATGGGCCGCGCGGAAGCGCGCGATCTCGGGCTCGACGACGAGGGGCCGCTGTACGATCCGGTGGTCAATTACGACCGCGTGAAGAACAAGTTCAACGACTGGTCGTTCGATCCCGACCCGGTCACCCGATCGACCCGAACCGTTGACATCCCCCCGCAAGACGCGGAAATTCCGCCGCAGCCGCAACAGGTGGGAACCGGGCAGTGAAGCAGGACGGTGAACCTTCGGTCGAGGAAATCCTCGAATCGATCAAGAAAGTGATCGCGCGCGACAATCGCGAGACCGCTGACGAGGAGCGCCGCCGCCGCGAGGCGCAAGGCCCCGGCATTCGGACATTTGCGGTTTCCGAAGAGCTGGACGCCGACGACGAGGCCGAAGTGCTCGATCTCGACGGAGCCGCCGAGATGGCCGCCGAGGACGAGCCCGCGGCCGGCCTCACCACCGAGCGGACCGCCGGAGCCATGCGCGAATCGCTCGCCGCCCTCGCCATGCTGGCCGAGCCGGGCGTGCCGCCGCAGATCGTCCGCTCGGGCGAGACGTCGCTCGAGGGCCTGGTGCGCGAGCTGCTCCGGCCGATGCTGGCCCAGTGGCTCGAAGCGAACCTGCCGCAAATCGTCGACCGGATGGTCCAGGCCGAGATCGCCCGCATCGCCGGCAAGAAGGGCTAAGGGTCCGGCCGCCATTCCTCCCGCGCCGCCCGACGAGCTGGCCAAGGCCGGAGCCGCGCTGGCCACCATCGGCGGCGAGACGATCCGGCGCCACATCTTCCTTTGCTGCATGTCGGAGAAGGGCGAGTGCTGCCGACGCGAGGTCGGCGAGCGTTCGTGGAAATACTTGAAGAGGCGGATCAAGGAGCTCGCCCTGACAGGGGCAGGTGGTGTGCAGCGGACCAAGGCCGATTGCCTGCAGATCTGCGCCGCCGGCCCCATCGCGGTCGTCTGGCCCGACGGCGTCTGGTATCACGGCTGCACCGAACAAGTGCTCGAGCGGATCATCCAGGAGCACCTGATCGGCGGAGTGCCCGTCGAGCAACATCGCCTCAGGGCCAGCGGCCAGGACCTTCGGCGTCGTCGTTGAGCGGGTCGGCTATCGATTCGTCGTGTCCCGTGCCGCTCGACAGGAACACCAGTCCCATGAGCGCCGACATCAGCATCACGGTAAGGAAAGTGCCGATGGCCGCGGCCACCAGCATGTCAACGGAAACCACCGCGCCGAGGGCGTAGAGGACCCCGAACACCGCGGCGATCAGCACCAGGGAAAAAGCGGTCATGGCTTTAAGGATGCGCCGGTATCGCCGCCACGCGTGGGCGGCGGTGCGCGGCTCGTCCAGCGGCGAGGGGCGTGGACCTGTCATGCGCGCCAGATGGCGATTTGACGCCATGCTGGCAACGGCTCGCCGCTCAATGATTCGCGCCTTGGGCCGGTTTGTGGCACAATGAGCCGCATAAAGTGGGAGAGTGTCATGGACATCGCTCGACTGATCGCCGCCCGCGACCCTGCCGAAATCGTCACCTGCCCGGCCGGCGCGACCGTGCGCCAGGCGGTGCAACTGCTGGCCGAAAGGCGCATCGGCGCGCTGCCGGTCATGCAGGGCGGGCAAGTCGCCGGAATCTTTTCCGAACGCGACGTGCTCTACCGCCTCGCCAAGGAGGGCGCGCAGTGTCTCGACCTGCAGGTCGGCGAAGTGATGACCTCGCCGCCGGTCACGATCTCGCCGGACACGGGCTTCCTCGACGCCCTCGCGCTGATGACGAAACGCCGGATCCGCCACCTGCCGGTGATGAACGGCGGCGCGATGGTGGGGTTCATCTCGATCGGCGACATCGTCAAGGCGCGGATCGACGAGATCAGCGCCGAAGCCGAGCATATGCGGCAGTACATCCAGACGGCTTGAGGCCGGCGCACCTCGACCCTACATCGGGGGCATGACCAGCGCGCTCACTCTCACGCCCGCCGCGGCCAGGCGCATCGGGTGGATTGCCCAGCGCCAGGGCAAGCCGGCCATCCTGCGCCTGACCGTCGAAGGCGGCGGCTGCTCGGGCTTCCAGTACAAGTTCGATCTGGCGGACGCGACCGACAGCGACGACGCGGTCAGCGAAACCGACGGCGTGCGGCTCGTGGTCGATCCGGTGAGCCTCGACCTCGTTGCCGGCAGCACGGTCGATTTCGTGGAATCGCTTGGCGGCGCCGCGTTCAAGGTGGAGAACCCCAACGCCACCGCCGGATGCGGTTGCGGTTCCAGCTTCGGCATCTAGAGTCCGCCGCAAAGGACGGACAAGGTGCGGATCGCCAGCTTCAACATCAACGGAATCCGGGCGCGACGCGAGCGCCTGCTCGAGTGGCTGCAGGAAACGCGTCCGTCGGTCGCCTGTCTGCAGGAGATCAAGTGCCAGGACGCCGACTTCCCGGCAGCGGACTTCGAGGCCATCGGCTACCGCGCCGCATGGCACGGGCAGAAGGGGTTCAACGGGGTCGCCGTTCTCGCCGACAACGAGGACCCGCTGGAAGTCGTACACGGTTTGCCGGGCGACCCCGAGGACGAACAGGCGCGCTTCATCGAAGCCGACATTCGCGGCGTGCGCGTGGTCAACCTGTACCTGCCCAACGGCAACCCGCAGCCGGGGCCGAAGTTCGACTACAAGCTCGCATGGATGGAGCGGCTGCGCGCGCGCCTGGCCGAGCTGCTGGCGCGCGAGCGGCCGACGGTCGTCGTCGGCGATTTTAACGTGATCCCCTATGACCGCGACGTCTGGTCGCCGCAGGCGATGGCGAACGACGCGCTGATGCAACCCCAATCGCGCGCCGCCTACGCCCGCCTTCTCAACGACGGCTGGACCGATGCGCTGGCGGCCCTCAACCCGAGGGGCGGCGTGTGGACCTATTGGGACTACCAGGCCGGCGCCTGGCAACGCGACCACGGCTTTCGCATCGATCACCTGCTGCTCTCGCCCGAAGCCGCCGACCGCCTCGTGAAGGCCGGCGTCGACAAGGAGTACCGCGGGCGCGAGAAAGCCAGCGATCACGCCCCCGTATGGGTCGAGCTCGCCGGCTAGCCGCTCTCCCTCGCCAGGCGGGGATCAGCGATAGAAGATGTGCGTGTCGATCTGCGCCAGCTCGACCTTCTGGTGCGCCCAGGTCGGGTTCACGTAAGTCGCGTGGAAATACATCGCCCCCTCGGCACGGCTGCGCCACAGGCTGTTCTGCGCGATCTCGGCAATGGCGACGGCGCGCCGCCAGGCCTCGGAGCTCTCATCGGCCGACGGGATCCGACCGCGACGCACGAAGGAGAACTGCGCCGGCTGGGTGATCACGTCGCAATAGCTGTCGGGATACTGGGCTGACCTCGCCCGGTTGATCACCACTTCGGCGACCGCCAGCTGACCCTCGATCGGCTCGCCGCGTGCTTCGAAGTAGACCGCCTGCGCGAGGCACTTCATGTCGGGAGCGAGGGCCGTATCACCGGCGACCGGCATGTCGCCGACCAGTTCCGACAGCGAAGCGACGTGAAGGGTGCCGGTGGCAAGCGCCATGGCGATCGGGCCGGGTGCAGGCGCGGTCTGCGCGACAGGCCGTGCGTTCGGGTCGAGCACCGTCCCTTGGGCGATCCACGCGCTGCCCGTCGTCGGCGCGGGTGCCGGCGTGACGGCGGCCGGCGAGGCTGCCATCGGCTGAGCCCCTGCGCTCACGGCGTTGACCGGAATGGCCCCGAGCGGCTGCGGGGCGGCGACTGCGGCGGCGGAACCGTGTGCCCAGGCAGCGCTCGGCGCCGTGCCCAGGAGGCTCGTGACAATCATCGCGGCGACGGTCATCGCGCCGCGGAAGCTGAAAAACTGCATCAATCCCGTCACTCTCGGCGGTGAGCGCCTGCGCAGGTCGGCGATCGCCAGGAAACTAGCGCGATCGATTCCGTGCCTGCCGGCTGCCCCCCGTCTGGCGCCCGGTGATCCCCCGGCCTTATCGCCGTCCGGGCACCCGCGCTTGTGGAAGCGAGGGCTCCTTTTCGCACCCGCAGCATTGAGTCAATTCAGGGTTCCCGATGAATCGATGAACCGTTCCGCATCCGGGATATCCAGTTCGACAATCCATAAATCGCTATCCTGGCGCCCGCGGCGCTCGAGATAGGCGGCAAATTCCTCGGGATCTTCCGGATCCTGCGTTCTGGTGAGGGTCCACGCGCGACCGCCTTCCGGACGCGGCATGCGCTCGTAGGCGCGGTAGTTTTTGCCGTGTTCGCAACAGGTTATCAGCAAAGTGCCGGCATCGCGCTCGCCCTTGGCGATGACCGTGGCGAACCCGCCCGCCGCCGCGACCGCGCGCAATAACCCGCTCACTTCGAGGTGCGCCGGAAGCCGCGCTTCCATCAGCCCGCCCGATACCCGGGCAGGCTCGAGAGCGCGATTCGCGAGCGCATGAAGGTGCCCGTACCCCGGCCGATCTCGTCACCCTCCTCGTCGATCAGACGCGCCTCGGCCACGAATACGCGCCGGCGTCCGCTGATCCAGCGTCCCTCGGCAACGACCGGCCCCTTCCGGATCGGCTTCGTGAACAGCAGGTTGAACGCCGTGGTCAGCAGGAAGCGATCGGTCACCAGCGAGTTCGCCGCGTAGAACGCCGCATCGTCGAGCATCTTGAAGTAGATCGTGCCGTGCGCGGCTTGCGCCGCGTGGTGGAAGCGCTCGTCGACCGTGAAGTCGATCCGGGAGCGGCCCTCGCCGGTGATCGTCAGCTGGGATTCGAACAGGGCGTTGACCGGCGCGGAGGCGTAGAGCGCTTCGAGCGCCGCGAAATGGAGCGCTGCCCCGCTCGCGTCCGCCTCAGGCGGCGTCGCGGTCGGAGGCATTCGCCAGGAGGCCGTAGAGCGCCTCGGCGTCGGGGGCCTCGCTCAGAGCGTCATGGACCCGCTCGTCGCGAACGAGGCGGGAAATCGCAGCGAGCGCGTGGAGATGGCCGACGCCGCTGGTCTCGGGAGAGACCAGGCCGAACACGAGATCCACCGGCATCCCGTCGGCGGCGGCGAAGTCGACCGGCTCCTGCAGCTTGAGCAGTGCGGCGACCGGCCGGCGCAGACCATCGACCCGGGCGTGGGGTATCGCGACGCCGCGGCCGAAGCCGGTGCTGCCGAGATTCTCGCGTTCCTGCAGCCGTTCGAGCACCATGCCGGCGTCGAGACCGTAGCTGGCGGCGAATCGGTTGGCGAGAAGTTCGAGGATCGATTGCTTGGACTTGGCCGCGACGATTTCTACGGCCGAAGGATCGAGCAAGAAGTGTGCGTTCATTGAAAATCCGAATAAGTCGCTGAAACGGCTTTCAAACAGAAACGTGCGCGGGAGCGCCCTTTCGCAGGAAAAACCGTCCAAATTAAGGCGTGAATGGCGGCCAATCGGGCCACTTCAGGATGGCTCAACCCAGCCGATCGAGCCATCGGCGCGGCGGTAAACCATATTGTGGCGGCCAGTTCCAGCGTTTTTGAAGAACAGCGCCGTCGTGTGCCTCAGGTCGAGCAGCATGACCGCATCGGAAACGCTGACTTCGGGAATGTCGGTGCGGGTTTCGGCGATAATCGGCAATGCCTCCGGGGCTTCCTCATCCGTCTCGGGCTCGGCGGCGGCAAACACGGTGTAAGCCGCGTCCTCCTGCTGGGCCGCGAAATCGGCTTGCGCATGGCGATCCTTGAGGCGCCGCTTGTAGCGTCTCAGCTGCTTTTCGATCCTGTCCGCCGCCTGTTCGAACGACTGGTGCGCGTCATGCGCCTCGGCATGGGACTTGAGCATTAATCCATTGTTGACATGCATCACGATGTCGCAGGCGAACGCGCTCGCCGGGGCCTTGCCGAATGTGACCTGCGAGGACATGGCGCGGCTGAAATACTTCTCGGCGATGTCGTTGAGGCGTTCGGAGGCGTGCGCTTGCAGCGCCGAACCGGTTGCCATCTGGTGACCGGACACGCGGATATCCATTTGCCTGGGGTCTCCTGTCTGCTTGATCCACTCGCTCCGGAGAGGCTGCGATCAGCTGGTCCAGAGCGGAGAATCCAACGTTTCCACAAAGGCTTTGTGCCGGGCCAGCTCCTCGAGGCTGGCGGCATGGGGACGGGGTGGACGAAATTCGCGGCGGAGAGGGGCGATGCGGACAACCTCGATCGTCTCCTCGGCCACCCCGGCGGCCAGCTGCAGGCCGATTTGCCGCCCTCCGGTCAACTCGACATAGACCTGGGCCAGCAGCTCGGCATCGAGCAGCGCGCCGGGCTTGACCCGGTGGCTGCGATCGATGCCGTAGCGGGTGCACAGCGCGTCGAGCGAGTGCTTGGCGCCGGGATGCCGCCGGCGCGCGATGGCCAGCGTATCGATCATCCGCTCGAGCGAGAGCTCTGGATGGCCGCACGCGGCAAACTCGAAATTGAGGAAGCCGAAATCGAACTGGGCGTTGTGCGCGACGAGCGGCGATTCGGCGAGAAACTCGACGAGTTCCAGCACCCCTTCGTGGAACCTTGGCTTGTCGGCGAGGAACGCGTCGCTGAGACCGTGGACCTGCTCAGCCTCGAGCGGCATCGCGCGGTCGGGGTTGAAATAGGCATGAAAGGTGCGGCCGGTCGGCACCCGGTTGACGAGCTCGATGCAGCCGATCTCCACCATCCGGTCCCCGGCCCTGGGGTCGAGGCCGGTGGTTTCGGTATCGAACACGATCTCCCGCATCGCCCTCATCTATCGGACTAAGCAGGTCGACTGGCAAGAGGCCGATCACGGCGTCGCCAGCTTCTCCACGAGCCGCCTGACCTCGGCTTCGGTCTCCGCTTCGGACCGGCCCGTGTCGATCACGTAGTCGGCCCGCGCGCGCTTCTCGGCATCGGGCCATTGCAGCGCGAGGATCTCGCCGAGGCGCTGCTCGCTCATGCCTTTTCTGGCGAGCACGCGGGCGCGCTGGACGGGCGCGGGAGCGGACACGACGACCACCCGGTCGACCTCGTCGACGCCGCCTTTCTCGAACAGGAGCGGGATGTCGAACACGACGAGAGGCGCCGCGCGATGCGCACGCAGGAACGCTTCGCGCGCCTCGCGCACCGCCGGGTGGACGATGCCCTCGAGGCGCGCGAGCGCCGCCGGATCGGAGAAGACCCGTGCGCCAAGTCCGGCGCGGTCGACACCGTTCGCATCGGTCGTTCCCGGAAAAGCCGCCTCGATCGCCGGGACCAGCGAGCCGTCGGGTCCCTGCATCCGCCGCACCTCCCGGTCGGCGTCGAACACCGGCACCCCGAGACGCTCGAACATCGCCGCCACCGTCGACTTGCCCATGCCGATCGAGCCGGTGAGGCCGAGGACGAGGGGACGCGTCATGGCGTCAGGATGCGGCGCAGCTCGGCGTCGCCGTCCTCGCGCGGCGGCGGCGTGCCGAAGAACTTCTCGAAGGCGACCGCCGCCTGCCCGATCAGCATCGACAAGCCGTCGATCGTGCGAAAACCCGCGGCCCGTGCAGCCTTGAGGAAATCGGTTTCGACCGGATGAGTGACGATGTCGTACACCACGCCTCCGGGCGGGGCGTGGCTGAAGTCGAAGCGCAGGGGCGGCTGGCCGCCCATGCCCAGCGGGCTGGCATTGACGATCAGGTCGAAACAGCCCTCACGGTCATCGAACTCGAAATCGGTCGGCTCGGCGAAATGCGCGAGGTCGACCGCGTGGTGCTCACCCTCGGGGTCGATCTCGTCGAGCAACGCGCGGGCCTTGGCGGGATCGCGGCCTGCGAGCACGACGGTGATCCCCTGTTCGGCGAGCGCCGCCACGATCGCCCGAGCAGCACCGCCGGTCCCGAGCACGCGCGCCATGCGAAAGAAGTGCGGCTTGGAAAGGTCCCGCCGCAGCGGCTCGAGAAACCCCGAGCCGTCGGTATTGCTGCCCATCAGCAGGCCGTTGCGGCGCCGGGTGACGGTGTTGACGGCCCCGATCAGCTCGGCGCCGATTTCCAGTCGATCGAGCAGGGGCACGATCGCCTGCTTGTGCGGCATGGTGACATTGCAGCCGCGCCAGGCGGGATCGTCGCGGCGCTCGGCAACGTAGCGAGCCAGGCCTTCTGCGGTCACGTGGCAGGCGCGGTATTCGGCATCGAGAGCGAGCTTGCCGAGCCAGTAGGTATGGATCGCCGGCGACTTAGATTGCGCAATCGGGTCGCCGATGACTTCGGCGAATGGCGTCACGCGGGCAGTTCCTCGAGCTGGCGCAGGGCACCGAGGACCGGAAGCAGCGGCATGCCGAGGACGGTGAACATGTCTCCATCGATGCTCGCGAACAGCTGGACGCCGACCGATTCGATGCGGAAGACGCCGACGCACTGCGCGACCTCGGGCCATTCGGCGACGAGATAGCGCTCGATGAAATCGTCCGTCAGCTCGCGGACCTTGAGCTCCGCCCGGGCAAGGTGGCTTCAGCGCAAGTGCCCGCCGACGGCGATGGCCGCGGCGGAATGAAGTTCCATCGTCTTGCCCGAAAAGTAGCGCAGATGTTCGGCCGCCTGCGCCCGGCTGGCCGGCTTGTTGAAACGCTGGCCGGCGACGGAGACCACCGAATCGCTGCCCAGCACGGGCAGGCCGCCCCCGCTCACCGAAAGCGCCTTGGCTTCGGCGAGGGACAGCGCGACGGTTGCCGGATCGGCCTCGCCGAGTTCGGCTTCGACCGCACGCTCGTCGATCGCGGCCGGGCGGACCTCGAACTCGACCCCGGCGGCGCCGAGCATGGTGCGGCGGGACGCGCTCTTGGAAGCGAGGATGATCATATCGGTTTCAATCCTGCCACGACGTCTCCGGCGTGTTCCTCCCGCTCGCCCAGGAGCCGCATGATCGCGGCCGCGGTCTCCTCTATCGAGCGCCGGGTCACGTCTATCACCGGCCAGCCGTGGTCCGCGAACACGCGGCGAGCGAAGGCGACTTCCTTCTCGACCCGCTCTTCATCGACATAGGCCGTTTCGGTCGTCTGGTTGAGAGACAACAGGCGATTGCGGCGAATCTCGACCAGGCGCTTGGGCGCGGTCGTCAGCCCGACGACCAACGGGCGGCGCAATTCGAACAAGACCGATGGTGGCGGGCTTTCGACCACCAGCGGGATGTTGGCCACCTTGTAACCGCGGTTGGCGAGATAGATGCTCGTCGGCGTCTTCGACGTGCGCGAGACGCCGGCGAGGACGATGTCGGCTTCTTCCCAGTCTTCCGCGCCCACGCCGTCGTCATGGGCGATCGTGAACTGGATCGCGTCGACGCGCGCGAAATAGGCCTCGTCCATCGCGTGCTGCCGGCCGGGGCGGCCCTTGGGCTGTTCGCCCAGCCGGTCTTCCAGGGCCGCGGTGACGGCATCGAGAACCGGCACATGCGGCAGGCCAAGCACGAGGCAGCGCTCTTCGAGGCGGGTCCGGATGTCCTCGTTGACCAGCGTGTGCAGCACGAGGCCGGGACTCGCCGCGAGCTCGCCGACGATCCGGTCGAGATGATGCTGGCTGCGAACCATCGGCCAAAAATGCCTGATGACCTCGGCATGGTCGAACTGCGCGAGCGCCGCCTTGGCAATCATCTCGAGCGTCTCGCCGGTCGAATCGGATAGGAGATGAAGGTGCAGCCGGGTCATGTGGATAACGTCCGGCATAAACCACGGGAGGGGAATGCGAACAAGTTCGGCATGGGATTGCGCCCCCGCTATCTCGCGCGCCACCCGCAAGGTTGCGGACATGGGGATGCGGTTCTCGACAGGTTGGGGATAGCGGGGAGAAGGAGCGCTTGACGCGGCGACGTCATGAGTCGCGCACGTCTGGACCCTGTTCAGGGCGGGAAAAATCGGGCAGGGCGCGCCAATCCCCGCAATCCACAGGGTCAACAGACTCTAAAAATCCTCTTTAAATATATTTCTTTATGTGGATTGGACCTTCTCGATGCCCGGTCTCCTGCTCGATACGTTGCGTGGCAAGGTCGGTTCCCGGCGACCGGTCTGGCTGATGCGCCAGGCGGGGAGATACCTTCCCGAGTACCGGAAGTTGCGGGAAGCGAAGGGCGGTTTCCTCGAGCTCGTCTATGACAGCGAGGCCGCGGCCGAGATCACCCTGCAGCCCGTGCGCCGCTTCGGCCTCGACGGCGCGATCCTGTTCTCCGACATCCTGATCGTTCCCTACGCAATGGGGCAGCGCCTGGCCTTCATGGCGGGGGAGGGGCCGCAGTTGTCGCCACCGCTTCTCGATCGCGCGCTCGGTGAGCTCGAGGCCGTCCCCGAGCGACTTGAGCCGATATACCGGACGGTGTTGCTGGTTCGCGATCGGCTCGACCCTGAAACGACGCTGCTGGGCTTTGCCGGGAGCCCGTGGACCGTCGCGACCTACATGGTTGCCGGCGAGGGCAGCCGCGACCAGCACCTTGCCCGGGTCATGGCCTATCGCGATCCGGCGGCACTCCAGGCGATCGTCGATGCCATCGTCGACGTGACGATCGAATACCTTGGCGGCCAGATCGAGGCCGGAGCGGAAGCGGTGCAGTTGTTCGACAGCTGGGCCGGCAGCCTCGCGCCGGACCAGTTCGAGCGCTGGGTGGTCGGTCCGACCTCGGCGATCGCCGACGCGATCCACCTGCGCCATCCGGGGGTCCCGGTGATCGGCTTTCCCAAAGGCGCGGGCGCCAAGCTTGCCTCATACGCGCGCGAAACGGGAGTCGATGCCGTCGGGCTGGACGAGACGATCGATCCCGCCTGGGCGATGCGCGCCTTGCCCGAAGGAATGCCGGTGCAGGGCAATCTCGACCCGCTGCTGCTGCTCGCCGGCGGCGAAGGGCTGGAACAGCGCGCGCGCTGGATCGTCGAGGCGTTCGAGAGCCGCCCGCACGTGTTCAACCTCGGCCACGGGATCGACAAGGAAACGCCCATAAGTCACGTCGAACGGCTGCTGGCGGTTGTTTGCGCGGAGGGGTGACTATAGCAGTGCTGTTCCCTACCATCGCAACATGGAAGCGCTAGCCATGCTCTATCCCTGGCTGAAAGCCGGCCACATCATCTTCGTGATCTTCTGGATCGCCGGCCTGTTCATGTTGCCGCGCTTCTTCGTCTACCACCAGGAAACGGCCGAGGGGTCGGCTGAGGCATCGGCGTGGGTCGAGCGCGAGCGCCGGCTGCTCAAGATCATCCTGTTGCCTTCGATCATCGCCGTGTGGGCATTCGGCATCGCCCTCGCCAGCGTGACGGACGCGTGGAGCGAGGGCTGGCTCAGCGCCAAGCTGGTGCTGGTGCTGGCGCTCTCGGCCTATCACGGCTGGCTTTCCGCCTACGGGAAGAAGCTTGCGAAAGGCGAACGGCCGCTCGAGACGCGCAAGCTGCGCATGCTCAACGAGGTGCCCGGCATCCTCGTCGCGATCATCGTCGTGCTGGTGGTGGTGAAGCCGTTCTGATTTCGCGCCGTGCGGTGCCACGCCCGCGCCGATTGCGAATTGACGGCCCGTGGGCCGCACCTTATTTCACATGACACCGGCTGAGGCCGCCGTCCGAGCGGCCGGGTCCGCTTTCTCCAAGCCCATACCGACCCGCCGGCTCCCTCCAAATACCGGAATACCAATAACATGCACTTGAAAGAACTGAAGAAAAGGGCGCCGGCCGAACTGGTCGAGATGGCCGAGGAGTACGAGATCGAAGGCGCCAGCACGATGCGCCGGCAGGACCTGATGTTCGCGATCCTCAAGGAAGTCGCGGACGACGGCGAGGAAATCGTCGGCCAGGGCACGATCGAGGTGCTGCAGGACGGCTTCGGCTTCCTGCGCAGCCCCGAGGCGAACTACCTCGCGGGCCCCGACGACATCTACGTCTCGCCGAACCAGGTCCGCAAATGGGGCCTCAGGACCGGCGACACGGTCGAAGGCGAGATCCGCGCGCCCAAGGACGGCGAGCGCTACTTCGCGCTGACCAAGATCAGCACCGTCAACTACGACGATCCCGAGGCGGTGCGCCACCGCACGAACTTCGACAACCTGACCCCGCTCTATCCCGACGAACGCCTCAACCTCGACACCAAGGACCCGACGGTCAAGGACAAGTCCGCCCGGGTGATCGATCTCATCGCGCCGCAGGGCAAGGGCCAGCGCGCGCTGATCGTCGCCCCGCCGCGCACCGGCAAGACGGTGCTGATGCAGAACATCGCCAAGGCGATTACCGACAATCACCCGGAGGTGTTCCTGCTGGTGCTGCTGGTCGACGAGCGGCCCGAGGAAGTCACCGACATGCAGCGCTCGGTCAACGGCGAGGTCATCTCCTCGACCTTCGACGAGCCGGCCAGCCGCCATGTCCAGGTTGCCGAGATGGTGATCGAGAAGGCCAAGCGATTGGTCGAGCACAAGAAGGACGTCGTCATCCTGCTCGATTCGATCACCCGCCTGGGCCGCGCCTACAACACCGTCGTGCCGAGCTCGGGCAAGGTCCTGACCGGCGGCGTCGACGCCAACGCGCTGCAGCGGCCGAAGCGCTTCTTCGGCGCCGCGCGCAACATCGAGG
>Ga0157372_10004419_pt1 | contig 14994 bp, 15 predicted proteins | sample C55metaG_FD_115307 | JGI IMG/M metagenome (GOLD analysis project Ga0157372, IMG submission 115307) | Corn rhizosphere microbial communities from Kellogg Biological Station, Michigan, USA - C5-5 metaG | ecosystem: Host-associated > Plants > Roots > Rhizosphere > Soil | place: USA: Michigan... | reverse complement strand
TTGTCGTAGTTGAACTTGTAAAGCTTTCCAGGGCGGTGCGGGACGTCCGATTCGAGCTCACCGGTGTCTTCCAGCAGGCCCATGGAAAAGAATTTTTTCCGGAAGTTCCGCCGGTCGAGCTTGACGTCCAGGATGGCCTCGTAGAGGTTCTGCAATTCGCGGAGGGAGAACTTTTTCGGCAGGAGGCTAAAGCCCAGGGGATGTTCCTGGATCCTTTTCTGCAGCCATTCGTAGCAGGCGTCGAGGAGCTTGCGGTGATCGAAGGCCATATCAGAAAGGGTGGTCACGCGATGCCAGTGCAATTCGTTGTCCAGGATCTTCAGCTGATGATGCTCGATATTGATCAGCGAGCAATAAGCGATAGTGACCACACGCGTGGCGGGGTGACGGTTGACCTCGCCAAAGGCCTTTACCTGCTCGAGGTAGACATCGTCCATGCCTGTGCGTTCGCGCAGGATGCGATAGGCGGCCTCGTCGAGGTCTTCGTGGTTGTTGACCAGGTCGCCCAGCAGGGACCATTTGTTCTCATACCGCTCGAAATCGGATTTGATCAGCAGTACCTTCAGCTCGTTATCGTCGAATCCGAAAATCACGCAGTCGACGGAAATACCGATGATCCCGTCGTTTTCGAGCTGCTTGAGGATCGTTTTTATGTTCTTCTGGCCGGTGGCAGCAACCTCCGTGGAGGGCAGAGGATCGTTAGATATTTTTTCAGAGTTCATTCAGTTACTAAGTTACTATTTTAGACAATCGATTCACTTAACTTTATGCCATAAAATTGATGTATGTATTCTGCCGACCAGACGCAACACCTTCAAAAGCAAACTACCGCTCTTCTGTCCCTTGTCAGGGATCATCCGCCGAAAAAAGGACAACTGGAAGAACTGCGGGATGTGCTGCGTTTCCACGAGTACCGGTATGCCATTCTCAATGACCCCCTGATCTCGGACTTCGAATACGATATTTTGTACAAGGCCCTCGAGAAGATAGAGGCGGAGCATCCCGAATGGGTCACCCCCGACTCTCCTACCCAACGGGTCGCCAGCGGCCTCACCAAGGATTTTCCCAATACACCGCACCTCGTGCCGATGCTGTCGCTGGAGAACTCCTACAACGAGGACGATCTGCTGGACTGGGACCGCAAGGCCCGGGAACTGACGGGGCTGGAAATCCTGGAATATTGTGTCGAACCCAAATTCGACGGCGCCAGCATCTCCCTGATCTATGAGAACGACCGGTTGCTACGGGGCGTTACCCGGGGTGACGGCGTCTCCGGAGACGAGATCACCACCAATATCCGGCAGATCCGGTCGGTACCGCTTTCGGCGGCCTTTTCCCGGTATGGCCTGCAGCTGATAGAGATCCGTGGGGAAGTGCTGCTGAACCTGAGCAACTTCAAAAAATACAATGACCAGCTGGCCGAGCAGGGGCTTGCGCCACTGGCCAACCCCCGGAACGCCGCGGCGGGTTCCCTGCGGATCAAGGACCCGAAGGAGGTCAGCCGCCGAAACCTGGAGGCCTTCCTTTACCATGTCAGCTACTATATTCCCCTCGATGGAAAAGAGCCGGACGCCGCGCTGAAGACGCATAGCGGAAGCCTGAAGATGCTCTGGGATCTGGGTTTCCGCAGTCCGCAGAAGGAAAAAAAGCTGGTCAAAGGGATCCAGGGGGTGATCGACTACTGCCGGGAATATGAACAGCTGCGCGATCATCTCCCCTATGAGATAGACGGCATGGTCATCAAGGTGGATTCGATCGCCTTACAGGACCGGATGGGAATGACCTCCCACCATCCACGCTGGGCGATCGCCTTCAAATTCCCGGCGCGGCAGGCCACCAGCACCCTCCGAAAGGTGGAGTTCCAGGTAGGCCGCACCGGCAGCGTCACGCCGGTGGCCAAGATCGACCCCGTTCCGCTGAGCGGGGTCACCGTCAGTTCGATCTCGCTGTTCAACGAAGACGTCGTCCGTGAAAAGGACCTGCGGATCGGCGACCAGGTACTTGTAGAACGCAAAGGCGATGTCATTCCCTATATCGTAAAGCCGCTGGCGGAGGTTCGCACGGGCAAAGAGACGGCTATCGTATTCCCGACCTCCTGCCCCGTCTGCGGTCACCCGCTGGAAAAGCCGGAAGGGGAAGCCGTGACGCGTTGTGTTAACATCAACTGCCCGGCCCAGGTCGTGGAACGGATCATCCATTTCGCCAGCAAAGACGCCATGGATATCCGCAGTTTTGGGGATGCCAATGTCCAAAAGTTCTATGACCTGGGATTCCTGAAAGATATCCCCGGGATCTACCGGCTGCCCTATGACAAGATCAGGACTTTGGAAGGCTTTGGGGAAAAAAGCGTCAGCAACCTGCAGGCGGCGATCGAAACCTCCCGCCACCAGCCCTTGCATCGGCTGATCTTCGGATTGGGTATCCGTTATGTAGGCGAAACGACGGCAAAAACCCTCGCCGCAGCGGTCGACCACTTACCCGATTTTGTGAACTTCTCGTTGGAAGACCTTCAAAATCTGGAAGATGTAGGTCCCAAAGTGGCGACCAGCGTATTTCATTTCTTCCATAATGCCGATAACCAGCATCTTCTATCCGACCTGGAGGCGCTGGGACTGAATCTGAAAAGCCAGAAATCCAGGTCGAATGGCGGCGGGGGCAACCTGGATGGGCAAACGTTCTTGTTCACCGGCACCCTTAACCGGTTGAAACGCTCGGACGCCGAGGCTTCGGTCGAGGCTAACGGGGGGAAGATACTGAGCGGCGTCAGCAGTAAACTGAACTATCTCGTCGTGGGCGAGGATGCCGGCAGCAAATTGGAGAAAGCGAAAAAGATACCCTCGATCCATATACTCACAGAGGACGAATTCATAAAGATGATTGGCCAAAACATATAAGAATATTTTCTTACGTTACTGGTAAATCGAAATTCTTTTTCGTAACTTTAAGAAAATTGACAGGCATGATTAGAAAACTCACCGGCGAAGTGTGGAAACCTTTGCAGTTTCCCGGCTGGAAACAACTCCGAAAAAAATACGCACTGTCTTCCATGGGTCGCGTTGCCAGCTACTCGGAAGATGTGCTAGCCGACGGCAAATTGCTGAACGGCAGCCTGACGACCGGTTATAAGACCCTGAATCTCCACCGGCCAGGCAACAACGGCACGCTCTATATTCATCGGGAGATCGCGCGCCTATTCCTGCCCAAGGCAGGTCCGAAGAACAAGTATGTGATCCATGTGAATCACAACAAGCTGGACAATGCCTCAAGGAATCTGAAATGGTCTACGCTGGAAGAGATGATCGACCACCAGCAAAAGAGCCCTGCGAAGATCGCTTACAAAAAAGTGCAGGCCAATCGTACCGTTGGGCTCAAGCTCACTGCCTCCCAGGTAAAGACCATCAAGAAAACCTTATCCAGCAAAAACCGACAGCTTACCATCAAGAAACTCGCCGAGAAGTACAAGGTCAGCGAAATGACCATGTACCGGATCAAGAGCGGCGAAAACTGGGGAAGGATCAAGTAGAACAAGACAGGCCTATCAGTTGTTATCAGAACTATGCTACAAACTTCCACGCTCAAATTCCTTAAAGACCTTAAGAAGAACAACAATAAACCCTGGTTTGAAAAGAACAAATCCGTTTACCTGGAGGCAAAAGAGGACATGGACCAATTTGTCGGGCAGGTGATCGAAGGATTTGGCAAAACCGATCCCGAGATAGCCACGCTGCATCCAAAGGATTGTACCTACCGCATCTACCGCGATGTCCGGTTCTCGCCCGACAAGACGCCCTACAAAACGCACATGGGTGCTTACCTCAACAAGGGTGGCAAGAAAGTCCCGACGGCCGGCTATTACCTGCATATCGAATCGGGCAGTAGTATGGCCGGTGGCGGTCTGTGGATGCCCCAGGCTCCGGAGCTGAACAAGGTCCGGCAAGAGATAGACTATAGCTTCGCGGAATGGAAGAAGATCCTTGGCGACCGGAATTTCAAGAAGAATTTCCCCGGCGGTCTCGAGCAGGGCGAGATCCTTTCCCGGCCACCCAAGGGCTATGACGATCAGAATCCCGCCATCGAATACCTCAAATTGAAGAGCTTTATCGTTACCCGGAACTTCACGGACGCCGAAGTCCGGTCAAAGACCTTCCTGAAAGAGATCCTCAAGACTTTTACTTCAATGACCGCCTTTGTTCAATTTCTGAACCGGTCGATGGAATAAGAAGAAAAGGCCCCTGTGGGGCCTCTCTGTTTACAGCATCTTCTTGCTCGAGAGATATTCCGCTATCTGCACCGCATTGGTGGCGGCGCCCTTGCGCAGGTTGTCGCTGACCACCCACATGTTCAGCGTCTTCGGCTGGGTCTCATCCCTTCTCAGTCTACCGACAAATACCTCATCCCGCTCGTGCGCGTCCTTGGGCATGGGATATTGCTGCGTCCCAGGGTCGTCGACGACGATCACGCCGGGCGCCTCGCTCAGCAAGGTGCGGACCTCGGCCAGATCGAACTCATTCTCGAATTCCACGTTCACCGATTCGCTGTGACCGCCCATCACCGGGATACGAACCGTAGTAGCTGTCACACGGATGCTATCATCGCGCATGATCTTCCGGGTCTCATTGACCATTTTCATTTCTTCCTTGGTATATCCATTGTCGAGGAATACATCGATCTGCGGGATGGCGTTCAGATCGATCGGGTATTTATAGGCCATCTCCCCGCTTACGCCCTTCCGTTCGTTCATCAATTGCGTTACGGCTTTCACACCGGTCCCGGTCACGCTCTGGTAGGTGCTCACGACGATGCGTTTCACCTTGTATCTTTTGTGCAGGGGATTCAGCGCGACCACCATCTGGATCGTAGAACAGTTGGGGTTGGCGATGATCTTGTCCCCGGCGCCAAGCGCATCGGCGTTGAGCTCGGGCACGACCAGCTTCTTGGTGGGGTCCATCCGCCAGGCACTTGAATTGTCGACGACCGTGATCCCCGCAGCAGCGAACTTCGGCGCCCATTCGAGGGAAGTGCTGCCGCCGGCAGAGAAGAGGGCCAGGGCGGGCTTTGCTGCGATCGCATCATCGGCGCTGACGACGGTATATTTCTTTCCCTTGAACTCTACCTGCTTTCCAACGGACTTTTCGGAGGCCACGGGGAGGAGTTCGGTGACGGGGAAGTTCCTTTCTGCCAGGACTTGTAACATTTTGGTGCCAACCAGGCCGGTGGCGCCGACGACTGCAACTTTCATTGTTTGTTTTGTTTCGTTATTGGTTTGCTATAAACAACAGAGCCTTCCCGGTTGCGGGAAGGCTCTGGATATCTTGGCATACAAAAAGATCAGATCCTGTCCCGCTGCGCGAGGCACTTCTTAATCATCTTTGTATGTTTCATTATTTGCATTGCGGCGCTAAATTAATCACGAAAGGCTGTACAACCAAATTTATTTACCAGATCGTGATCCGGTCACCCGGAGGGCGGTACATTTTCTGGCCCTGCACCACATGGAAGGTCTCATAGAACGGGGTGAAATTCATAAGCGGACCGTCGACCCGCCATTCGGAAGGCGAATGCGGGTTGGTATTGATCAGCGTCCTGGTCAGCTCGTCTTTCATCTTCGCTCGCCAGATGCGGGCATAGGACAGGAAGAACCGCTCATTCGGTGTAAACCCGTCGATCTTTACCGAGTCCTTCCCCTGCGGGGTCAGTTTAAAGGCGTCATAGGCTACGGCCAGCCCGCCGATATCGGCGATGTTCTCCCCATTGGTCAGGGCGCCGTTGACATGCAGGGTGTCGAGCACGACAAAGCTGTTGTACAAGGCAACGACCGCCTTTGTCTTCGCTGCGAATTTGGCGCTGTCTTCCTTACTCCACCAGTTCTTTAGATTGCCGTTCTTATCATACTGCGACCCCTCGTCATCGAAGGCGTGCGTCATCTCGTGACCGATCCCCATGGCAATTCCGCCATAGTTGACCGCATCATCTGCCGACAGATCGAAAAAAGGCGACTGCAGGATGCCTGCGGGAAAAACGATCTCGTTGAAGGTTGGATTATAATAGGCATTGATCGTAGGCGGGGTCATGGTCCACTCCGTCCGGTCGACGGGTTTGCCCAATTTCGCCAGGGCATATTGATAGTCGTTGACATCTGCGGATACCCGGTTCCCGAAATAATCGTTCCTGCTGACCTTTACCTTGCTGTAGTCCCGCCATTTGTCGGGATAACCGATCTTCTTTATAAAAGCAAACAGCTTTTCTTTCGCGGTCTTCTTTGTGCTGTCGCTCATCCAGTCCAGCTTGTCGATTCGGGCGGCAAAGGCGGTTTGAAGATTGTTCACCAATTCCGTCATCCTTTGTTTGGCCTGCGGGGTGAACCACCGTTTTACATATATCTGCCCCAACGCTTCACCCAGCGTCGCGTTGACCATCTGGGTCATCCGTTCGGCCCTCGGCTTGATCTTCTGCTGTCCGCTAACCGCTTTGTTGTATTGGAACGCGGCGTCGACGAAGGGGCTGCTGAGCCGGTTGGCATAATTAGCCAGAGTATGGGCCCGCAGGTAGTCCTTCCAGGTATCGACGGGAACAGTGGTGAGGAGCCGGTCGACCTTTGTATAGAACGCCGGTTGCTGCACATTCGCGGAGTCAACATGGAATCCTATCGCTTCGAATGTCCTTGCCCAGCCGAACGCCGGCATCGAGCGATCCAGTGCTGTCAGCGCCATTTTATGATAGTTGGCGTTGGGGTCGCGTAATTCCACATTGGTCTTGTGGCTGGCGGCCATTTCCTTTTCCAATGCGAATACCTTTACCGCTTTATCACCGGCGGCGGCTGAATCCACTCCGGAAAGGACAAACAAGTGTTTCAGGAAATTCTGATAGGCCTTTACAACGGCCTCCGTGGCGGGGTCCTGCTTGAAATAGTAGTCCCGGTCGGGCAAACCCAGGCCGCCTTGCGAAAAGATAGCGATGTCCATGGCGCTGTTCCGCTCATCTGCGCCGATGCCCACGTCGAACAGGAGATCGTCGTTGCGCTTTTGTGCCGTAGCGACATATTCCATTACACCTTTGCTGTCGTGGATCGAGTCGATAGCGAGCAGGTAGGGTTTGAGAGGCTCGATGCCGCGCTTTTCGATCATCGCGGAATCCATCCCGGATGCGTACATGTCCCCAACCTGCTGCTCGATGCTGCCCGTCGCGCTGTTGCCTTTGGAAAGGCTGTCCAGGATCATTCGCAACCGGTCGTTGGTCGTCCGGATCAGGTCGTAAAATGACCCGGCGCCCGATTCCGTAGGGAGGATCTTTGCCGTGTCGCTCCACTTCCCGTTCGCATAACGATAGAAGTCATCACCGGGCCTGACCCTGTTGTCGAATTGCGATGTATCAAAAATCGGCGCGGCCGACCCGTCTGTGGAAGAATGACAGGAGTCGAACCCCAGCGAAAGGATCGCCAGGGTTGCTGCCGTGAGAACAAGGGGACTTCTCATAACTGTTTTGATTTTATCCCCTAAATATAGCTAAATCTCAGACCAGCTCGATATCGAAATTGACGAGATCGACAAACTGACGGATACGCGCATCGATATCCGCACGAGAAATTTCTTTCAGCCGCGTCGGACCGAACTTTTCTACGCAGAAGGAAGCCATTGCCGAGCCGACGATGACGGCAGTCTTCATATTCTCGAAGGAGATGTCGCGGGTGTGCGCGAGCCAGCCGATGAATCCGCCGGCAAAGGTGTCGCCGGCGCCGGTGGGATCGAATACCTCTTCCAGCGGAAGAGCCGGCGCCACAAAGACCTTGTCTTCGTGGAAGAGAAGCGCGCCATGTTCCCCTTTCTTGATGATCAGGAAACGAGGCCCCATCTTCATGATGGCCCGGGCCGCCTTTACCAGCGAGGACTCGCCGCTCAATTGCCGGGCTTCGCTATCGTTGACGGTCAGCACATCGACCATCGTCAGCAGTTGCTTAAGATCGTCGAGCGCATTATCCATCCAGAAGTTCATCGTGTCCATCGCGATGAGCCTGGGACGCGTCTTCAATTGTTTGACGACGCTGATCTGCAAGGCCGGGGTGATATTTCCAAGCATCACGAATTCACTGCCCTGGTAGCTGTCCGGGATCACGGGGTTGAAATCCAAAAAGGCATTCAGATCGGTGACGAGGGTGTCGCGGGTGTTCATGTCCAGATGATATCTGCCGCGCCAGAAGAAGGATTTCTTGTCCTTTTTCATTTCGACCCCTTCCAGGTTGACCCCGCGCTTTTTCAGCTGATCCAGCTCTTCCTGGGCAAAGTCATAGCCCACGATGGAGACCTGGTTGATCGGCTTTATGAAATTGCTGGCGGCATATGCGACGTAGGTGGCGGCTCCGCCGACGATCCAATCTGTCTTTTCGAAAGGGGTTTCAATGGCGTCATAGGCCATGGAACCAACGACAATTAATGACATTCGTGTTAATTTAGCTTCGAGTTTATGTCTTATCAATGGTGAACCTGAATCCGGCTATAGTGACTTTTTTGCCGGATTTGGGCTGCAAAATATGACATAATGCACTAACACTCGTTAGTAATTGTATTATCTTTACGTTCGCAATGGCTAAAATTCAGAGCAAAAGGAACAGCACCAAGAAAGAGGTGATCATCGAAAAAGCCTCCCGGCTGTTCCGGGAAAAAGGGTTCGGCGCCGCCTCGATGCGCGACCTGGCCGAGCACGTGGGGGTGGAAGCCGCCTCCCTGTACAATCATATCCAGTCCAAATCGGAGATCCTGCAGACCATTTGTTTCAAGGTGGCCAATGAGTTCATGACCAACCTGGAGCAGGTGGAGGCAAGCCCGCAGCCGACGTTGCGGAAAATGGAGGCGATCATCCGGCTGCATATCCGGATGATGCTGGAGCAATATGAATATGTCTACATTGCCGATCATGAATGGCGGCATCTTCCGGAGCCCTACCTCTCCAACTTCCTCAACCAGCGGCGCAATTACCGTAAGCGGCTTAGCGATATCCTCGAGACGGGTATCGCCAAAGGCGAAATAAAAGCCATCGACCCTTATACGGCCGTGCTCGTGATCCTTTCCGCCATCAGCGGTATCGACAGCTGGCAGCGGAGCAGGAAGACCACCAACGCCGAAACTCTCGAATCGAACATGGTGAAATATCTTATCGAAGGATTAAAGAAATGAGTCACTTTCACAAGCTCAGCATAGCAGACATCCGCCGGGAGACGGCCGACTGCGTCTCCATCGCATTTACCGTTCCGCCGCAGCTAAAGGAGGCGTTCGAATACCGGCAGGGCCAGAATATCACGGTCCGGATGCACATTGGCGGCGAAGAGGTGCGCCGCAGCTATTCCATCTGCAGCAGCCCGCTGGAGAACGAATTGCGCATCGCCGTCAAGCGGGTGTCGGGCGGCCTTTTTTCCACCTTCGCCAATGAGCGGCTGAAAGCGGGACAGGAGCTGGAAGTGTTGCCCCCCTCGGGAAAATTCTACACCGAACTGAAAGCCGGGAACCGGAAGAACTACCTCGCCTTTGCGGCGGGCAGCGGTATCACCCCGGTGATCTCCCTGATAAAAACGACCCTGGCCATCGAGCCGGAGAGCCATTTCACGCTGGTATACGGCAATCGCCACCGGCCTTCGATCATCTTCCGCGAAGAGCTCGAGGCGCTGAAGAACCGCTATGTACACCGGCTGGCGGTGCATCATGTGCTCAGCCGGGAGCAGATGGACATCCCGCTGAACCAGGGACGCATCGACATAGAGAAATGCGCGGAGTTCTGCCCGGGGCTGATCCACCTCCCCTCCGTGGACGAAGTGTTCCTCTGCGGACCGCAGGAGATGATCTTTACCGTTAGCGAATGGCTCCAGCAACAGGGTGTAGCGAAAAAGAATATCCATTTCGAGCTGTTCCATACACTGGAGAATCCACCCGCGGGCGCCGGTAAGTCGCGGACAGCGGTGCAGGCAGGCGCCGGGACCAACGGTGTCAGCGAGGTCACCGTCCGGCTCGACGGTATTAGCCATATCTTCCGGCTGCCCTACGATGGCGAAAGCGTGCTGAACGCCGCCCTGATGGAAGGGGTCGATCTGCCCTATGCCTGCAAGGGCGGGGTTTGTTGCACCTGCCGGGCGAAGCTGCTCGAAGGCGACGTGGAAATGGATGTCAACTATGCTCTCGAGGCCGATGAGCTGGCCGCAGGTTTTATCCTCACCTGCCAGTCGCATCCCAGAACGGAGAAAGTGGTTATTGACTTTGACTCCAGATAAAGGGTGCCGATGCGAAGGAGTAAATGATATCCGACAAAAGAAGTCCTACCAGGAAACGGATGATGATGAGCAGGATGGCGCTGACGATCGTATAGGCCACCCGCTGGTCTTCAGGTATTGCCTTTATCGCCGGTACCCCGAGGTAAAAAAGATAAACGCTGTACAATCCCAGCACAACGCCCTGCTGCCAGCCGGGCAAGGCATAAAAGACGCCGGCGATCCACGCGGGGGTATAGGAATAGGCCACCAGCTGCGCCGACCGCCCGCGATTGCTGGTTCCCCCAAATCCACGCGACAGCCGGTCGATCAACGAAGTCCCGATCAGGTACACGGAAAGGGAGGTGATGAAGCTGTTGAGGGCCATCGAGATGCCCCAATACGGTCCGCTCATCCGGAAAAGGATGCCGTTGGCGCCGACCAGGCCATAGCCGATGAAGCTGGCGGCGGCAGGGATCAGCGCCAGGGGGATCACATAACGGCCCAACAGGGACCTTATGGTCCGTTTCTCGCCGGCGATCACCTGCCATTCCCGGTCAGGCGACACGAGGATGTTCCAAACTCTCCGTGAAAGGGACATACCGCATAAATTAGCCCTTCTAATATACGGAAAGAAAAGACCGCGGCGTGCTAACGCTTGTTAGCTTTTTAAAAAATGAGTACCTTTGGGGATAAACACGACTGTATGGACTCCGCCAGTGAAAAGCACTTCCAGGATAAGGTCGACCAGGACATTCGCATCGAGCCGAAGGACTGGATGCCGGACGCCTATCGTAAGACCCTCATCCGGCAGATCTCGCAGCACGCACACAGCGAGATCGTGGGCATGTTGCCGGAGGCCAACTGGATCACGCGTGCCCCTTCGCTGCGGCGGAAGGCGACCCTTATCGCCAAGGTCCAGGACGAGGCGGGCCATGGACTCTATCTCTATTCTGCCGCCGAAACGCTTGGCATCAGCCGGGATGAGATGATCGGCCAGCTGCACAGCGGAAAAGCAAAATATTCCTCCATCTTCAATTACCCCACGCTGACCTGGGCGGATATGGGGGCCATCGGCTGGCTGGTAGACGGCGCGGCCATCATGAACCAGGTACCCTTGTGCCGGGCGTCCTATGGCCCCTATGCCCGGGCGATGGTGCGCATCTGCAAGGAAGAAAGCTTTCACCAGCGCCAGGGATTCGAGATCCTGCTTGTGCTAAGCCGGGGCAGTGAGGCGCAACGGCGGATGTGCCAGGATGCGATCGACCGGTGGTGGTGGCCCTCGGTGATGATGTTCGGACCGAACGACGATGCATCCCCTCATACGGCGCAGAGCATGCAATGGAAGATCAAGCGGTTCACTAATGACGAGCTGCGGCAGAAGTTTGTCGATGTCTGCGCAGAACAGGTCAAGCTTCTCGGAATGACCTTGCCGGATGCCGGGCTCCGCTGGAATGAACATCGGCAGCACTATGATTTCGGGAGCATCGACTGGGAAGAGTTCTGGAATGTCGTGAACGGCAACGGTCCGTGTAACCGGCAACGGCTGGCAGCCCGGGTGCAGGCCCATGAGGACGGGGCCTGGGTCCGCGAGGCGGCGGTTGCGCATGCGGAAAAAAAGATACAATATGGAAAAACAGCATAACTGGCCGCTGTGGGAGATCTTTATCCGCAGCAAACAGGGTTTGGATCATAAGCACGTGGGCAGCCTGCATGCCGCCGATGCAGCCATGGCCATCGAGAACGCCCGCGATGTCTATACCCGCCGGATGGAAGGGGTCAGCATCTGGGTGGTGGAAAGCAAATACATTCATGCCTCCAACCCCGACGATGCCGCCGCCTTTTATGATCCGGCCAACGACAAGGTCTACCGTCATCCGACCTTCTATGATCTGCCGGACGAATTAAAGCATATGTAAGCATGAACGCCCGACATCTTATCAATTATGCCCTGCACCTGGCCGACAACGCACTTGTCCTGGGTCATCGCAATAGCGAGTGGACCGGTCATGGTCCGATCCTCGAGCAGGATATCGCCCTGTCCAATATCGCACTGGACCTGATCGGCCAGGCACGGTACCTGTACCAATACGCCGCGCGGCTGATGAATGCCGCCGGAGAAGCGCCCGGCCAGGAAAGTCCCGGCCGGTGGATGGTCGGTGCGACAGGATCGCCCGTCACTGAAGACCAGCTCGCGTATCTACGGGACTCCTGGGATTTCCGCAATTGCCTGCTGGTCGAACAGGCCAATGGCGATTGGGGAACGACCATTCTACGGCAGTTCCTTTTCAGCGCCTGGCAATATTATTTTTACCGCGAATTACGGGGAAGCCGGGATCGCGAGCTATCGGCCATCGCCGAAAAATCATTGAAAGAGGTCACCTATCATCTTCGCTGGAGCGGGGAATGGGTGATCCGCCTGGGAGATGGCACGGAAGAAAGTCATGCCCGGATGGAGAAGGCCCTCGGCCAGCTTTGGATGTACACGGGAGAGCTGTTTCTGCCCGCCGACTATGAACAAGGGCTTGTGCCGGCGGGTATCGCCGTCGATGTGACACAGGTACAGCCACTGTGGGCCGCCCGGGTACAGGAAGTATTAAACGAGGCGACCCTGACCGTCCCCACGGCGGTGGCGCAGAAGGGCGGTAAGCAGGGAAGACATACCGAGCAGTTGGGATATCTGCTGGCAGAGATGCAATTTCTACAACGCGCCTACCCGGGCTGCGAATGGTAGCCGATGGAGCCGACAAAAACGATATGGTCCCTGTTGGAAACGGTATATGATCCCGAAGTTCCGGTCTTATCGATCGTCGATCTGGGGATCGTCCGGGAAGTCCGGATGGCGGACGGTCATCCCGAGATCGTCATCACCCCTACCTATAGCGGCTGCCCCGCGATGGATGTGATCCGGATGAGTATCCGGATGGTCCTTCTGCAAAACGGCTATACCGATATACGGCTCACTACCGTCCTTTCGCCGGCCTGGACGACGGATTGGATGAGCGAGAAGGGAAAGCAACAGCTGAAGGCCTATGGGATCGCCCCGCCGACACCGGTACCCATCGTGTGTGACCTGGGCCTGTTCCAGCACAATGAAGCCATCGCCTGTCCCCATTGCGGCTCTTACCATACCACGATGATCAGTGAATTCGGAAGTACGGCCTGCAAGGCGCTGTACCGATGTGAGGATTGCCGGGAGCCCTTCGATTATTTTAAATGTCACTAATATGTCTTCCATCCTTTTTGAGATCCGGGACCAGGTCGCCTTTATTACGTTCAACCGGCCGGATAGGCTGAATTCCTTTAACCGCGAGATGGCGTTGTTGCTGCAAGCCCGGCTGGACGAATGTGCGAGCCTGCACGAGGTTCGCGCCGTTTATCTCACGGGCGCCGGTAAGGCCTTTTGTGCGGGTCAGGACCTCGTGGAAGTGACCGATGCGAACGGGCCAGGCTTGTCGAAGGTCCTCATCGAGCAGTACAACCCGATCGTCACCCGCATCCGCAACCTGCCCAAGCCGGTAGTGGCGGCAGTGAATGGCGTTGCGGCAGGGGCTGGCGCCAACCTCGCGCTCTGCTGCGATATCGTCCTGGCGACAAAGTCGGCCTCCTTTATCCAGGCTTTTTCGAAGATCGGTTTGGTCCCCGACACGGGGGGTACCTGGTTCCTGCCGCGTTTGGTCGGCTGGCAGAAGGCTGCGGGTATCGCCTTCCTGGGGGATAAGATTCCCGCCGAGGCCGCCGAGAGAATGGGGATGGTGTATGCCGTGTACCCGGATGAAGAATTTGCCGGTGCTTCACGGGCATTGACCGCCGCGCTGGCCGAAATGCCTACCCGGGCGCTGGCGCTGACCAAACATGCGTTGAACTATTCGGCAACCAATACGCTCGAAGCCCAGCTGCTGCTGGAGGACGAGCTGCAGCAAAAGGCCGCACAAACAAAGGACTATTCGGAAGGAGTCAATGCCTTTCTGAACAAACGGGCTCCAAAATTCACTGGCCAATAATATGTTTTACGAATTCAATGGCCACCGGCCGGTGGTCCACCCCTCTTCTTTCGTTCATCCGCAAGCGGCCGTAACAGGTAATGTGGTGATCGGGAAAGGTGTCTATGTCGGCCCCGGCGCGGCTATCCGCGGCGACTGGGGGCGGATCGTCATCGAAGACGGCTGCAACGTGCAGGAGAGTTGTACGATCCATCTTTTTCCCGGCGCTACGGTCCTGCTGCGCGAGGGGGCGCATATCGGTCATGGCGCGATCGTCCATGGGGCGACGATCGGACGAAACTGCCTGATCGGGATGAATGCCGTCATCATGGACAATGCCGATATCGGCGACGAATGTATTGTCGGGGCGTTGAGTCTTGTCAGGACCGGGGAGATCATTCCGCCGCGAAGCGTGGTGGTGGGTAATCCGGGAAAGATCGTCAAAGCCGTGAGCGATGAGATGCTGGGCTGGAAGACCGAAGGCACGGCGATCTACCAGGCGCTGCCGGGAGAAATGCAGGCGGACTGGAAGCCTTGTGAGCCGCTGCGGCCGGAGGAAAACACCGCCGCGGATGAGGCCACGCAAGACGGCGAGCCCCGGTCCAAAGCCCGCCAAAAGACCTACAAGCCCTGGAAAGGCACAGAGTAAGTATCTTTGCAGCCGAATGGAGAAATCAAACTTTGTCGACCAGATCAGGATCTTTTGCAGGAGCGGGCATGGCGGCGCCGGCAGCAAGCATTTTATGCAGACCAAATTCAATGCCATGGCGGGCCCCGACGGCG
>Ga0157372_10004417_pt1 | contig 14996 bp, 17 predicted proteins | sample C55metaG_FD_115307 | JGI IMG/M metagenome (GOLD analysis project Ga0157372, IMG submission 115307) | Corn rhizosphere microbial communities from Kellogg Biological Station, Michigan, USA - C5-5 metaG | ecosystem: Host-associated > Plants > Roots > Rhizosphere > Soil | place: USA: Michigan... | reverse complement strand
GTGCATTCGATGAAAGATGTTCCCACTCAGCTGCCGCAGGGTCTCGAACAAGCGGCCGTGTTAAAGCGCGGCCCCGTACACGACCTGCTGGTGTATAAAAATTCCGCCGACATTCTTCAAATGCGGGAAGGCGTAGCGCGGATCGCGACGAGCAGCATCCGCCGGAAGGCGCAGTGGCTGCACCGGTATCCGAATCACCAGATCGAGAATTTGCGGGGAAATGTCAACACCCGGCTAAGAAAATTGGCCGAAGAAGGCTGGGACGCGGCTATCTTTGCGCAGGCGGGACTCGAACGAATTCATCTGCGCCCCGGGAACAGCCTGGTGCTGGATTGGATGCTGCCTGCCCCGGCGCAGGGCGCCATCATGGTCGTCAGCCGGGATGAAGAAGCCGTGCTGCAGGGCTGTCAGCCGTTGAATGATGCGGATACGGCGCTTTGCACGCGGATCGAGCGGGATTTTCTGCGGACGCTGCTGGGGGGGTGCTCGACCCCGATCAGTGCATTGGCGGAGGTGGAAGACGGGGATGTTTATTTCAGGGGACAGATCCATTCATTGGATGGGAAGCAGATGGCAGAGATCGAAAAGATATTGCCCGCCGATAGGGCTGATTACCTGGGCCGGCAGGCGGCCGAAGAATTGCTGAATAATGGCGGGCGGGCTATCGCCGACCGCATCCGCGCCTCAGAGACTCCGGTGAAAGAATAGGATGGAACCTCCAGAGATATTTGTTTTGTCGACCCAAACCCTGCCTGCTCTGCTTCTTGATGCGGCTGCGCGGAGAGGGATCCAATTGGATGCGGTTCCCTTCATCCACATCGAGCTGCTGGAACCCCGTGAGCTGCCCGCCGCACCTGCGATCGTGGTGTTTACGAGTCAGCACGCGGCTGAAGCATTGCCGGCGATCGATCCCGAATGGAAGGTATTCTGTATCGAGGGCGCCACGCGGCAGCTGGTAGAAAAGCGGATGAGAGGGAAAGTTGCGGGCACTGCCTCTTCGGCCGAAGAACTGGCGAAGGTGATCATCGCAAGCAACCCTGGAGAGCGCGTTGTCTTTTTTTGCGGTAACCTGCGCCGGCAAGAATTGCCCGCCTTGCTGCGGCAGGCGGGACTGGTGGTCGAAGAGCGGGTCGTGTACCGTACGATACTGACACCACAGCGGGTGGACCGGGAATATCACGGGATCGCTTTCTTTAGCCCAAGCGGGGTAGAAAGTTTTTTTTTGGCGAACCCCGTGAATGCCGCCACGATCTATTTCGCCATCGGCCCGACCACGGCGGCGGCCATTAAAGCGAGAACAGGAAGTGAGGCTATCATCGCCAGCAAACCTGACAAGGAAATATTGATCAACGAACTGATCACCCATTTTAAGATATGAATACACTCAAGAACGATCTATTGCTACGCACCCTGCGGGGAGAGAAGACGGAACGGACGCCGGTATGGATGATGCGCCAGGCAGGGAGATATCTTCCCGACTACCGTGTTCTGCGGGAGAAATATTCATTTTTCGAACGGTGTCAGAACCCGGAGCTGGCAACGGAGATCACGATCCAGCCGGTCGAACAGGTAGGGGTGGACGCGGCGATCATCTTCTCGGATATCCTGGTCGTTCCGCAAGCCATGGGAATGGAAGTGCAATTGATAGAATCGAAGGGGCCGCTGTTGCCCGACCCGATACGCTCGATGGCCGATCTGGACCATCTCGTCCTGCCGGCCGTAGAAGAGCGATTGGGTTATGTATTCGATGCCTTGCGGCTGACGAAGCGGACGCTCGCCGGGCGGGTGCCGCTGATCGGCTTTGCGGGCGCGCCATGGACCTTACTGTGTTATATGGTGCAGGGAAAGGGCTCCAAGACCTTTGACGAGGCCAAAGCCTTTTGTTATACCCAGCCAAAAACGGCTCACCGGCTGCTGCAGATGATAACGGATACCACGATCGCATATCTTCGGGGACAGGTAGCCGCGGGAGCGGATGTGGTCCAGATCTTCGACAGCTGGGGTGGATTGCTGGGACCCGATGATTTCGAACAGCTATCGCTGCAATATATCCGGCAGATCGTCGCCGCATTGAAGGATGAGGTGTTGACCATCATCTTTGCCAAGGGCGCCTGGCATAGCCTGGAAAGCATGGCGGCTACGGGAGCGAACGGTCTCGGTATCGACTGGTGTATCCGGCCGCAGATGGCGAGAGAACTGGCGGGACCGAGGGTGGCGCTGCAAGGGAATTTCGATCCGGCCAAACTGTTATCGCCGATACCGGTGATCGAAAAAGAAGTAAGAGCGATGCTCGATGCTTTTGCCGGAGGACCGCATATTGCCAACCTGGGTCATGGCATCCTTCCCAATGTACCTGTGGAGCATGCCATCGCGTTCGTCGAAACGGTGAAAAATTATCAATATGAACCAGCCCGGTAATAATCCTTTGTACAAGACTGATACTGCTTCCTACCGGGAGCGCTGGATCGGTTTTATCCATGGCCTGCAGGACCGGATCTGCGCCGCTCTCGAAGACCTCGATGGCCAGGCGCTTTTCCGGACCGATGAATGGGAACGTGAGCATGGCGGTGGCGGCAAGACCCGGGTGCTGAGCGGCGGGCGGGTGTTTGAAAAGGGGGGAGTGAACAGTTCGGTCGTCTGGGGCAAGGTGACGGATACCATGCGGACGCAGCTGAAGATCGACGGGAAGAACTGGTTTGCCTGCGGATTATCATTGGTGATCCATCCGGTGAATCCTTATATACCAACGACGCATGCCAACTGGCGATATTTTGAGCTATATGACGATTCGGGGAATGTGAGCGACCGATGGATGGGGGGTGGAGCCGATCTCACGCCCTATTATCTTTTCAGGGAAGATGCGCGGCATTTTCACCGCAGCTTCAAGGACGCAATGGACGCATTCGACACCGGGTGGTATCCGAAATACAAGCAATGGTGTGACGAATATTTCACCAATAAACACCGGGGAAATGAGATGCGCGGGATCGGCGGCGTGTTCTATGATCATTTGCGGCCAACCGATGCCGCGGATGCGGACCGCCTTTTTTTATTTCAACAAGCCAATGGGAATGCCTTTCTACCAGCCTATCTGCCCATCGTCGAGAAACGGGCGGTTATGCCTTATGGTGAGCGGGAGCTGGAATGGCAGGAGATCCGCCGGGGGCGTTATGTGGAGTTCAACCTGATCCACGATCGCGGGACGCTGTTCGGTCTGAAGACGAATGGCCGGACGGAAAGCATCCTGATGAGCCTGCCGCCGCGGGCGAGATGGGAGTATGACTATCAGCCCGAGGAAGGGAGTCCGGAGGCAGTGTTGCTGGACGCCTGTCAGCATCCAAAAGATTGGGTAAAATAAAAAAACATTTTGGGCTATGTATCTGCAGAGACGTAATCGAATTTTGCGCCAGACCCCCGCGATCCGGGCGATGGTCGCCGAAACGGTGTTGACACCGAATGACTTTATCGTGCCGTTGTTCATCGACGAGGGGAAGGGGATCGAGACGGAGATCGCTTCGATGCCCGGCTATTATCGCCGGAGTCTCGATGGAACGGTAAAGGAAGTGAAAGAGCTTTGGGGCCTGGGGATCAAGAGTGTCCTGCTGTTTGTAAAAAGCAAGGACGAGCTGAAGGACAATACCGGGAAGGAGGCATGGAATCCCGATGGGCTGATGCAACGAAGCATCAAGGCGATCAAAGATGCCGTCCCGGAGATCCTCGTGATGACGGACGTCGCGCTGGACCCGTATTCCTCGTATGGCCATGACGGGATCGTGGAGAACGGCGAGATCGTCAATGACCCCACCGTGGAAGCGCTGATCCGGATGAGCCTGAGTCATGCAGCGGCGGGCGCCGACTGGGTTGCGCCGAGCGATATGATGGATGGCCGGATCGGGGCGATCCGCCGGGCCTTCGAGGAAAATGGCTACACGAGAACCGGGATCATGGCCTATAGCGCCAAATACGCCTCCTGCTTTTATGGACCTTTCCGGGACGCGCTGGATTCCGCGCCCGGATTTGGGGACAAGAAGACCTACCAGATGGATCCCGCCAACCGGACCGAGGCGGTGAAAGAAGCGTTGATGGATGTCGAAGAAGGCGCGGACATGGTGATGGTAAAGCCGGGTCTTCCCTATCTCGACATCATCCGGGAAGTGAAGAATGCCGTCCGGGTGCCGGTCAGCGTCTATAATATCAGCGGCGAATATTCGATGATAAAGGCCGCGGCGAAGATGGGCTGGATCAACGAGGACAAGGCGATAATCGAGACCCTGACCTCGCTGAAACGGGCGGGCGCCGATGTTATCGCTACCTATTTTGCAAAAGATGCCGTAAAATTGCTGCATGTATAAAAAGAGCAAGGAATTATTCGAACGGGCCCAGCAAAGCATTCCCGGCGGCGTCAATTCGCCGGTTCGCGCATTTCGCAGCGTCGGCGGGACGCCGGTGTTCATGCAGCGGGCCGAGGGCCCCTACCTGTATGATGTGGATGGCAACCGCTATATCGACTATATCGCCTCCTGGGGGCCGATGATCCTCGGGCATGCCTGGGGACCGGTCGTAAAGGCCATCCAGGAATATGCCGGGCTCTCTACTTCCTACGGGGCGCCGACGGAGCTGGAAGTCGAAATGGCGGAGCTGATCCGCAGCATGGTCCCGGGCGTCGACCTGGTCAGGATGGTGAGCAGCGGAACGGAAGCCTGTATGAGTGCGATCCGGCTGGCCCGAGGATTTACGGGGCGGAATAAGATCATTAAGTTCGAAGGGCACTATCATGGACATGCCGATCCCTTCCTGGTCAAGGCCGGAAGCGGCGTAGCCACTTTCAATATTCAGACCGTACCCGGGGTGACGCCGGGTGTAGCGCAGGACACACTGACCGCGGCTTATAACGATCTGCCCGGCGTGGAGGAGCTGGTAGCTGCCTATCCGGGCGCGATCGCGGCCATTATCGTAGAGCCGGTGGCAGGGAATATGGGTTGCATTCTCCCCGAACCGGGCTTCCTGGAGGGATTACGGGCCATCTGCGACCGCGAAGGCATCGTCTTTATCTTCGACGAGGTGATGACGGGTTTCCGGCTGGCGCCTGGCGGCGCCCAGGAACGGCTGGGAGTCCGGGCCGATCTGATCACCTATGGTAAGGTCATTGGTGGCGGGATGCCTGTTGGCGCTTTTGGCGGAAGAAAGGATATCATGCAGCATATCGCTCCACTGGGGAATGTCTACCAGGCGGGGACGCTCAGCGGTAACCCGATCGCGATGATCGCTGGATATACGATGTTGTCGGAGCTGAAACGGCGGCCGGCGATCTATCGGGAGCTGGATGAAAAAACGATGTACCTGCGCGACGGGCTGGACAAGGTGTTCCGGGCCTGGGGACAGCCATATCGGATCAATCAGCTGGGGTCGATGATCAGCGTGCATTTCAGCGATCACCCCGTGACGGACTTTACGTCTGCTTCGGGCGCGAATAACGGGCTTTTCAAATTGTTCTTTCACTCGATGCTTCGGCGCGGGGTATATCTGCCGCCGTCGGCGTTCGAGAGTTGGTTTTTGAACAATGCGCTGACTACGGCCGATCTGGATGCAACGGTGAAGGCCGCGCAGGAGAGTCTTGCCGAACTCAATGGTTAATGTAACAGAAGTTCACAGGGTTTCAAGCCCGTGTGCTTCTTAAAGGCGGTGGAGAAGTGCGAGATGGAGGAATAGCCCAGCATGACGGAGACTTCGGTGACGCTCAGCCCCTTTTCATAAAGCAGGTAGCGGGCGTGTTCCATCCGCTGGCCCTGGTAAAAATCGAAAATGGTGGTGCCGAACATCTCTTTGAACCCTTTTTTCAGATAGCATTCGTTGATCGCCACCTTCCGGCTCAATTCCTTGATGGTCAGGGGCTCGCCGATGTGCTGGAGCAGGATCTCGCGGGCCTGGACGATCTTTTCGCGATCGGCTTCATTCGCCAGGAACTTGCACTGGAAGCCTTCGACCTCCTTTTCCCCTACCATGCATTCCAGGCTGTAGAGAAGCAGCATCTGGCTCTGGGCGTTGATATAGATATTCTCGTGGCTACCGGTATAATTGTGGTTGAGCAAGGTCTCGAGCACCAGGCGGGTCCGGCCGCAGAGGGAGAGGGTTTTGTTGAAAGACGCGGCATGCCGGAATTCGAGCAGGTCTTCGCTGACGGTGCTGTCGGTGCGCCGCGGTTTTGCAAACTGCGAGAGGTGAACAGGCAGAAAGCGGAAGCTGAGGACGTCGACGGTATCGATCCTCTCGGAGCAGCCCGGAGTGGCGCCCAACTTGCAGGAATCGCATTCTATGTCTTTCTTCTGGCAATAGACGTTCCCGGCAATGCAGAATCGGAGCTCGAGATAGTTGCGGGAAGGGTCTTCTTTCTTGTAGTTGTAGACCATCATCCCCATATCATCCAGGGACCATTGGGGATGTTTCCGGTAGCGTTTGATGGTGTATTGCACCGAGCCGGGTATCTGCTGGTCTTTTTCCTGCAAGGGGATCAATTGATCCTGCATGACGGGTTGTTTGTACGCCATCGTCAAAATATCCGGAGCCTGGTACGCTACCTTGGTCATCATTCGGCAAATTTACTTCTAAACCGGGAATAAATACGTTCGGGTAGACCGATTGGTTCAGACGGGGTGTTTTTTGACAAAACCGTGACCGGAAGGGGCCGGCAAAAAAGGCTGGAAAAGGGACGAAAAATGGGGGCTGTTTGGGGATATTAAAACGGGCCGAACCCCTTATTTTTCGTAGATTTGCAAGCCTTATTAAATTATTGTTAACTACACTTTTCCAGTCCAAAAAATATGAGTGAAACAACACAGGAAGTTCTGACCTCAGCCGGCAACGGATATGGGGCGGACAGTATCCAGGTACTCGAAGGTTTGGAGGCGGTTCGTAAGCGTCCGGCCATGTATATCGGGGATATCGGCGTCAAGGGTCTGCATCACCTGGTATACGAAGTGGTGGACAACTCCATCGACGAGGCCCTTGCGGGATATTGTAAGAACATCGTGGTTACCATCTTCGAAGACAATTCCATCGAGGTGGTGGATGACGGCCGGGGCATTCCCACGGGGATCAATACGAAGGAGAAGAAAAGCGCCCTCGAGATGGTAATGACCATCCTTCATGCGGGGGGCAAATTCGATAAGAACACCTACAAGGTTTCCGGTGGGCTGCACGGTGTGGGGGTAAGCTGCGTAAATGCTTTGAGCTCCGATCTGCATGCGACGGTATACCGGGAAGGCAAAATATTCGAGCAGGCCTATAAGATCGGCGTGCCGCAATATGAGGTCCGGGAGATCGGTACGAGCGATAAGACGGGTACGACGATCCATTTCTGGCCCGACTCGTCCATCTTTATCACGACGGTGTACAGTAAGGATATCCTTGAAGGCCGGTTGCGCGAGCTGGCCTTCCTGAACCGGGGCGTGCGCATTATGCTGCGCGACCTGCGGGAAAAGGAAGAGGATGGCACCGTCTACAGCAAGACCTTCTACAGCGAGGGCGGGATCGTGGAGTTTGTGGATATGCTGGACAAGAATGCCGGCCGGCAGGCGCTGATCCCGAAGATCATCTATGTGGAAGGCCGGGATGAAGCCACCAATGTCGCGGTGGAGGTAGCCCTGACCTACAACGACAGCTACAGCGAGCATATCTATTCTTACGTTAACAATATCAACACGATAGAAGGCGGCACCCATGTGGCGGGCTTTCGCCGGGCCCTCACCCGGGTGTTCAAGTCCTATGGCGATCGCGAAGGTCTTTTCGAGAAGGCGAAGGTGGAGATCGAAGGGGATGACTTCCGGGAAGGTCTCAGCACGATCATCTCGGTAAAAGTGCCGGAGCCGCAGTTCGAAGGACAAACGAAGACCAAGCTGGGAAATAACGAGGTTGCCGGTGTCGTGGATTCCACGGTCAGCAAAGTGTTGAACGATTACCTGGAAGAGAATCCCCGGGAAGCGAAGAATATCATCAGCAAGGTGATCCTGGCCGCACAGGCGAGGGCCGCGGCGAAAAAGGCAAGAGAGCTGGTACAGCGCAAGAGCGTCCTTAGCGGCGGCGGCCTGCCAGGGAAACTGGCCGACTGTTCGGACCGCGATCCGGATCGCTGCGAGCTGTTCCTGGTCGAAGGTGACTCCGCAGGCGGGACCGCCAAGCAAGGACGGGATCGCAGCTTCCAGGCCATCCTGCCGCTGCGGGGTAAGATCCTCAACGTGGAGAAGGCGATGGAGCACAAGATCTACGAGAACGAAGAGATCCGCAATATGTACACGGCTCTTGGAGTGACGGTTGGAACGCCGGACGATCCCAAGGCGCTGAATCTCGCCAAGTTGCGCTATCACAAGCTGATCATCATGACCGATGCCGATGTGGACGGAAGCCATATCGCCACCCTGATCCTGACCTTTATCTACCGGTACATGAAGGAGATGGTGGAGCAGGGTTATGTCTATCTCGCGCAGCCACCGCTGTACCTGGTGAAAAAGGGCAAGGAGCAATCCTATGCCTGGAATGAGGAGCAACGTCGCGGCTGGGTTGAAAAACTGGGCAACGGCAAGGAAGACAGCGTTACCGTACAACGGTACAAAGGTCTGGGTGAAATGAATTCGGACCAGCTTTGGGATACGACGATGAACCCGGATACGCGGACCCTCAAGCAGGTGACGATCGAGAGTGCGGCGGAAGCCGATCGCATTTTCAGCATGCTGATGGGAGACGAGGTAGCGCCGCGCCGCGACTTTATCGAATCGCACGCCAAGTATGCAAAGTTGGACGTGTAGCTAAAAATACTTATTATTGCATTAAAATCAACGAATTAAATATGTCAACTGTAACACTTACGGCCTACAACGTTAAGACGAAAGAGAAGAATGTGCCTATCCAGGACGCCGTTATCACCAAGACCGCAAAGGGTGCATACATGGCGCAGGGACATGACGGCAAAGGCAATAAGCTGACGACGTTGTTAGGTGAGGAAAAGGCACTGGCGGCGATCCAGGCCGGTATTGCCAAGCAAGGTTGGTAATAATCCATCTTATAAACCGTAGAGCTTACAGATCCCGACATCCCCTCCCCCATACATAACATAATTTAGCTGCAGGCCGCAAAGGGCCTGCAGCCGTATGTTTGTCATTGGTTAGTCCCCGATGAAATACCGCAGTCCGACGGACAGGGCGGCTGTGCCGGTAAGGGAGCTTTGAACGGAAAATATACGCAAATTGTTGTGTGAGTCAGGCTGAGCAGTATAGGTCTGCGTGTCCTTGCTGTTCGAATAGCTGATGGAGAAGAAGTTGGGAAGCCCTGCTTCCAGCTGCCATTTTGCATTCAGCGCGTAGGCAATGCCGGGGAAGAATTGCAGCGTAAAGCCATAGATATTGTTGACGTCGCTGACGGGCTGGGAACCGGGCTGCTGATCCAGCGTAGTATGCATATAGCTGCCCGAAAGCCGGCTTTGGCCGAACAGGTAGAAGTTGTTCCCCAATGGCCGGTATTTCCTCAGGAAAACGCCCGCGGCGAAGCCGTTGCCGGTGGATCCTTGCTGAGCCGAGTAAGTGCTTTTCGTGTAGTTGTAAGCAATGTCGAACCCGAGGACAAGGTTGTCTTTTATCGCTTTGCCGAAGGAAGGAGCGATGGTGAGATTGTCCGACTTGTTGGAATAAATGCTGGAACCAATGTTATCAACCGACTGGCTTTGGTTGTTATAGCCAAGATTGCCACCCAGCACGATATCTCCCTTTTTTACCTGTGCATGAGCGACCGAGCAGACGAATGCGGCGAATGCGATAACGTAGAGCTTCTTCATACAATAGATTTAGTGTACCTAAAGATTGTAAGAAGGCTCGGGACGTGCAATACCGTTAGCTTACTTTAATGAAAGTTTAAGTTAAGGATTAATGAATTTTAATCGAATCGGCGCCGAAGTATTCGTGCAGCGCCTGCGGCAACGCGATGAATCCGTCCTGCTGGTGATTCTCGAGCAGGCATGCGACGATACGGGGCAGCGCGAGCGAGCTCCCATTGAGCGAATGGGCCAGCAGGGTCTTGCCGCCGGCGTCCTTGAAGCGGATCTTCATGCGATTGGTCTGGAAGGACTCGAAGTTGCTGACGGAGCTGACCTCGAGCCATTTTTCCTGTGCGGCGCTGAAGACCTCGAAGTCGTAGGTCATGGCCGACGTGAATCCCATATCACCGCCGCATAGCCGAAGGATGCGATAGGGAAGGTCCAGGCTTTGCAGCAGCCGTTCGACGTGGAGAACCATCTCCTCCAACACGTCGTAGCTTTTTACCGGATCTACCAGCTGTACGATCTCGACCTTGTCGAACTGATGCAGGCGGTTGAGGCCGCGAACATCTTTGCCATAGCTGCCGGCTTCGCGGCGGAAACAGGGTGTATAGGCGGTCATCCGGACGGGGAACTGGCTTTCTTTGAGGATCTCGTCCCGGAAGATATTGGTCACCGGCACCTCGGCGGTGGGGATGAGGTAGAGATTGTCTTCGCCGACATAGTACATCTGGCCTTCCTTGTCCGGTAGCTGGCCGGTGCCCCGGGCCGAGGCCTCGTTGACCATCACCGGCGGCTGATACTCCGTATAGCCTGCGGCGGTATTGTAGTCGAGGAAGTACTGGATGAGGGCGCGTTGCAGTCTTGCGCCTTTGTTGATGTACACCGGGAAGCCGCTGCCGGTGATCTTGTTTCCGAGCTCGAAATCGATGAGGTTATATTTTTTCGCGAGGTCCCAATGGGCCATGGCTCCAGCCGGGAGGGTAGGTTTGCGCCCGCCTTCGCGGATGGTCACGTTGTCTTCCGGCGTGCGGCCGCGAGGCACGGCGGCGGCCGGCAGGTTGGGCAGGCGTACCAGGGTTTCGTTGAGCTGCTCTTCCACCGCTGCAAGCTGTTCGGCAATGGGCGTTTGCGTTGCCTTCAGAGTGGCAACCTCTTGTTTCTTTTGTTCCGCCTCCGCTTTCTGACCTTTTGCCATCAGGGCGCCGATCTCTTTTGAAACCGCATTTATCTTCGACAGGGTGGTGTCGGACTCGAGCTGGAGCTTTCTGCGCTGATCGTCGAGGGCGACGACGGTGTCGACCAGCCCGATATCGGCGAAATTCCTGACACCCAGCCTTTCCTTTACAAAGTCGACGTTCTGACGAATAAATGCCACTTGTAACATTTTCTCAATTTTGTGCAAATGTAATATGTAATTTCATCTAAAAACCTTTTATATGATAGACCCTACCATGGTAACCACCAGTACTGCTCTGGATGGCCATCGCGTTACCCGCAATCTTGGCGTCGTCCGTGGCATTACCGTCCGGAGCCGCAGTATCCTTGGCAACCTGGCCGGCGGACTGCAAACCATCTTCGGCGGACAGATATCCATCTACGTAGAGCTTTGCGAGAAAACGCGGGAGGAGGCATTTCAGTTCATGCTGCAACATGCCGCCGAACGCGGGGCCAATGCGATCATCAACGTCCGGTATGACGCCAATGAAGTAATGAACGGGGTTACCGAGGTGCTGGCCTATGGGACGGCCGTCGTAGTGGAAAAAGGGTAGATGATGTATCTTTGCAGGTATGCAACAATTACAGGATGACCTGCAAGCCCGTTGGTGGCACCTGGAAGCTCAGCTGGTCGAGCGCTTTGGCAAGAAGCCGGACATGGAGACCCTGCTGTTCCTTATCGGGGTGCAGGAGTTCGGAGATATCCGGAGGAAGTTTACCAAGGAAGAGAAGCAGGATCTCATGCATGTAGCGGTGTGTACGCTCTTTGCGCAGAGCGGTTATTACCGGCTTGACCGCGTGGACGAGCAGGGCTGGCCCCATTTCATTCAGCTAAAGGCCTTGCCGGTGATGAACGTCGCGGAACAGGAGAACTTCATGAAGGATCATATCCTGCTGTATTTCTCAAACGGTGAAATCGGCGAAGAACCTGACAGCTTATGAACCATACAACCCGGATGTGTTCCGGCTTTTTGGCGGCAGGGCTCATCCTGCTCGTCTCGTGTAATCCAAAATTATCGAATGGGCTCCGGAAGAAAGACCTGGGACGTGACGTGGAAGTCATCACGACCCGCGGGACGTTTGTGATCCGGCTTTCCGACAGTACGCCGCTACACCGGGATAATTTCCTGCTGCTGGCGAAGACGGGCTTTTACGACGGACTGCTGTTTCACCGCGTGATCCGCCGGTTCATGATCCAGACGGGCGATCCCGACAGCCGGACCGGCGAACCCGGCAAGCCGCTCAGCCAGGGCGGCAAGGGTGGGCCCGGCTATACGATACCGGCAGAGATCCGGCCCGACTTGTTTCATCATCGTGGAGCGGTCGGCGCCGCCCGGCAGAACGACGACGTCAACCCCACCCGGGCTAGCAGCGGCAGCCAGTTCTATATCGTGCAGGGCAGACGATTTACGGATGCAGGTCTGGACTCGGTGGAGACCTACCGGCTGAAAGGCAGGAAGATCCCCGCGGCCAATCGGGAGGTGTATAAGGAGATCGGGGGATCGCCGCATCTTGACCAGGCCTATACCGTCTTTGGCGAGGTGATCCGGGGAATGGACGCGGTGGATTCCATCGCGGCGACGGAGACCGGCGGCCCCCCGCTGGACCGGCCGAAAACGGATGTCAGAATATTGAAAATGAAGCTCATATCTCGAAACAAATAATTCATCCCGGAAGGGGATCATTTTCGATGGCTTTTTCTAATCTTTGCAGCATAAAAATTTAACAACCATGAACTTCCCAGAAGAATTGCGTTACACGAAAGATCATGAATGGATCCGGCTGGAAAAGGACAATGTTGCCGTCATCGGCATCACGGAATTTGCACAAAAGGAATTGGGAGATATCGTTTATGTCGAAGTAGAGACGGTAGGGAAAGCCCTGGCCGCGGAAACCGTTTTTGGAACGGTCGAAGCGGTAAAGACGGTCTCCGATCTCTATCTGCCCGTCGCGGGGACGATCCTGGAAGTGAACCCCGAATTGACGACCGCACCGGACCTGGTCAACTCCGATCCTTACGGAAAAGGATGGATGATCAAGATGACCGTAAAGGACCCGGCAGATCTGGATAAGCTGATGGATGCCGCAGCCTACGGCAACATTGTGCACTGATCTTTTATATTTTTACTTTAGAGTATCCATCCACAAATCTTGGGAATACCAACCACCTATACGGAGCAGGAGCTTGTGCTGGCCCTGAAAGAGAGGAACAACCAGGCATTCGGCTTTCTGTATGATCACTATGCTGGGGCGCTCTATAGCATTATCAAGCAGATCATCGTCGATAACAACGAGCTGGCCAGCGACGTACTACAGGAGGTATTCATCAATATCTGGCGGAAAATAGAAACCTACGACCCTTCCAAGGGGCGGCTCTTTACCTGGATGCTGAATATTGCCAGGAATGCATCCATCGATACCCTTCGATCTAAAAGCTATCAGAACTCCCAGAAAAACCAGGAGCTTCCGGATAACGTATATAAGGAGGCGGTCAGTCCATTCACGCTGCCCAACGTCGATAACATCGGCTTGAAAAAGGTGTTGGAAACACTTAGGCCTGAGCACCGGGTGCTTGTAGAAATGGCTTACTTCAAAGGTTTTACGCATGAAGAGATTGCGGAGATAATGGCGATCCCCCTGGGGACCGTCAAGACCCGCATAAGGAATGCGTTGTTGCTATTACGGCAATTTCTAAAGTGAACATAAAAGAATACATAGAAAGCGGCATCATTGAAAGTTATGTGATGGGTCTGGCCAGCGAGTCGGAAAGGGCTGAATTTGAGCGGCTTTGTGCCGAACATCCCGAGCTGGTCGCGGCACGCAGGAAGTTTGAAGAAAAGCTGGAAGCATATGCATCGGAGAATGCGGTGCCTCCTCCTCCAGAGGTCAAGGTGAAAGTTTTTAAAGCTATCATCAATATGGAAAATTCAACAAACACCCGATCTTCGGGCCTGCTGAGATTCGTGGCCGCGGCCGCCATCGTATTGCTTGTCGCCATGGGTTACCTGTATTTCCAAACCCGCCAGGAGAACAGGGATCTGAGCAGCGCCAATGACCGGCTGAGGGACAAGGTAACGGAGACGGACAGTATCCTGAAGCAGATCATCGGGGAGCAAAAAGCGATCAGCGATTCGAATACCCTGGTGGTTAACATGGTGGGTACCAAGGTTGCTCCGAAATCCTCGGCCAATGTATATTGGGACTCGACCTCCTCCAAGGTCTATCTGGTGGTCAGGAATATGCCGGAGCTGCCATCGGATCAGCAATACCAGCTTTGGGCGCTGATCGACGGCAAACCCACCGATCTTGGCGTTTTCGACGCCCGGGATCAGAAGGTGATCCTGCAGATGAAGGGAACGAAAAAGGCGCAGGCTTTCGCCATCACGATCGAGAAGAAGGGAGGGAGCCCCGCCCCCACCCTGGAAAAGATGCAATCCCTGGGAAAGACGATGCTGACGCAATAGGAATGGGATTTTTTTCTATTTTCGGACTATGCTCCGTTTTATCAGGAAATACCTATCGGCGTTATATGTTCCCATCGCCTGGACCCTGCTGATCATTATTGCGATGTGTCTTCCCGGCAATTATATCCCCAATGAGCAGGGTTTTAAATTACCCAATTTCGACAAGCTGGTGCATATGGGAATGTTTGGGGGCTTTGTCTTTCTGTGGAGCCTTTATCTGACGAAATCCCGGTCCCGCGCCGGCCGACTGTTGCTTGGCTTCTTTTGCTTCTATCTGCTGGCCAACGGCTTTGGAGTGGCTATGGAATACGTCCAGAAGTATTGGATCCCCGGGCGGGATTACGATCTTGCGGATATCATCGCCGATATGTTCGGAGCGGGTATCGGGTATGGACTCAGTAATCTGTTGCTGTTGCCGGGGAAAGAAGGCGAAAGCGTTTAGCCATAAAAGTTAGGTAAGGGTTTTGTAAAAAAATAAACCCCTGTAGAAACAGGGGTCGTAACCAAAACTAACT
>Ga0157372_10004415_pt1 | contig 14998 bp, 14 predicted proteins | sample C55metaG_FD_115307 | JGI IMG/M metagenome (GOLD analysis project Ga0157372, IMG submission 115307) | Corn rhizosphere microbial communities from Kellogg Biological Station, Michigan, USA - C5-5 metaG | ecosystem: Host-associated > Plants > Roots > Rhizosphere > Soil | place: USA: Michigan... | reverse complement strand
AGGGCCGTCCCAGATGAAAGTTGATGAAAAAATAAAGACAAAAAGAGTTATTTCAGCAGAAGAAATGTATGCAGAATGCATCAAAGAATTTCAATCTTTTGATATCATTATTATGGCCGCTGCCGTTGCCGATTTTACGCCAGAAAATAAAAGTAATAAAAAAATTAAGAAAGAGAACGGTCAATTTTCTTTACAGTTAGTTCAAACAAAAGACATTCTTCTACAAGCCGGTAAATTAAAATCTGACAAACAAACTCTTATTGGTTTTGCATTAGAAACAAACAATGAAAAAGAAAATGCCTTAAAAAAATTGGCAAAAAAAAATGCCGATCTGATCGTATTAAATTCGTTGAATGATGCAGGAGCAGGCTTTGGATTTGATACAAACAAAATCACTATTTTTGATAAGAATCACAAAGAATATACATTTCCTCCAAAAACAAAAAAAGAAGTTGCCTTTGATATCGTAAATACAATTATTCAATATAGAAATGAATAAATTATTCCTGTTTTTTTTATTATCGCTTTTTGCCCCGGGCCTCCGCGCTCAGGAACTTCGCGCAAAAGTAAGTGTGATAAGCAATCGTGTGGGTAACAATGTAGATAAAAAAACTTTTCAAACCTTGCAAACTGCTCTGAATAATTTTGTAAATACAAGAAAATGGAGCACCGATAATTATAGTCCCAATGAAAAGATTGATTGCAGTCTTTTATTAAATCTTGAATCCACCGCTGACCCAAATGTATACAAAGCTTCATTAACTATTCAATCCGGAAGACCGGTTTATAATTCCTCTTATATCTCGCCGGTTATCAATTACCAGGATAATGATATCAGCTTTAAATATGTCGAATTCCAACAACTGGAATTCAATGATACGAGAGTTTCAGGAACAGATGCATTGGTTTCAAATCTGACGGCTGTGTTTGCTTATTGGATCAATATGATCCTTGGTTTTGATTACGACTCATTTTCTCCAAGAGGTGGCAATCTCTATTTTGAAAAGGCACAAAATATCGTCAATAACGCACCTGAAGGAAGGAATATTTCCGGATGGAAGGCATTTGACGGAACTCGCAATCGTTACTGGCTTGCAGAGAATTTACTCAATAGCAGGTATACCATTTTCCATGATGTTATTTATGATTATTACCGCCTTGGAATGGACAAACTTTATAGCCAGGAAGCAAATGCAAGAACACAGATTTTGAACGTGCTCAATCTGATTAATACGTTCAATACACAAAATTCAAATACGATGATCCTGCAGTTTTTTTTCCAGGCGAAAACCCAGGAATTAATTCAGATCTTTTCAAAAGCGAATCCCGCAGATAAAGCCAAAGCATTGGAACTATTAAAAAAGCTTGACGTTTCTTCAGCAACAAAATACCAGGACCAATTGAAATGAAGCTATTTATTTACCTTATCTTTTCGCTATTACTTCTTTCCTGCAATTCAGAAGACAAGCCGCCTTCAAAAATTATTCAGCCAAAAGAAATGAAAAGCATTTTATGGGATGTAATGCGTGCTCAAACATTGGCGAATGAAATTGCAAAAAAAGATTCTTCTGTCAATGCAGTAACAGAAACGAAATTATTATCAGCAAAAGTATTTTCAATTCATAAAACCGATTCTGCTGATTTTAATGAAAGTTACAACTGGTACGTCAAACATCCCGATGTATTAAAGCTTATCTTTGATAGTCTTTATGTTCAAAAGCAAAGAGAAAACGATACACTGATGAAGAAAAGAAATCACGGTCAGAAATTGCTTGAAAAATAATTTCAAATGAATAAAGTTTATAAAAATGCTGATGAGGCACTCCATGATATCAGCAATGGGAATACCATTATGCTTGGCGGCTTTGGCTTATGCGGTATTCCGGAAAACTGCATTGCTGCTTTAGTACGAAAAGGTGTAAATGAACTGACGTGCATTTCTAACAACGCCGGCGTTGATGATTTTGGAATTGGATTGTTGCTGAAAAAGAAACAGCTTAAAAAAATGATCGCCTCATATGTAGGTGAAAATGCTGAATTTGAAAGACAATTATTAAGTGGTGAACTGGAAGTGGAATTAATTCCGCAGGGAACACTGGCAACAAGATGTATGGCTGCAGGATATGGAATGCCGGCAATATTTACTCCGGCAGGAGTCGGAACGGAAGTTGCTGAAGGAAAAGAATCAAGAATATTTAATGGCAAGGAATATTTAATGGAATATGCATTCGATTCAGATTTCGCATTGGTGAAAGCATGGAAAGGTGATACTGCAGGAAATTTAATTTATAAAGAAACAGCAAGAAATTTTAATCCAATGATGGCTATGGCAGGAAAAATAACTATTGCTGAAGTAGAAGAATTAGTGGAAACAGGAGAATTAAATCCAAATGACATTCACACTCCCGGCATTTATGTTCACCGCATTTTTAAGGGAGCAGTTTTTGAAAAAAGAATAGAACAGAAAACGGTAAGAAACTAGCACTTTTACATTTCACGTTTTCTAATATTTTCACATTTTCACTTTAATTATGTTAGATAAAAATCAAATTGCGCAGCGGATTGCAAAAGAATTAAAAGATGGTTATTATGTAAATTTGGGTATAGGAATTCCTACTCTTGTTGCTAATTATATTCCTGAAGGAATCAACGTAACTCTCCAATCTGAAAATGGATTACTTGGTATGGGACCATTCCCTGTGGCGGGCCAGGAAGATCCTGATCTGATAAATGCAGGCAAACAAACTATCACCACCCTTCCCGGCTCAGCCTTTTTTGATAGTGCGATGAGCTTTGGAATGATTCGTGCCGGCAAAGTAGATCTTACAGTTTTGGGTGCCATGGAGGTGAGTGAAAATGGAGACATTGCCAGTTGGAAAATTCCCGGAAAAATGGTGAAAGGGATGGGTGGAGCGATGGACCTTGTTGCGAGTGCAAAAAATATAATTGTAGCAATGATGCATACCAATCCAAAAGGAGAATCTAAATTATTAAAGAAATGCAAACTTCCTTTGACAGGTATCAATTGCGTAAAGAAAATCGTTACAGATCTTGCTGTTATTGAAGTTACAGGCAATGGTTTTCGCTTGTTAGAAAAAGCACCAGGTGTTTCGGTAGAAGAAATAAAAAATAAAACTGAAGGAAATCTGATTGTAGATTCTGAGGTTCCGGATATGCTATGGTAACATATTATTAATCGATCAATGAATTCTTCATTGCAAAAAATACCAATCCAACAGAATTCTTAACTCCAAAGCGCTCCATTAACCGGTCTTTAATGGCTTCCACAGTTCTTGCGCTAATTTCCATTTTTTGCGCAATTTCATGAGCAGTATATTCCATACAAACCAGCGACAAGACTTCTTTTTCTCTCTCACTGACAACAATCTGGCTGTTCAGATTTGGATTGAATTTTTGTTTCGCATAATTCTTTTTGATCAATACCCTGTTAACAAAATTATTCAAATAAAATCCGGTGTTCATTACATCCAGGATCGCCTGCTTTATTTCAGCAGGTTCGGTACTTTTCAATAAATAACCATTTGCTCCACTGTCCATAAGATGGCCAACAAAGCGCTCATCTTCAAACATGGTAAGTATCAGAATTCTTACTTTTGGAAAATGTTTATTAAGATATTTGGTAGTTTCAATGCCATCTTTAATCGGCATTTTTAAATCCATTAATACAATATCAGGTTGCTCCAGCTCAATTGCTTTTATTAATTCTTCACCATTTTCAGCTTCCAACATAAAGTTGATGTTATGAAAAGTTTTCAGGGAAAGAATTACTCCTTTTCTAAAAATTTTATGATCATCTGCTATGGCTACGTTGATAGTTTCGGGGGTCATAATTTAACAGCTTAAAGGCAAAAGATAATAGAAAAAAATATAAAAAGCAATTATTTATTTACCGGCTCTCTCGGCACTTCAATAGTCACTTTATAATAAGTATGTGTATTATCAATCTCAAAAAATATTTTTCCACGCAAAACCCTGATTCTGCTTTGAATATTTTTCAAACCTAATCCGGATGAATTGTGCTCCATCTTTTCAAAATCTTTCTGAAGAATTCCTTTACCATCGTGATGAATGCGAAAATACACAATTTCTCCCTGCGCATTTTGAGTAAGATGAATAAATCCGGCACTGCTGTGCTTGATTATATTTGTTACCAGTTCCTGTAAAATGCGAAACACAAGCAACTCCTGTTCATCATTTAATCTCTGCCGGTTATCATGAAAGCGGGCACTGGCATTAATAACACCAGAACCATTTATCTTTTCAAAAAGGTCTTTTACAGCCGCTTCCAGGCCAAAGTTTTTCAATGTTGGGGGCATCAGGCTGTGAGAAATATTTCTGATCAGTTGAATACTGTCATCAATAATTTGCTTGGCACTGAAAATTGATTGCAGCTGAACTGCCGGCTCCTGGTGAATTAAATTTTCATTCAGATAAAGCCTGGCAGTGGCAAGAAGCGGACCAGCATCATCATGAAGATCAGCAGCAATCCTTTGCCTTTCTTCTTCCTGGAACTGAATGGATGCGCGTAACAACATTTGCTGTCTCTCCTCCTCCATCTTTTGAATCTGCTTATTAAATCTGATAACTCTTCTTTGATGGAAAACTACAATAGAGACCAAAGTGATGGCCATAAAAAACATTCCAAGTGTACCTAAAATTAATACACTTTGAATGCCCAATGTAGTTTTAACCTCTAAGAAAAACATTTAGTCTGGTTAATTAATTTTGTTCGTGAATATAAAGATCGTCATCTAATTCAGGTATAACGCTTTTTTCCTGGTTTGAAGTATGATTTAACTTCATTGTCATTGCTACACAGAGCAAAAGATTCTTTAGAATATTAAAAGAGATATTAATAATGAAATACTGCTTTTGAAATGCAACACTTTCTCTCATACTCTCAGCCATAATATAAAGGAAAAAAGTGCCTGAAAAGTAAATCAGAAAGGTAATTACCACCCAAAAGTTAAAGGAGGAATATAGTAATAAATTGTATGAGTTTTTTAATTGAGCAAGTAGATAATAGATGCAAAGTAAAAGAATAATGATTGATTCAATTCCGATTGCAAAAGAATCGAATTCCTGGCCCTTACTAAAGAAAACATAATCAATGATTGCAAATAATAAAAAGCCAAACCATATAAATAGAATAAGCCTTTTTATTGATTTTTTGGGAAATATCAAATATATAAAATAACAAAAAAAAGAATATTCAATAACAGTAAAAAAAGTAAAAAGTAAAATCACATAGGGTGAATGAATACTCTGAAGATAAACACTTGTTCCTTCGTTTAAAATACAGTAAAGTACATAAAATAAAATTACCCTTAGTGGTTTATTCATTCTATTCTTTTTAAATAGAAAACAAAACACTAAGGGTAGTGTGGTAAATATAAGATGAATATATAATAATAGCTTTAAAATAGCAGTTATAAATTTACATCAAATATAACCAGATATTTTTATTAATCTACAATCTTTATTAAATATATTTAATTAGTAGTCGGGCTGCTGGGTTGTCCATTCCAAATTGTCCAATCAATTACTACCCTATCAGCAACAATTCCATCATATTTTTCAATATCACCGGTATTTGTTACTACTGAATAAGAAAGAATATCTTTACCATCAGCATCAACGCCGGTGTAAACAAGATGTTCTTCATTATTTTCTGTAAGGCATTTACGGAAATTAATTCCAACGCAACCTGGTTGATTTAAAATTTGATCAATGATGTTACGTCCGATGTAATAACCCGGAGTTGCATCTGGATTGACAACTCTAAAGTTTTTTACCAGTTGGGCTCCTTCAGCCAACCCAATGTCTTCGCCTACTTCAGCAAGGCTCTTGGTTTCGAGTGCATTTTGTGTCATAATTGTAAGTTTTTTTGTTTTGAAATCCGATTTTTGTTGACTAATCAGACAGCTAACTTCACTAAAATAAAAAACCTGTACAACTGCTTATTTTTAATTCAATTCATGTATTTTCGCTTAAAATGTACTACAGACAAGCATTTCAGACGAACTAACAAGTAAATTAACGTAATAAAATAAGGTAATTGTACGATGTAAATATAGTAAATTTACTATGATAAAAATAGATATTTTACTATCGTAATGATACTATATTTGGAAAAGGAAAATAAAAACCAGGCAAAAGCGAACGCGCGGTCTTTGGCTTTTAAAGAGGTATTAATTGACACCGTTATTTATAGAGTACGGTTTTAAAGGATGGATTTTGACTTTGGATAGTTATTCCGCCTGCCAGGGCAGATTAATAACAGGTATTAATTAATAACGATGTCAATCAACGGATCAAAAATAATACTGTTTCCTTTTTTTGAAAATAGCATTTATTCGCATTTTTAAACATGGGATAAATACATTATACAAAGAAAAAACGCAAATTGTGCACGTAAATTTACGAATGAATTAACCGTATTTTTCAAACGTATCTTTTCTGTAAAAATTTTTATATTTATCGTAAATAATCTTGTAAATAATAATATACCCTAAAAATATTCGTTATAGTTCCTATATTTACACTATTCCTAATTCCATTCAATGTCACTATCTACCATTATTAAAATTGCAATCGCCGATGACCATAAAATATTCCGCGACGGAATAAAAATGGCACTTAACCCTAAGGAAGATTTAAAAATGATTTGGGAAGCAGAGGATGGCAAAGATCTGATGCATAAAATGACCATTAAAAAACCAGACCTCTTATTGATGGATATCCGAATGCCGGAAATAGACGGGATCAATGCAATCGAAATGCTTCGCAAAGAATATGAAGATCTTAAGATTATCGTACTATCGATGTATGATGATCAGCAAATGATCAGTAAAATGATGGAGATGGGTGCCAATGCATATTTAACCAAAACAACTGATCCTGACGAGATTTATGAAGCGATTTTAACCTGCATGAATGAAGAGTTTTATTTCAATCAGCTGGTTAATAAAGCGGTGATGGGGAAATTAATGCAGAAAAAAAATGTCCGCAGGCATTACGGAACACAAGTCCCCGTTACTTTCAACGAAAAGGAATTAAAAATTCTTCAGTTACTCGGAGAGGATAAAACAACGGAAGAAATTTCAAAAATTATTTTCCTGAGCCCACGCACAATTGAAACGATTCGCCAGAACATGAAAAATAAAGTCGGCGCCAAAACCATTGGAGGCTTAATTATGTATGGCATGAGAAACAAAATGATCGAATAAACCGCTGATTATTTTTTGTGGTTCAAATAATATTCGGACATTCTTTTATGAACTTTCTTTTTTAAAAATTCGGCAGATTCTCCTTCATTAACATTAATCTGCGGCAGAAAATGAAGTTCCATTTTCCCCGGCCGGAAATAGAAACCCTTGTCAGAGGGAAGTACTTTTCTGGTATTAAAGATCAATGCAGGCATAATTGAAGTTCCGGTTTCTTTGGCCAGCCTGAAGGCACCATCATGAAATTCTTTCAGAGGCAGTTCAGTTTTATTTCTTGTTCCTTCAGGATAAATACACATGTGCATACCCATCTTTAAAACTTCGTTCATTTTTCTATAACTATCCTGGCGGCTTTTTTTATTATTCCGGTCAACAAGTATGGAGCCCCTTTTATAGATCAACCCAAATATCGGAATTCTTGCCAATTCTGCTTTTGCAATCGTTTTATTGGCGCCGGGAATAAAAGGCGTTACAACAGGCACATCCATAAATGAATTGTGATTACAGGTTACAATGTAATTTTCCCCCGGTTTAAAATTCTTTTTACCATACACTTTTAAACTACATCCGGTCAGGAAAAAAAATACTCGCATCCATACAGTTGAAATTCTGCGAAAAATCTCTGTTCTTTTTGGTTCTTTAAAAATCCCAATGATCCACATCAGCAATGCTACAGGCAATAAAGTAAGCGTAAAAACGATCAACGCCCATACTGCCAATATTTTTCCTTCGAAATCTTTCAATGTTTATTTTTTGAAGAAATTAAATTTTCCAATCAATTGGATTTTTATGCTGCTTCATCAACAATTCATTCGTTTTTGAAAAATGTTTACATCCAAAAAAACCATTAGAAGCGCTGAAAGGAGAAGGATGTGCCGCTTTTAAAACAAAATGTTTTGTTTCATCGATCAGTGCTTGTTTTTCCTGAGCAAATTTTCCCCACAATAAAAATATAACTCCTTCTTTTTCGTCGGAAATTTTTTTAATAACCTTGTCTGTAAACTGAAGCCATCCTATTTGCGCATGACTTCCCGGTTCATTTTGGCGAACAGTTAATGAGGCATTCAACAGAAGCACTCCCTGTGTGGCCCATTTTTCAAGATTACCATTTTCAGAAATTTCAATTCCCAAATCGTTTTGCAGTTCTTTAAAAATATTTAAAAGAGAAGGAGGTTTGCCAACCCCCGGCGGAACAGAAAAGCTTAAACCATGCGCCTGTCCTTTATTATGGTAAGGATCCTGCCCAATAATTACCACTTTAACCTCTGAGAAGGGAGTTTGTTTAAATGAATTAAAAATCAATGAACCCGGAGGATAGATTATTTTACCTGAAGCTTTTTCAGCTTTCAAAAAAGTAATAATGTGCTGAAAATATATTTTCTGAAACTCTTCTTTTAAAACCTCTTTCCAGCTTTCTTCAATTTGAATATCCATCATTTTTTTATTTTCGTATTCAGCAATTATTGGAAAAGTAAAGCGCGAGTATCAAAAGAGTTAAAAGTAGGAAACAGTGACCCCGGAACGACTCGAACGTTCGACCCACAGCTTAGAAGGCTGTTGCTCTATCCACTGAGCTACGGGGCCATTTTTATGAAAATGAGAAACTGAAAAATAATGTTCAATACAAAGTATTTCTCTTAATTCATCCCCTTAAAAAAAAGTTTTGCAAATATAGTCGATTCATTTGTTGACACAAAAAACTAAAGAGGTTTATTTAATATTATTGGAACCTTATTTGTTTGTATTTTTGGCCTCGTATTTTTATGTCAAAAAGTACAAGGATATAAATAAACATTTAAGCATGAAACTAAAATTAGCCATTTTAACATTCATGGTATCCATCTGTACCATGGTTTTCTCTCAAACACCTTACTCTCCAGTCAAACAAGATGGTTTTGGATTCAACTTTGGTTTTGTTGATTTCACTTCTCCGTCTGCCCTTGATACTACTTCCCTAAGTTCTCTTTTTAAATCCGGAGAAATAACTCATTTTACTCAGATGAGTCCATCACTTTCAGTTTCATATTGGAAAGGGTTGAATAAATATGTTGATTTCTCGGGAAGAATTAGCGCTGTTTTTTATGAATATCTTCCAAAAACAAATAATAATGGAAACGGAGTTGGCGGTGAAGGAGAAGTAACCTTAAATGCAAGACCGGTCTCCGATAACCATCTTTTTTCTCCGTTCATTACCGCTGGTATTGGTGGAGCGTATTACAAAGATTGGGGAGGTTATGTTCCATTGGGAATTGGCTTCCAGTTTAATCTTCAAAGCCAGGTTTATTTAATGTTACAATCACAATACCGCATGACTTTATCAAGTAATGTGATTCCGAACAACCTTTATCATTCGATTGGAATTATTGCCAATGTTGGAAGGCCTAAACCGGTAGTGGAACCAACAGTCGTTCCGATTCCTGTTGTAACAGATCGTGATAATGACGGCGTTGTTGATAGCCTTGATAATTGTCCTGATTCTGCCGGCCTGGCGAGTTTGAAAGGATGTCCTGATAATGATGGTGATGGTATTGCAAATGCAGAAGACAAATGTCCAAATGTAGCCGGTCTGGCAAAATATAATGGATGCCCAATTCCTGATACGGACGCTGATGGAATAAATGACGAAGAAGATAAATGTCCTACTGTTGCTGGTGTGGCGCGTTACCAGGGATGCCCGGTCCCTGACACTGATAATGACGGCGTAAATGATGAAGAAGATAAATGTCCGAACCAGGCAGGTCCTGCATCTAACTTTGGATGTCCTGTTATTGACACTGTAGTTGTTGAAAAAGTAAATAAAGCGGCACACAATATTTTCTTCAGAACAGGAAGTGCGAAATTACTGGCAACTTCTTTCAAATCATTAAAAGAAGTTTCTAAAATTTTAAAAAACAATCCTTCCTACAACATTGATGTGAATGGATATACAGACAATGTTGGCACTGATGAAAGCAATCAGAAACTTTCTGAAAACCGTGCAAATTCCGTAAAACAATATTTGACCGGAATTGGGATAAATGCCGGCAGAATTACCACAACCGGATATGGCGAAACAAGCCCCATAGCAGATAACAAAACTGCTGCCGGACGCGCAAAAAACAGAAGAGTGGAAATGAAATTGAGAAATTATTAATTCGCTTTGTCAAAAAAATAATTCTAAAAAGGTCATGCAAATCTGCATGGCTTTTTTTATTGGTAAAGAAATTTTTCACCAAATCAGATTCACCCAGAAAAGATGATTGCCTCTTTTATTTTCCAGAAAAGCATTTATTAGATAAATTATTTTCTTTTTTTCTTCAATCAACTAAAATTTTCGTTATATTTAACCTCTAAAACTTCTATTATGAATATAAAAAACTCCTTTCTTGCAGTTCTTCTGTTTTTTGGCCTTCAAACTTTTGGCCAAAGCAATTTTACTTTTTCTCCGGAAAAGCCAAAAGCCGGAGATGTGATCACTATCAGCTACACTCCTTCCGGAACCCTTGCCAATACAACATCTCCTGTCAAATCAATAGTTTATATTCTCGGAGCCGCACAAAAAGTAAATGATCTTGGGTTGAAAAAAACCGGGAATAATTATTCAGGTATAGTCAAAACAGACACTTCAGATGCTTTTGTTTTCTTTAGTTTCTCTGCTGACAAAAAACTGGATGATAATGCAAATAATGGATACTGGATTCAACTTTATGACGGTGATAATCTGAAGAAAGGCGCCAATTTGATGCTTTCGCAATTCTACCAGTTCTTTGGAAGAAACACAGGAATTCAACCTGATAATGAAAAAGCTTTAAAATATCTGGAAGAAGAATTTAAAACGGATCCTGCTTTAAGAAAGAAGGACCTGATCTCTTATGTCAGGTTATATTCCCAGGTGAATAAAGACGAAGCGCCGGCTTTCATTCAAAAAGAAATTGAATCAGAAATTAAATCCGGATTGAAAGATGAAGATGATTATATAAGGTTACAAAATCTTTATTCGATTGCAAAGCTTCCGCAGCAATCAATACTGATCAGCGAATTTTTAAAAGAAAAATTCCCTGACGGAAAGATGGCTAAAGGAGATTATATCCGGAAATATAACGCAGAAAAAGATCTTTCAAAAAAAGAGAAAATGCTCGATCATATTTCCTCAAAAATAAAAAATGATTCTGCATGGAAATATCTTGAAGGATCATTACCATATTTCAAAAGTAGCGTCGTTACTGCTTTTCAGCAAAATAAAGATTATACTGGAATGGAAGAGGCGATTAAAAAATATGATCTAAAGGGAATGCAACTCGCCGGAATTTATAATAACGCGGCGTGGGAAATTCAACAAACAGATAAAGATTTAGAAGTCGCCCAAAAGATGTCTGCAACTGCTGTTGAGATTGCAAAAAAAGAATGGAAAGATCCTTCGGAAAAAAAACCGGATTACCTTGCTGAATCTCAATGGGAAAAATCACGGGCTAATTCTTATGCGTTATATGCTGATACTTATGCAATGGTTCTTTATAAATTGGGCGAATACAAAAAAGCTTTCCCATACACCGAAGATGCCGCAATCAAAATTTCAGAAGGGAACAGCGCTGATGAAAACAACACTTATGCTTTGCTTGCAGAAAAAGTTTTACCTGCCAGAAAATATGTTCTTCAGTTGGAACAATTTGTAAAAGATGGAAAAGCTACGTCTTCAATAAAAGACATTTTGAAACGCGCTTATGTAAAAAAACATTCATCAGAAACCGGCTATGACGATTATCTCTCTGCTCTGGAAAAAGACAGCTATCTGAAAATGGTTGCAGATCTGAAAAAAGGGATTCTTTCAGAAGCAGCTCCGGCATTCACTTTGACAGATCTGAAAGGAAATAAAATAAACATCCGCGATTTAAAAGACAAAGTAGTGATTGTCGATTTCTGGGCAACCTGGTGTGGCCCATGCAAAGCTTCTTTTCCCGGAATGCAAAAAATGGTTACCAAATATAAAGATGATCCGAACGTAAAATTTGTTTTTGTTGACACATGGGAGAATACTGATAAAAAAGAAAAAAATGCTGCGGATTTTATTGCTGCCAACAAATATGATTTTCATGTGTTAATGGACAATGACAGCAAGGTTGTAGAACAATTTAAAGTGAGTGGAATTCCAACAAAATTTGTGATTGATAAAAACGGAGTGATCCGTTTTAAAGCCATTGGTTTTGATGGCAGCGATGATAAATTAGTTAGTGAACTTTCTACCATGATTGATATGGCAAAAACAATGTAAAAGGAATTTTCAATCATAAAAAATGAAAAAATTTCCGTTCCTTCCGGGGCGGATTTTTATTAAATGCCAGCATGACATAAAAAAATGAATGGCACTTGTTTTGTAAAACACAGGGTAAAAAAATATTATGCAAAAAGGAAGTATACGCGTACAAACAGAGAATATTTTTCCAATCATTAAAAAATTTCTTTACAGCGATCACGAAATTTTTATTCGCGAATTGGTGAGCAATGCAGTCGATGCTACACAGAAATTGAAAACGCTGTCTTCTCTTGGCGAGGTTAAAGGCGACGTAGGGAATACTGATATTCATGTGAAAATTGACAAGGATAAAAAGACCCTCACCATCTCTGACAAAGGCGTTGGAATGACCGAAGAGGAAGTGGATAAATACATTAACCAGGTCGCATTTAGCGGCGCTGAAGAATTTCTTGAAAAATACAAAGGAAAGAACGAAGCCAATATTATCGGGCATTTCGGTCTCGGTTTTTATTCAGCTTTCATGGTCAGCGATAAAGTAGAGATCATTACAAAAAGCTATAAGGAAGGTGCAAAAGCAGTAAGATGGGAATGTGACGGAAGTCCTGAATATACTTTGGAAGAAACCAAAAAGAAAAGCCGCGGAACTGATATTGTTCTTTACATTAATGAAGAAAGTAAAGAATTTTTAGAGCCTGACAGAATCCGCCACATGCTGGAAAAATTCTGCAGATTTTTACCGGTTCCTATTTTCTTTGAAGACAAACAAATTAATAATCCTAATCCTGCATGGACAAAAAAGCCCTCTGAACTTACAGACAAAGATTACCAGGATTTTTATAAAGAATTATATCCATTCGGCGAGCCGCCTTTATTTTGGATTCATCTCAATGTTGACTATCCATTTAATCTTACAGGAATTTTGTATTTCCCAAAAGTGAAAAAGAGTTATGAAATTCAGAAGGATAAAATTCAATTATACAGCAACCAGGTTTTTGTAACAGATGAAGTGAAAGACATTGTCCCTGAATTTTTGATGTTGTTGCACGGCGTTATCGATAGCCCTGATATTCCTTTAAATGTAAGCAGAAGTTATTTGCAGGGTGATCCGAATGTGAAAAAAATTGGTTCTTATATCACCAAAAAAGTTGCGGATAAATTAGATGAACTTTTCAGAGAAGACAGAAAGTCTTTTGAAGAGAAATGGGAAAGCCTCGGCCTGTTTGTAAAGTATGGAATGATCACTGACGATAAATTTTTGGAGAAAGCCAACAAGTTTAATTTGTATGAAGATGCCAAAGGCGACAAGTTCTACACCTTGGATGAATACAGAACCGCTACAGAAAATTTACAGAAAAATAAAGAAGGGAAACTGGTGATGTTATATACAACCGATCCGGTTCAGCAAAACAGTTTTATAACTGCCGCAGAGCAAAAAGGATATATTGTCGTAAAGCTTGAAACTATTGTGGATGCAGCATTTATCAACAATATGGAAATGAAATGGACTGATGTTCAGTTTGTGAGAGTGGATGCGGATATTACTGAAAACCTGATTGACAAAAATGAAAATGTTGAAAGCGTTTTAAACAAAGAGGAACAGGAAAAACTGAAAGGATTATTTCATGTAGAGATCCCGGAGCTGCATACGACCATTGAAATAAAAGGTTTATCTGCAGAGGCGGCACCCGTGATCGCAACACGTCCGGAGTTCATGAGAAGAATGAAAGATATGGCGATGAATGGTGGCGGCGGCATGGGAAGTTTTTATGGAAATCTTCCTGAAGAAGTAACGTTAACTGTGAATGGAAACCATCCTATTTATCAAAAGATCTTAAAGGAAAATAACAAAGATCAACAGGAAAAATTAGTCAGGAATTTAACTGACCTGGCTTTGCTTTCACAAGGTTTATTGAAAGGGAATGAGTTGACAACTTTTATAAATCGTAATGTTGAAATGATGGAGGGAAAGCCTGCCAGCAGAATTATTACAGAAATATAATTTCAAACAGGAATTTTAAAAAACCATCTTCAGTAACGGAGATGGTTTTTATTTTAAATAAATTGAATGAATTCTTCATTTTCCTTTTTCATATCTTCCTTCTAACACTGCTTCATCGATTGTATGACCTTGTATCTGCTCCAATACTTTCTTCCTGTCCGGAGTTGGACCGGCCGGAAGCATTTGATCAACGGCATACAATTTAAAAAGATAAGTATGTGCATTTTCGGGCGGACATGGACCTTCATAACCAAGGGTATTCCCATTACATAATCCCTGCTGAGCACCGGTGGCAATTGAATTCTCTTCAAAGCCTTTTGTATCCGGTGGAATATTAAAAACCATCCAGTGTACCCAGGGCTTCGCTTCAGCATCAGGATCTTCGATCATCAGCACCAAGCTTTTTGTTCCTTCAGGAATATTTGAGAATTGTAATGGCGGACTAATATTCGGCCCTTCACAAGTATATTTTCCGGGAATCATGCCGCCATTGCTGAAAGCTTCACTTTTAATTTCCATGCT
>Ga0157372_10004412_pt1 | contig 14999 bp, 10 predicted proteins | sample C55metaG_FD_115307 | JGI IMG/M metagenome (GOLD analysis project Ga0157372, IMG submission 115307) | Corn rhizosphere microbial communities from Kellogg Biological Station, Michigan, USA - C5-5 metaG | ecosystem: Host-associated > Plants > Roots > Rhizosphere > Soil | place: USA: Michigan... | reverse complement strand
CTGGATTTCACTGCGTACCGCTGGGGAGCGCGGGTGATGTAGCGCACCACGGCTACTACTCCGTTACCCCCGGTGGGACGCAGGTGCACCGTCGGTTTCGCAGAAATGGCATGGGCTCCATACCGTTTGGTGACGCGTTCCCAATCCTGCGCGGCTTGGGTGAAGTCACCTTCGGTCTCATGTTCCACCAGCTTGCGAATTTCCTCGGCCAGCGGATAGGAATCTCCGGTGGCAGGCAAGGTCACCTCCAATTCATCCCACAGCCATTGCCCGGCAGTCGAGAAATTGAAGTAGTGGCCGTCCAAAGCAAAACTGTTGGAGAAGGCCACCTGGCGTCCGGTGGGGTGCCCGGTATCGGTTAAGTTCCCCGATTCGAGCAGCACCGTTTTCAGCAAACCGATTTCCATGACTTCGCCGCCGACTCCGTTGATTTCCACCCAGTCGCCGACGCGAATGCCGTTCTTCCCCATCAAGGCGAACCAGCCGAAGAAGGAGACGATAAAGTTCCTGAGCACGACAGTGAGTCCCGCGGTGGTCAGGCCGATGATGGTGGACAGTTGATTGGGCGGGCCGAAAATCACCAGCAGAACAAACAACACCGCCACGACCTGCACTGCCACGGAAGCTATGACTCGGGCCTGCTGGAGGCGATGGCGATCCGTCATGCGGAACGATTGGCGAATCGCGATGATCACCAGAATCGCGGCCAGAAGTATGGAGACTATTTTCGCGAGAGAGGTCAGGAGCAAATGCAGCACAGCTTGCCGGCGCGCCTGGATCAAGGAGGTCCAGCTCCGGTAAACTTTCGCGAGATCCTGGCAATCCTGGATTCGCTTATCCAGTTCCGCTAGAGTCTTCCTCTGTTCTGACAGCAGATTCAGACTTTCAATTGTTTCCGATTCTGCATCGGGATCCCGAGGATGGGTTTGCTTTTCTAGTTGATTGTGCTGGCCGGACAAAGCCGTCGCCTGGCTGCTGGCGTGCTGTTCTGCGTCCAGCAGTTTCTCGCGGATGGAGCCCAATGCGAACCAGGCCCGAGCCTGTTCGATCAGGGTTCCCGTTGGAGTGGCCTGCGCGCCTTTGAGAGCCTGCGCAGTCTGACCCTCGATGGCTACATATCGTTGACGGGCCTGTTCCAGGGCAGCGTGCGGATCGCCGCCCTGCCGCGCCAAGTCCTGCTGGGCCTCGTCGAGTTCATCCTGATCCAACGCGAGTTGCGCGTTTGCAAGGTTCAGCGGGTCGGCATCCTTCGGATCCGCTAGCTTGGTCAGCTGCGCGACGCGGCGATGATCCCAGGCGACCTGTTCCTTCAGCTGTTTCACGCGTTCAACCAGATCCTGTAGTGGCCCGGATGAGGGTGGCCGATATGCCGCGGCTTGGCGAAGCGCTGTTGCAAACGCCTGATCCAATTCGTGATCCGCAAGTCGCAGCGCCTCCCGAGCTTCATTCTGCTCGTCCGTGGTTTCAGCCAGTGCCGCCATGCGATTGGCGGTTTCCAGGAGCTGTGTATCTATACTGGCAAGGTAGGCTGCGGTTGTAGCCGGTGCGGAAGGTCGATTGCCGGAATCGCGCGTCGCGTAAATGGCAACGAGACAGGCTAGCAGCAGTGCGGCAAGAATTGCCGCGGGCACGATATGGAGCCGTTTCATGCAGTAGCCTCTCTGACGAGGATACGCTATGCGGTTCTATGTTCCAGCAGTCGAAACAAACCGGGTACTGACGGGATCTTCATTCCAGGAATTCAACATGGCAACCAAAACCGCAAGCAAAGGCAAGAGCAAAGTCCACAAGGTGATGCACGAGTTTAAGGAAGGCAGCCTGAAATCGGGAAGCGGGAAGAAGGTTAAAAGCCGCAAGCAGGCTGTGGCGGTGGCGTTAAGTGAGGCGCGAAAAGCAGGCGCGCGCATTCCGAAGAAGAAATCGTCTAAGAAAGCCTCTTAGTAAATGGGTGGATGAGCGTGGACGCTACCGGCCGGGCGAGCGCCTGGAGCCACCGGCCAGCCAGAACAGCATAAATACAGCCACCGCTACGCCGCCGATCGCCAGATACCACTGGTCCGAGCCCCTTACGATCGAGACTCCGAGCTGATCGAACACTCGGAACATCAGAAAAGCAACCACAGCCGTAGTGAGCGCCCACGCCAGGCTGTGTTTAAGCATGTCCGGATACTATCAGATAGAGCCGGTAGCCAATCGGCCCGTTGTGGGCCTGATCGCGCCCATAAAAAGAATCTTGCTAATACAATCTTCCAAAACCACGGCATCTCTGATAAGCTGTTCCTAGCTCGCCTGCGAAACAAACGGGTTTTCCGGGGCAATTCCGGGACCCTTGTCGGTTTCCCACCTTTAAGCTCCCAGCGGAGCTGAATCCCAAGTTGATTCGAAGAATCGCCCCTCGCCTTGCGCGATTGGCATCGTTCTGAATTTGGCAAAGGAGCCTTCGTGGTGGAAACGAGATACGTGTATCTCCAAGAGGCCGGCGCATGACGACGCTGCCACTGATGGAAAGCGCGCTGCTTTCTACCGTGGCCAAATCGTTGGTGCAAATCGAGATCGAGCCACGGCAGCTTATCCCGGCGCGTCCGCTCGAAGCCGGCGAACAGTATCGCTTTCACTTCGATATGACGAAGTGCATCGGTTGCAAGTGCTGCGTTGTCGCTTGCAATGAGCAGAACGGCAATCCCGCCGAGCTGAACTGGCGGCGTGTGGGCGAACTCGAGGGTGGGCATTACCCTCACACGCAGCGCTATCACCTTTCGATGGGCTGCAATCACTGCGTAGAGCCCTCCTGCATGATCGGCTGTCCGGTGGAGGCATATACCAAGGATCCGACGACCGGCGTTGTTCTGCACAGCGCCGATACGTGCATCGGCTGTCAATATTGCGTTTGGAACTGTTCGTACGGAGTGCCGCAATACAACGCCGAACGCGGAATCGTCGGAAAGTGCGACATGTGCCATAACCGCCTGAGCGATGGCATGGCTCCCGCCTGCGTGCAGGCCTGCCCTGAGGGCGCGATCGCGATCGAAATCGTGAATGTGGCCGAATGGCGCCGCGACTATTTGTCGGCGGACGCGCCGGGCCTGCCTTCGGCGGACGATAGCATCTCCACCACGCGAATCACCTTGCCGGAGAACCTGGTGCCGGACACGGACCGAGTGGACCTGCAGCGCGTGGAACCGGAACATCCCCACTGGCCGCTGGTTTTTATGCTGGTGCTCACGCAACTGTCCGTGGGCGCGTTTGCGGTTCTGTGGCTGCTTGATCTTCTAGGCCAGGGTGCGGGCCTGACGATCGCGGCGCTGGCATCCCTCGGGCTTGCGGGAAGCAGCCTGGGGGCTTCCACATTGCATCTCGGCCGGCCGGTTTATGCGTGGCGCGCGCTCAAAGGGCTGCGGCGATCGTGGTTGAGCCGGGAGGTGCTGACGCTCTCGTTGTTCGCCGGTGCCGCCAGCGCGTTTGCGGGAATGTTGCTGTTCGATCTGCCTGGTCGCGGCGCAGTCGGCTTACTCACTTTCGTCGCCGGACTGGCGGGTGTGACCTGTTCGGCGCGGATTTACGTCGTGCGGGCGCGTCCCGCGTGGTTTAGCGGGTACACGCTCGCCGAATTCTATTCGACCGCGGTCCTGTTGGGCCCACTGTTTGTGCAGGTCGTAGACGGAGAAATACCTTCCTGGGTGCGGATAACCGCGGCGATAGGCGCCTCCGGGCAATTGATTGTGCAGCTGCTGAAATTCCTGTGGCTTTCCCGCTCGGAGGGTTTCGAGCTAAGGGCTTCGTCGCTGCTGCTTTCAGGCCGCTTGCAGAATCTCTTCGTGACCCGGCTGGCTGTGCTGACAGTCGCCGGTGTCTTGCTGCCCTTGATGTCGACACGAGGTTGGGTCATCGCCGCGGCATTCGCGGCGGTACTCGCCAGCGAGTGGTTGGGCCGCTACCTGTTTTTCGTGAGCGTGGTTCCCAAGAATATCGCTGCGGCGTTCACAGCCGGAGAGAGGAGGGCGGCATGAACTGGAAGCGTGCGATCGGTCTCGACAATCTAAGCGAGGAGTATGCGTTCGCACGAAGCGAATCCACAGGCTATACCTCGGCCCAGAAGATTCCGGACCATTGGGTCCCCACGACGTGCGGCTATTGCTCGGTCGGATGCGGGATTGAGATTGGAGTGAAGGAAGGCCGAGCCATCGCCTCCCGGCCGTTCGCGATGCACCCGGTGAATCGCGGCAAGCTGTGCCCCAAGGGTCTCTCCGAACACTACACGATAGACACCGAGAATCGCGCCAAGTATCCCCTGCTGAGGAAAGCCGGAAAACTTGTACGCGTCAGTTGGGATGAGGCACTGGACGTGATGGTCGAGCGTTTTCGGGCGACCCAAGCGAAATATGGGCCCGAATCGTTAGGCGTGCTGAGCACAGGGCAACTGGTCACCGAAGAATTCTACACGCTGGGCAAGCTGGTGCAACTCGGGTTCGGCACGAATAACTATGACGGCAATACGACGCTGTGCATGGCCAGCGCCGTTTCCGGCTACAAGATTTCCTTCGGCAGCGACGGACCTCCGGGCGCGTATGAAGACATGCAGAGCGCCGACGTGGTTCTGCTGATCGGAGCGAACCTCGCCGACAATCATCCAATCCTGTGCCAGTACTTGGAGGCTAATCGCAATAAAACTCTGATCGTCGCCGATCCTCGCGTGTCAAAAACGGCGATGATGGCCGACATTCATTTGCCGCTCAAGCCTCGCTCGGACTTGGCGCTGCTCAATGGAATCGCCCACATTCTAATTCGCTACAACCTGATCGATCGAGACTATATCGATAAACACACAGCAGGGTTTGCTGAGCTGGAGCGCTTCCTTGATTCCTACACTCCGGAATATGTAGCGGAGATTACGGGCCTGAGTCAAGAGATCATCTTCAAGACAGCACTGTTGTACGGCCGCGCCAAGGCCGGCTTCATCGGCTGGACCATGGGCGTGAATCACAGCACTCTGGGCACCGCGACCGTGAACGCCATCTGCAACTTGGCTCTGCTGACGGGACATATCGGTCGTGCGGGTGCCTCGCCGTTTTCCATCACCGGACAATGCAACGCGATGGGGACTCGGGAAGCTGGATTCACCTCCAGTCTCCCGGGGTATCGCAAGTTCGACAAAGGTAAGGATCGTGCTGAACTTGCGGCAATTTGGGGAGTAGATGAATCGCGACTTCCCGCCAAGCGCGGGTTAGCGTATCCGGACATCGTGGAAGCCGCCGTCGCCAAGAAGATTCACGCGCTGTGGATCATCGCCACCAATCCGCTGGTTTCTTATCCCAATCAGGACGTGCTGCGGCATGGCCTGTCTAATCTCGACTTCCTGGTGGTTCAGGACGGATATCACCCAACGCCCACAACCGAATTGGCCGATCTGGTTCTGCCCGCCGCGATCTGGGGCGAAAAGGAAGGCACCTACACCAACTCCGAGCGCCGCGTGAGCAAGGTGAATAAGGCAGTCGAGCCTGTGGGTGAGGCCCGCTCGGATTTCAATATCTTTCTAGAGATCGCCGAAAAACTCGGATGCCGCAACGAACTCTACCCGGGCTGGACAACCGTAGAGGACGCTTTCAACGAGTGGCGCCGCGTGTCGCAGGGGCGGCTGTGCGATTACTCCGGTATCAGTTACGGGTTGTTGGCCGAGCACGGTGCGGTGCAATGGCCCTTTTCTGAGGGCGCGGATCCGAAGTGCACGTCGCGCCTGTACTCCGATGGCGAATTCCAAACGTCCGATGGCCGCGCCAAGCTGGTTTGTACCGACTGGGTTCCATTTCCGGAACAACCCAACAGCAGCTATCCGTTCGTGCTGAACACGGGACGAACCGTGGAGCACTGGCACACGCGTACGAAAACCAAAGAGGTACCGATTCTGGAGCGCTTGTCGCCGCGGGCGTGGCTGGAAATGAATCCACGCGACGCGAAGCGACTGGGGATGCGCAGTCACGATTCGGTTGACGTCGTTTCACGCCGGGGTTCGGTGCGCGGTGTGGAACTGCGACTCACCGAGATCACCGCACCCGGACAGGTGTTCATGCCGTTCCATTTCGCTGAAACCAACGTGAACGAGGTTACACAAGACGCCTTCGATCCCATCTCGCGTGAGCCCAACTACAAGCAGTGCGCCGTGCGGGTGGAGCGCTCGGGAGCGAACGCATGAAGAAACAACTGGTGGTAGTCGGCAACGGGATGTCGGGAGTCGCTTGCGTCGAACAGATCCTCAAGCAGCCGCACGACTTCGAAATCACGATCTTTGGCGACGAGACCCATGCGAACTACAACCGCATTTTGCTGTCGCTGGTGCTCGCGGGCGAGAAATCTCCGGAAGATATCGTCATCAATGACATCGAGTGGTACCAGAGTCACAATATCCGTGCGCGGCTGGGTGTGAAAATCACGGGTATCGACCGCGAAAGACGGGTCGTGCTCGATGAAGATCGCGGGGAAACCGAGTACGACAAGCTGATCCTGGCCACCGGAAGCAGTGCGTTCATTCCACCCATCCCGGGCGTCGACAAGGCCAATGTTCACGTGTTCCGAACGCTGGATGACACTAGAGCTCTGTTGGAGAAAGCCCGTCCGGGTTTGAAGACGGCCGTCATCGGCGGCGGACTGCTGGGTCTGGAAGCAGCGCGCGGACTGCAGATGCGCGGCTGTGAAGTGACCGTGGTCCACCTGATGGACACGCTGATGGAGCGGCAACTCGACTCCACGGGCGGGGAATACCTGAAGCGTAAGATCGAGAGCCTCGGCATACGGGTGATGCTCCCGCAACAGACTGCAGCGTTATTCGGCAACGGGCGCGTTGATGGCTTGCGTTTCACGTCGGGCGAAGAACTGGAAGCCGATCTGGTGGTGATCGCCGCGGGCATTCGGCCCAACGCGGATCTGGCACGTAAGGCGGGTCTCGAAGTGCGCCGCGGGATTATCGTCAATGACTACCTGGAGACGTCCGATCCGCACATCTTCGCGGTCGGTGAATGCACCGAGCATCGGGGACAAACGTTCGGATTGGTAGCGCCGCTTTTCGAACAGGGTCGCGTTCTTGCGTCCGCAATCGCTGGTAATCGCGCGTCGGTATTTGAAGGGGCGTCACCTGCCGCAAAGCTCAAGATCATGGGCGTCGACATTTTCTCGGCCGGTTCCATTGACGAATCGGAGCCTGGCGTGGAGACCGTGCGCTACGAGGATCCGTCGCTCGGCACGTACAAAAAGTTGCTGCTCAAGGACAATCGCCTCCACGGAATGATCCTGGTCGGCGACATCGAAGATGAGCATCTGTATATGGACTGGATGCGCAGTGGAACGGATCTCACTGCGCATCGCCGCCAGATTCTGTTCCCGCCGCGCGATGCGGATCCCGGCCGGGAAGTGGCCGATATGCCGGACACCGAGACCGTCTGCGGATGTAACGGAGTTCGCAAGGGCGACATCATCCAGGCGATTCACGCCCACGGACTCACCACCCTGGCGGGACTGAAGCAAAAGACTCGGGCCTCCACCAGTTGCGGAAGCTGCACAGGCCTGTGCGAGAAGCTGCTGCGCGCGGTGACGCCGGATTTCCAGGAAGAGACGCGGACCACTTTATGTTCCTGCGTCCCGTTCTCCTATGAACAGCTTCGCGACATTATTCGGGGCCAGAAGCTCAAATCGGTGGAGGAAGTGCTGAACGTCTATGGCAATCGCAAAGGCTGCGAGATTTGCAAGCCGGCGCTGAGCTATATGCTCGACATGGTTTGGTGCGGCGACCACGAGGAAGACCGTTCGGCGCGCTTCATCAATGATCGCGTCCACGCCAACATTCAGAAGGATGGAACATTCTCCGTCATTCCTCGGATGCGCGGCGGCGTAACCACGCCCGACGAACTGCGGCGCATTGCTGACGTGGCCGACAAATACAAAGTGCGGATGGTGAAGGTGACCGGGAGCCAGCGCATCGATCTGCTCGGCATCAAGAAAGCCGATCTGCCAAACGTATGGGCCGATCTCGGCATGCCCTCGGGCCAGGCTTACACCAAGGGCGTTCGCATGGTCAAAACCTGCGTAGGCACGGAGTTCTGCCGTTTCGGCGTTCAGGATTCTACCAGTGCGGGGATCGAACTGGAGCGGCGTCTGGAGAATCTATTTACGCCGCACAAGTTCAAGATGGGCGTGGTGGGATGCCCGCGAAACTGCGCCGAGGCCACCGTGAAAGACCTGGGGCTGGTAGGGCAGGAGGGAAGCTGGCAAGTCGTGGTGGGAGGAGCCGCCGGCAAATCGGTCCGCAAGGCTGATCTCCTGATCACTGTGGAAACCACGGAACAGGCGCTCGAAGCGTCCGATCTCTTCTTCCAGTACTACCGCGAGAACGCGAATTACCTCGAGCGCAGCTACGATTTCGTCGAGCGCCTGGGGATCGAGAAGATCCGCAAGGAAACGGTTTACGCGCCAGACGTGGACAAAAAGAAACTGCTGGAGCGACTGGCTCGATCCAAAGCACTCGCGAAAGACGCATGGCTGGAACGCGAGACTCCCGCACATCCCACCCAGTTTGTCCAAATCCAACCTATGGAGGCTCAACCCACATGACGGATGCTCGTGGCTGGACGCCCATCACAACAGTCGGAAACGTGCCACTCCGCGAAGGCCGGGCTGTCACGATCGGGGATAAGGAAATCGCAATTTTCCATCTCGAGGATCGCTACCTGACCATTGAGAACAAGTGCCCGCACAAAGGCGGCCCGCTGTGCGATGGGATTATTTCGGGCACCACCGTGGTGTGCCCCCTGCACGGGCAGCGCTTTGATCTGGAGACTGGAATGCCTGTGCTGGCGTCCCAGCCCGAGTGCGTCGCGACGTATTCGACGCGCGTCCAGAACGGGATCATTTTCGTCGATTTAGGAAGTGCCCACAAGGCCAGCGAAGAAGCGGCCGCGTAGGTCCCTTAACCAAATGACACTTCGCAACAAAGCCACCCAGATACGTTTATCCGATTTTTCCAGCGCTCCGATGCGCGCGTTCCACATGACGTGGCTCGCGTTTTTCCTGTGTTTCTTCGGATGGTTCGGTATCGCACCGCTGATGCCCGTCATCCGCGACGAATTTCACCTGACCAAAGCGCAGATCGGAAATCTCACCATCGCCTCGGTCGCGATCACTGTGCTGGTGCGTCTCGTAATCGGCTGGCTGTGCGACCGTATCGGTCCGCGCCGCGCATATACCCGGCTGCTCATTCTTGGATCCTTGCCCGTGATGGCCGTGGGTCTGGCGCATGACTACAGCACGTTCCTGATCTTCCGCCTGGCCATTGGAGCAATCGGCGCATCCTTCGTCATTACGCAATACCACACGTCGGTGATGTTCGCGCCGAATGTTGTCGGCACCGCCAATGCTACGGCGGCCGGCTGGGGTAACCTCGGCGGTGGCGTTACACAGATGGTGATGCCGCTGTTGTTCAGTGGGTTTGCCAGCCTCGGCGTGGGCGCCTGGTGGGGATGGCGGATGGCGATGTTCGTTCCCGGAGTCATGATGCTCTTGGCCGGCGTCGCGTACTACAAGTTGACACAGGATACGGCGGACGGCGACTTTGCCGAGCTGCGTGCCAGGGGCGAAATCGCCGGACGGTCCGGGGCTACCGGAGGTTTCGCGACCGCGTGCCGTGACTCCCGCGTGTGGGCCCTCTTCGTGATTTATGGTGCTTGCTTCGGAATGGAATTGACCATCGACAATATCGCGGCGCTTTACTTCACCGACTCCTTCCACCTCGCGTTGACGACGGCGGGAGTTGTGGCTGGCTCTTTCGGCATGATGAACCTATTTGCCCGAGCCCTGGGGGGCATCGTGAGCGACCGCCTTCACGCGCGCTGGGGTCTGCGCGGACGCGCGCTGCTGCTCGGGGGCACCATTTTCTGTGAAGGGCTCGCGTTAATGCTGTTCTCGCAAATGCGCGTACTGCCTTTGGCCATCGCCGCGATGATGTTGACGGGGCTGTTCATCAAGATGTCGAACGGCGCGACCTATTCGCTGGTTCCGTTCGTGAACAAGCGCGCGCTCGGTGCGGTGGCCGGGATCGTGGGCGCGGGCGGCAATGTCGGTTCCGTGCTGGCGGGATTCCTGTTCAAGGGGAGCATGCCTTGGACCCAGGCGCTGCTGGTTCTCGGTGCGACGATTTCGGTCGTCTCCGTGCTCGCCTTTGTGGTTCGTTTTTCTGACAACGAAGAAAAATCCGCACGCATGGAGATGGACGCTCGCTTGGCCGTCGAGATGGCCGCTGCCGAAGCGATGGGAGACTAAATGCGCGATGGCAATTTCGTGCACGTTGAGGCATCGTTAGATCCTAAACTGGGAGAAAGCCCCATCGCGTCTTAATACATGCCTTTTGCAGGACTCCGCGTTCTCAGCCTGGAAAGCCGCCGTGCTAAGGAAATGGAAGCCCTCATCCGCCGGGAGGGCGGCGATCCGTTTCTAGCGCCATCGGTCCAGGAGCGTGCGCTTGACGACCATGGCGATGCCATCCGCTTCGTGGAACGCCTGGAAGCCGATGAATTTGACATGGTCATCGTCATGACGGGTACGGGGCTGGCGTTTCTGCGAGACCAGATCGTTGCGCATTCCTCGGCAGGCCGGCTCGGAGCGGCACTGGGGCGAACCACTATCGTTTCTCGCGGTCCTAAGCCGCTGCCGATTTTGCGCGAGCTGGGCGCACGGGCGCAAATCGTGGTCCCGGAACCGAACACCTGGAAGGAAATCGTGGAGGCGGTGGCTACGCGCACGGAACGGCGCATCGCGGTCCAGGAATACGGGCGTCCGAATTTGGAAATGAACGCCGCGCTCGAGAAATTGGGCGCTTCCGTTACACCCGTCGTGCTCTACCGCTGGGAACTTCCTGCCGACGTTGAACCTCTTAATGCCGCGGCGCGGGGTCTAGCTGAGCGCCGATTCGATGTGATTCTCTTCACCTCCTCTATCCAACTGGACCACCTGCTAAAGGTCGCCAATACACTTGGACTTCAGTGCCAAGTAACCAGTGCGTTGCGCGAATATACGGCCATCGCGTCGGTCGGGCCCGTAATGACGGCATCGCTGAAAGCTGCCGGCTTACCGGCTGAACTCATTCCGGTCCATCCCAAGATGGTGGCGCTGGTGAAGGTGGCGTCGGAGATGGCGGCGGAGATCCTCACCCAAAAGCGCCGATCTTAGACGCCTCGGACCAAGTCTGTTTCAATACACTCGATAAAAAAACTTTATTGTCAGCACAGGCTCGAAATAGTGAATCCTGGAGTATACTTAATCCAGTCTCACCTCGGTAACGAACGGGTTTCCAGATGGGCGTGCCTAGTCTCACTGGAGTCACGTCTCCTCCACCGTTCTGGCTCACTGATCGAGTCGGTCCCCCAGTCGCTCAATTTCATAATTTCTGATCACGCTGCGGCGTAGCCACAAACGCTCGACTTTGTGGTGGTCACCTCGCGGCAAGGTGCGCCTAGCATCGCAAAAACATACAAAGGAGAACCACTATGAAGATGAACCGACGGACACTACTCAAGAAGGCAGCCGTAGTTACCCCTCTGGCGAGTTTGTTCTCAGGGCTCCCCAGCGGATGGGTCGGCGCCGCCTATGCGAGCGACGCTCCCGAAACCACCACCATGCGCTTCGGCATTATTGCGCTGACCGACAATGCATCCATCGTGATGGCGCATGAACTGGGCTATTTCAAAAAGTTCGGCATCGATTCGGTGATCTCGAAGGAAGCTTCCTGGGCCGTCATTCGCGACAAGCTGACCATCGGCGATAACCACGCCACGCACATGCTGATCGGGATGCCGTTCGCTTCCACGATGGGTCTGCTCGGATCTCCCGTGAAGCCGATGGTGATTCCGTGGATGATCAACCGCAACGGTCAGGCCATCACGCTGGCCAACAAGTTCAAGGGGTCAGTGAAAACCGCGAAAGATTTGAAGCCGTTCGTCGATAAAGCCAAAGCCTCTGGCGATCCGTTGACCTTCGCCATGACGTTTCCGCCCGGTTCCCACGCCATGTGGACGCGCTACTGGCTGGCTTCGGGGGGCATCCATCCGGACAAGGACGTCAATCTGATCACCATCCCACCCGCCCAAATGGTCGCCAACATGAAGGTCGACAAAATGGACGGCTATTGCGTTGGTGAACCCTGGAACCTCCGCGCCATCGACGATGGCATCGGCTACACCGTCATCACCACGCAGAAGATGTGGCCCGATCATCCAGAAAAAGTCTGCGCCTTCACCGAAGAGTTCGCCGCCAAGAATCCGAAGACTGTGAAGGCCGTGCTCAAGGCCTTGCACATGTCCAGCGAGTACATCGACAAAATGGAGAATCGTCCCGGCGTCGCGGAAATAATTTCCCGTCCCACTTACATCAATTGCCCCAGGGAAATCATTTTGGACCGGTTGCAAGGCAAGTACGACTACGGCGATGGCCGCAAGGAGCAGGATCCCAACTACATGATCTTCAACCAGCGCGGCTGCAACTTCCCGTCGCGGACCTACGGCCATTGGTGGCTGAGCCAGTTCCGGCGCTGGGGCATGGTGAAGGGCACGCCTGACTACAAACAGATTTCCGCAAAAGTATTGCGGCCGGATATTTACCAGGAAGCCATGAAGGAACTCGGCGTCAACGTGACCGCCAAGGATCTGGCTCCAGCGAAACTGGCGGACGGCGTGTTCGATCCACAGAACGCTGAGAAGTACGCGACCAGCTTTCCGATCCACAGCATGCAGGGGTGAAATCGAGATGAGAACATACGTCAAGAATTTCTTGCTCTCTTTGGTCGGGATCGGCCTCTTGCTGGGTTTGTGGGCTTTCCTGAGCGGCAACGTCGCCAAGGATCTGCCCTCGCCGCTCAAAACCTGGCAGGAAAGCAAGCTGTATGTCGTGCAGCCCTGGGACAAGCGCGGCGAAATGGACCAGGGCATCGGACGCATGACGTTCTACAGCCTGGTGCGCGTGGCCAAGGGATTCTCGCTGGCCATTCTGATCGGCACGCCGCTCGGTTTCCTTCTGGGCGGCTCGCCCTTGCTCGCCCGCATGTTTGACCCGGTGATGCAGGTGTTGCGGCCAATTTCGCCTCTCGCCTGGCTACCACTCGGTCTGATCTTATTCCGCCAATCCGAGCCGGCTGCGTTGTTCACCATCGCGCTGTGCTCCATGTGGCCCACGGTGATCAACACCATGCAGGGCGTGCGGTCGATTCCACAGGATTACACCAACGTGGCCAAAGTGCTGCGCCTGTCGCCATGGAAACAGTTCACGAAAATCTCTCTGCCCGCCACGTTGCCCTACATGTTCACGGGTTACCGGCTGAGCCTGGGACTCGCCTGGCTGGTCATCGTAGCAGCGGAGATGCTTACCGGTACACCAGGGGTCGGGGGGTTCCTGTGGCAGGAGTATAACAGCCTGATTTACTCCCACATTCTTCTATGCATTCTGACGATCGGCGTGGTTGGTTTCACACTCGACCGGTTGATGGGAATGGCTGAGGCGAGGCTCAGGGCAGCTTAGGATGGCATTCATCGACTTGCGAGAAGTCTCGAAGGAGTATGGATCGCGCCGGGTGCTGGCGAACATCAATCTGGCGGTCGAAGAAGGCGAATTCGTGTGTATTGTCGGCGCTTCGGCGTCCGGTAAAACGACGCTGATGAAAATCGTCGCCGGTGTGGTGGCGCCCGACAGCGGGACCATCGCCATCGGCGGCCAGGCGGTCACCGGCTTCCCGCGCACCGCCTCCATCGTGTTTCAGAACTACTCGCTGTTGCCCTGGTTCAGCGCGCTGGAAAATGTCCGGCTGGGAGTAGAGAGCGCTTTCCCCGAATGGTCCGGGGTGAAACAAAAGGACCAGGCCATGAAGTATCTCGACCTAGTGGGTCTGGGGAACGCGCACGCCAAGCGTCCGGGCCAGCTTTCGGGCGGCATGCGCCAGCGCGTAGCAATTGCGCGGGCGTTCGCCGTGGAGCCGCAGGTTCTCTTTCTTGACGAGCCGTTCGGGGCGCTGGACGCACTCACGCGCGCCACCGTGCAGCAAGAACTGGCACGGCTGTGCGAGGCGCAGAAGCCCAAGGCGACGGTGTTGATGATCACGAACTCCGTCGACGAGGCGATCCTGCTTTCAGACCGGATTCTGGCGCTCCGCCGGCGTGTTTCCGGCAAGGATGCGGCGACCCTCAGTATGGCAGCCCCGGTAACACTGGAGCGCCCGCGCGCCGCGGATTTGCTGATGCACAACGAGGAAGCTGTCCGCATTCGCGCGCGTGTCACGGACCTGCTCACCTCCGCCACGAAGAATCGTGCCGAGCGGCCGGGCGCAACCCTGGCCGCCACCGGTGCTCCCGTGGAGGTCTGCTCCGAATGATCCAACGGCCTCTCGAGATTACGAGCTTGACCAAGGAGTTTGCTACGCCCACCGGCCCCTATGTCGCGGTGAAAGATTTCTGCGCAGATATCCAGCCGGGCGAATTCGTCGCGCTGCTGGGGCATTCCGGATGCGGGAAGTCCACTGTGCTCTCGATCATTGCCGGGTTGGAAGGCGCCACCGAAGGCGGCGTGGTGATCGATGGCGCCGAGATCGACGGGCCGGGCCTCGATCGCGCCCTGGTATTCCAATCGCCTTCGCTGCTCCCGTGGATGTCCGCGCTGGACAACGTCGTTCTGGCGGCACGGCAGGCACACCCACGGAAAAGCCGCCGTGAAATCCGGGAGCTGGCTCTCAAATACCTGGAGATGGTCGGCGTCGCGGAGTATGGCCGGGAGACGCCGCAAGAATTGTCCCAGGGTGTGCAGCAGCGCGTCGCGATCGCCCGCGCATTCTCGCTGGAACCGCGGTTTTTGCTGCTGGACGAACCCTTCGGCATGCTCGACTCGATCACGCGAGCAGAATTGCAGGACCTGCTGCTGGATCTGTGGGAGCAGGAGCGCAAGACAGTCATCCTGGTGACGCACGATATCGACGAGGCCCTGTT